>Ga0316578_10001204_pt1 | contig 10264 bp, 4 predicted proteins | sample J0NA_2_FD_203076 | JGI IMG/M metagenome (GOLD analysis project Ga0316578, IMG submission 203076) | Rhizosphere microbial communities from salt marsh grasses in Alabama, United States - J0-2_160517rDrC | ecosystem: Host-associated > Plants > Roots > Rhizosphere | place: USA: Alabama | collected...
GAAGCCTACTTGGGAATGGTCTAAATTGCTGAGAAACTAGAAATCTCCTAAAGGAAAAACTTGAGATTATCAAAAAATTAATAGAAAAATATTGTTAGGTAGATTTTGTTAGGCATATTGGGTTTTCTATGTAGTCCTGGTTACGTAGTTTCTTTACTAGGATTGATTTTTTGCAGTCTAATGGGTCGTCACTTTGGATTATGCTGATTTCTCCATCAAAGAGGTTGATTACTGCATTTGCTTGATCAGAAGTATGCATACTTGGATCAATCACCGCTAACATTGTGAAACCTTTTGCTCCCAAATCAGTAATCAAGTTAGAAATCCATTCCCTTGTTGTATTTGCTCCATGCTTCACCAGAACATCAGAAAGAATCTCAACACAAATCCTCTTATTTGTAACAGACTGGTTCATGCTTCGAATTGCTTTGGTCAATGCTATGCCAAGATTGGTGATGTCTGTTTTACCTTGAAGCCTGTAAACATTCGGCAAATCAGGAACTGGGACTTTAGGTTTGGGATTGCATAAGAATAGATGAAAATTAGATTTATCCAATGGTTCCCTTAATTCAGTGCTTTCTGTTGCAACATAAAAAGTGGTCTCATCTTTTTCAATTCCGGCCTTCAAAAAATTCTTTACAATCATTTCCCGTTCGTCATATGGAGATCCAGACAAAACAACAGCATACTCACTAGGAATACCGCCAAGCAGCAGAGCGTCTAATTCTTCTGTTCCAGTAGATATTCTATCTTCCAGTAGCACTTCTTCAACTTGAATATCCAATGTTTTCAGTTGAAGAGATTTGTTCTTTCCCTCTTCATCAAAATAATGAACTCTAGGACTGAGGTTGTAATCTCCTTTATTTGAAGCTTGAAGAGTTAATTTAACTTCAACTAGCTTCAAAGGAGCTATTTGCTTGCCTTTCATGTTGAGGGTTGTTTCTTCTATTCTATATATCTCAGGTTTCTTGACAACAATAAAATCGGAGTGAATAAAATTTTCAACTCTTGTTAATAATGCTGGTTTTTTGCCTACATTAACAAATTCTACTGACAATAAGAAGGATTCTCCAACTCTGACGCTTTTGCAGTCAGCAATTAGGTTTGCCTGAATATCAGCATGTTCAAATCTTTCAAGTCCAGTAGACTCTTCGCTCATTGGTGTTGGTGTAGTAAAGGAAGATGTTGCTGAGGCAAATGTTGGGGCATGCAGTACTTCACTTAATGAGACAGCCAACTCCTTCTCTTCTTTTACAGTTGCCATTATTCGTTGTACTTCGGCTTTTTTTTCTGGGTGTTTTGCTTTCATGAAAGATTCGGCGGATAGAATTAGCACTTTTTCTGCCATTTGATAATATTTAGCACTTTTTTCTGGATCTGTTTCTCTTCCAGCATTATTCATATACAAATAAGCGTCGAGAAGTCTTTGTGTTGCCTTAGCATATTCAGATGCTGCTTTGAAACCTGCATTAATGTAATATGTTGCTGCGTTTTTGATTTGTGCTTTTGCCTCTAGATGTGACTTGATGTCAAGTGCTTTCTGAAAATTTGCCCCTGCTGCTAATCCTTTACAGAAACTGCTATTTCCTAATGCTAGCAAACTGGTTTTTTTGGTGATGCTGTTTTCGTTGACCTGTTCAAAGAGTTGTGCTGCTTCTAAGTAAAGCTTTGGAGAAGTTTTTTCTTCTGCTAGTGCCATCTTTTGCCATGCTTTGCTAAGAAGCATTATCTGTTTTAGTTCTTTAACTGTTTGTTCGTATTCTGTTTCTTGAATCAACTGAGAAAGTATATCTGTGGCTTTGCTGTAGCTTCTTGCGCTCTGGATGTATTTTCCGTTTCGGTCAAAAAGTTTTGCTTCTTCTATTTTGATTCTAGCGTGGCAATATCTTTGCCTCATATCTGAGGCCTTAATTAGATTCTCTACCATCTGTTTTTCGTCTGATGATTCTAACTCCTTGAGTTTTGTCTGAAGTGTTGTTTCTGATGTTCTAAAGTAATCTATGGTTTGTTTAAATGTCTGTATTGCTTCCCGAGTTTCGTCTTTTCTACTGTGTTCTTCGGCCTTTTCCATTTTTGCCAAAGCATGATAGTTTGGTGCAAGGTAACTCCAGAGTTTTGTAGTTTCGTGGAGGGTTGCTGCTTTTTGGTAATGAGTTCTTGATTCAGTGTATTCTTCAATTTTGTGGGCTTGTTTTGCTTTTTCTATTTGGCACCATGCTCTCATGTAATCGTAGTGATCATTGTAAAAATCTTTAAATTCTGAATTTTGTTTTGCAGCGAATCTATAGTTTTCTGCTGCTTCTATGTAGTCTTGTGCCGATTCAATGTTATGTCCGAGGTGGTTTTTGAGTCTAGCTATTTGCCAGTATGATTCGGCTATTCGGGGTTTTAGGTCAACTTTTTTGAAGTGTCTTATGGCGGCTTCATAGGTTTTAATGGCTCTTTCAATATTTTTTTTGTTTCTGGTTAGCGAGTGGAGCTGCTCCAGGATGCCCCCAAAACTATAATACGATAATCCGTATTGAATTGTTGCGTATCCCATCTGGGTTTCTAATTTATCTTTCTCAATTAGTTGAACGCATTTTTCCATTGATGAGACCGCTTTTTGGAATAGTTCAATTTTTTGTTTTCCATTCTCCATTTTTGCTAATTCAACTAATGTTAGTGCATACCAAGTATATCCCATGCTATAGACCCAATAATCCAAAGGGGAAGTTTGTTGCATACTCTCAAGATGTTTCTTCCTATAAAAAAGAGAATCTTGGAGCAAATGCTTTTTAGTGTCTTTATTTGTTTCGATTTCGGAAAGTGCAAATAACGCGTTACTGAAAGCTAAAAATAAGACTACGCTATACCAGACTGCTTCTCCTTCCATTCTTTTAATGTTTTCTTGTCCAACTTCAACTGTTTTTTCGAGAAGAACCCTTTTTTTCTCAGAGTTAGGTTCAAAATCCGCTAAAGCCTTACTTGCCATTATTGAAGCATTGTAAGCCGTAAACCTAGCTGAATAATCATCTATTATAGAAAGTCGTTGGAAAGCGTCCTTAGCCATTTGCAATGCCTCCCTTATTTTTTCGCGCTGTTTGTCAGGATCTTCTATGAATGCATAAAAAGGAGTCGCGCTTAGGAATGCTTTTGCATATCCAATTCGGTAATTATCTTTTGCGATTGTTCCGTATTTCACTACGTTTCTAAAGCCTTCAAGTATTTGTTGTGGGGTTCCGGTTTGGATTTGTATAGATGAAATGCTTTGTAAATAAGCGTCTCCAATCTTTTCAGAAAGCTCTGAGGCTCTCTTTTGATAACTAAATAGTTTTTGCCGGGTTTGCTGGTCATCGGGATCAATTGCCTTGAAATGAGACGCATGACCAAAATGATAAGTTATCAATGCATAGGAACGAGTCAACTCGTACTCATTTTCCACATTAGACAGCGCTTTGATTGCTTTTTCTCCAAAATCAAGACACTCTAGAATGCTATTTTTCAATTCAAGCCATCTTGATTCAAGAAATTGCCGTTCCATAGACCATTCTGCGAGGTTATTGTACGTCCTTCCAATTGACAGTAGATCCCCTTTCTCTTCATAAATTTTCAATGCTTTTTTTTCTAATTTAAACCATTCATCAACAAGCATTCTTCTTTGCTGTATATCTGGTGAAACCCTTCCCTTTACATAAGCAACCATTGCCATAACATGAAAAATTCTAGCTTCTTTTTCATTATCAATGGACTGCTGAAGGAGCAAAACTGTTTTTTCATAAGCTTCGACAGATTGATTCATTCTGTTCCTGAATTGTTCGTTAGTTTCAGCTTGAAAAGCGGCTCTAAGAAAGCAATACCCAATCGGTTCCCGAAGTTCAGCAGTCTTCATAGAATCTTCTTGTACTTTACTGGCTGCTTCTTCGTAGAAGTCTGCAGCTTGGATCCAATCATACTTCTTCTCCAATTCTTTTGCTTTCTCTATAAGAGACTCCAAGTTACTGTCCTTCAAAGCTACCCACAAACCATTATTACAATTGTTGCATTGAAATAACTTTTCACACAATCTATCTTATAGTAAATGTTAAAACTATTCAATGCAATGTTAGGCTAATCTGAGGAGATGCTACATGCTGGATTCCAAGGCTATCACAAAGATTCAATCAATAATTCTGATTGCCATAATTGTTGTTGCTGCCGTAGGAGGAGCAGCTTATTTTTTGTATGATAGTCCAACTCAATCTTCTGATACTATCAAAATAGGCGTTTGTACAGACTTGGACGCCATAGGTGGTATTGATACCTGGAGAGGAGCAACATTAGCTGTTGAACAAATTAATGCTGAAGGGGGAATATTAGGAAAAAAAATTGAATTAATTGGTGCAGATAGTGATGCTGGCTTAGGGTCTATTGACAGTTCTAAAGTGAGTTTAGCTTTAACGAAATTGATAACATCCGACAAAGTAGATTTTGTTATAGGCGGAATGGCATATGAAGACAACTTAGTAATGCAGGATATTGTTGCTGAACACAAAAAAATATACATTAGTGTCTCTGCTCCTAGTGACGCTCTTACTGAGCGTGTGCTTGATAACTATGAAAAGTACAAGTATTTTTTCAAGGTAACTCCACCTAATTCAACTGCTTTACTTACAGGTTTTCGTGATGGTATAGTTGCTCTAAGGGAATATACCAGCTTTAACAAAGTAGCTGTTCTGGCTCAAGATATAATGGTCTGGGCTGAATATGTCCAAGATATGGAGAAACTAGCAGATCTTAACGGTTTTGAGCTAGTTTATAATAATAAATTTAATCCTGGAACAGTAGATTTCTCTAGCTATTTTGCAGCAGCTGAAGCAGCAGGAGCAGAAATAATTATACCCTTCATAGCTGGACAGGACGGGACATATTTCATTAAGGAATGGTATGACCGTCAATCCCCAATGGTTGTTTGGGGAGACAATTTAGCTGGGTCAGCTAGTGATTATTGGGAAATTACAGAGGGAAAATGTGAATTTGAAACCGGTCCTTGTCCAGCTGTCATGGCAGGATATCCTGTTACAAGCAAAACGCTTTCAGTACGGGATGCATATATTGAGAGATGGGGGGGAGTTCCTAATTATTTTGCTACAGGTGCATATGATATTATTCGTTTCATTTTGCCTGATGCATTGGAAAGGGCTGGAACTCTTGAAACTGAAGCAGTGATTAGAGCTTTAGAAGAAGTAGACGTAGAAACAACTACGTCACCACATTTCATATTCTTAGAGTCTCATGATGTTATGTATGGACCTGGCTACGATGAACAATACTTTTTCCAATACCAAGAAAACGGAACAAGAGTTCCAGTTTATCCCAGAGAACTCAAAGAAAAAGCAGGCTCAGAATACATGTTTCCTGATTGGCCTGGACCATGGGACGACATCAGTTAATGTAAGGATAGCTGGTATTTTTGTTAGTGGTAAATTCTTTCCTTAGATTAAGTATGAAAAATCTTCTTGTTGCTTATGCTGTTTTCCGAATAGATTAAATCTTGATATAGATAATATCAGTGGATACAATGATAACTACTAAGGATAAAAAGCGGTTAAGCCCATCCGAGTTTTGTCTCTATGAATGTGAATTATTAGAGGGTGAAACGCTGGAGGGCTTAATATTGTCTAGCCGTCAAGTAGACATTTTCTTTGTGGATCACTCCAACTTTCCTGCTTGGATGAGAGATGAAGCCTTTGATCATGTTTGTTGCCATAAATCCGTTTCGAATGGGACCATAAATTTTCTAGCTCCAAATGAGGGTTCTTGGTTTCTGATAATAGAAAATAATGGAAAGGAATCAGCCAGCCTAGAAATTACTGTAAACGTTTCTGACCAATAAAAAACGAAAGTTATCTTAGGCAGATTGGGTTTTTTATGTAGTCCTGGTTTCTTAGCTTCTTTACTAGTATCGACTTTTTGCAGTCTAGTGGGTCGTCACTTTGGATTATGTTGATTTGCCCATCAAAGAGGTTTAGAACGGTTGTGGCTTGGTCTGGAGGATGTTCTTTTGGGTCCATAACAGCCAGTATCGTAAAGCCTTTTGCTCCCAAATCAGTAATCAAACCTGAAATCCATTCTCTTGTTGTATTTGCTCCATGCTTTACCAGAACATCAGACAAAACATCAACACAAATCCTCTTATTGGTTAAGGACTGGCTTATACCCCGGATTGCTTTGGTTAATGCAATTCCAAGATTGGTAATGTCTGCTTTACTCTGAAGCCTATAGATATTAGGAAGGTCAGGAACTTGCGTTTTCGGTTTGGGATTGCACAAGAACAAATAGAAATTTGGATTCTCCAATAAACTCTCTAATCCAGTAGCTTCTGATGCAATATAGAAAGTGATTTCTTCTTTAGTTCCTGCTTTCAAGAAATTCTTTGCTAGAAATTCTCGTTCGTCACATGGAGGGCTTGATAAAACAACTGCATACTGGTTAGGAATACCACCCAATAATAGAGAGTCGAGTTCTTGTGTTCCAGTAGCAACTCTATCTTTCAGGATGACTTCTTCAACGTTTATCTCTAATGTTTTCAATTGAAGATATTTTTTGTGTCCTAGTTCATCCAAATAATGAACTTTGGGATTTAGTTGATATTGACCTTTCTTTAGAGGTTGAAGAACTAGTTTTGCTTCCACCAACTTTAAGGGCGTAATTTGTTTTCCTTTCATATTAAGAGTGGATTCTTCCAACCTGTAAATTTCAGGTTTTTTAACAACAACGAAACCTTGAGGAACAAAATCATCAATCTGCAACAACAGTGCGGGTTCTTTTCCAGCATTAATAAACTCTACAGATAGGCAAAATGATTCTCCAACTTTTACTTCCTTCAATCCCGCAACAAGATTTGCTTGAACATTAGCATGGTCAAAATTCTCCAAACCAACAGAAGCTTCACTGATTGGAGATGGAGCAGAAAAAGACATGGTACTTGAAGCAATAGAAGGAGCTTGCATCACTTGACTCAAAGAAACAGCCAAAGCTTTTTCTTCCCTAACATTAGCCAAAATCTCCTGCACCTGCATAGTCTTCTCAGGCTGCTTAGCCTTCATAAAAGAGCCCGCAGCAATCTGCAGCAAATTCTCAACCATCTGATACTGCTTAGCTCTAACCTCCTGGTTTGATTCACTTTCTGCTTTGTTGATGTAAAGATAAGCATCAAACAAACGTTGAGTAGCTTTCGCATATTCCGATGCATTCTTAAATCCAGCTTGAGAATAGCTGGTTGCAGCAGTTTTTATGAAACTTTTAGCTTTACTATGCTCATCCAAATCCAAACTCATTTGATAAGCAAGCCCAGCAGCTAATCCCCTAGAGAAATTTATGTTTCCCATAACCCAAAGACTAGCTTTTTTAGTATAACAGAAATCTTTTGCCTTTTCAAAGAATGCTGCTGCTTCCAGATATGATTCAGCAGAAGATGTCTCCTGTGCATTTGCTGTTTTCTCCCATGCCTGGCAGAGAAGAGCCAAATATTCTAGTTCTTTGCGTTCAGTTTCATTATCTATCTTATCAACTATTTCGGAAATGTTTTCTGATGCTTTTCCATAACTTATTGTGCTTTGCAGATGTTTTCCGTCTCTATCCAAAAGCTTTGCTTCTTCCATCAGCATTCGGGCTTGACAATATTTTCGTCTAAGACCAGAAGCCTCGAATAATCTCTGTGTTATTTCTTTTTCGTCAGGAGAACTGATTTCTTCAAGTTTTTGCTTAATGGATTGTTCTGCCTTGCAGAACTGTTCATATGCTTTTTGGAATATTTCTTTAGCTCGTTTAGGATTCTCTTTTCTGCTTAAACCTTCAGCTTCTTCCACATTAGCCCACGCGAAATAGTTTGGAGCCAGATAATCCCACGAGTCAGATTTCTTGTGAAGTTCTGCAGAATTTTTATAGTGTTCCTTGGCTTCATCGTAATCCCCCATAGAATGGGAGTGTCTTGCTTGTTCTATTTGACTCCAAGCCTGCATATACAAAGAATAATCGTTATAGAATTCTTTGAGTTGAGGAATTTTTTCTGCTGCAAGTTTATAGTTATCGGACGCTAATTGGTAGTTGTGCGAAGATTCAAGACTATCACCAAGGCGATCGTAAACTGTGGCCATTTGCCAGTATGCTTCTGCTACTCGGCTTTTTGTATCTGCTATAGTATAGCTTTCGATCGCACACTCTAAAACTTCAATGGATTTGCTAAGGATCTTTATGTCTTTGGTTAAGGTATATAGTTCATTTAATGGCCTCCCGAAATGATAACAGAATGTCGCATAGACGTTGGCCATCCATGTTAAATGATGAATGTTAATATCTTTGGCAACAAGCTTGATAGTGTTCTCCATGGGCACCAAAGAGCTTTTGAGCAGTTCAATTTTCTTCTCTTTTTTTTGCTCTGTTCCTGCTAGTTGCGCATAGATAAAAACTTGGTTACTCTGGTTAGAAATACGATACATGTTTACAAAAGGTGTTTCTCGTTCAAGAATTTCGTTCTCTTTCATGCAATACTCAAGAGACTCTTCTAGTAATTGCATCTTTTTGCTATTTTTTGTTTCTACCATCGCTCGAGTAGATAAAGCCTCACTCAAAGCAGCAATTGCGTCTGCGGTACGGCGTTCTATGTGTCCGTTTGTATATTTTATGGCTTCACGTCCAACTTCAACAGCTTTATCAAGAATTTCTGTTCTTGTTTTGATGTCAGTTGCATTCAGCGCCAATAATTTTAGACAGATAACTATGTGTTTGTAAATCTGAAATACGGGACCTCCAAATAAAAGAATCGTGTGATAGTGGTTGATGGACTCTTGCCCCACTTCAATTGCTGTCTGGAATCCCTTTGTTCGTTTTTCAGGGTCTTCCTCCAGCATATTCAACATCATAGTACGCATACTTAATACACAGGTTGCTGAGGCCAACATGCCTTGGTCTTTTGTGATTTTGGCATATTTCACTGCCTTTTTGGCATGTTCTGTGGCAAGTATGCTATTACTTTTGGCAATAGCCAGAACCATGGATGCTATATCGTTTGTTCTGGCGCTTAACCAAGAATCTGCAATCTTTTCAGAAAGCATTAGCGCCTTTTGTGAATACTCAATGCTTTTTTGTTGTGCTTCTTTGACTCTGTCTCCAATCCACCATACAGCGACGACATAGTAGAGTCCAGTATAGCTGTAGGCACGAGCCAGCTCATAATCGTCACCCAAACCGGACAATATCTTGATGGATTTTTCTCCCAGATTCAGCAGCTCATCCATCATCCTCTTGACATCTTGGAAATCCGTCGGAATCCAAAATCTGTATTCCTGCGAAAAATGCAGCAGATTATTACAAGTCTTTCCAATGGCAATTTTATTTCCAACTTTTTCGTATTCTTTTAAAGTTTCATTTTCGAGTCTCCACCATTCACCTAACAACTTACCCTTTTTTGTTCTGTCCCTTTCAAGCCATGAGCTTGCGTAAGCAACCAAAGCTTTTGCATGACTGATTCTAGCGAGCTTTCCATTTTTTTCTACGCTTTGAAGAAGCTCAGCGCTTTTATTGTAGGCTTTGACAGCCAAATCCATTCTGTCTCTAAATATGTCATTTGTATCAGCTTGCCGTGCGGCTTTAAAAAAGCAAAATCCAATCCGCTCTTGAAGTTCAGCAGCTTTCAAAAAATCTTCTGATACTAAACTGTAAGCTTGCTCATAAAAGTCTGCGGCATCAAGCCAATCATACCTCTTTTCCAGTTCTTTTGCTTTCTCTAAAAGAGGCGCCAATTCTTTTTGCAAACTTACCCTTCTCATAATAATAGTTTAATGATGTATTGAAATAACTTTGTATTCCAAACCTTCAAAGAAAGTGTTTTAAGCTCTAGTAAACCACCCATTCAGTATGGGGGATACACTTTACCAAATTCAAGAGCATTAACAAAGATTCAATCAATAATTCTGATCGCTATTCTTGTTGTTGCTGCAGTAGCAACATATGTTCTGGTAACTGGAAATGGGCAATCTTCTGAAACAATAAAGATTGGTGTCCTTGCGGATCTGGATGGATCATATGGAAAGCAAATTTTGCAGGGAGCAAAGTTGGCTGCTGAACAAATTAATGCAGAGGGGGGTTTGTTAGGAAGACAAATTGAAGTGATTGGTGAGGATAGCAACCTAGAAGGTGGAGGCAGCGATCCAGTAATATTCAATACAGCCATAACTAAACTGTTAACTGTTCACAAGGTTGACTTCATTATAGGAATGGCAGCAGACCAAGGATTCACGATTCA
>Ga0316578_10001205_pt1 | contig 10261 bp, 7 predicted proteins | sample J0NA_2_FD_203076 | JGI IMG/M metagenome (GOLD analysis project Ga0316578, IMG submission 203076) | Rhizosphere microbial communities from salt marsh grasses in Alabama, United States - J0-2_160517rDrC | ecosystem: Host-associated > Plants > Roots > Rhizosphere | place: USA: Alabama | collected...
CGTAAGCCACGCGAAAATCAAATTCGAAGCCAGAAGCACCACCATCCCGCCAAATATTACCCCTGCAAAACCTCTATACTGCCCACTGCTTGCTGAATATTGTTCACTGGTCACTGAATACTGCCTACTGATCAGCACTCCCCCCAGAGCCAGGAGCACGCCCGTGCTCAGCACCGCATTCAACCCGCCCGGCCAGATCATCAAGGGGATGGCCAGCACGGCGCCCAGGCCGGCCCCCACCAGGTCGGCCAGGTAGAACTGTGGGCTGTCCTTTGGCCTGGCGCTGAAGAGCGCTGTCAGGGCTGCGCCGCTAAACAGATATGGCAGGATTACCAGCCCATAAAGGGCTGGCTGCAGCGCCGGAATGGTCGCGGCGACGACAATCGCCGCTACGCTGAGTGCGGCGGTTCCCAGGTAGCGCGACACGTATCTAGGATTTTGCCATTGAGCCTGCCAGGTGACCAGCGCCGCTCCCAGGCCGATGCCCAGGATGGCCAGCGAAAGGATGCCGAAGACGGCCGGCGGAAAAAAGAGAACCGAAAAAAGGCGTGTCAGCCCGACTTCAAGCGCCAGGCCGGACAGAGATGTGATAAAAATGGCGAATAGCAGATAAGACGGCCGTTGCTGCATAAGCTTTCGGGGATCGGCTTGTGTGTGCTGCCTGGTAGGGTGACTGCCTGAATATCAATCAAGCAGGTGGCAGGCGCACCAGTGGCCTGGCTCAACCTCGCGTAACTGCGGATCTTCTTCGAAGCAGCGCTCAAATGCCAGTGGACAGCGCGTGTTAAAGTTGCAGCCTCGCGGCGGGTTGGCCGGGCTGGGAACATCTCCTTTCAAAATAATTTGCTGCCGGCTTCGTTCCCGTTTGGGATTGGCCACGGGAACGGCCGAGAGCAGCGCCTGCGTGTATGGATGCAGGGGCTCACCATATAACTCGTTTTTTCGCGCGACCTCTACGATCTTTCCCAGGTACATGACCGCAATGCGATCTGATATGAAGCGTACCATGCTCAAGTCATGCGAAATGAACAGGTAAGTCAGCCCCAACTGTTCTTGCAGCCGGCGCAGCAAATTAACAACCTGGGCCTGAATCGAAACATCGAGCGCCGCGATCGGTTCGTCGCACACGATGAACGCCGGGTCCAGGGTAAGCGCCCGGGCAATGCCGATGCGCTGCTGCTGCCCGCCTGAAAATTCGTGCGGATAGCGATTGATAAAAGCCGGACTCAGCCCTACCAGCCGCAGCATCGACTGGATTTTTTCAGCGCGTTCCTGCTTGCTCATCTGCGGCCTGAACGTTTTCAGTGGCTCGCCTACGATCTGGCCCACTGTCAGGCGCGGATTCAAGGATGCGTACGGGTTCTGGAAGATCATCTGGATATGCTGCCGCATCTGCCGCAGCTTTTCCCCTTCCAGCGTGGTCAAGTCAACGCCGTCATAATGCACCGTACCCCCCGTCGGCGTGAGCAGGCGCAGAATGGTGTTTCCCGTGGTCGATTTTCCGCACCCGCTTTCTCCCACCAGCCCCAATGTTTCCTGTTCGAACACGTCAAAGGAGACATCGTCAACCGCTTTCACCTGCACCGTATTACGGCCGAAAAAGCCTCTGCGCATCGGAAAGTATTTTTTTAGATTCCTGACTTCAACGAGTGCTTTCCCCTTGTCTATCATATTGCCTCACGCACCCTTACATCGACCCAGCAGGCGGCCAGGTGTACAGGTCCCTCATTATTCTGATCCATCCGTATGGGCGCTTCGACGGGTATTGCCGCTGGATTCTCGCTCAGGCATTTATCGATAACGTAATCACAGCGGGGAGCGAACGGGCACCCTGGCGGCAGATTCGTTAGATCGGGAGGGGAACCGCGCACGGTTTTCAATTCGCTCTGCTCTTCGCCGTCCATTTCCGGTAAGGATGCCAGCAGGCCGAGCGTATAGGGATGGCGTGTATCTTCAAAAAGTTCGTCAACCGCTGCGTATTCCACAACCTTCCCGGCGTACATAACAATCACTTTGTCTGCTATCCCGGCCACAACGCCCAGATCATGCGTGATCCAGATCACGGCCATGCCGGTCTCGTTCTGCAGATTGTGTACCAAATTGATAATTTGCGCCTGGATGGTCACGTCGAGCGCTGTCGTTGGCTCGTCAGCTATTAATAAACGTGGATTGCAGGAGAGGCCCAGGGCGATCATCACCCGCTGGCGCATACCGCCGGAAAGCTGGTGTGGATATTGGTCGACGCGCTGTTCGGCCATGGGGATGCCCACGTGGGTCAATAACTCGATCGTCCGTTCGCGTGCTTCTGTTTCCGTCATGCCCAGGTGCAGCTGCAAGGCTTCGCCGATTTGCTTGCCGATTTTCATGACCGGGTTCAGTGACGTCATCGGATCCTGAAATATCATGGCGATCTCATTACCACGAACAGACCTGATCTCTTCATCCGAAATGTGCAGCAAGTCGCGATCCCTGAAAACGGCCGTCCCTCCTTTAATATAAGCCGGCGGTTGGGGCAGGAGCCGCAAAAGGGAAAGGACGCTGACGCTTTTGCCGGAACCACTTTCGCCGACAATGCCCAGAATTTCCCCTTCTTTGAGGCTGTAGGAGATACCGTTTACGGCTTTAACAATCCCTTCCGCGGTATGGAATTCCGTCTCTAAATTTTCAACGGTCAATAAATCTTCCATCAACCTACCTGCCTCGTATTTCCAGCATTTGTTTCATCTTGGGGTCAAGCGCGTCGCGCAGCCCGTCCCCTAAAAAGTTAAACCCCATCACCGAAAGCATGATTGCCAGCCCCGGAAAAATCGCCATCCACACGGATTGCTGGAAATAAGCCCGGCCTTCCGACAGCATGCGTCCCCAGCTGGGTGTCGGCGGTTGGGTGCCTAATCCAAAGAAACTGAGCGCTGCCTCGGCCAAAATGGCGAAGGCCAGGCTGAGAGAGATCTCGACGATCAGCGGGGCCATGGAGTTGGGTAAAATATGGCGCGGCAAAATGACCCGGTTCGGCGTGCCCAGGGCCCGCGCGGCCGTCACATATTCATCGTTGCGCACGGAAAGAACGGCGCCGCGGGCGATGCGCGCGAAGATTGGAATGTAGACAAGGCCGATGGCGATCATGGCATTCGCCACCCCTTTTCCCAGGGCGGCCATGATGGCGATAGCCAGCAGTATCGCCGGGAAAGCGAAGAGAATATCCATGCCGCGCATGATCGACTCATCAAGCCAGCGCCGGCTGGTATAGCCCGACACCATGCCTAAAAAGGTGCCGACGGTGCCCGCGATGCCCACGGCGATAACGCCTACCATCAACGAAATACGCGCGCCGTATAAGATACGGCTGAAAGTATCACGGCCGAAATCATCCGTGCCGAAATAATGTTGCATGCTGGGCGGAGAAAAGCGATTCGCAAAATCCATCGTGTTTGGATCATAAGGACTTAACGTGGGGCCTAAGAGGGCCATGATCACCAGGATGATCACGATGATCAGGCCGATACGGCCGACCGGATGTCTGAGTAGGCGCTGCATGGTCGTGCGCCAAAATCCCTTCGATTCAACCAGTTCTTCACCGGCCAATTCTTCTCCCATTACTTGCGCTACATCGCTAGCAGGTGGGTTTGTTGTCATGAATTCAGTTCCTTCTCAGCTATGGCCCCGTAGGGGTCTTGCTGGCCAATACGCCTGTCAGGCATCTTGATCCAATGCGATCAACAACTGCGGGTCAAGGCGCCGACCGTTTACGGGGGCGGGACACTCTGCAGATTGAGCGCTTCCTATTTCTCGTTCCAGGTAAGTGCGCCATTGTGGCTGCTTTTCCACGAGTGGGCGTAAGATTTGCAGCGCCTCTACACGCAGGCCGAGGGCGCGTTCCAGATGTAAGGCGCATAAGCATTGCAAATAAGCTTCATCAGGTGCCAACTCGCCAATCTGAACCACCAGGTCGTAAACAGGTTCTTTATTCCCCTCGTCGAGCTGCCTGCCGATTTCATATTCCAGTTCATAAGCCTCGTGCAGGCGAAGCAGACGGCGCAGCTGCCTTAAAGGCTGGGGATCATGATCAACGCGTAAATCGATCAGCGGCACGGGCGATGACTGCCCTTCCACGACCAGCAGGGCCGCCGTCTGCTTGCCGCGCAGATCCCCGCCTTCGGCCTGGGCGGCATCGAGGGCCGCCAGCAGCCGCGCCGCCAATGGTCCTGTCGCCTCTTGGAAAGCAGCCGCCATAGCGTTCCATACTGTATCGCGGGCCATCATATTAGCCTGGGTACAAAACGTGTCGCCCACAAAACTACCCGCCTCAGGAATACAGCATCCACCGCTGTGCGTGGCAATTTCGCCTTCATTGTCCATCATCGAGACCTGGCGCATTTCACGTTTCGGATCGGCGGCCAGCAGCGCCTGTAGAGCCTGTCCGGCCGTGTAGCCGCCGCGCATCAGGTCAAGCCCGGATGTGCCATATCGCCGTTCAGCCAGGGCCTGCGTCGCAACCACGCCCACACCCCCTTCCGCCCAGGGTACCCAGGCGCCGACGCCCATATTAAAGGTCTGGACTGCCACACCCATCTCTCCCGTTTGCGGATCACGGGCAATGATTGAATAAGTCATTAATTCCTCAAATAGTGAACAACCCTAAAGACCACACAACCTGACTACCTGGCAACCTGATAATCTGACCACCCTCAAGCATATTCAATACGCGGGTCAACCACAAAATAGAGCAAATCAACCCCCAGGTTGACCATGGTCAGTAAAACAGCCATGACCAGCACCGTGCCTTGTAAAAGCGGGTAATCGCGATCCAGGACGGCTTCCAGTGCCAGTCGCCCCAATCCCGGCCAGCCGAAGACGACCTCCACGACAACCACGGCGCTGAGCAAGGCCGTGATTTGCAGGCCGATAATCGTCACAATCGTGATCATAGCGTTGGGTAAAGCGTGGCTCACAATCACTTTGCGTTCGGATAGGCCTTTGGCGTGCGCTGTTCGAATATAATTTTCATTGAGCACTTCCAGCATAGCGCTGCGAACGAAACGCGTCTGGATAGCGCCGCTGATAATGCCCAGGGTCACCGCCGGCAGGATGATGTGTTCCAGCCAATCCCTGGGATTCTCGCTGAACGATGTATAACCACGCGCGGGCAACCAGCCCAGCGTCAAAGAAAAAAGCAAAATGAGCATGATGCCCAGCCAGAAATCAGGAATAGCCACGCCGACCTGGCTGCCTACCGAAGAAATAACGTCGATCAGACTGCCCGGTTTGAGCGCGGAAATAATGCCCGCCGGCAGGGCTATTGCCAGGCCGATTAAGAGCGCCAATGCTGCCAGCTCCAGGGTTGCCGGTAAACGCTGTTTGATCTGCGGTGTCACCTCTTGGCCCGTGATAAGACTTTTCCCCAGGTCTCCGCGCAGGGCGTTGCCTAACCAGGTGCCATATTGCACTAGGAATGGTTCGTTCAAACCCAACCGCTCGCGCAAAGCCGCAACATTCTCGTCATTGGCCTGAACGCCAAGAATGACCCGCGCCGGGTCCCCCGGAACCAGTTGGATGATTAAGAATACGGCGAAAGTGACGCCCAGCACAACCACGAGAGCGCTGATCAACCGCTGGATGATGTATTGTAAATTCATAATTCTGAGTAGCTGCCCGAGATAGAGATAGAGATACGACCTCTATCTCTATCTCTACTAAACTAACTGATCGTTATTGATCCAACCAGACAGTCCAGAAATTATTTTGCTGGTCGGGCCGGACCACGAAACCCTTCACATAAGGCGCATAAGCGCGGATTTCTTCCTTATTGTACATATAGATGTACGGCGCATCGTCCACAAGCATCTTATCCGCTTGTTCGTAGATTTGATACCGTTCATCAAAGTCACTGATAGCGCGACCGGCGTCAACCAGCTCGTCAAAGTCAGGGTTGCTGTAACCGGTGAAATTGAAGACCTGGCCGGTGCGATGCTGCAAGTAGTAGTATTGGTCGGCATCAATCAAGCCGTTCCAGTTACAGATGTAAGCATCGTACATGAAGTTTCCTTCCAGCTCTAACCATTCACTCCATTCAGGGGCATTAATGGTTGCATTGATGCCGATTTCGGCCAGCTGCTGCTGCAAAACCTGCGCGGCGCGCACCGTTTCGCCGTACTGCGTGGTCGGCAGCAGTTCCATGTCGAAGCCATCAGGATAACCGGCCTCTGTCAATAATTCTTTGGCGCGTTCGACATCACGATCATATGGTTCGTAATTGAAGTCCCAGGGACTACCGGAGCCTACCGGTCCCTGGATGGTCTCACAAAGACCGAAAAAGCCCGCTTCGCACAACACCTGGCGGTCTATAGCCAGGGCAATGGCCTGGCGTACGAGCACATTATCAAATGGTTCGCGGGTCAGGTTCACGCCGATGTAGTCGTAGGAAAGTTGCGGAGCCGTATCGACGACAATATCCGGATTATCTACCAGGGACTGGTAGTTTTGCGGCGCAATGGCCAGCACCCAGTCAACTTCACCGCCTAGCAGAGCCGTCTCTCGCACTGTGTCGTCCGGAATTGGCTCGATGACCACCTCGTCAAGATAGGGATATCCCTCTTGCCAGTAGTCTTCGTTTTTCTCCAGGACCATGCGCGTGGTGCCTTCTACCTCGGCGATTTTGAATGGGCCTGTGCCGATGGGAATGCTGATCGTGCCGTCATCCTCCAGGCTCTCTTTGGCGATGATGCCTGAAGCCGGATTGAAGGCCAGTGTTTGCGGAAGGATGCCGACGGGTTCGGGGTGGGTGATGGCCACGGTGTAATCGTCGATCACCTCGATCTTCGTATCGGCCGGCCCGACATTGCCGGCATTACCGGCGCCGGTGGCCGGGTCGATCAGGCGTTCAAAACTCCACTTGACATCCTCGGCCGTCATTTCACGGCCGTTATGGAACATGACGCCCTCGCGCAATTTAAATGTCCAGGTCAGACCATCTTCCGACTGCTCCCAGGATTCAGCCAGCATAGGCTGGAGATTCAGGTCGTCGTCGTACTGGGTGAGCCTCTCCACGACATTAAACAGGATCTGATAGCTTGAGTAAGAGCTGACGACATGCGGGTCAAGCCCGGCCCACTCATTCTGGAAAGCGACGTTAAGCGTGCCCCCATATTTGGCTTCGCCCATCTCACCTTCGGCCATGCTTTCATCAGCCATCTCTTCTTCAGCGGCCCCATCATCGGCCATGTCTTCGACCGCGGCTTCTACGGTGGGGGCTGCTTCTTCGACGGCGGCCTCCACTGTCGGAGCGACCTCTTCAACGGCAGCCTCTACTGTTGGAGCTGCTTCTTGGACCGCGGCCTCCACAGTCGGGGCCGCTTCTTCTACTGCCTGCTGCACCTGCCCACCACAGGCCGCAAGCGCCAACATCAGAACTACAACAAATAGAAATAAAATTCTTTTGCCAGTCATATGATTTTTTACCTCCTCCTTTTAAGGAGTGAACATGATTGTCTTAAGCAATAATCCAATGCACCGTATCCTTTTTAGGCATCACCTCCTCATAAATTTAATTACAAATGGCCCTGTTCCGGGCCGGTCAATATAGATAACTTAGGGATGTTGTAGCGAGACAGGATAAAGAAACTGAATTGCGTGAGGCTAGAACGACTTCACCGGGGGTTATTCTTTGTTGGATGAGTCAGGTTTCATGCAGGCGCCTTAAATTGACCCGGGTCAATAAGCGCCTGAAACGTGCGGCAGCCGAAGCTGAAAAATAATGAAGATATAAAGACTGATCTGGATACCTTCGCGGTGTGATCGGCGAATTTAGTGAGACGATTTTCCTCCGCAAGAACCGCATTCAAAGCGGTTCTTTGGATGATAATACAATAAAATGATTTTTGGTACCAATATTGGTCAGGGGACAGACACCGGTTATAGACGGCCTCAACGAGGCGACGCACCCCGTGATTGTAGTGGATCCCCGCACCGGCGCTAGATTATTTGAATGGCAGGCGCCGTCCGGTGAATAAACGAGCTTCAGCTAGTCGGGTGTCGGCACGCTCACGAAACTTCAAAATTAAACCGGTAATTCGGAAATGAATAAACTGCGTCCTTAGCCTGCTTTTAGCAGGCCTACCTATCCTCAGCCTTGGGTTTGCAACCCCAGGCGATGCCTCGTGAGCCGTCTTTCAAAGACCAGGACGAGAATCAGAACGATGAAGAGAGCCGGGATCAGCACAAAACCCGCTTTCAATCCGCTGGAGTCGCCGATCAGGCCCAGGATCCAGGGTGTCAGGCCTATGCCCACCATCCCCGCGCAGGCCAGCAGGATGAACATCAGCGTCGAGTTGCCGGTGGCCAGGTAATTATCTGCCTCGGCCATGATCGTCGGCCAGAAACAGGCTGTTGCCAGACCCGCCAGCGCCAGCAGGGCGTAAAAACCCCACAGTGAACTCGCCATGGGAATCAGGATACTGACCACCAGGCCCAGCAGTCCCGAGCCGATCATGATGTTATTGAGGCTGGTCTTGTTGGCCAGATAACCGGAAATGAAACGGCCGATGGCCATCGCCGCCGCAAAAAGAACCACGGCGATCGCCCCCGATCGTGGAATCTCGCTGAGGTAAACGCCCACGTAGGTGCGGCTCCAGAAAGTGAACGCCGATTCAATGGCCGCGCCCAGCATGATTGCCATGGCAAACAGCCAGAAAGCGCCGCGGCTGAGGATGCTTGTAAACAGCCGCGGATTAACCTTAATTTCCGTCCTCTCCGGCGGGAACGTCAACACCGTGAAAAGAATGGCCACACCAAGCGAGCCCACGGCCGCGATGCGGAAGATAATGCGCCAGGAGACGTCCAGGGTCAACAGTTCTCCGAAGAGCAGGGCGAAGGTCATCACCCCGATCGGATAAAAAGCATGGCCGATGTTAAGATAGCGGCCTGATTCGCGCGGGTGCAGGTCGATGATCAGCGGGTTGAGCAGCGCTTCGGAAAAACCTGCACCGGCGCCCATGAGCATGACTGCCAGGATGATCGTCGGGTAGGTTTGGGCCACGCTGCCCAGCAGGAGCCCGGCGGCGATCAAATACTGGCCGCTGGCCAGGAATTTCTTCTTGCCCAAACGCTGCGACAGAATCCCCGCCAGGAGCAGCGTCGCCAGAATAACCACACTGCGCGCCGTCTCTAATCCACCGCCTTCTGCTAGATTGGTGGAAAAAGTATTTGATATTTCCGGCAAACAGACAGCCACGATGATCGCGCTGGCGGCGAACATGATGAAGCTGGCCCAGGTGGCGATGTCTAATTTTTTGATCTTGATCCGCTTCATAGACGAATGGTCTCCCCATTAATCGGCCGTTCTTGTTTCAACGACCGCAAATTAGCCGGAAAGATAACAACTTAATCATCACCTGGCAAACATGCCGGGCGATCTTTCGTTCATATCCATTTCCTGATATAAACGCTGGGTACCTGATGAAAAACTATTCACTAACCTGGGATCAAGTTACTGCCTACCGCCTCTCACGCCATCATCTTTCAGAACGTGCGCCGGCGAAAGCGCTCATATCAGTCGCCCGCGATATGACCGGCGCTCAGGCACAGCTGCTGTCAGCCGCCCAGATTTCATTCTGGGCGCGGGTTGGCGATCTGCACCTCGCCGATGTTGAAAGAGCGCTTGACGAGCGCAGCCTGATCAAGGCGGCCTGCATGCGCCGTACGCTCTTTCTCATCCCCGCTGCCGACCTTGCCACTTTCGTTCGCGGCACCGCGCGGCGCGCGCAAAAAGAGATCAACTGGGCGCTGGGCAAGGGCGTGCCCGAACGCACGCTGGAGGCGGCCATTGACGCGGCCCTAGATGCCCTGGATCAACCGCTTACGCGCCCGGAAATCGCCGAACGTGTCAGCCGGACCCTGGGCGTGCAAACGGATGCCATTCATGGGGGAGGTTGGGGAAGCCGCCGGAAGGTCGCCTCCGTCCCCGTTGGCGAATTAACCTACCCGGTTGTAAGTCTCCTTCATCTCGCAGCTGCCCGCGGCGTTATCTGTTACGGCCCCGATCGCGGTCGAGAGCCGACCTTCGTTCGCGCCGCTGCCTGGCTACCGCACTGGCAGGATGTCGCCCAAGAGGAAGCGGAAGGAAACCTCTTGCGCTGGTACCTGCACGCCTGTGCCCCGGCGACCGCCAGGGATTTTGCCTGGTGGAGCGGCTTAACGCTCACGGAAGCGCGTGCAATCTGGGCTCGGGAGCAAGCCGGGATCGCCACAGTTACTGTTGAGGGTTTGG
>Ga0316578_10001206_pt1 | contig 10258 bp, 5 predicted proteins | sample J0NA_2_FD_203076 | JGI IMG/M metagenome (GOLD analysis project Ga0316578, IMG submission 203076) | Rhizosphere microbial communities from salt marsh grasses in Alabama, United States - J0-2_160517rDrC | ecosystem: Host-associated > Plants > Roots > Rhizosphere | place: USA: Alabama | collected...
GAAGCCATTGCGGGTGGGGCCCCAGGGCGGGGTTGGCCTCGGATTACCTCTCGGGGACCACGATCCTCCGCGTTCCCAGGCTCACGGACGCGGGGATTCTGACCTCCTGCCAGTAGTCCCCACCGAACTGCCTTCCCACCAGGGCGCCCAACAGCCCCCCCATGATCGCCCCCAACCCGGGCGCAAGGCTTCGCCCCGGAGATTCCCAGTGCTCCCCTCCGATTCCGATCAGAGTGAGTCTCCCCAGGAAGCCCCCGGCAAGCGCCCCCAGGATCCCGCCCTCCAGGGCTCGGGTTCGCCGAGAGCGCCGGACTTCCAGGAGCCGGATCGAGTGAATCGTGAGGGGGTAGGTGCGTTCTTCGGTCCTGAGGAGGAGGACGCCCCCCACGATGGCCTGGACTTCGCCTACGAAGGGTGGGAAGGTCCCGACCGTAGCCCTGATCCCCTGCCCATACTCCGGTTGCCAGACCGCCTCCGCAGGGATCAGGGGCATCTCGGGCCCGGCCTCACCCGGACGGACCTCGGACGGGCCAACGCGGGGGCCCTCCGGCACCGGAGAGGGGCGTCTCGAGCTCGCGCACCCTTCGAGGGACGGAAGGAGGAGGAGGAGGAAGGCCAGCCTTCTCATTGAGCGGCCCGGGCCACCTTTCTCCGGTCCCCCTCGAACAGAAGGTAGAGGGCCGGCGTGGTGGTCAGCACGAAGAAGGTGGAGGAGAGAAGCCCGCCGATGAGTGCGTAGGCCAGAGCGTTCCAGATGTTCGCGTCCGCTCCCTCACTGAAGAGGACCAGGGGCAGGAGCCCCAACACCGTCGTGGTCGTGGTCATAAGGATGGGTCGGACCCGTTCGAGGGTCCCCCGCAGGATAGCCTCGTCCAGGGAGAGGCCCCCTTCCCTCCGTGTCTGGTTGATATGGTCAACCAGCAAGATGGCGTTGTTCACCACGATCCCCCCCATCATGATGACCCCGATATAGGCCTCCCTGGTGAAGGTGGCGTTCGCGTAGAAGAAGATCAGAAAGACTCCGATGAGTGCCATTGGAACGGTGAGGAGAACGCAGAGGGGCTGCTTCATGGACTCGAAGAGGGCCGCAGTGACCATGTAGATGAGGAGAATGGAGATGGCCAGCACCATGTAGATCTGCTCCCGCTCCTCGTCGCTCCAGCGCCAGCGCTCCGCTTCCTTGATGGTATAGCCCGGCGGGAGAACCGTAGCATCCAGAACGGCGTCCCGGACCAGGTCGCCGAGCTTGGTGGGCCCCCGGAACTCATAGGCCACTGTCCGCTCGTATTGTTGGTTCTCCCGCCGGATCCTGGCCAGAATCTCCTTGGGGTAGATGGTGACGACGTCACCGATCCGGATGGCCGTTCCGTTGGTCGCCGTGATGATGGTCTCCTGGAGGTCGCGAAGATCGACTTCCCGGAATCCCTCCACCTTCACGTCAAGCCTCAGCTCCTCTCCCCCGATCTTGAGGAGGTCCTGACGGGTCTGACCCCGGATCACGGCGGACATCCTCCCCACGAACTCCTGAACCGTCATGTCGTACCGGGCCAGGGCGTCACGGTCGATCTGCACCACGAACTCGGTGGCCTTGTCCCGTTCATACCAGTTCCCCGAGGCATTGGTGTCGACGTCCCGGATCCGGGACATTCGAGTGAGACGTCTGCCCAGGTCGTCCGCGATGTCCCTGACCTTTTCGTAGTTGTAACCCAGGATCTGGATGTTGTACTGCGGTGGCGACCCCCCTCCTCCGTAGAACGAGGGGCCGAACCCCTGCACCCGGACCTCGGCCCCGGAAAACTGGAGGGAGTAGGCCACCATCTGCTCTTTGATGGCGGGTGGAACGGCCGTCGTCTCCAGGGAGTCCGGGAACTCCACGATGATGAATCCGTAGGTGCCCTGCACGTTGGAGGTGAACTTCTCCACCTCGTCCAGGGCCGAGAGCTTCTCCTCGAAGAAACGCACCAGCTCATCGGTGCGTTCCAGATCCGATCCCCTGGGGAGAGTGATCCGGATGGAGACGTAGGTGTCCTGCCCCCACCCTCCGCCCCACACCATCCCTCGAGTGACGTACTTGTCGAAGAGGTAGTAGGAGAGGCCCAGACAGGCCACCGCCAGGACGACGGCCCCCCACGGGTACCGAAGGGTGATTCCGATCAACCCTCGGTAGAAGCGGACATAGAATGGGGGCCGCGCCAGGAACTCCCGCACTTCACGGGAGCTCTCCGACACCGATCCGGCCTCGACGTCACTCCCGGGCTGGGAAGGGTCCGAGGCCGTTGCCCTCCAGGTCACCCGAGGACCCCGTCCCACACCCAGGATTCGCCCGGCCAGGGAGGGTATGAAGGTGAAGGCCACGAAGAGGGAGGCGAGAAGCGTGAGGCCCACCACCAGGGCCAGGGGCACGTAATACACCCTCAGCTCGCCCTGGAGGTAGACGAAGGGGACGAAGACGATGAGCGTCGTGGCGGTGGCGGCCAGGATGGGCAGGACAACTTGACGGGCGCCGGCCTCCGCCGCCTCCAGGGGGGCCTCACCCCCCTGCCATCTTCGGTAGACATTCTCCAGGACCACGATGGAGTTGTCCACGATGAGGCCGAACCCCATGGCCAACCCCATGAGAGTGAGAAGATTCAGGGATAGGCCGCCGAAATAGATGAGGTTCAGCGCGATGAGCACTGAAAAGGCGATCGTCGCAAAGACCACCCCGGCGGATCGGAAGGAGCGGAGGAAGATCAGGAGAACCGCGAAGATGACCACCGCCGAGACCAGCGCCCGATAGCGGAGGCTGGTGAGCTGCTCCTTGATGTCCTCGCTCTCGTCCTGGTCCAGGATGACCCGGGTCCCCGCCGGCAGGCGGGTTTCCATCTCGGCCATTCGGCCCTTCACCCGGTCCGCCACCCGGACCGTGTTCGCCCCTACCTCCTTCATCACCGTGAAAGACACGGCAGGGCGACCATCGATGCGGTAGTACTGCTGGACCTCCTCGTAGGTATCCCGGACCACAGCGACGTCCGACACCCGGATGAGGCGTCCGCCCGCGGCGGACACCATGGCGTCCCGGATCTCCTGGACCGACGAGGGCCTGTTCCTGATGGTGACGGCCCATTCCCTGTCCCCCTGGCGAACGGTCCCAGCTTCCCGGACCAGGTCGAGGTCGGTGATGCGCTGGAAGACCGCGGAGGGAGTGAGGCCCAGGGAGGTGACCCGGTCCTCTTCCATCTCGATCTCCAGGAGCCGCTCCCGGCCCCCGTATACCCGCACCACCGCCACGCCCTGGATCTGGTTCACCTCCGGGGCCACGTCGTCCTCCAGGAAGGTCTGGAGGGCCTCCATGGTGTAGGGTCCGGTGAGGGTGTACCTGAGGAAGGGACGGGCCTGTTCCTGAAACTCCGGGGGAACGTAGGGGGTGACGGCGACGGACCGGACCCCGGGTGGGAGATCCTCCTCCAGCGTCGCCAGCCTCTCGCTGAGGTCCAACCGGGCGAAGTCCATGTCCGTGTCCCGGTTGAACTCGACGTTGATGGAGGAGATCCCCGTTCCCTGATTCTCGTAGGACTCGGAGGTGATCTTCTCCACCCCTCTCACCTGCTGGATCACAGATTCGATGGGGGAGGTGAGGAAGGCCTCGATGGTCTCGGGAGAGGCGCCGTACCACTGGGCCGAAACCTGAAGGCGGGGGAGTTGGGTATTCGGCAGGAGCTCGATGGGGATGTTCCACCAGGCCGCAAGACCCAGGAGCGCCACGGCCAGGTACGTCATGGCCACGGCCACGGGACGCCGAATGGAGAAACGGATCATCAGTCCCCAGCCTCCTCGGCAGGCGCAGGTGTGAGAGCGGAGGTTGCGGCGCCCACCACCCGTCTTCTCAAACCCTCCACGATGGCGTAGACCACGGGCACCACGATGAGGGTGAGGAGCGTCGCCACAGTCAGGCCTCCGATGACGGCAATGGCCAGCGGGGCCCTGAGGTCGGCGCCCCGTCCGATCCCCATGGCCATGGGGGTGAGCCCCAGTACCGTGGTCACGGTCGTCATGATGATAGGCCTCAACCTGACCCGTCCCGCCTCGAGTATGGCGTCACGGAGGGGCATTCCCTGCTCCCTGGCCTGGTTGATGAAGTCTACCTTGACGATGGAATCGTTCACGACGATTCCCACCAGGATCACCACACCGATGAGACTCATGGTGTTGAGGCCCCCACCGGTGAGAACCAGGGCCAGCACCGCCCCCACCAGGGCAAGGGGCACGGCCATGAGGATGGTGAAGGGGTGCACGAAGGATTCGAATTGGGCGGCCAGGATCATATAGACCAGGAGGAGCGCCAGACCGAATGCGAACGCCAGGTCCCGGAACGACCGTCTCATCTCCTCGTTTTCCCCTCCCACCTCGATCCTCACCTCCCGCTCCGGAGGAAGGCTCCTGACGGCCTGCTGAACCGCCGCGATGGCTCCGTCCAGCCCACCCGAGACGACGTCGGCGTACACGGTCACCACCCGCCCCTGGTCCTCCCGATGGATCTCCGCCGGGGCCACCGCCTCGTGGACCGTTACCAACTCCCGGAGGGGAACGCCCTGGACCCGAAGCTCCTGGAGGGTCTCCTGAGCATAGCGCATGTCGTCGGGAAGACGGACGATGATCCCGATCTTGCGATCGAAGTCCACGAACTCGGTGGCCCGGTCTCCCCGCATGGCCTGCTCCACCGTCTCCGCGATGCTCCGGGGCTCGATGCCGTACCGGGCGGCCACGTCTCTCAGGATCTCCACCTGGATTTCCGGCTGCCCCCGCTCGGTCCCCAAACGCACGTTCCCCACCTCCGGCACATTGTGGAGGAGGGCGCTCACCTCCTCCGCCCGTGGGAAGGTGCGATCCAGGTCCTCGCCACGGATTCGCACGGCGATGTCCGCGTCGACCCCGCCCAGCATCTGACCCAGTGCCGTGGCCTGGCCCGCCTCGAAAGAGAGGGCCGCCTCGGGGAACCGCCCCTCGAGGTGCCGCACGCGGCCCAGGACATCCTCGGTTCTGGCACCGGGACGGAGGCGCACCTGGAAGAGGGCGGTGTTCACCCCCGAGCTCTCCTCGCTCTCGGCGTACGACCGCACGTCCTTTCCGATGCGGGAGAAGACGGCCTCCACTCCCGGATCCTCCAGGAGCGCACCCTCCACGAGGTCGGCTTCGTCGATGGTGGCGGAAAGGGAGGTGCCCTCGGCCAGCTCCAGGCGGACATCGAAGGAGCCCTGGTCCACGTTCGGGAGGAGGTCCCGCTCCAGAAGGCCCCCCACCACCAGGGAACCCAGGAGGGCGGCGCCGGAGAAGATCATCACTCTTCCGCGGTGATCCAGCGACCAGTCCAGAATCTGGTGATAGCGCAGGGCGAACGCCTCGAACCAGCGGTCGAAGGCATCGATGAGGGGAGTGAAGATCCTCGAGAGGAGCTTGCCCGCCAGCTCCCCCCAGAACCCCAGCAGCTGTCTCAGCACGCTCCAGAGGGCGCCCAGGAGGAGGAAGGGGGATCGGAGGAGCCACAACGCGACCCGCCGCACCCTCCCCAGAAGACCTTGTTGGCCCTCCGCCACCCCTGAGGGGATCTCCGGCCCCGGGCCAACCCCACCACCGAGGTCGAATCGGGCCGCCAGGGCCGGGAGGAGCGTAAGGGCCACGACGAGGGAAGCCAGGAGCGAGAACGCCACGGCGAGGGACAGCGAGCCGAAGAGCTCTCCGGCAACCCCCTCCACGTAGATGATGGGCCCGAAGACGCTGATGGTGGTGAGGGTGGAGGCCGTGATGGCTCGTTGCACCTCTTCCGCACCGGTGCTGGCGGATATGAGCGCCCCCTCACCCAGCTCCTCCCGGTGTCTGAAGATGTTCTCCAGCACCACGATGGAGTTGTCCACCAGCATCCCCACCCCCAGAGCCAGACCCCCGAGGCTCATGATGTTCAGGGAGACGTTGAAGGCCTCCATGAGGGCGAAGGTGCCCACCACCGAGATGGGAATCGCCAGGGCGATGGCCACCGGGTAGCGGGGGTCCCGGAGGAAGAGGAACAGGACCAGGAAGGCTAGGATCCCTCCGAAGACCAGGGCCTGGACCACGTTGGAGATGGAGTCGGAGATGAATCCCGCCTGGCTCGAGGCCACGTCCAGCTGATAGTCCGGGTATTCCTCCCTGAGCTGCGCGAGCGTCTCCTGGACGTCCTCGGCCACCTGGACGGTGTTGGCCCCCGATTCCTTGAAGACCAGGATTCCCACCGACTCATGGCCGTTGTACCTGGCCACCGATTCCCGCTCCGCGAACCCGTCCACGACACGGCCGATATCCGAGAGGCGAACGAGGCGAAAGCCCTCCTCTCCCTCCCCCCCCGACGGTTCCCTCTGCCGGGCCACCACCACGTCCTCGATCTCCTCCACGGTCTGGAACTCCCCCAGCGTCCGGAGAGGATAGCGGTATCGACCGCGCATGATGGTGCCCCCCGGCGCGCTGATGTTCGCCAACGCCAGGGCCTGGGCCACCTGGTCGAAGGTGAGCCCATAGCTATCCAGGAGCCGGGGATCCAGCTCCACCTGGATCTCCCGGTCCAGTCCACCCGTGACGGCAGCCTCCGCCACGCCGTCCAGCTGCTCCAGCCGGCGCCGGAACACCGATTCCGCCGCTTCCTTCGTGGACCAGAGGTCGGAACCTCCAGCCACGGAGATGGCCATGACGGGCTCCGACTCCGGATCCACCCGGAGAATCCGGGGTCGGCTGGCCGTCTCCGGAAGACTCTCCCGGATGTTGTCGAGCCGCTCCCGGACGTTCAGCATGGCGAAGTCCATGTCCGTTCCCCAGGCGAACCTGAGAGTCACGAGGCTCACGCCCTCCCGGGAGACGGAGGTCACCCGTTCGACGCCCGGAACGGCTGCGGCCTGGGCCTCCACTCGCTCCGTGATCAGCCGCTCCACCTCTGCAGGAGCCACGTCCGGATAGGAGGTGTAGACCACCAGGCGGGGGTAGCTCACGTCGGGAAGCAGATCGATGGGAAGCCGAACGAAAGAGATGATCCCCAGGAGGATCACCGCCAGGAAGAGCATGGCAACCGCCACCGGCCGCCGAGTGGATGTGGAAGGAATGGACACGGTCAGCCCTCCTGCCCAGGGCGCGCAGCGCCGCCGGCAGAAGGTGCGCCTTCGATGGGGCCCACCGTCTCCTCCAGGTTCGCCCGGGCCGCCACGAACCCGGAAAGCTGGGTGATGACCTCCCGCTCGGCGGCGGCGGCATCGTCGATATCCCGCTGGAGCTCGTTGAAGGTCCTGGAGCCGAGGCGGAACTGCTCTCTGGCCAGCCTCAGGCGTTCCTGGGCGATCTCCCGGGACCGGAGGGCGATCTGATACCCCTGGTAGGCCGTCTGGAGGGAGATGAGGCGGGAACGGACGTCCTCCTCCACCTGGAGACGGGTCTTCCTCAGATTCTCCTGTGCGTTGTCCAATGCCACCTGGGCTTCGGCGATGCGGGCGCTGGTCTGGAAGCGGGAGAAGATGGGAATGCTGAGAGAGAAGCTGGTGGAGCCGTACCTTCCCTGGTCCGGCCAGGCGTCGAAGAGGGCCTCCCGCTCCTGGGCGAAGGTCCGCTGGTTGAAGCCGAAGGACATGCTCAGGGAGGGCCAACGACTGCCCTTGGCGGCCTTGACCTGGGCTGCCCCCACCTCCAGCTGGGCCAGCTGCTGGAGAACCACGGGGCTGGAGGCTTGAGCCCTGCCCACCAGATCGTCGGCATTCAGGGACTGGGGATCGAACGGGTCCGGAAGCACCTCCGAGAGGCCGAACACCTCCAGCTCCGGATCTCCGATGACTCGCCGGAGGCTCAGGATCCCCTGCTGCACCTGGGCCAGGGTCTGCTCGATCCGGAGCTCCTGCCGCCGCACGTTCAGCTCTGCCGCCAGAACCTCCACCCGGGTGGCTCCCGCGAGATCGAACATTCGGCGAGTGAGCTCCAGGTCGAGCTGACGACCCTCCAGCAGGTCTTCCTCCACCCGAAGCGTGGCCTGCTGGGCCTGAGCCTGATGGTAAACGCGCACCACCTCGGCCTGAAGCGTCCGCAGCCGGGAAGCCGCCGTAGCCTCCCGGGCCCGGGCCTGGGCGCCCTGGATACTCAGCTGGTTGAACCGCTGGCCCCCCTCGAAGAGGGTGATGCTCCCACCCAGATACTGAGAGGAGGAGGACGACGTCTGCCATTTGGTAATGGGGTTCTCAATGGGGTTCCCGAAGTTGTCCGTGGAGACGAGCTGGCGGTTGAACGAAAGCCCGGAGCCGGCGGAGAGGCTCAGGTTGGGCAGAAACGCCCCCAAAGCCTCCCTCCGTCCAGTCCGACTCAGCTCCAGGTCGTTCTGGGCCATCCGGTAATCGGGATTGTGCTGCCTCGCCCGCTGAAGGGCGTCCTGGAGGGAGAGCACCGGAACCTCCTGGCCCCTGGCGGGATTCCCCGGGAGAAGGACGCAGGAGGCAAGGAGGAGTCCCAGGGCCCACCGCCGGCGGCCACCCTGGATGGGAACGCAGCCGGTCAACCGAGTCATCGCGCCACCCCCTGAGCCGAGGGGGACACGCTCTCCACCAGGGTCACCGGGGCATCGTGGATGATGTAATAGTGGTTATCCACCAGCACGATCTCGCCGGGCTCCACCATGGAGGTCTCCTCGTTGGGCACGATCTCCACCTGGGTGTCGTTCTCCATGCCCGTGGTGACATAGCGCCACTTCGCTCGGCCGTCCTCGTAGACGAAGAGCATGGTGCGCCGGTCCTTCTCCAGAATGGCGGACCGAGGGACCAGGATCCGGTCCGGGAAGTAGTTGGCTTCCAGGGACACCCGGGCGTACATCCCCGGCTTGATCCGGCCCTGGGGGTTGGAGAGGAGAACCGTCACCCGGGCGGTCCGGGTATCCGGATCCACCACGGGGTTGATGGTAGAGATTCGCCCCGAGAAGGACTCGCCGGGGAAGGCGGCAAAGGTCACCGTGGCTCGGCGACCTTCCCGGAGGTACCCGATCTCGGCCTCCAGGACCTGGACCTCGACTTTGATGGGGTCCAGATCCACGACGGTCAGGAGCTCGGTTCCGGGGCTGGCAAACTGGCCCTCAACCACGCGGAGGTTCGCGATCCGGCCTGGAAAGGGCGCTCGAACGGAGGTCCGCTCGAGGTTGATCTCCGCCTCCCGGAGGGCCACTTCGGCCTGAGCCAGCCCGCTCCGGGCCCGCGCCAGGTGATCCCGCTCCTCCCGGGCCACCGGGTCGGTGATCTCCTCATCCCCGAAGGTCATCTCCAGGTACCGGGCCTCTGCGTCCACGAGGCTCGCCCGAGCCCTGTCGGCCGCCAGCGAGTACTCCGTCGTGTCGAACCGAATCAGAAGCCCTCCTTCCTCCACGAGGGCGTTCTCCCCCACCAGGATCTCCTCCAGTACCCCGTCCACCCGGGAGAGGACAGCCGCTCGCCGGATGGCTTCGGCCTGGCCCGCGGCGGTCACCGTGATCCAGAGGGTATCCCGCACCACCTCGGCTCCCACCACGGGCTGGGGGACATCGGTGGCGAACTGTTGTGACGCCGAGGCTGGAAGTGCCGTTTCGGAGCTCGTGGCTTCCGAAGCCTCGGTCGCTTCGGGCTCGGGTCGGAGGCGATAGTAGACTCCGGCGGCCAGGAGGCCGATGATGATGACGAGGGAGAGGTACCCCAGGAGCTTCCTTGAGAGCTTCATTCGTCCACCGTGGGCAGAGGGGTGGAGGAGGAGATTTCCGCGGCCGGAAACCAGTCCTTTCTGAGACGTACGAGGTTCGGGGATCGTTGCTTCAAAACCCGGTCTCTACGTGATGGGGGGCACGGGAAAGGTGGCGGTCGAAAGGGGTAATCGCAATGTGGAAAAGGGCCGAAAGGGACTTCTCCTTCAGGGTTCCCCGGCAATCTGTACGGGGAAGCCGGTCCTCACATTTCAGAATCCGCCGCGGGACAGATTGCCCCAATCCCCAAATCCGCCATATTAGATGGTTGTCTGCTTCCCACTATCGAGGAGCCCGGGTCCGGGAGTCATGGCTGAAACCAAATCGGGACGCCCCGAGGAGCTTGCCGCTCTCTACGAGATCGGCAGTGCCATCCTCAGCACTCTGGACGTGGAATCCGTTCTCCAGAGAGTCTCCGACCATGCCCGCCGACTCCTGGACGCTTCCGGCGCCTGCATCACGGAATACCGCCCCGACAATGAGGAGTTCTTCCTCAAGACTTGTTCCGGGACCTTCTGTCCCGCC
>Ga0316578_10001209_pt1 | contig 10251 bp, 9 predicted proteins | sample J0NA_2_FD_203076 | JGI IMG/M metagenome (GOLD analysis project Ga0316578, IMG submission 203076) | Rhizosphere microbial communities from salt marsh grasses in Alabama, United States - J0-2_160517rDrC | ecosystem: Host-associated > Plants > Roots > Rhizosphere | place: USA: Alabama | collected...
GACGAGGAGAAGTAAATTAATGATGAGAAACGCAGGTGGGATATGTACCTTTACCGAATTGGTACCAACGATGCCGGCCTTTATGATAAGAAGTTCGCGTTAATCGGGATCCCTTGAAGTGCGCGTCGAAACCGTTCCTTTATGGCGGGAACTGCATTTCAAATCCACCTGATCTGATTCAGGATAAAGCCGATCTGGAATTGCGAATAACCGCGGCGGCCAGCGCACCCGGGCCGCAGGTGATGCCGCCGCCGGGGTGGCTGCCGCTGCCGCATAAATACAGCCCGTTGATCGGTGTGTGGTAGCGAGCGCATTCCGGGGTGGGTCTTAAAATCAGCTGATCCAGAGCGTGCTCGCCGTGCAAGATATGCCCCCGTACCAGGCCGTAGCGCGCTTCCAAATCTTGAGGAAGCAATACTTCCCGGGCCACAATCGCTTGGGTCACGCCAGGCGCATATTGCGCTAAAGTTGCGATAACGCTATCCCCCAATTTTTCGATTTGATCCTGGTTCCATTGCGGCTGCAAACGATAAGGCACGAAATGCACCAGAATCGAAACCACACTGTGCCCGGGCGGAGACAGATTCGGGTTTGAGACGGTCGGAACATGGATGTCGAGTATGGGATCGGCCGAAAATTGACCGTACTTGCAGGTGTCAAAGGCCTTCTCGATTTGATCTAAATGCTGGCCCGTTCTGGCAAACGCTATTTTTTCTCCAGAGCGGCCGTTAAATTCCAGTTGCGTATTCAGGGCCAGATTCACTTTCGCGGTCGTTCCGGCACCGCGAATATGCCGAATGCGGCGTTCCTGCCAGTTCTCAACCTGGTTGCCCGGTACCAGATCCAAAAAGGTGTGGCGCGGGTCGCAGGAAGCAGCGACAACGGGGGCCTGAATATGTTCTCCGCTTTTTAGCACCACTCCCTTTATCTGCCCTCCGGAAACCTGAATTTCAGTGACTTCGGATTCGGTACGAATTTCAACCCCCTGTGATTGAGCCGCTTTTTCAAGAGCGGCGATCACAGACCGGGGGCCGCCTTTAACGCTGTGTTTGGCGGAACATTCCCAAACGAGCAGGTTAAAGGCAGTGCCGGGGCTCCAGGGGCCGGAAAAATTGCCGCATAAACCGGCGCCGGCCAGCGCGGCCTTTAAGCTATTATTTTCAAACCATTCATTCAGCCAGTCAGCGACACACATGGGGGCGACGCGCAAAAATTCAAGCATGGTGGTTTTGCCCAGTCGCCGCAGCGCAAACCCGCTTTTGAAAAGATCCCAGAGCGTGTGACCATTAAGAGATTCAACAGCCGGCGGTGGTTGCTCGAAGATGCGATTGACAACACCGGCAATGCGTTTGATAAATTTACGGTACTTCAGATATTGTGCGGCATCTTCAGCTGAATAAAAATTGATTTCTCTGGCTGTACGGCGGTCCCTGTTACCCAGGAGCATCCCGCGGCCTTCGCGGTCCAGGGTCAGGACAGATGGTCTTCGCGCTAAAAATTCAAGACCGTGAGATTTCAAATCGAGTGCCTTGACCACCCGGGCGCGCACCTGGCCGGTGTCATGCAGTAAGCCGCCGGAGTGATATCCCGGGTGAAATTCTTCTCCCGCGGCCAGACCGCCGATGATGCTGCGCCGTTCAAGGATCAGGACCTTGCGGCCCTGCTTGGCCAGTAAGGCCGCAGCAGTCAGGCCGTTATGACCGGCACCGATTATAATTACGTCGTATGTGTTGTTTGTAGATGTTTCCATACTTTACTTGTGTTTCTGCTATCCCATTCCTTAATGTGTCAGGTTTCCAGATTCAGAGGACAGAGGTCGGACGACAGAAGACAGATGATAAAAACTGAATGATGAAGAACCCTTTCTGACCTCTGTTTTCTGTCTTCTGTATTCTGACACCCGACACCTGAAACCTTTTGCATTAACCAATAACGCATTCTTAAGTCCTGATTAAATCAGGACTTAAGAATGCTTTTAGCGGCCAGCTCGCCGGGGGCGCCCATGATACCACCTCCCGGATGAACACAAGAACCGCACATCCACAGGTTATTGATCGGCGTCCGGTAGCGGGACCAGCCCGCCACCGGCCGAAATGGGCCGAGTTGCTCCAGACTCAGCTCACCCTGAAAAATGTTGCCCTCGGTAAGGCCCACATCCTGTTCCAGATCCCAGGGGGTTACGACCTGGCGGTGTAAAATCGTCTCTTTTAAATTCGGGCAGTATTCGGCCAGCGTGTCGATCACCGTATCTCCCAGTGCTTGCCGCTTTTCAGGCCAATGCGCTGCCCCTTCTTTCAGGTGGTAGGGTGCGTATTGAACAAAAATCGAGATCACGTGTTTGCCCGGCGGGGCCACGGTCGGATCGGTCAAAGACGGGATGACAATATCCAGAAACGGCTTTTTCGAAAAATTGCCGTATTTGGCGTCATCATAGGCTTTTTCCAGATAGTCAACACCCGGGGCAATGGTGATGTCGCCCTTGAGATGGGGACCGCCGCCCGGTTTGCAGCTGAACTCAGGAAGACAGTCCACGGCCAGATTTACTTTGGCAGAACTGCCCCTGTATTTGAAGCGTTTGAGCTGCCGCACAAAATCATTGTTCAGGTGCTGCTCGCCCACCATCTTAAAAAATGTCTGATGCGTATCGGCGGCTGAAATAACGGTTTTACTTTTGATCTCGTATCCGCCCTTCACCACCACGCCGGCTGCGCTTCCTTCTTTTATCAGAATCTGTTCCACCGGTGCTTCGGTCCGAATTTCAGCGCCAAATGACCGGGCTGCACGAGCGCAGGCGAGGCTGACGCCGCCGGTGCCGCCTTTTGAAAGCCCCCAGGAGCGGAAGGCACCGTCTATTTCTCCCATGTAATGGTGCAGCAGAACATATGCGGTGCCCGGGGACCTTACTCCCAGATAAGTGCCGATGATACCGCTGACCGAGATGGGGCCCTTCAAGCGGTCAGATTCGAACCACAAGTCCAGAAATTCGGCCGCGCTCATGGTCATCAGTTTGGTGAATAAATATCGGTCGTCAGCATCCAATTTTTTGAATCGGCGTCCCAGACCCAGCAGCTTGGCGATTTCGCCGATTCGAAGAGAGGCAGGGTCGGGAGCTGGCGCATCAATGATGTGTTTAATAAAACTGGCCATCTTCGTCATGGCCATTGAGAAACGGGGCGCAATTTCGGCATCGTGCGGGCTGAATCGTGCAATTTCGCGGCGGGTGGCTTCCGGATCTCCGCAACGCGTGAGAGATTCACCATCGGGGAACGGTGTAAACGTGCATTCCAGAGGTATCACCTGATATCCGTGCCGGGTGAGCCCAAGCTCGCGAACGATGTGCGGGCGGAACAGACTGACCACGTAGGAATAAACCGAAAATGTGAAGCCCGGAAATATCTCATCGCTGCTGGCGGCGCCTCCCAGAATGTGGCGTTGTTCCAGAACGAGAACTTTTTTTCCGGCTTTTGCCAGATAGGCCGCGCAGACCAGCCCGTTGTGGCCTCCGCCGACAATAATGGCGTCAAAAGTTTGCGTGGGAACACTATTGCGGATCGGCGGGGCAATTTGGGTCATTTGAATCATCATGTTTTTTTATGTTCAGGGGTGTAAAAAGGCATTGGCGCGACCACCGCTGCAACGGTTTCTCTCTGATATTCCACGGTGTATTCGATTTTTAGTTTTGTGCCCGGCTGAGCGTACTCGTTTTTTACAGAGGCCAACGCCAGGTTTTTCTTGAGGATGGGGGACCAGGTGCCACTGGTCGCCTTGCCGATCTGACGGGAGCCTTGCCTGTCATAGACCGGCATACCCATGCGCCAGGCGGCGGCTGAAACCTGAACCGGCAGGCCGTGTTTGGCGTAAAGCGCTTCCTGTTCGTCCCAGTCCAGCTCGAGTCCGACCAATGCGTGCCGCGACCCGCTGATCTGCTCGGCTTTAAGCGCCCGCTGACCGCTAAAAGGTTCGCGGTCCAGGTCAACCGTCCAGCCCAGGCCCAGCTCAATTGGCGTTGATTTTTGGGACTCGATCAGGCAATGCGCCGCGTTGTGAAAATCAACACCGTTTAAAATCAATCCGGCTTCAATGCGGGTGATGTCCAGAACATCCAGGCCGGCGGGTTTCAGCAAATAGGGATTTCCAGCGGACATAAGGGCATCCCAGAGGGGCAATGCAGCTGCATTTTTCACCCAAATCTCATATCCGAGGTCACCGGTATAGCCGCTGCGGGATATATGGGCATCCAGTCCATCCAGTTTGGCGGCAGCTACCCGGAAATAGGCCAATGAATCCATGTCGATATCGGTAAGCTGTTTGAGTATATCGCGAGATGTGGGTCCCTGGATGGAGACGGCAGCAATCGTTTCCGTGATATCTGTTACGGCGACATCGAACCCGCGTTTGAACTGACTGAACCAGGCCAGCATGGGCTCCGCAGCGTGCACACGAAAGCGGTCTTCGTCCAGTCGAAAAACAGTGCCGTCATCGATTATTTTTCCGTCATCATCACACCAGCAGCAATATGCCGCCTGGCCGATATGGATGGTTTTAATATCCCTGGCCATGACACGGGACAGAAATGCCGCGGCATCCGAACCGGTAATCTCGTATTTAAATAACGGTGTAATATCAATTAAGCCAGCTGCATGCCGTATGGCGTAGTACTCGCTGTCATTGGGCAGATTATAGGAACAAACCGAATAATAACCCGCCCAATCGGTCCAGCGGTAGCTGGTGCACAATTTTGAAGTTCTATCGTGAAAAGGCGTTGGAATCGGCATGTTCAAAAAAGTTTCAGGTTCAAAGGTTCAGGGTTCAGGGTTCAGGGTTCAAAAGTCTGGAGACAGCATCTGTCGTTGGTTCTTTGATTTCTGTTATCTGTTGACCGATTGCTGGCAGCCGCAAGGGGCTGCTCTGCGCTACGGTTTTCCTCTGGCATCTGTCTTCTGTCATCTAACCTTGGGATCTTTGAACGCAGAACCTTTGAACCAAGCGATAGCCGTTTGCGATATATGGGTTGCCTTATATTGTCAAGTTTTTTTTAGAACGCTCTCAAAATCCTATTTTTGAGATGGGTTCTAAATGGAAAAGACTGATTGACAAGCGATTTTTGACCCATTAAATTTGTTAACACATAACTCGAACAGGCCAGAACCAGAAAAATGTTTTACTTGAATGGAGGTCAAGGATAACTATGGCGTATGATCCGGAAAAAGACAAAGTTTTAAAAAAGTGGAAATGCAACGAAACTGGATTGATGGTTTCAATCAATCAATATGGTGACGGTGAACCCAAGGTTCAAATCGGACCGCGGATTCTGCTAAAAAAAGACGGCAGCGACAGAGCACCGGTGAAGGCCGGCCGACTGACCATCGAGGATCTGATGTGGTTATATGATATTATTGATGAGGTTAAAGATGATTTGACCTCTTACCACAAACCGCAATGATGGTTATTGGTTATCAGTTATTGGTTATTCGTTTTGATAACCCGAGCATCGGTGCACAGCCAAATAACCCATAACGAATAACAAATAACGGACAGAAAAAATTTTTCTGTCCGTAACGGATGATAGCAGTGGACAATACGGATGCCATTATAGTTCCCCAGAGAGGGAAACGTTCACCACAGCTGGGCCCTGTGGCTGTGATTGCTGGCACCGAAACTGATCTACTTCAACTCTGCAAATTGTTGGATTTTGACGGCAGCACCTATCAAAAACTATTTACCAGCCGGTTATACTGTGACCCTGCTAACCCTGCAGCTGCGGGAATTTCGATAACCGGCCCGATAGTGGGTGCGCCCTATGCGGTGATGGTACTAGAAACGCTGATCGCCTGGGGGGCCCAAAAATTTTTTTTCTTGGGCTGGTGCGGATCCATATCCGAGAAAATCAAAATTGGCGATATTATTGTTGCAACATCCGCAATTATTGATGAAGGCACCTCCAGGCATTATAAAGACAATGAGACGCGGATATCATTTCCGTCAGCGTCAATGCTAACGACACTCAACAACGCCTTGACACAAAATCAGGCCGATTACCATAACGGGGCGATCTGGTCCACGGATGCGATTTACAGGGAAACCTGCGAAAAGGTGAAATACTTTCAACGCCAGGATGCAATTGGTGTTGAGATGGAAATTTCAGCCCTGTTTACGGTGGCGAAATTTCGGGGTGTCGACCTGGCTGCGATGGCTGTTGTCTCTGATGAGTTATCTTCTTTTAAATGGCGCCCCGGATTTAAAATGGATGAATTCAAACACGGTCGCAAGACTGCCTGCAAGGTGATAAAAGACCTATGCCGCAAAATATAAGCCCTCAAATTATCCAAAAAGTAGATGATTTAAGAAAAGCCCTTCACCGGCATAATTACCGCTACTATGTGCTTGATGATCCGGAAATTTCAGATGCTGAGTATGATCGAATGATGAAGGCCCTGCAGCTGCTGGAAGAAGATCATCCCCAGCTGGCCAGCCCCGACTCCCCGACCGCCCGGGTGGGCGCACCGCCACTGGAAAAATTTGAACCCGTTGCACACACAATCCCCATGTTGAGTTTAGACAACGGCTTTAACGATGAAGATATACTGGAATTTGACAAAAGAGTCAGACGAAATCTTGATACCCGGGATGATATTTTATACACGGCTGAACCCAAGATGGACGGCGTTGCTGTGGAACTTATCTATGAAAATGGCATTCTGGTTACCGCTTCTACCCGGGGAGACGGCCTGGTTGGAGAGGGGATCACAAACAATGTCAAAACGATTCAAACCGTCCCGTTGGTGATGCAAGCCGAGGGCTTGGCCGGCATACCGACAAGACTGGAGGTCAGGGGGGAAGTCTTTATCGGGCTTGAGGCCTTTAAAAAGTTTAACCAGGAACGAATTGATCAGGAACTCCCGCCGTTTGCCAATCCGCGTAATGCTGCGGCAGGATCTCTGCGGCAGCTGGATTCTAAAATTACCGCGGCCCGCCCGCTGGAGATTTTTTTCTATGGTGTCGGGATTGTTTCAGGCATCGATTTTGAATCCCATGGTGAGCTTCTTGAGTCTTTGACGAATTGGGGGTTTCGCATAAATCCGCTCATTCGTTCCGCCATTACCATCGGGTCTGTGTTGGATTACTACCGCGAACTTGGTGAAAAACGGCATCTACTCGCTTACGACATCGACGGAATGGTGGTTAAAGTCGACCGTATTGCTTTGCAGCAGCGTCTGGGGGCCACTTCCCGAAGCCCCAGATGGGCGATTGCCTATAAGTTCAAAGCCATACAGGAAACGACGACGATCGAAGCGATTGAAGTCCAGGTGGGGCGGACCGGCGCATTGACGCCGGTGGCGCACCTGAAACCGGTCAATATCGGCGGGGTTACGGTGAGTCGGGCGACATTGCACAATCAAGATGAAATTCAGAAAAAAGACGTGCGCATCGGGGATCAGGTCCTGGTGCAAAGAGCCGGAGACGTCATCCCGGAGATCGTAAAAGTCATCGCATCCAAGCGAGATGGAAGCGAGACACGATTTAAGATGCCCAGGCAATGCCCGGTCTGTGGTTCACCGGTTGTTCGAATGGCCGGAGAAGCGGCCATTCGCTGCATCAATTCGAGCTGTTCTGCTCAGCTTAAAGAACGAATCAAACATTTTGCTTCAAAAGCGGCCTTTGATATCGAAGGTTTCGGTAAAAAGCTTGTGGATCAACTGGTAGATAAAAAACTGCTGTCCTCCTTTGCCGATATCTTTAAATTAGATAAAAACACGCTCAGCGAATTGGAGCGCATGGGTGCCAAATCAGCCGCGAACCTGGTAATTGCCATTGAACACAGCAAATCAATTGCTTTTGCCCGTTTTCTGTTTGCGCTGGGAATCCGACATGTTGGCGAGCATGTGGCCTCCCTGCTGGCTGACTATTTCGATGATCTTGATGCGCTCGTGGCGTGTCCCCGGGAAGAATTGGAATCTATTGACGGCATTGGGCCGGTCGTAGCCGAAAGTATCGCCAATTATTTTAAACAGGAAAGAAATCGGCATATCATCAATCAGCTTTTCGACAGCGGTATCACCCTTGAGAACGCAGCCCGAATGACAACCGGTGAACTCAAGGCTCAAGTATTTGTCCTGACCGGTTCACTTCAAAATTTTACCCGGTCCCAGGCCAAAGCATTAATCGAGGCCGCCGGTGGCAAAGTCAGCGGATCGGTCAGCGGCAATACGGATTATGTTGTCGCCGGTGAATCTCCGGGCTCGAAGCTGGACCGGGCCAAACTTCTGGGAATTAAAATTATTGATGAAGCAACGCTAAAAGAGATGCTTGGTTATTAGAATTTTAGCTTTGATATCCAAAACAATAAAAGCTATCCCAATCCGCGCGAAGTGCAAGGAGGTTAGCATGGAAAAACAGGTCAGGGCCCATGCCGTCATATCCGGACGGGTTCAGGGAGTGTTTTTTCGGGTGGAAACACAACGTGCCGCTGCAGGGTTTGGCGTTTTCGGATGGGTGAGGAACAAACGCGACGGTACGGTCGAAGCTGTTTTTGAAGGCCGCCGGCAGGATGTTGATGCGACCCTGAATTGGTGCCGCCAGGGGCCGGGGATGGCCCGTGTGGATAAAGTCGACATAGATTGGCAGGATTATACCGGAGAGTTTGATCGTTTTGACGTTACCTACTAAGGTGGTGTCTTTAAACAAATTACAAAATGATTGTCACTCCCGCGCAGGCGGGAGTCCAGTTCAAAGGCGCGTGGATTCCCGCCTGCGCGGGAATAACAAATGAGTAGCACGCTTCACAAATAACGATTAACAAATAACGAATAACGCCCAATTGATCTTAAATCAATTGGGCCGATAAATACAGAACGGGCGATTTATGGTAACCATAAATCGCCCGTTGTTTTTTGACTTGCTTAGACGGATTCTTTGAGTTTTTTGCCGGGGCGGAATTTTACCACATTGGTAGCCTTGATTTTGATCGGCGCGCCGGTTTGCGGATTCCGTCCTTTACGGGCTTTACGGCGGACTTTCTGGAATGTGCCAAAGCCGACCAGTGTAACCTTGCCGTCCTTTTTCTTCAGTGCTTTGGTTACACCTTCCATGAATGAGTTCAGCGCAGCTGCAGCTGCAACTTTTGAAATTTTTGCATCTTTAGCCGCTTTTTCTACCAGTTCTGCCTTTGTCATAATGCTTTACCCCCTTCTTGTTCTATTGGTTTAGTTGATGTTAACCGATCGCCTATTTCACTGTTTCCATATAGAAAGTTAAAATCGATGTCAACAGAAATCTACATTTTACAACACTTTTTCTGAAATAATCTCCGCTAAACTGCTTCATGATGGGATTTACGGGAATTTATTTTCCAATTTTTCGATATTATCCGCAGATTACGCAGATTGCACGGATTAAAAAAAACATGGTCTTAAAAAATAATTTGCGTAAATCTGCGTAATCTGCGGATGTATTATTCTTGCACATCGGATCTAAAAAAGCGCATCAACGAATTCAGCTGCATTAAACTTCTGCAGGTCTTCCACCTTTTCTCCGATGCCGATGTATTTTAATGGTATTTTCAAGGTATTGCATATGCTGATAACGATGCCACCTTTTGCCGTACCGTCAAGTTTAGTCAGCGCCAAACCGGTAACACCTAAGGCGTCATTAAATAGCTCGGCCTGCGATAAAGCATTTTGGCCGGTGGTTGCATCCAGAACCAGCAATATCTCATGGGGAGCATCCGGTATTTTTTTTGAGATGGCGCGTTTTATCTTTTTTAATTCTTCCATTAAATTGACTTTTGTGTGCAGTCTGCCGGCCGTATCAATCAACACCAGATCGGCGCCGCGGGCTTTTGCAGCCTCAACCGCATCAAAAGCAACTGCTGCCGGGTCAGCCATTTCCTTGTGTTTGACGATATCTGCGTTTGCCCTTTCAGCCCATATCATCAATTGTTCAATCGCGGCGGCCCGGAACGTGTCTGCTGCTCCGATGAGCACCTTTTCCCCGCAAGCAGTTGCTCTGGCCGCGAGTTTGCCGATGGTGGTGGTTTTGCCGGTTCCGTTTACGCCAACGATCATGATAACCCGGGGAACAGGCCACGCTATTTTCGGTTCCGCTGTTTGGGGCTCAAGAATGGCCAAAATTTCATCTTTCAGAAAGGATTTTACTTGATCCACCTCAACAATTTTCGATGAGGTTACCTTTTCCATCAGTGTCAATGCGGTTTGCACGCCAATGTCTGATGTAATTAATAATTCCTCAAGT
>Ga0316578_10001210_pt1 | contig 10250 bp, 6 predicted proteins | sample J0NA_2_FD_203076 | JGI IMG/M metagenome (GOLD analysis project Ga0316578, IMG submission 203076) | Rhizosphere microbial communities from salt marsh grasses in Alabama, United States - J0-2_160517rDrC | ecosystem: Host-associated > Plants > Roots > Rhizosphere | place: USA: Alabama | collected...
TCAATATGAGCGGCAAGAGCAAAGATCCAAAAAAATCCAGGTGCTTAATGGGGTTTAGTGTTAACCTCCCCGCTTTTTGTGCAGTATGATCTCCCATTCGTAAAGCGATATATCCGTGAGCGACTTCGTGTATGGTAACGGAGAATAAAAGGGGAACGATCATCACCACAATTTGATTCAGGTTTGTATTACCGAACATAATCTTTTACAAAGGCAAGTTCTTCACTGCGTGTTTTAATACGACCATTTAATTTGCCATCAAGGACAGCCTCCAGAATTTCACGATAAATCGGACCGGGTTCGAGGCCGAGTTTTTTAAGATCTTTCCCTTTTATCGACGTTTCGATATGCCTCAGCTGTGTGAAATAATTGGAGATGGATCGTTTTAACGCTTCGTTTTTCGTTGCTGCCATCATATAGAGAATCAGTTCAATTTTGAAAACGGAAATCCCCCTGTAAATGGTACTGTTTTTTACGGGAGGATGTCGTTCCATCGAGGATATATACCTGTCCGCTTCAAAGCGTTCCTTACAAAAGATACCTCTATATCTCGGCGCGATTTCAAAGCGTTTACAGATTTCACTGACGGTCTCTTTATCGCAGGACCTTAACAGTGCCAAAAAGTAAACAGTCCATTTCATATAGGGTTCTTCAAGAAAAAGCAAATCATGCCAAGATAGTACCTTTTTAATCGAATTGAATAATGATATCATATCATTATCCAATATTATGGAAGGATGAATAACGTGAAGGAGATGATATTCATTCATCCTTGAGATGGCGGATAAAGGATTTTCTTCTTCGAGAATCAAACGCAGCTCGGCAAATACCCTTCTTCCACTGAGCCGCTTGAAAAAACCCATTTTTAAAGAATTTTCAATCAATCCTGAGGTCAGTTTTCCAATTGAAAAACCGAAGCGCTGTTCGAACCTGATGGCACGAAAAACCCGTGTTGGATCTTCCACAAAACTTAAATTGTGTAACACCCTGATGATTTTTTCTTTAAGATCCTTCTGAGCCGAAAAAAAATCGATTAACAGGCCGAATCTTCCGTGGTTAAGTTGGATAGCCAATGTATTAATGGTGAAGTCTCGCCGATAAAGGTCTAATTTTATTGAACTCATTTCAACTGTAGGGAGCGCCGCCGGAAATTTATAATATTCCATCCTGGCGGAAGCCACATCGATTTTAAAACCGTCCGGGAAAATAATTACAGCAGTACCGAATTTGGCATGGGAATGAATACGGGCGCCTACAATTTTTGCATATTTTTTCGCAAATTCGATACCGTCTCCTTCAATGACAATATCGATATCTTCATTATTCCGATACAGAAAAAGATCACGAACGAATCCGCCCACAACATAAGCGTCATAACCGATTTCATCAGCCTTCTCTCCGATGGTTTCGAGGATATTAATAATTCGCGATGTAAGACGCTCTTTCATAAACTTGAGGATATTTCTGGTTCTTGCATGGACATGGTCCTTTAATAAATCAGGTGAATTTAAATCCGTATGCCTGGATTGGCGTACCAGAACATTAAGCAGATCGGTTCGGGTAATTACCCCTGAAATAACATCTTTCTCAACAACTGGAAGGATACGCTGCTTATTTTCGATAATTTTTTCCTGTATTTCAGCCAGTTCAGAGTCGGATTCAACAGATGCCATTTCGGTTGTCATATACTCTTTTATGGGAATGTGATCTAGACCGTGATACAAGGCTTTTTCTATAATCTGTCGAGTTATAAAACCCTGAAGATTTTCTTTGCCATTATTTTTTTGGGTAACCAAAAGTGCATTGATGTTGTAACGGGTAAGAAGGCTTGCGGCGTCTCTACAGTTAACGTTTTCATCGACTTTGATAGCCGGCGATGACATGAGGTCTTTTGCCCGGTTATGAGATTTAATTTTACTGTAAAGGATTTCTCTCAGCTCGTTTTCTATCTGTGCCAAAGTCCTGCCTTTGATGGTTGCGGCTGCCGCAAATGTATGTCCTCCACCGCCCAGGGGAGTGACGATGGCGCCGACATCGACTTCCGGTATTCTGCTTCGGGCGACGATATACATTTTATCTCCCATGCGGGCGATGGCAAAGATAGCATCAAGATTTTCCATTTTAATCATTTTGTGGACTAAAAAGGCGAAATCGGACACATAATTGTCAGTCGATACACTGGTAATGACAATTTCGATACTATCGATATTATAACGGGTTGAGGCTTGAATCATGTCGTTTAGAAGTCTCACCTGCTCAGGGCTTATCTCCCTTGAAATTAGGTTGGAAACAACATTCAGGTTGGCGCCCTTTGATAGCAAAAAAGCAGCCGCTGTAAAATCTTTTTCTGTTGTGCTTGGAAAAGTAAAGGAGCCCGTATCTTCATATATGCCGAGACACAAAATGGTTGCTTCATCCGGCGAAATTTCGATTTCTTTTTCTCTTAAAATTTCTGTAAGAATCGTGACCGTGGCGCCGGTTGCACAATAATTCACATAATGTCCCTTAATGTCGTTACTCATTGGGGGATGGTGATCATAGATATGAATATCAACTCCCGGACGCTCCAGCACGGCTGAAAGTTTTCCGATACGACTTGCCTGACGGGTATCCACCAGGACCAATCTTTTAATACTATCTAAATCGACATCTTTAATATCAGCCATATTAAAAAGATATACCATTGAATTTATAAAAAAATTTCTTAAATTTTTTTCTTGGGAACCCGGGAAAACGGCCATGGAACCAGGATACAGTTTCTGTGCCGCTAACATCGAAGCCATAGCATCAAAATCAGCGTTGATGTGTGTCGTGATAACGGTGAGGTCTTTAATCTGTTTTTTTTGAGTTTGTGTCAAAATGACGCCTTTTTAAGCCTTTACTCTTTCATTTAGCGGATTTGGCGGCAAAATTAATTTGAACGGTATAAAAATATTTTACAAATGATTTAAAGTTTTTGATAGAAAATATCGAATATTAAACATATGCCATATAAATGGGTTTATCAAGCGGTATAATACCCGATTTAGCAATAAATTCTGTAAACTTGTTGTTGTATGACCAGGATTATGATATTATTTAGTTTATATATACCCTGTGTTGTCTCCATTATAAGGAGGAGTTATCATGCCGGTTTATTTGTGGAAAGGGAAGGATCGACATAATAAGAGCAAAAAAGGCGAAATGGAAGCACCTTCTGAAGATGTTGTCCATTCGGAACTTGCCAGGCGAAAAATAACCTCTGCCAAAGTTAAAAAGAAGCCAAAAGATCTCTTTGAAAATGTTTCTTTTATGCAGCCTAAGGTAAAGCCGTCCGATGTCATAATTTTTTGCCGACAATTTTCGACCATGATCGATGCCGGACTTCCTATTATCCAATGCCTTGATATTCTTTATGCCCAAAATGATAACAAAACGTTTAAAAAGATGCTCAAAGACGTTAAATCGAATGTTGAGAGTGGGCAAACCCTGGCAGAAGCAATGAGAAAGTACCCCAAACAGTTTGATGATCTTTTTGTAAATATGATTGCAGCCGGAGAAGCCGGCGGTATATTGGATATGATTTTGAGAAGGTTGTCATCCTACTTGGAGAAAGCAGCGAAGCTTAAATCCAAAATAAAAGGCGGCATGACCTATCCCCTGGTAACGATAGTTATCGCCATCGTTGTCGTGGCTATTATTATGATTTTTGTAATCCCCGTATTTGAGGAAATGTTTTCAGGTTTGGGAAGTGCGCTGCCGGCGGCCACCCAGATTGTTGTTAAATTGAGCCGGGCCATTAAATCAAATATCTTTTATATTATCGGCGGGATAGTAATATTTATTTACGCATTTCGGCGCTTTTATAGAACCGAAAAAGGCAAAGTCTTGATGGATGATTTTGTACTAAAACTTCCTTTATTCGGGGACTTGATTCGGAAAGCCGCTGTTGCCAAATTTACACGAACCACCGGGACGATGCTTTCCAGCGGCGTTGCGATCTTGGATGCGCTTGAAATTGTCGCTAAAACAGCTGGCAACAAAACCATTGAAAAAGCTGTGCTTGATACCCGAACTGCTATTGCAGAGGGGAGAACAATGTCAGATCCGCTTGCTGAAAGCGGGGTTTTTCCGTCAATGGTATGCCAGATGATTGCTGTCGGCGAATCCACCGGCGCCCTTGATGCAATGTTAACAAAAATTGCTGACTTTTATGAAGAGGAAGTCGATCAGGCAGTGGAGAACCTGACAGCATTGATAGAGCCGTTTATGATTGTATTTTTAGGTGTGGTTATCGGCGGATTGGTGGTGTCTATGTACTTGCCTATTTTCAAAATGGCAGGGGCGTTGGGTTGATAAATCATAAAGCCTCTATTGAACATTATGAGCAGTTCTTCAATAACGCCTGAAGAAGATTTATATCATAAGCTCAAGTGGCTTATGCTCTTTAGAATCATTTTTGCTTCATTATTGCTGGGTTCAACGATTATTTTCCAGCTAAAAGAAAATATTTTCCCCCCGAACAAATCTTTTCTCATTCTTTATGTTCTTATCGGCACCGTATTTTTACTTTCAATTTTCTACGTCCTCATTTTTCGTACCAAAAAAATAAGGTTACTTTTTCCGTATATCCAGATCGGGATTGATACCTTTCTCGTAACATTAATCATCTTTATTACCGGCAGTTTTACAAGCATTTTTTCTTTTCTATATCTGGTTGTAATTATCTATTCGAGCATGATCATTTTTAGAAGAGGGAGTATGATCATGGCTGCTTTTTGCAGTATCCAGTACGGTATTCTGATCGATCTTGAATATTACCGTATCGTTGACCCTTCTTTTTTCCAAGAGAGCGGTTCAATTAGCAACTACCCATGGACCCTTGTGTTCTTTAAGGTTATGATTACCATGGTGGCTTGTTTTGCAGTTGCTTTTTTAAGTGGCTTGCTGTCAGAGCAGTTGAGGAGAACAAAAAAAGAGCTCTCAGCCATGAAAGAACGTTTGGAACGAATAGAAAAGATGGCTTTTTTGGGTGAAATGGCGGCCGGTGTGACCCATGAAATAAAGAATCCCCTGGCGTCACTGGCGGGGTCCATACAGATTCTAAGAAAAGAAATTTCCTATAATCCCGAACATGATAAGCTGATGCAGATCGTTTTGCGTGAGACAGACAGGTTAAATGTCCTTGTGAATAATTTTCTTTTATTCGCAAAACCACCGGTCGGTAAAATTGAGAGAGTATATCTTGAGGACGCTTTGTCAGAAACCATCAAACTCTTTGAAAAAAATCAAGATACCGGTCAAAGAGTTTCGATTATAAGTGATTTTTCCTCCAATATTTGGGTTGAAATGGACCCTGTTCATTTGCGCCAAGTCGTTTGGAATATTATTCTAAATGCCGCAGAGGCTATTGAGGGTGAAGGTCTTATTAAAGTTAAAACATATCCATTGAAAAATAACACTGCATGTATTGAAGTTAGTGACACGGGTTGTGGAATGACGGAAAAGCTTATACAATCAATATTTAATCCTTTTTTCACAACAAAACCTAGCGGCACCGGGCTCGGTCTTTCTATTGTCCACAGAATCCTTGAATCCTACAATACCTGGCTTGAAGTTGAGAGTGAAGTCGGAAAAGGATCAAAATTTACATTGAAATTAAATAGAATAGATATAACAACTTAATCTTGACACTTATATGCAAATAGGTTACCAAACCAAGTTTAACCGTTCGATAAAGTGCCTTTTTCTATTCGAAATTTGAAGTGGTTAGGTTAACGTGTTATAAACCCTTCAGGATCGCCGATCTCACCGTATCTCCCCCGTCTTAGACGGAGAATCTAAGATCTGCGTTAAAGCGCATTTTCGATAGTTTAAAATGGATTTATGCGCTTTGTTTCGAATCTGCGGTAACGTTAGCAACCGATCAATTTAGGCAAAAGCATATGAATATAAAGAGCACAATCATAGAAAATAGAAAAAAGAAGCTCGAAGACTTAAAAAATAATAATATCAATCTGTTCCCAAACGATTTTGAAGTGTTGCATACTGTTAGGGATATAATAAAGGCCACAGAGGACTCACCAGGTTCTCTTACCCAGGATGATCCGGTTTTTGTTGTTGCCGGCCGCATGATGGCTATAAACCGGTTTGGAAAGGCCGCTTTTATCCGGTTTAAGGATCGTACGGGACAGCTTCAGGCGTATGTGAGAAAAGATAAAATAGGAAACCAATCATACAGTCTTTTTAAGCAAATGGATATTGGAGATTTCGTTGGTTTGAAGGGTGGGATGTTCAGAACCAAAACAGGTGAGTGGACGCTTCTTGCCAATGAATTGAGGCTTGTCTGCAAATCAACTCGACCTCTACCGGAAAAATTTCATGGGCTTAAAGATCCTGAAAAGCGATATCGTCGTCGTTATATTGATTTAATAATGAATTCACATGTACGAGATATTTTTGAAAAACGGAGCAAAACTATTCAAGCCATTCGAACATTTCTTTTGGACCGCGATTTTCTTGAGGTGGAAACGCCAATGATGCAACCCATCCCTGGAGGGGCGGAAGCTACTCCGTTTATAACACACCATAATGCATTGGGAATAGACCTGTTTTTACGAATTGCTCCTGAATTATATCTAAAACGTTTGGTTGTTGGCGGATTTGAAAGGGTTTTCGAAATCAACAGAAATTTCAGGAATGAAGGCGTCTCAACGCGGCACAATCCTGAATTTACCATGCTCGAATTTTATCAGGCTTACGCGACATATGAGCACATGATGGATCTTACGGAGGAGATGTTTCGTTATGTCGCCCTGAACGTTGTCGGTTCTACGGCAATATCATATCAAGGAAATGCCATAGATTTGGGTGCAAAGTGGCGTAGAATGTCCCTTGCGTCGGCTTTAGAAGAATACGGAGGGATAAATCCCACCCTGCTGAACGATCGAGAAGGACTGCTTGAGTTGGCTGAGATAAAAAATATTAACCTAACAAAAACCGGACGCAAAGGAAAGATTATAACAAAACTGTTTGATATTCTGGTAGAGCCGAAACTTTTACAACCTACATTTATTACCGGATATCCGGTTGAAGTTTCTCCCCTTTCCAGAAAGAGTGAAACGGATTCCAATCTTACAGATCGATTTGAACTTTTTATAGCAGGTCATGAAATCGCAAATGGATTTTCGGAACTCAATGATCCTGATGACCAGGAAAAGCGATTTTTGCAACAAACTGCTGAAAGGGAAGCCGGTGATAAAGAAGCTCACTATATGGACAGAGATTATATTGAAGCGTTGGAGTATGGTATGCCTCCCACTGCCGGAGAAGGAATAGGGATAGACCGGTTGGTCATGCTTCTTGCTGATGCCGCTTCTATTCGAGAAGTTATTCTTTTTCCACAAATGAAACCAATTGAAAACACCAAGCCATAATTGTTAATAGGGAAAGTTTAATAACATCATAAAACTATAGCCCGTAACGGAGATAGAAAAGAGAAAATAGGAAATAGGATATAGGAAACTACCCCGCCCGCGCGACTGAATCTTGCAGAGCGGAACGATAGTGGTGAAGTCCATTTTCGGCTATCTATTTTCTAATTCCTAATTCCTAATTTCAGAAATGAACATACGAGAAATCAAATACCTCCCAAAGATAATCAGAGCCAGACTACCTGGTCTAGGATTTTTACTATGTCTTTTGAGTATTTCATAGGTGGCCGTTATCTAAGGGCCAAGCAGAAAGAGTCGTTTATTTCATTAATTACAATACTTTCCGTTGCCGGTGTTACTGTCGGCGTCATGGCTTTGATCGTAGTGATTGCTGTCATGGCCGGTTTTGAATCTGATCTTAAACAGCGTATTCTCGGGGTTGAATCACATATTGTGCTGATGCGTCACGATGGTTCTTTCTCCGGATATAAAAAGATTACAGAACAAATCGATGAACTTAAAGGAGTGGAAGCTGCCACGCCGTTTATATATTCTCAGATTATGCTTCGATCATCAACCGGAGTTTCAGGGGCTGTCTTAAGAGGTGTTGACCCTGAATCCGCTGGCAGTGTCATAAAGATTTTGAAAAATTCTGTTTTGCAGAATCTGAAACATACGCAGCGCCAAGAGAACTCAAAAACTTTAATTCCTGGAATCATACTCGGCAAAGAGCTTGCTAGAAACCTAGGCGTCTTAAAGGGTGATGCGGTCTACCTGATATCATCCAGGGGGATGATTTCTCCCATAGGATACCTTCCGGCCATGAAGCGTTTCGAGGTCGTAGGGCTTTTTGAATCAGGAATGTACGAGTATGATGGGTCTCTGGCTTATATCGACCTGAAAGACGCGCAAAAGATTTTAAATATGAAAGGCTCTGTCACCGGAATTGAAGTTCGTGTCGATGATATTTATGAAGCAAGAAATATAGCTAAAAAGATCGTTTCAAAACTAGGGTTTCCTTATTGGGCCAGAGACTGGATGCGTATGAATCACAATCTTTTTTCTGCACTTAAACTGGAAAAGACGGTGATGTTTATTATTTTGGCACTGATCGTGTTAGTGGCAGCCTTTAACATTGCGAGCACGCTGATTATGATGGTTATGGGAAAAACAAAAGATATCGCAATATTAAAGGCTATGGGTGCAATGGATAGCAGCATCAGAAAAATCTTTATATTCAAGGGCATGGTCATTGGTGCTGTGGGTACTTCGCTCGGTGTATGTCTTGGGTTTATATTATGTAAATTGCTGGAAAAATATAAATTTATTCAATTACCAGGGGATGTTTATTATATTTCGACCCTGCCGGTGCGACTGGAAGCTCTGGATGTTGTTATGATAGCGTCTGCAGCAATGGTCATCTGTTTTTTGGCGACGCTCTACCCGGCAAAACAGGCATCAAAACTCAACCCAATAGAGGCCATCAGGTATGGTTAGTACTTTAAATCGCGATGAAGGATCTCTTTCAAATCCTTTTTTGTCTGTCAGGGATCTGTATAAAAGTTACAAAAACAGCGACGTGACCATTGATGTTCTTAAGGGTGTAAATATAGATCTGAACGCCGGAGAGACCTTGGCTATTATTGGTGCTTCTGGAATTGGAAAGTCGACGCTACTCCATATTTTGGGTGTACTCGATCGTCCCGATAGCGGAACCTATTTTTTTAAAGGGAAGGACATCTTCCTTCTTAATCAGACAAGCCTGGCAAAATTCAGAAATGAAACAGTAGGGTTTGTATTCCAGTTTCATTACTTGCTTCCTGAGTTTTCCGCTCTTGAAAATACAATGATGCCGGCATTGATTAAAGGGATAAGCAAAAATAAAGCTCGGGAAATTGCAGAGAGAATGCTAGTGAGGGTCGGTCTTAAAGACAGATTAAATTTTAGGGCCTCTAAACTTTCAGGAGGTGAACAGCAGCGGATTGCTTTGGCTAGAAGTCTGGTCCTCAAACCTGCAATTCTATTGGCCGATGAGCCTACCGGCAACCTTGATAAAAAAAACAGCGCGTATATTCATGACCTGCTTATGGAGCTAAATGCGGAACTTAACATGACCTTGATCGTTGTCACGCACAATATGGAACTTGCATCCTTCATGTCACGCAGTATGACGATTGTGGATGGCCAACTGATTGAATTAAAGAGATGAGCTCCAATAAAATTCAGGTGATATAAAAACTAACTGCCCGGAATAGAGAATTTAAGTATTGAAAGATTTCATATTTAGACATTTGAGCCTGGTAATCATTGTATTACTTTTAATTCCCCTGAATACAGCCCATTCTATAGAAAGTGTTAAGGTCGTCGTATTACCCTTTGAAATTCATGCTAGAAAAGATCTTTCATCTTTACAGAACGAAATCCTGAATGTTATTAAAAAATATTTAAAGGAGGAAGGAGCTGTTGTTTTAACTCCGGAAGTCGTTCCTGCGGTGACATTATTGAAAACAGCTCAAAGTTACGATGGCATCCGAAATTTTGGAATTAAAAACGGTTCTGACTATATTGTCTGGGGAAGTTTAACTTTGATCGGACAAAAATTCAGCCTGGACGTAAAAATGATAAAATCCTTGGGAAAGGAGCCTCCGCAAATCTTTATAAAAGAAGGTCAGGGGTTGGAAAATCTATCCGGAGGGGTGAAACAGCTTGCCCGTGATATGGGAATGAAACTGTTTAAACGGGTGAAGGTAGCCAGTGTGGCGATTGAAGGCAATAAACGGATAGAATCCGATGCCATCAAAAGGATAATCAAAACGAAACCCGGCGACATCTATCTTT
>Ga0316578_10001211_pt1 | contig 10241 bp, 9 predicted proteins | sample J0NA_2_FD_203076 | JGI IMG/M metagenome (GOLD analysis project Ga0316578, IMG submission 203076) | Rhizosphere microbial communities from salt marsh grasses in Alabama, United States - J0-2_160517rDrC | ecosystem: Host-associated > Plants > Roots > Rhizosphere | place: USA: Alabama | collected...
TGGCCGGGCGCACCCTTGGGATCCTGGGCCTAGGCGAGCTGGGCCGGGCAGTGAACCGGGTCGCCGGGTGCATGGGCATGGAGGTCCTGATCGCCCAGAGGCCGGGTGGCGACCCCCGCCCCGATCGGCTGCCCCTGTCGGAAATCCTACAGCGGGTGGATGTCCTCTCACTCCACTGTCCCCTGACCCCGGAGACCCGGGGTCTGATCGGCGCCCCGCAGCTCGCCCTCCTGCGGCCGGACGCCCTCCTGGTCAACACCGCCCGCGGGGGCCTCGTCGACGAGCGGGCCCTCGCGGCGGCCCTGAGAGGACGGCGGATCGGCGGCGCGGCCCTGGACGTGCTCTCCCAGGAGCCCCCACCCCCGGATCACCCCCTCCTCGCCCCCGACATTCCCAACCTCATCCTCACACCACACGTGGCCTGGGGCAGCCGAGCGGCCCGACAGCGCCTGCTCGAGGCCATAGCAGCGAACATCGAGGGCTTTTACGAGCCCACCGCCCCGGAAAGTAGGACGTGACCGGCGTAGGGACCGGGGGCCCCGGGGCGAACCGATCCGCCGGAGAAGCAGCCACCGCTGGATTTTCCCGCGCCAGGCTCGAGTCTCGCGCATGGAGCCGGACGGCCGTCGGCCAATGTCGCACCAATGCGGGGCAGTGCCGCTTCGGGATGGCGGCGTGGCCTTACCCACTGGCCGTCCCCATCGGGGATCCCAGACGGCGGCGGATCGGACTCAACAGACAGGTCTCGGCCTCGGCCCGGTCCGCGCGGCAGGTCTCCATCGGGCCGGGCGACAAACCCTGGCGCCGGGACGGTGAGCCGGTGCCAGGGAGCGACGCGCTGCCACCGCAAGCCGGACCCCGACGTACATGGCACGCAACATGCGTCTCGTGACTCAGAGATATCCAATACGAAGACCGAAGGGAGATACGCCATGTACATCGAGCAGCCCCAGTTGTTGGCCGAGATCGTGGAGACCGCACCCCAGCCGGTCGATCGGGGCAAGGCGCTCCGACTGCGCGGGGTCTTGACCCAACTGTCACTGCGTGACGAAAAGGTCCTATTCGAGCAGACCCGATCCGGGTTCGATGAGCAAGGCCCCCGGGACCAGGATCGGCTGGACGCCGCGCAAGGACCGGCGAACACCGTCCACTGAATCGATCCGGGGATCGCCCGATGGCTCCCGGCGGAGGCGTGTCAGCGACGGCCCCGCACGTCCGGCATTCGGCCCCACCCCCTTACTCCCAGCGAAACAACCGGGCCGCCAGGGTGAGGAAGGCCACCGCGAGCCCGAGGAGCAGCAGGATCTCCGGCAGCACATCCGTGAGCCCGGCCCCGTCGATCATGATGCGCCGGGCGGCCCCGACCAGGTGGGTCAGGGGTGACAGCTGGGAGAGGAATTGGGCCGCCCTGCTGGTCCCCTCCATGGAGAACCAGACCCCGGAGAGCAGCAACAAGGGCCAGGAGATCAGATTCAGGATCCCGTCCGCCAGCTCCTCGGTGCGCAGACGGGCCGAGACGATGAGCCCCAGGCTGATCAGGCACAGGGCGCCGGCCGCATAGACCAAGGCGAGCGCGGGGTAGGAGCCGCGCATGGGGAAGTCCAGAAGCAGGGCGGCACCGCCGTAGACCACGAGGCTGGCGCTCATCACCACCAGGAGTCGGGACAGGACCTGGGCGGTCAGGAACTCGAAGGGGCTCAGGGGAGTGGCCTTGAGCCGGCGCAGCACCCCGTTCTTGCGGTAGCGCACGATCACCCACCCCACGCCCCAGAGGCTCGAGAACATCACGTTCATGGCCAGCACGCCGGGAAGGACCCAGTCGGCGTAACGCACGGCGGTCCCGCTCAGGGTGCGCCGCTCCGGCGCCTGCACCCCGTCGACGCTGCCCTGCTGCTCGGCCCAGAGCAGGAGGCGCTCCGCCAGATAGCCCTTCGGCGACTCCAGATTGACCCAGTAGACGGGCGGGACGCCGCGCGGATCCACCAGGAGGTCCAGCTGGTGGCGCTCCACCTTCCGGACGGCCGACTCCCGGTCGGTCACGGGCACGAAGCGGACGTACTTCAGGATGAGGAGGCCGGGGGCCCGCTCCGCCGGCAGGGAGCCGTCGGCGCTCAGGACCCCGATCTTGAGCTGATCCTCCGGCTCGCCGCTGAAGATGAAGGCGAAGGCCAGCACCATCAGGATCGGCATGACGATGTTCCAGCCAAGGCCGGCGTGGTCCCGGTAGAACTCCCGGTTGCGGGCGGTCAGGATGGCGAGGATGCGGCGCCACATGGCTCAGGGTCCCGGTGCAGGCGCTCGCGTCACGATCGCAGGGCGTGGCCGGTGAGCTTGAGGAAGAGATCCTCGAGGTCGGGGCTGGAAACCCGCAGGTCCTTGATCTCCGCCCCCACCCGCTCCAACTCCCGCAAGACCGGCGGCACCTCCTCCGTGAACAGCTCGATCTCCCCCTCCCGGCGTGTCGCCCCCTCCGGCAGGGGCAGGGAGCCGGGCCAGGCGTCCGCGGGGAGGCGGATCACCGCGGCGGGGAAGTGCTCCCGCACCAGTCGGGCCGGCTCGCCCTGGGCGATGATACGGCCCCGGTCGACGATGGCGATCTCGTCGCACAGGCGCTCCGCCTCCTCCATGTAGTGGGTGGTCAGGATCACGGTGGCACCGCGCCGGCGCACCGTCTCGATCAGACTCCAGAAGTTGCGCCGCGACTGGGGGTCCAGCCCGGTGGTGGGCTCGTCGAGGAAGACCAGCTCCGGCTCGTTGACCAGGGCGATGGCCAGCAGCAGACGCTGGCGCTGGCCGCCCGAGAGCTTGCGGGTATCCCGCGCCAGGATCTCACCCAGGTTGCACAACCGGATCAGCTCCTCCCGGTCCGACTGGCGCCGGTAGAGGCTGGCGAACAGGGTCAGGGACTCCGCCACGGTCTGAAAGTCCTGGAGCGCGGTGGCCTGGAACTGGATCCCGATGGACTCCCGATAGGTCCGGTCCAGGCCGCGGCCCCGATACAGGACCTCGCCGCTGTCCGGGGCCTGGATGCCCTCCAGCATCTCCAGGGTCGTGGTCTTGCCGGCCCCGTTGGGACCGAGGAGTCCGAAACAGCGCCCGCAGGCCACGGCGAAGCTGACCCCATCCACGGCGCGGACGCCGGGAAAGGTCTTCACCAGGCCTCGGGCTTCGATCAGGCTGTGCAAAGTGTGTGACGCGAAATGCTGGCGGCTGAAACAAGGCCCCGGCTCTCCGCCCGGTGGGCCGGCATGGGACCGGCAACCGCCCGTCCAATCCGGTAGCATTGTCCCAAGCCCGGACGGCGTGCGCCATCTCCGGGGCATCGACAAACGGCTTGTGATCGTCCACTGACGCGGGGAGGTGCCCATGGGCCTGCTCATCCTTGGTTTGGTAATTTTTCTCGGGGTGCACTCGGTGGGCATGGCCGCTCCGGCCTGGCGGGAGCGCATGGTCCTGCGGCTCGGCGAGATCCCCTGGAAGGGGGTCTATGGGCTGCTAAGCCTGGTCGGATTGGTGCTGATCGTCTGGGGCAACGGGCTTGCCGGCGTGGAGCCGGTGGCGCTCTGGTCCCCTCCCACCTGGCTGCGGCACGTCGCCCTTCTGATCATGCTGCCAGCCTTTCCACTCCTGCTGGCCGCCTATCTGCCCGGACGCATCCAGACGGCCGCCAGGCACCCCATGCTGGCGGCGGTGAAGCTCTGGGCCTTTGCCCATCTCTTGGCAAACGGCAACCTGGCGGACGTACTGCTGTTCGGGTCCTTTCTCGCCTGGGCGGTGGCCGACCGCATCTCGCTCAAGCACCGCACCGCCCCACACGCCCCCGGGGCACCCCCGGGCGCGGCCAACGACCTCATCGCCCTGGTAGGAGGCCTGGTGCTGTACGGGGCCTTCATTGGCGGCGTGCACAGTTGGCTCTTCGGGGTGTCACCCCTCGGGGTTCGCTAACCGGAGCCCCTCCCGGATCGCTCCCTCGGGGACCCTCTGGAACCCTCAGGGCTGAACGGCCGCCAGGGCCTGCTGGGCGATGGCGAGCTCCTCGTTCGTCGGTACGACCAGGACCTGAACGGGGCTCTCCGGGGTACTGATACGCCGTTCCCCCCGGTCGGGCGCCAGGTTGGCGCCGTCGTCGAGCTTGATCCCCAGACACTCCAGATCCTCGCACGCGCGGCAGCGCATGTCCGCGTCGTTCTCCCCGATGCCGCCGGTGAAGACCACCGCGTCCACCCGACCCAGCTCCGCGAAGTAGGCGCCGATGTACTTCTTGATGCGATGGGCGGTGATGCCGATCGCCAGCTCGGCCCGGTCATCCCCTTCCTCGGCCAGGCGCTGGATCTCCCGCATGTCATTGACCCCGCACAGCCCGAGGAGCCCGCTCTGGCGGTTCAGGAGGTCCTCCAGCGTCTCATTGTCGAGCCCCAGATGCTTGCAGAGATAGAAGTGGATGGCCGGATCGATGTCGCCGCACCGGGTGCCCATGACCAGCCCCTCCAGCGGGGTCATCCCCATGGAGGTGTCGATGCTCTTGCCACCCCGGATGGCGGTGGCGCTGGCCCCGTTGCCGAGATGCAGGGTGATCAGGTTGCACGTTTGGAAGGGCTTGCCGAGCAGCACCGCGGCCCGCTCCCCCACGTAGCGGTGGGAGGTGCCGTGGAAGCCATAACGACGCACACGATGCTCCCTGTACAGATACTCGGGGATGGCGTAACGGTAGGCGGTGCGGGGCATGGTCTGGTGGAAGGCAGTATCGAACACCGCCACCGAGGGCACCTGGGGAAAGAGCCGGCGGACCACCTCGATCCCGTCCAGATTGGCCGGGTTGTGCAGGGGGGCCAGGGGAATCATGTCCCGGATGGCCCTGGCGACCTCGTCGTCCACCACCGTGGGAGCCTGGAAGCGCTCCCCGCCATGGACCACCCGATGACCGATCGCCGCGAGCTCGGAGAGATCGGCCAGGACCCCGCTCTGACGCAGTCCGGCGATGATGCGGTCGATCCCGTCCTGATGGCTCGTGATCGGCAGGTGATCCTCCCGGGTCTGCTGCCGACCCTCACCGTCGAGCCATTTGGCCCTGATCTCCCCGTCCGCCTCGCCGATGCGTGTGACGGAACCGCTGGCCAGGGGACGCCAGCCCGCCGAGTCGAAGAGCTGGAATTTGATGGACGAGCTGCCCGAGTTCAGCACCAGCACCTTCACGAGGCGACTCCTTCGGCGATGTCGGCGACGTCGTTGGACGTGGGATCCGGCTCATGGCCGTCGGACTGGGCCTGGATGGCGGTGATCGCCACCGTGTTGACGATGTCGGTCACCGTGCACCCCCGGCTCAAGTCGTTCACCGGCTTGTTGAGCCCCTGGAGCACGGGCCCGATTGCCACGGCCCCCGCGCTTCGCTGGACGGCCTTGTAGGTGTTGTTGCCGGTATTCAGGTCCGGGAAGATGAACACGGTGGCGTGGCCGGCCACCTGGCTGCCGGGCATCTTGGACGCGGCGACGCTCGCGTCCACCGCCGCGTCATACTGGATGGGGCCCTCGATCTTGAGGTCCGGGCGCAGCTCCCGGGCGATACGCACCGCCTCGCGCACCCGCTCGACGTCCGCGCCCTTCCCCGAGGCCCCGGTCGAATAGGACAACATGGCGATCTTGGGCTCGATGCCGAAGGCTGCCGCGGTCCCCGCCGAGGTGATGGCGATGTCGGCGAGCTGCTCCGAATCGGGGTTGGGGTTCACGGCACAATCCCCGTAGACCAGGACCCGATCGGGCAGGCACATGAAGAAGACGCTGGAGACCAGCTTGACCCCGGGCTTGGTGCGGATGGTCTCGAAGGAGGGCCGAATGGTGTGCTGGGTGGTGTGCATGGCCCCGGACACCATCCCGTCGGCGTCCCCGCTGTAGACCATCAGGGTGCCGAAGTAGCTCACGTCCTGAAGGGCGTCGTGGGCCATCTGCTCCGAGATGCCCTTGTGCTTGCGCAGATCGTGATAGATCTGGGCATAGCGGTCCCGGTCCGGGGAGGTCACCGGGTCGATGATGGGGATGTCGTTGAGCTTGAGACCCAGCTCGGAGATCCGGCGGCGGATCTTGTCCGGATCGCCGAGGAGGGTGAGATCCGCCACCTGACGCAGGGTGAGGATCTCGGCGGCGCGCAGGATGCGCTCGTCCGCGCCCTCCGGCAGCACGATGCGCTGGCGGCTCGCCTTGGCGCGTCGGATCAGCTCGTACTCGAACATCAGGGGGGTGATGCGCTCGGAGTGCCGCACGCTGATGCGGCCCCGCAGTTCCTCCACATCGACGTTGCCCTCGAACAGGCCGAGGGCGGCGGCGATCTTGCGCTCGTCCCCGGGGAGTATGGTCGCCTCGATGCGGTGGACGTTCAGGGCCGTCGTGAAGGTATCCGTGGGGACCGAGAGGACCGACACCTTGTTTCGGCGCAGACCCTCCAGCAGGCGCTGGACATTGGGCGCCGGGTACAGGCCCCCCGTCAGCAGCAGTCCCGCGACCCGGGGAAAGGAGGACGAGGCGTCCGCCGCGAGGCTGGCCAGGATGATGTCGGAGCGATCCCCGGGGGTGATGATCAGGCAGCCGTCCTCCACGTAGCCCAGGAAGTCGGGGATCTCCATGGCGGCGACCTTGTAGTTGGTGACCACCTGGTTCAGGGCGTCTCCCTCGCCGCACAGGCACTCTCCCCCCAGGACCTGGCGGATCTCGCCCACGGTCGGCATGCCGAGCGCCGGCTCCTCGGGAAGCACATAGACGTTCTCGCTTTCCGGCATCAGCGCCCGCGCCCGCACGCGCACCTGATCGGCGTGCTCGGGGGCCACCCCGTTGACCACGCTGGCCAGGAAGTCACCGCCCCGGTTGCGCATGGACTCGTGGGCCAGCTGCAGGGCATCGATCGCCTCCTCGGCGCCGCGCCTGAAGCCCTTGACCACCACCACCACGCTGCAACCCAGGTTGTTCGCCAGGTCCGCGTTGAAGTCGAACTCCAGGGACGGAACCAGACCATCGAAATTGGTCCCCGCGCAGACGACCAGATCGCAGGACTCCTCGAGGGTTTTGAACTTGTTCAGGATCAGCTTGAGCAGGTCGTCGTAGCGCCCGGCCGCGATCAAATGGCCCGCCGTCTCGGCGGTGCAGCCGTAGAGCATCTCCGGGGAGAATTGCAGGTTGTAGCGGCTGAGCACCAACGCGCTCAGGTTGTCCTGCTCCACGCCCCTGGCCAGGATCGGCCGGAAGAAGCCCACCCGACGGTTGACCGAGGAGAGCATCTCCATGAAGCCAAGGACCACGACGGACTTGCCGCTGCCGGAGCTGGCACCGGCGATATAGACGCTCTGCATGTACAACCTCGATAGAAGAACGCACCGGGGACCATTGTCTCCGGAATGCTGCACTGCGGAAACCTCTCGGAGTTCCCGGAAGGTCCCTGCCTCGCCTGGCGTCCCGGGAGAAGGCGGAAGGCCGCGGCCCGGACCTCGGCAGACCGCTCAGCCCGGGCCACCGACACCAGGAGCGGGATCTGTCGGCCCCCTGGAGGCGCCGGGTCCCCACCGGCGATCATGCCAGAGGCCCGCCTGGCACATGTTAAGGGGTGGTGACCCGCCGCCCGGTCCTCAATGGGCGACCTGCTCGCGCCACTGCCGGAACCGCTCCGTCCGATAGGCCTTGCTGTCCAGGTAGGCCAGGACATTGCCCAGGCGGAAGAGACCCACCACCGAGTCGACCCGGAGTATCTCGGCACCCTGCTCGTCGAAGAACAGGATCGAGGGGGCATAAAAGAGTCCAAGCTTCGCGGCCCACTCGCGGACCGTGGTCCGTTCCCCGGACGGGGTGATCACCGGGGTGTCGGACCACATGTTGAGCTGAACCGTCTCCATGCTCTCGAAACGGCGATAGATATCGGGATCGCGCAGCGTCTGGCCGTGCAGGACGTCACAGGCATGGCAGTCCCCCTGCTCGAAGAACACCGCCAGCGGCCGGTCGCTCGGCATCCGGCGATCCAGATTGTAGGGGGGGCGAGCGAACATGGGCTCGTCGTTCAGATCGCCCTCGTCGAATACCATGCGGTTGTCGCCCCGGGCCAGGTAGTCCCGAAAGGATTCCCGCCGATAGTGTCCGTCCGCCACGTACTCCAGGGCGGCGCGAAACTGGTAGGGCGGGTAATAGCCCCGTAGGCGCAGCCGGATCTCGCCGTCCGGTCCGTAGAACAGGATCGACGGGGTGAACACGGTGTCCTCCCGCTCCGCGAGCTCCCGTTCGGTGAGGGTTTGCCCCTGCAGGTCCGTGACCTCCGCGACCCCCCAGATGTCGATGGCGACGACGTCGAAGTGGGCACGGGTGTACTCGACGATGTCCTCCAGCCCGAAGTTGGTCCGCAGCAGCTTCTGACAGTAGGCGCAGCGACGCTGCCCGAAATAGACCATCAGGCCCCGCTTGCCCGCGCCCAGGGCCTCTTGCAGGTCCTGCCCGAGATCGAGAAAGCTCTCCTTGAACCAGTCGGGGTGCTCCAGGGGCTCCGCGAGAGGCCTGTCGTCGAAGCCGTAGATCTCCTCGTCGCTGGGCAGATCCGCGCCCCGGGCGGCGGCGACCAGTAGGAGGAGGGTGGCACCCACGAGGGCCGGGAAGCGGGCAATGGAGCCTACCATGAGGTACCTCCGATCAGTGGTGGTTGTGGTCGCCTTCCCGGGCATGCCGGCCCCGTGCCCAGGGCGTCGCATACGGGCCTGGCGGGCCAATGCTACCCCCGTTGCAGGGGGGGACGCGCTCCCTCGTCGGATCGAGCCCCCTGGGGAGCTGCCGCTCGAATGCCCGCCCTGAATTCGAGCGCCTCGTGCCCCGAGTCGCGCGGGAAGCGCAAGACGTCAGCGCTTCACTAACCGCGCAGGTGGCGCTCCAGCAGCAGCAGGGCAGCGACGCAGCGGGCCTCGTCGAAGTCCTCCCGGCCCAGCAGGGCATCGAGATCGGAGAGGGGCCATGCCACCACCTCGAGGGGCTCGGGCTCATCGCCCGGCAGCGGGCTCGGGTAGAGATCCCGCGCCAGGACGACCTGGGTATGGTGGCCGATATAGCCGGGCACCAGGGACAGCCGATGGATCAACCGCAGGTCCCGCGCGGCGTAACCGACCTCCTCGCGTATCTCCCGGTTTGCCGCGGCCAGGGGGTCCTCTCCCGGCTCGATGATCCCCTTGGGGAACCCCAGCTCGTAGCGATCGGTACCCGCGCTGTACTCGCGGATCAGGAGCAGGGTCTCGGGGTCACGCAGGGGCAGGATGAGCACCGAGTCGGACCCGCCGGGGATCCGCTCGAACCTGCGCTGGACCCCGTTGGGGAACAGCAGGTCCACCTGCTCGATGCGAAAGACACGGCTCTCCGCGACCAAGCGGCGACGGAGTATCTTCGGACGCGGGGGCGACGACTCGGTCATCGGGTTAAGCTTGGCTGCGCAAGTGATGGGGCCCACCGCGGGCGCCGCGAACCACATTCAGGGGTCCGAGCATGATCGACTGGAGCGGCATCGACAGCGTCTTTCTGGACATGGACGGCACCCTGCTGGACCTGCACTTCGACAACCATTTCTGGCTGGAGCACGTCCCCCGGCGCTATGCCGAGGCCCGGGGACTCGACCTGGAGCAGGCCCGGGCCGAGCTCCTCGGCCGCTACCGCAGCCTGGAGGGGACGCTCGAGTGGTATTGCGTGGATCATTGGAGCCGAGAGCTGGGGCTCGACATCGCGCTCCTCAAGGAAGAAGTGGATCACCTGATCGCGGTGCATCCCCATGTCACCGATTTTCTCGAGGCCCTGGCGGAGCGCGGCAAGGGGCGGGTCCTGGTCACCAATGCCCATCAGAAGGCGCTGGCCCTCAAGATGGACCGGACCAGGCTGGCCGGGCACTTCGACCGCATCGTCTGCGCCCACGATCTGGGGCTCCCCAAGGAAGACCCCGGTTTCTGGCACCGGCTTCACGCCATCATGCCCTTCGACCCCGTGAGGACCCTCTTCGTCGACGACAGCCTGAGCGTCCTGCGGGCCGCCCGGGGCTGCGGGTTCGCCCGGCTCATCGCGGTGCTGGAGCCGGATTCGACGGCACCCCGCCGCTCGGTGGACGAGTTTCCGGCCATCACCAACTTCTCGGAGCTGCTCCCCGGGCTTGGCCGCCGATAGAGGCTCAAGTCGTCTCAGAGAGGAGTCCCCGGCTCCCGGGACTCCTCGCAGACGCCTCAGGAGTCGCTGGAATCGACCGAGACGGC
>Ga0316578_10001214_pt1 | contig 10228 bp, 20 predicted proteins | sample J0NA_2_FD_203076 | JGI IMG/M metagenome (GOLD analysis project Ga0316578, IMG submission 203076) | Rhizosphere microbial communities from salt marsh grasses in Alabama, United States - J0-2_160517rDrC | ecosystem: Host-associated > Plants > Roots > Rhizosphere | place: USA: Alabama | collected...
TTCTCCGATTGCCCGAACCATTGTCCGAGCGTCCCCGGGAACAGAATGATGCTGGACGCGAAGATGGGCGGAATGACACCGGCCATGTTCAGCTTCAGCGGCAGGTGAGTGCTCTGCGCCGCCAGCATGCGCCGGCCCTGCTGCCGGCGGGCGTAGTTCACCGTGATGCGCCGCTGGCCGCGCTCCACGAAGACGACGAAGGCGGTCACGGCCAGCGCCAGCGCAAACAGCGCGAGCACTGCCAGGGCGTTCATCTCGCCGGTGCGCACCAGCTCCAGCGTGCCGCCGAATGCGGCCGGCAGGCCGGCGACGATGCCGGCGAAGATGATCATCGAGATGCCATTGCCGATACCCCGCTCCGTGATCTGCTCGCCCAGCCACATCAGAAACATGGTGCCGGTGACCAGGGACACGGCGGCGGTGAACACGAAGGCCGGCCCCTGGTGGGAGACGATGGCACTGCCGCCCGCGGTCTGCCCCTGCAGGGCGACGGCGATGCCGATGGCCTGGAAGGTGGCCAGCGCCACAGTACCGTAGCGGGTGTACTGGGTGATCTTGCGGCGCCCCGACTCACCCTCTTTCTTCAACTGCTCCAGTTTCGGGATCACCGAGCTCATCAGCTGCACGATGATGCTGGCTGATATGTACGGCATGATGCCGAGCGCGAAGATGCTCGCACGCTTCAGAGCGCCACCGGAGAACATGTTGAACATGCCGAAGATGGAACCCTGGTTCTGGTCGAAGAACACCGCCAGCGCCTCCGGGTTCACCCCGGGCACCGGGATGAAGGTGCCGATGCGGTACACGAGCAGCGCCCCGAGCAGGAACAGCAGGCGCTGCCGGAGCTCGGTCAGGCGCCCCATACCCCCGAGGGACTGCATCATCGATGCGGTGTTCTTGGCCATGTGCCTCGTATCCGACTGCTATGGATTTGCAGAAGGGCTGCCGTCACTCGGCGACGCTGCCGCCGGCGGCCTCGATCGCGGCCCTCGCCCCGGCCGTGACGCGCACGCCGCGCAACGTCAGCGCCCGCTCCACGGTACCGGAGTTGATGATCTTCACGTCGCTTACCACACGGTCGATGAGACCGGCCTCGCGCAGCGAAATGAGATCGACCGTGTCACCCTGCACGTGCTTGAGCTCCGACAGACGGATCTCGTCCTGGCGGCGCGCCTTGCGCGAGCGGAAGCCGATCTTCGGCAGACGGCGCTGCAACGGCATCTGACCGCCCTCGAAGCCGAGCTTGTGGAAGCCGCCGGAGCGGGACTTCTGGCCCTTGTGGCCGCGACCGCAGGTCTTGCCGAGGCCGCTGCCGATGCCGCGGCCGACACGCTTGCGCGACGGGCGGCTGCCGGCGTCCGGCGTCAAATCGTTCAGACGCATGTCACTGTTCCTCCACGACGCGGACCATGTATTCGACCTTGCGCAGCATGCCGCGGGTCGCCGGCGTGTCTTCGACCTCGACGACCTGATGCATACGCCGCAGCCCGAGTCCGCGCACACAGTCGCGGTGGGCCTTCAGCCTGCCATGCAGACTGCGCACCAGCTTCACTTTCATCTTCTCAGCCATCACCGTCACCCCAGGATCTCGTCAACGGTCTTGCCGCGCTTGGCGGCGACGGACTCGGCGTCGGCCATGCCGGCCAGGCCCTTGATCGTGGCCTGGACCACGTTGATGGGATTGTTGGTGCCGATGCACTTGGCCAGCACGTTCTGCACGCCCACCACCTCGAACACGGCGCGCATGGCACCGCCGGCGATGATGCCGGTACCTTCCGAGGCCGGCTGCATGTACACGTGCGCGGCACCGTGGCGGCCGGTCAGCGGATACTGCAGCGTGCTGCCCTTCAGGCGCACGTCGATCATGCCCTTGCGCGCCGACTCCATCGCCTTCTGGATCGCGACCGGGACCTCGCGCGCCTTGCCGGTACCGAAGCCGACCCGGCCTTTGCCGTCACCGACCACCGCCAGCGCACCGAAGCCGAACACGCGGCCGCCTTTGACCACCTTGGCGACTCGATTCACCGAGATCAGCTTCTCGAGCAGCTCGTCGCCTTCGGTCTTGGGGTTGTAACTCGCCATCGTGTCGTCCTCAGAACTTGAGCCCGTGCTCGCGCGCGGCGTCGGCCAGCGCCTTGATCCGGCCGTGATACTTGAAGCCGGAGCGGTCGAAGCTGACCTGCTCCACGCCCTTGGAGCGGCCGCGCTCGGCGATCGCCTTCCCGATCTGCGCGGCGGCGCCGGCGTTGCCGGTGCGGCCCTCGCAGGCGGCCTTCAGGTCCTTCTCCAGCGTCGAGGCGCTGGCGACCACGGTACCGCCGTCGGGACCGATGATCTGCGCATAGATGTGCCGCGGCGAGCGGTGCACGCACAGCCGATAGCTGCCGAGCTCGCGGATCTTGGCGCGCGCGCGCATGGCGCGGCGCAATCGTGCCTGTTTCTTGTCCATCACCGTCACCTCTACTTCTTCTTCGCCTCTTTGCGCAGCACCTGCTCGTCGGAGTAGCGCACACCCTTGCCCTTGTAGGGCTCCGGCGGGCGGAATCCGCGAATGACGGCCGCGACCTGACCGACCTGCTGCTTGTCGGCGCCCTTGACGACGATCTCCGTCGGCGACGGCGTCTCGACCTCGATGCCGTCGGGCACCGGGAAGTCGATCGGGTGCGAAAAGCCGAGCGCGAGGTTCAGCACCTTGCCCTTGGCCTGAGCGCGATAGCCGACGCCGACCAGCGTCAGACGCCGCTCGAAGCCGGCGCTGACACCGGTGACCATGTTGTTCAGCAGAGCGCGCGTGGTCCCGGCCATGGCCCAGTGTGACGGATCGTCGTTGGCCGGACGAAACCGCAGGACGCCATCCTCGGCGGTGATCTCGACGGTGCGGTGCACGGACCACGAGAGGGTGCCCTTCGGGCCTTTGACCGTGACCGCCCGACCGTCGATCTTCACGTCGACGCCGGCCGGCACCTTGATGGGGGCCTTTCCGATTCTAGACATAATGCACCCCCGGTCAGGCCACGAAGGCCAGGATCTCGCCGCCGTGGCCGGCGCTGCGCGCCGCGCGGTCGGACATCACGCCCTGAGACGTGGAGACGATGGCAATACCGAGCCCGCCCCACACCCGGGGCAGCTCGTCCTTACCGCGATAGATCCGCAGTCCGGGACGAGACACCCGCTTCAGGTACTCGATGACCGGCTTGCCACGGTGGTATTTCAGCTTGATCTCGAGCTGCGGCTTTCCGCCGTTGTCCTCCACCGAGGCATCGGCGATATAGCCTTCGTTCTTCAACAGCTCGGCGATGGCCAGCTTCTGCTTAGACGACGGCATCACGATGGTGATCTTGCCGCGCGCCTGGCCATTGCGGATACGCGTCAGCATATCCGCGATGGGATCCGACATGCTCATATGCAACTCCCGGGGTCAGACCGCTCTCGCGAGCGCGATACCCGTTGAGGGTTCTCGAAGGGACAGCCGCGGGTGAGCGGGGCTGTCCCGTATGGATTATGTTTCGGAGCCTAGCTACCAGCTGGCCTTGACGACACCGGGCACGTCCCCGCGCATCACCGCTTCGCGCAGCTTGTTGCGGCCAAGGCCGAACTTGCGGTAGACGGCATGCGGGCGGCCGCTGACCCGGCAGCGGCGCTGCTGGCGGGTCGGGCTCGCGTCCCGCGGCAGCTTCTGCAGTGCCAGCATCGCCGCATCACGCTGCTCGGCATCGGCGCTGCGATCGTCGACGATTGCCTTCAACCTGGCACGCTTGGCGGCGTACCGGGCGGCGATCCGGACGCGTTTGGCGTCGCGCTCGATCATGCTTTTCTTTGCCAAATCGGACCTCCCGTCAGGTACGGAACGGAAACTTGAATGCCTCCAGCAGCGCGCGTCCTTCGTCGTCGGTGCTGGCAGTGGTGGTGATGGTCACGTCGAGACCGCGCACGGCATCGATCTTGTCGTAATCGATCTCCGGAAAGATGATCTGCTCGCGCACGCCCATCGAATAGTTGCCGCGGCCGTCAAAGGCCTTTGGGCTCAGGCCGCGGAAATCGCGGATACGCGGGATGGCGATGTTGATCAGCCGATCCAGGAATTCGTACATGCGCTCCCGACGCAGCGTCACCTTGCAGCCGACCGGCCAGCCCTCGCGGATCTTGAACCCGGCAACCGACTTGCGCGCCTTGGTGACGATCGGCTTCTGCGCGGAGATCTGGGTGAGATCGCGAACCGCGTTGTCCATGATCTTCTTGTCGGTGATGGCCTCGCCGACGCCCATGTTCAGCGTGATCTTCACCAGCCGCGGGATCTGCATGGCGCTGGTGTAGCCGAAGCGCTCGCGCAGTTGGTCGCTGATCTGCTCCTGATAAAGTGTTTGCAACCTGGACATTGTTGTCACCCGACGTCGACGACTTCGCCGTCCGACTTGAAGACCCTGACCTTGCGGCCGTCGGCGAGGACCTTGAAACCCACCCGATCGGCGCCGGCCTTGGCGGGGTTGTAGAGCGCGACATTGGAGATGTGCATTGGCATCTCCTTGTCGACGATGCCCCCCGGCACGCCGCGATTGGGATTCGGCTTCTGGTGCTTTTTCGCCATGTTCACGTTCTCGACGACGATACGCTCGCCATCGTCGATGCGCAGCACGGTGCCACGCTTGCCCTTGTCTTTTCCGGTGCGGACGATGACGTCGTCACCGACTCGAATCTTGCGCATGCTTGAGCCCTCCAGGATGCCGCGCTTACAGCACTTCCGGCGCCAGCGAGATGATCTTCATGAACCGCTCGCCGCGCAGCTCGCGGGTGACCGGGCCGAAGATGCGCGTGCCGATGGGCTGAAGCTGGTTGTTCAGCAGCACCGCGGCATTGCCGTCGAAGCGGATCAGCGAGCCGTCGGGACGGCGCACGCCTTTGCGGGTGCGAACGACGACGGCGTTGAACACATCGCCTTTCTTGACCTTGCCGCGCGGAATCGCATCCTTGACCGTCACCTTGATGACATCGCCGATGCCGGCGTAGCGGCGGTGCGAGCCGCCCAGCACCTTGATGCACTGCACCGAGCGTGCGCCACTGTTGTCGGCCACGCCGAGGCGGGTCTGCATTTGAATCATTGTACGAACCTACCCTTCGCAACTGTTTTGACGGGGGCCGACCGAGGCGCAGCGCCAGCGCTTGGTCAGCGCGCGCGCTCGACGACCTCGACCAGGCGCCAGCTCTTGGTCTTGGACAGGGGCCGGCACTGCTCGACACGGACCCAGTCGCCCTTGTTGCACTCGTTGGCCTCGTCGTGCGCGTGGACCTTGGTCGAGCGGCGCATGAACTTGCCGTACAGCGGATGCTTGACCCGGCGCTCGACGAGCACCGTGATGGTCTTGTCCATCGCGTCGCTGATTACCTGACCGGTCAGCACCCGATTGCTCTTCTCTTGCTCGCTCATTGCCCTGCACCCGCCTTCTGCTCAGCCATCACCGTCTTGATGCGCGCGATGTCGCGCCGCACCGACTTGACCCGTGCCGGCCGGGACAGCTGTCCGGTGCCCTTCTGCATGCGCAGGTTGAACTGCTCCTTGAGCAGCTCGTGCAGCTGCTTCCGGAGGTCGTCCGCGGACATGTTTCGCAACTCTTGTGCCTTCATCACAGCACCGTCCTCTTCTCGAACCGCGTCTGCACCGGCAGCTTGGCCGAGGCCAGCCGGAACGCGTCGCGGGCCAGTTCCTCGCTCACGCCCTCGATCTCATAGAGCATGCGGCCGGGCTGGATCTGGGCGACCCAGTACTCCACGTTGCCCTTGCCCTTGCCCATGCGAACTTCAAGCGGCTTCTTGGAGACCGGCTTGTCCGGGAATACGCGTATCCAGAGCTTGCCGCCGCGGCGGACCTTGCGCGTGATGGCGCGCCGGGCGGCCTCGATCTGGCGCGCCGTGATGCGCCCGCGGCCGACCGCCTTGAGCCCGAAGTCGCCGAAGGAGACTTCGTTGCCGCTCTGCGCAAGACCGCGGTTGCGGCCCTTTTGCTGTTTGCGGAATTTGGTACGTTTCGGTTGCAGCATTGCTCAGCCCTTCTTGCCCGGACGGGCCTCCTGAGGCGCTGCCTCGGAGGCGTCGCCGAAGACCTCGCCGCGGAAGATCCACACCTTGACGCCGAGCACGCCGTAGGTGGTGCGGGCCTCCGCGAAGCCATAATCAATATCGGCCCGCAGCGTATGCAGCGGCACACGGCCTTCCCGGTACCACTCGGAGCGGGCGATCTCGGCGCCGTTCAGACGACCGGCGATGTTGACCCGCACGCCGCCGGCACCGGCCCGCATCGTGCTCTGCACCGCGCGCTTCATCGCGCGACGGAACATGATGCGACGCTCCAGCTGCTGGGCAATGCCCTCGGCCACGAGCTGGGCGTCCAGCTCAGGCTTGCGGATCTCCTCGATGCTGATGTGCACCGGGATCCCCATGCGACGTGCCACCTCGGCACGAAGCTTGTCGATGTCTTCGCCTTTCTTGCCGATCACGACACCCGGGCGCGCCGTGTGAATCGTGATGTGCGCATTCTTCGCCGGACGGTTGATCTGGATCCGGCTGACGGACGCAGAGGCCAGCTTCTTGCGCAGGAACTCCCGGACCTCGAGGTCGGTGTTCAGCAGGTCGGCGTAGTCTTTCGAGTCCGCATACCAGGTGGAGGTCCAGTCCTTGACGATGCCAAGGCGGATGCCGATCGGATTTACTTTTTGTCCCATGCCTAAACCCCGGTGTTAGCGTTCCGCGACGGTGACGCTGATGTGGCTGGTGCGCTTGAGGATGCGCGTGGCGCGCCCCTTGGCGCGGGCGCGCAGCCGCTTCATGCTTGGCCCCTCGTTGACCTGCACCTCCGCCACGTGCAGCTGGTCGATATCCGCACCCACGTTGTGTTCGGCATTGGCGATGGCCGACTCCAGGATCTTGCGGATCATGCGGGCGCCCTTCTTGGTGCTGAACTGCAATTCGTTCAACGCCTTCTCGACATGCTGGCCGCGGATCTGATCGGCGACAAGGCGGGCCTTCTGCGCCGAGATTCGGGCAAACTTCAAACTGGCTGCTGCTTGCATCGATGCCCCCTCAACGCTTCTTGGCCTTGCGGTCGGCGGCGTGCCCGCGGAAGGTGCGGGTCAGCGCGAACTCGCCGAGCTTGTGCCCGATCATGTTCTCGTTGACGAGCACGGGCACGTGCTGGCGGCCGTTGTAGACGGCAATGGTCAACCCGACCATCTCGGGCAGCACCATCGAGCGGCGGGACCAAGTCTTGATCGGCCGCTTACTGTTTTGCGCCACCGCCTCATCGACCTTCTTCGCGAGGTGATGATCGATGAAGGGGCCCTTGCGAATCGAACGTGCCACGTGAGCAATCCTCGTAGTCTTACTTGCGCCCGCGACGGCGGACGATCATGCCGTCGGTGCGCTTGTTGTTTCGCGTCTTGTGCCCCTTGGTGGGCACGCCCCAGGGGCTGACCGGATGCCGGCCGCCGGAGGTCCGGCCCTCGCCGCCGCCGTGGGGATGATCGACCGGGTTCATGACCACACCGCGCACGGTCGGGCGGACGCCGCGCCAGCGGCTGGCGCCGGCCTTGCCGAGCTTGCGCAGGCTGTGCTCGCCGTTGCCGACGACACCGATCACGGCGCGGCAGTCGGCGTGCACCCGGCGCATCTCCCCGGAGCGCAGGCGCAGCGTGGCCTGGCTGCCCTCGCGCGCGACCAGCTGCACGGAGGCGCCGGCGGCGCGCGCCATCTGGGCGCCCTTGCCGGGGCGCATCTCGATGCAATGCACCTCGGTGCCCACCGGAATGTTGCGCAGCGGCAGGCAGTTGCCGACGCTGATCGGCGCGGTCTCGGAGGACAGCACGCTGGCGCCGGCGGTCAGGCCCTTGGGGGCGATGATGTAGGCCCGCTCGCCGTCGGCATACTTCAGCAGCGCAATGTTGGCGCTACGGTTCGGGTCGTATTCGATCCGCTCCACCACTGCCGGCACATCCACCTTGCGGCGCTTGAAGTCGACGACGCGATAGCGCTGCTTGTGGCCGCCGCCGCGGTGCCGCACGGAGATACGGCCCTGATTGTTGCGTCCGCCGGACTTGGACTTCTTCGCCACCAGCGGGCCATAGGGCGCACCCTTGTGGATGCCGCGATCCACGACCTTGACGACGAAGCGACGACCGGGGGACGTCGGATTGGTCTTTACGATTGCCATGTTCGTTGATCCGTTTCGTTATCGCGGGCGGTCGGGCCTCACCGGAGCGCCCCGGTCAGGCCCGGCTCAGGCGCCGCCGCCGAAGTCGATGTCGTGGCCCGGCTTCAGCCGGACATAGGCCTTGCGCGAGCCGGGGCGGCGACCGGCGCGGTTGCCGAAGCGCTTGCGCTTACCCTTGACGTTCAGGACCTGCACGCTGTCCACCTCGACGTCGAACATCAGCTCGACGGCACGGCCGATCTCGCGCTTGGTCGCATCCGGCAGCACCCGAAATGCAAACTGGCTGCTGCTGTCGGCGGCCATCGCCGACTTTTCGGAGATCACCGGTCCCAGCAGGACCTTCATCAGACGTTCCTGGTTCATGCCAAACGCTCCTCGAGGCGACGCAGCGCGGCCTCGGTGACGATCAGGTGCTCGAAGGCGATCATGCTGACCGGGTCCACGGCGCCGGCGGTCATGACGTCCACATTCGGCAGGTTTCGGGCACCGAGAAAGAGCGGATCATCGTAGCCCTCCACCAGGATGAGGGCCTCGGCAACGCCGAGCTCCTTCAGCCGGGCAACGACTTCCTTGGTCTTCGGCGCCGACAGCGTCAGGTCGCCGAGCACGATCAGCCGCTCCTGGCGCGCCAGCTCCGAGAGGATCGACCGGACCGCGCCGCGGTACATCTTGCGGTTGACCTTCTGGCCGTAGTCCCGCGGTTTCGCCGCAAAGGTGACACCACCGGTGCGCCACAGCGGGCTGCGGGTGGTGCCGGCACGGGCGCGGCCGGTGCCCTTCTGCCGGTACGGCTTGGAGCCGCCGCCGCTCACCGCGGAGCGGTTCTTCTGCGCCCTGGTACCTGCGCGGGCGCCGGCCAGATAGGCCGTGACCACCTGGTGAATCAGGCCCGGCTTGTACTCGGCGCCGAAGACGGCGTCGGACACCTGGACGACGCCGGCATCGCTGTTACGAATCGCCAATTCCATGATCGAACCTTCTCGGGATCTAACCGTTGCTCAGTGAAGACCTGTGCGGCGACAGCGCTCAGGCCTTCTTGTTCTTCTGCTTCACCGACGGCACGACCACGAGACGGCCACCGGCAGGACCGGGCACGCCGCCACGCACCAGCAGCAGATTGCGCTCCGTGTCCACCCGGATCACCTCCAGGTTCTGCTGGCAGCGGTTCACGTTGCCCATGTGGCCGGCCATGCGCTTGCCCTTGAACACGCGGCCCGGAGTCTGGCACTGGCCGATGGAGCCCGGCGCACGGTGCGAGACCGAGTTGCCGTGGGTGGCGTCCTGGCTGCGGAAATTGTGCCGCCGGATGGTGCCGGCGAAACCGCGGCCCTTGGTGACACCCCGCACGTCGACCTTCTGGCCGACCTCGAACAGGGTCACGGACAGCTCCCCGCCGGCATCGAGATCGGCACCTTCGTCGCCGTCGAGCCGGAACTCACGCAGTACCTCGCCAGGCTCGACACCGGCCTTCGCGTAGTGGCCGGCCATCGGCTTGGTCACCCGCGAGGCCCGGCGCTTGCCGGCCGCAACCTGGATCGCGCGGTAGCCGTCGGCCTCGTCGCTGCGCACCTGGGCAACGCGGTTGGGCGTGACTTCGATGACGGTGACCGGCACCGAGGCACCATCTTCCCCGAACACGCGGGTCATGCCGGCCTTGCGGCCGATAACACCAATGGTCATCGTCGGCTCCTCAGCTCAGCTTGATCTGGACATCGACGCCGGCCGCGAGATCGAGCTTCATCAGCGCGTCCACGGTCTTGTCGGTGGGGTCGACGATGTCCATCAGGCGCTTGTGGGTGCGCAGCTCGTACTGGTCGCGCGCGTCTTTGTTGACGTGCGGCGAGATCAGCACTGTGTAGCGCTCGTGGCGCGACGGCAGCGGCACGGGGCCGCGCACCTGGGCGCCGGTCCGCTTGGCGGTGTCGACGATCTCGCGCGCCGACTGGTCGATCAGGCGGTGATCGAACGCCTTGAGGCGGATCCGGATTCTCTGGTTTGCCATGGCCATCACTCGATGATCTTCGCGACGAC
>Ga0316578_10001218_pt1 | contig 10222 bp, 5 predicted proteins | sample J0NA_2_FD_203076 | JGI IMG/M metagenome (GOLD analysis project Ga0316578, IMG submission 203076) | Rhizosphere microbial communities from salt marsh grasses in Alabama, United States - J0-2_160517rDrC | ecosystem: Host-associated > Plants > Roots > Rhizosphere | place: USA: Alabama | collected...
CCGGCTCCAACCTCGAGACTGCGGTGCCGCAGAACGACCCGAACGCCCCGAACCAGCTGCTCGTCTCCTTCCAGTTCAACAGGAAGGGAGGACGGGAGCTGGCTCGATTCACCGGCCAGAACGTCGGGCGCTTCACCGCGATCATCCTCGACGGGCGGATCAGGAGCTACCCCGTCATCAGGAGCAAGATCCCCGACGGCCGCGGCGTCATCGAGGGGAACTTCACCGACGAGGAGGCGAGAGATCTCTCCGTCATCCTCCGCGCCGGCGCCCTCCCCGCCGACCTGATCCCGCGCGAGGAGCGCACCGTCGGCCCGAGCCTCGGCGCCGACTCGATACACCAGGGCGTGCGGGCGGCGATCATCGGCCTCGCCATCGTCATCGTGTTCATGATCGTATACTACGGGCTCTCGGGGGCGATCGCCTCGCTGGCCCTTGTATTCAACCTCGTGATACTCTTCGGCGCGCTGGCGTATCTCGGCGCGGCTCTGACGCTGCCCGGCATCGCGGGCATCATCCTCACGATCGGTATGGCGATCGACGCCAACGTGCTGATCTTCGAGCGCATCCGGGAAGAGCTCAGGAAAGAGAAGACGATCCGCTCGTCTATCGATGCCGGGTACGAGCGCGCCTTCACGACGATCCTCGACGCCAACCTGACGACGCTGATCACCGCGGTCGTCCTCTGGCAGTTCGGGACCGGACCGATCAAGGGGTTCGCGACGACGCTGAGCATCGGCATCATCGCGAGCATGTTCACCGCCCTCGTCTTCAGCCGCATGATCTTCGATCTGTGGACGAGACGCGGCACGATCAAAAAACTCAGTATCTGACGGAAAGGATTCCGGCGAGGAGACGACATGCAGTTCTTCCATGAGACCCATATCCACTTCGTGAAACACAGGAACAGAGCGTATCTCATCTCGCTCGCGCTGATCGTAGCCGGACTCGTGTCGCTGATCATCAAGGGCGGGCCCAACCTCAGCATCGATTTCGAGGGAGGCACACTCGTGCAGCTGCGATTCGACGAGCACGTGCCGATCTCGGAGGTGCGCGACGCGGTGATCGCGGCCGGGTACGGCGGCGGCCAGATCCAGCAGTTCGGATCGCTCAACGAGTACCTGATCACCGTCGAGCGGATCAGTGAAGAGGGAATGGCGGCCGACCGGCTCCTCAAGGCGCTCAACGCGGCCGAGCCGACCGGCGGCTGGAGGGTCGTCTCGTCGCAGGAGATGCTCCCCGATTTCTCGGCGGGGTTCGAGGGCGGCAACCTCGTCGTCGTCGAGGGCGATTCGATCCCACCGGTCGACCTGCTCCGCGACGCGGTGCGCGCGAACGGGGTCGGCGTCATCGAGCTGACGAAGGAGAGCGGCAAACGGATCGCCTTCAATCTGCCGTTCCTCGGCGCGGAGGCGAAAGCCGCCGACAAACTGAAGGCCGAGGTCGAGAAGCGATTCCCCGACCGGAAGATCGAGGTGCGGCGGACCGAGACGGTCGGCCCGAAGATCGGCGAGGAGCTCAAGAACCGCACATGGGCGGCGATCATGATCTCCCTGTTCGGCATCCTCGTCTATATCAGCTGGCGGTTCGAGTTCAGATTCGCCATAGGTGCGATCGTCGCACTGATACACGATGTCGTGATCACGGTCGGCATCTTCTCCCTGATGAACAAAGAGATATCGATCGTCGTCATCGCCGCGATCCTGACGCTGGTCGGGTACTCGCTCAACGACACGATCGTCGTCTTCGACCGGATCCGCGAGAACTTCGGCCTGCGGCGCCGGGAGAGCTTCGACCGGATGATCGACATCTCGATCAACGAATCGCTCAGCCGGACGGTGATCACCTCCCTGACGACGCTGTTCGTGGTGGTCTGCCTGTTCGTCCTCGGCGGCGAGGTGATACACGACTTCGCCTTCGCGCTCCTGATCGGGATCATTGTAGGGACCTACTCGTCGGTATTCGTGGCGAGCCCGATCCTCGTCGAGTGGCAGAACAGAGTGATCGCGCGCACGGCCGCCAGGGTGAAATAGCCGACAGGCAGGAGCCGCGCTCGTGGTCTCCATCCTCCAGCATACTGGGCTCGTGCTCCTGTACCTCCTCGTGTTCCTCCTCGACGCTTTGATATTCGCCGGCCTGCCGGGAAGCTGGATCGCGCTCGGTGTGATCGTCATCTACGACCTCGCGCGCGGATTCGCGGCGATCGGCTGGCCGTGGCTCGCCGCGATGGCCGGGCTGGCCGTCATCGGCGAGATCATCGAATCGACGCTCGGCGTTGTCGTCGTCGCGCGCAAGGGGGCGTCGAAGTGGGGCGCGATCGGGGCGTTCGCCGGCGGCATCATCGGGGCTGTGGCGGGAACGGCGGTGATCCCCGTCGTCGGAAGCGTCATCTTCGCGCTGGCGGGTGCCTTCGCCGGGGCGGTGGCGGGTGAGTACTACGCCTGGTCGTCGATGGACCGCGCCGTGAGGACAGGATTCTGGGCCTTCATCGGGAAGCTCCAGGCGATGTTCGTCAAGTACGCTCTCGGTCTCGTCATCCTCGTGCTGTTCATATACAGGTCCTGGCGGTGATCCAAGGCCGGAGGCAACCGCCGCCGGCAGAATGTCCACTTTTCAGGACGCGATTCCCCAAAAGAGGACACCTTTATGCGGAAGCAGTTCGTAATTCACGCATTTTCAAGGCGATATTATGGCATACCGCTTGCCCTTGTATATACGTTTCGGGAGAGTATGACCTATGACGAAATGCTATATGCAAAGGCCGCTGACACTGTTCATCACCGTCCTGACCCTGGCGGCGGCATCCGCCGCATCGGGGCAGGAGGCGATAAAGCCGATCTCTCCGGGAGAGCCTCCGGCCGATCAGCCGCTCAAGGTGTTCAAGGGGATCGAGCGCGCCTGGAGCGGCGGCGACGCCGCCGGGATCGCCGCATTCGTCGGCGAGGGGAGGGTCTCGATAGATGTCCGCGGGATCGGGCAGCGCGGGGGCGAGTTCAGCAGGTCGCAGGTCCTCTACCTCTTCCGGCGGATGTTCGAGTCCGACAAGCAGACGAAGTTCGAGTTCGTCAAGTTCCACAATCTCGACAAGCCGGACCGGAAGGTCTTCGGAATCGCGTACCGGAGCTATAAAAACAATCGCAGCGGTAAGGTCTATCAGGATAAGGTGTACGTCACGCTGGGCCGCGAGGGCCCCGGCTGGGTCGTCGCCGAGATCAAGACGGCCCGGTGATCATTGACCGCCGTCCCGGAGCAGCTTCGGTGGGTGCCGAAACGGAAAAGAACCTCTTCCTGTCGGTCCTCTGGTCCTACCTCGTCGGCGCGATCGCCTTCTTCATAGTCTATATCTCCGCAGGCAGGATCATCCTTCCGTCGCCGGCCTGGGTGATGTTCCTTCTGCTCGACATCGGGTTCATCGCCTTCCTCTTCATACCGGGAGCCGGCCGCTCTCCCGCCGGCCGGCCCGATCGGCGCGCTTCTTCGGGGTGGTACCCGCGCAGGCTCGAGGAGATCGTCGAGAGACCCGCGACCCCGGCGGGGCCGGAGCCCGGGCCGCTGCGCCCCGGCCGGGCCGTCGAGCCGGTGCCGCTCGTCCCTTTGCTCCTCCTGCTCGCCGTCACGGTGCTCGCCGCTCCCTTCGGCCGCTCGCCGGAGCAATGGGGCGAGTCCGAGGCACGGAGGCTGGCCGGTGTCTATGACGAGGCCGCGCGTCAGTTCGCAGGGATCGAGACGGTCCTGCGCGAGACGGGGGATGCCGCTGTCCGGGTGGCCGACATCGAGGAGATCATGTCGGCCGACCGGTACTACAGGGCGCGATTGATGGAGCGGGTCGACTCGCTCGCCGCCGGCGCCGCCCGGAGGATCGAACCGTTCGGCGAGCTGGGGATCCAGGTCTTCGCTCCGGGGGGAGAGCGCACTCTGTGGGGCGGCAGACCAAGGTACCAGGGGCACGCGGTCCCGCGGCTCGACAGCGCCGCGGTCCACATCTCGAGGACGCAGCTCTATACCCTCTTCGTGCGCGAGATCCCCCTTCCCCATGGCGGACATGTCGTCGTCGACTGCCCGCTCGCGGTGAACTACCGGATCAGCAACCGGTTCCTGCGAAGCGAGAACCTCGGTGACCGCCTCGGCCGTCGGCGCGACGCGGAGATCGAGTACGGATACTGGATGGGATCGCACGGCGGTCGTCTGCGCTGGGACGAGGAGTCCCTCCGGAACATCGCCCCCGAAACGACCTTCTCCCCCGAGGGCGCAGTCAGGGTACGCGGGCTGCTCGTCTCAGGCGAGGGGCTGCCGCTCGCACGCCTGACCGTCAGCGGGGAGACCTTCGAGACGATGCGGGCCGCGAGGGAGCAGCGGCGCGCTCTCTGGGCCGGTCTCCTGCTGGCGCTGTGCGTGGCGGTGATCGCACGATGGACATACCGTGTCTGGGGACGGCGCCGCCGTCCGGGAGAGCGCAGGTTGATCGCGCTGGTACGCCAGACTGCTGCGCTCGGCCTGTTTCTCGCGCTCATACGGTACCTGCTCCTGCGGCTCGAGATACCGGGGGCGTTCTTCGGGACGAACCTCTTCGATCCCGCGCTCTTCGCCGACGACATCCCCGGCGGGTTGCTGCGCACGGGGGGCGATTTCCTCGTCACGGCGGTCTTTCTCCTGCTCTTCGTCTTCGGGGCGCTCAAGGCCTTCAGGACCTACTACGCCGGATACCTCGAGCGCCGGCTTTCGCGCGGAGCGCCGTTCTCGGCGGTGAGGGCGTTCGTGTCCGCCATCGTCATCGCAGGCTCCCTCGCCGGTGCGGGATACGCGGCGCAGCAGATCGTGTCGCGCACCGTGGTCAACTCGAATCCGCGCCTCATCGGGCTCGATGCGGGGTTCTTCTCGATCCCCGTCTTCGCGATACATATGGCCCTGCTCTTCACGGTCGCCGCCCTGGCGATCGCCGCCGTCTTCCTCATCAGGCTCGCCATGTGCCGCGGGGGCGGCCCCGCCGTGGAGCACGCAGCCGCCGGCGTTGCGGGACTGGCGGGGATGTGGCTGCTGATCCACCCCGCGTGGCCGGTGCTTCTCGCCGGCGCCGCGACGGTCGTCCTTGCCGCGAGGGTGTTCCCGATGCTTCGCAAGGAAGAGCTGCTGTCGGTGATCTTCGCCTCGTTCATCCTCGTGCTGATATGCTCGGTGATCATCTACGGAGTGGCGGCACGTGAATACGACTCCCTTCGGCGCGACCGCATCGTCGATAGGACGAAGGAGCTGAACTATCCCGAGGACAGCTGGCTCCAGGTCGTGCTGCCCGACCTCGTCGAGGAGCTCTCGTCCGACCGGACCGTCGTCTCGCGGATCCTCTCGCACAACCAGACCGTCGCGTTCGAGGCGTGGGCGGGGAGCGATCTGAGCCTCTTCGGCATCTCGTGCCTCTTCGACGTCTTCGACGCGTCGGGGAACAGGTTCTCGCAGTTCTCCGTCGGCGTCCCGTTCGAGGTCGCCGGCCCGCTCGAGGAGGAGGCGGCGGGTGCAGATTCTCTCGATCGGCCGGGCGTTCTCAGGTTCGGGCGCGACACCGACTACGGGGAGGTCCGCTGGTTCCTCGGGGTCGCCCCGATGTACCACGCCAGCGGGCGGCTCGCCGGGCGGATCACCGTCTCCGTCCCCTACTTCTACGAGAACCCCGTGATGCTCACCGGCGCCGGCCCCGAGGCCCCTGAGATCCTCCGCAACATAGAGCTCGGCTCGGTCTCGCCTCGGATCGACGAGCCGGAGCGGCTGTTCGTGGCGCGTGTCTCGGGGGGCACGATCGCCGATTCGTCCGATCCGGCCCTTCCCGCCGGCGCGCCAATCCCCGCTCCCGCCGGGGAGTGGTTCCCTGTCGAATCAGGCTCGGACAGGTACAACTGCATCTACGCACCCCGCGACGAGAGCGACGACGGATATATCGCGGGGTACCTGCTCTCCGGCCTGAACGCCGGCGTGCTCGAGTGGTCGACGGTGGTCTCGATCGAGATCATCCTGACGATTCTCGCGTTCGTCGTTCTGCTTGCGCTTCGCCGTCTCCCCGTGCTCGGCAGCGTGACCCCCGACATCAGGCTCCGCGGCGGTCTCGGATTCCGGCGAAAGCTCCTGCTCTCGTTCACCGCCGTGGCGATCATCCCCGTGATACTGATGGGATTCTTCTCGGGGCGATATATACGCTTCCGGTACGCCGCCGACGGAGAGCGCGAGGCATACGAAACGGCCGAGACAGCCGGTTCGCTGGTGCGTCATGCGGTCCGTACCGAGGCGGAGGCGTTCGCCCACAGCCGTTTCTTCGCCGAGCTGCTCGCCGCGGGCGGCGTGTGGGATCGCGCCGACAAACGCGGGTACGAAGGCGCGATATTTGCGCTGTACGATTCCACCGCGGCGGTCATCGCCGCAGGCGGGGAGCTCCCGCCCGTCGCAATCGATACGACGAGCCTGCGGGAGGCGGCCTCGGGGGTAGTGACCGCCTCGGAGGCCCGATCGCATCTGCTGGCGGGGGTCGTCCTGCCCGTCGAGCTCTCCGACCGCGGAGCCTTCCTCTGCTACCGCCGCGTGCTCGACGACCGGTTCGTCCGAGAAACGGCCGCATCGCTCGGCCGCAACGTGAACATCTACTACCGCGGGCGGCTGATGGCCTCGAGCGAGCGGGAGCTCTTCGTCGGCGGGTTCCTCGAGCCGCTGCTCTCCCCCTCGGTCTACGCGGACGTAGGCCTAGGCAGGAGCAGGGCGGACGTCTCGAGCGAGACGCTCGGAGGGTACTCGTACCGCATCTCGAGCACCGGCCTGCCGTCGCTGCAGTCGGGGGAGAGTGCCGTGATATCGGTGCCGCACCTCTATCGCACCGCCGAGGTGAACCGGGAGGTCGCGCGCACAAACGCGGTGATCCTCGGGCTGCTCGCCCTGATTTTCTATATCGCCGTCACGCTCGGCGTGTTTCTCGCCGGCGCGATCTTCACCCCCATTGCGGCCCTGCAGGGAGGGACGCGGCGGATCATGCAGGGCGATCTGGAGTTCCGGCTCGAACCCGGGGCCACGGACGAGATCGGAGATCTCGTCGAGTCGTTCAACTCTATGACCGCTGCGCTGCGGGACGCGCGCCGCGATTTGCTCGAGCGGCAGCGCTACCTCGGGGCGATACTCGATAATGTGGCCACCGGGGTGATCTCCGTCGGCGCGGACGGGACGATCGTAACGGTCAATCCCTCGGCCGAACGGATCCTCGACTTGAGCGCCGGTTCACTCATCGGGCGGACGTCCCGGGAGGCGGCGGCAGGGATGCTGTCCGGACTCTTCCCTCCCGCCGGCGGCTCCGGGGGCGGCGTCACGGAGCGCGAGCTCTCGCTCGAGGCTGAGGGCGGCACGCGGACGATAAAGGCGGTGGTCGCCGAGCTCTCCGAGGGGGGCGAGCATCTCGGAACGGTCATCGTCTTCGATGACCTGACCGAGCTGATACGGACGAAGAAGCTCTCCGCGTGGATCGAGATGGCGAGACAGATAGCTCACGAGGTGAAGAATCCCCTGACCCCGATCAAGCTCTCCGCGCAGCTGATGCGCCGCGCGTACGACGAAAAGCACGGCGATTTCGAGGAGATCTTCACGAGCGGCATCGACACGGTGATACAACAGACCGAGATACTCAGGCAGATCGCCTCGGAGTTCTCCAGCTTCGGGCGCACGGTGGACCTTCGTCCGGAGCGCGTCGATCTGGACCCGTTCATCCAGGAGATCGTCGCAGGATACCGCGGCGTGGAGAAGGCGACGATCGATTTCTCCCCCTCGCCGGACACGGCGGTGATGGTCGATCGCGAGGCGCTCCGGAAGATCATCGTCAACCTGATCGAGAACGCCCTCGAGGCGATGCCGGACGGGGGCGAAGTCTCGATCTCGTGCCGGCGCCGCGACGGCGCCGTCGAGATACGGGTGGTCGATTCGGGTACGGGGCTCTCGGAGGAGGCCCAGGAACGGCTCTTCGAGCCGTACTTCTCGACGAAGACGACGGGCACGGGTCTCGGTCTCGCCATCTGTCAGCGGTTCGCCAGCGAGATGAATGGCTCGATCTCCCTGCGGAACAGGGAAGACGCGGCCGGGGTAGAAGCTGTTGTGGTCCTTCCGTCCGCCTGATCCCGGCGGGGACAGTGCCGTGCGGAGGTTCCATCGGAGTGGATCCATGCATATCGCGCTCGACAGGACTGCGGGAATCATCACGATCATCGCTTCGCTGCTGGTCTCGGGCGTCTGCCCACGGGCCGCCGCGCAGGAGCACCGGCCGACAGGCGGAGAGATCTCTCCGCACAGGGCGGAGGCCGCCTCGCTCGACGGGGCGCGCCTCGGCGTCTGCCGGCTCAAGTACGGAGGCGGAGGCGACTGGTACTCGGACCCGTCATCGCTCCCGAACATGCTCGAGGAGTTCGAGCGCCGTACTGGAGTCCCGACGGCGGCGAGCGAGAGGACGATAGAGCCGCTCGATCCGGCCCTCTTCGAATGCCCGTTCCTCTACATGACCGGCCACGGGAACGTATCGCTCGGCGACGGAGAGCTCGAACGGATCAGGGAGCACCTCCTCGCCGGGGGATTCCTCTGGGCCGACGACAACTACGGGATGGACGCCTCGTTCCGGCGCACGGTCGCGCAGCTCTTTCCGGGGCGGGAGCTCGAGCCCGTCCCGTTCGATCATCCGATCTACCACTGTTTCTACGATCTCGACGGTCCGCCGAAGATCCACGAGCATGACGGCAAGCCCCCCGAGGGGCTCGGCATCTTCGAGGGAGATCGGCTCGTGCTGTTCTATACATATGAGAGCGACATAGGCGACGGGCTCGAGGATCCCGACGTGCACGGCGATCCGGCAGAGGTGCGGGAGATGGCTGTGCGGATGGCGGTGAACATCCTCTTCTACGCGCTGACGCGCTGAACGGCCCCAAGGACAGGTCGCGATGAGTGAGGTAAAGAAAGCGCAGGGTACGTTCGAGGCTCGGCTCGAGGGACTCGAGCGCGATCGGCGGCGGCGCGCCCTCATGGCCGGCGTCTCGATCCTCGCCGCGGGAGCGGGAGCGGCGTGGGTCGTCTCGGCGGGGATCATCTCGATATTCCCCGGAGAGCGGCTGCTCCCGGTGGCGGTCTTCGTCCTCTTTTGGACGACGGTCGCCGTCTCGCTCGCCGCGGCCGCGCGGGTTGCGCTGGCGGGAGCGTGGCACCGTCCCGGAGCGCTGGCGTGGGAGCTCGGCATGCGCGCGGGAAGCGGCTCTCTGATCGCGACGGCATGGGAGTTCTCCCGCGGCGGCGAACGCCTCGGCCGCTTCTCGAGGATCCTCGTCTCGCGCACGATAGAGGAGGCGGGGCGGGCGCTCGAAGCAGCGGACCCCGCTCCCCTGTTCGCCGATACGGGCAGGCCGCGCTGGACGGCCGCCGCACTTGCCGTCGCAGCGGCGGCCCTGCTGCAGATACTGGCCGATCCGGGGGGCTCGCGCGCGACGCTCGTCGCCGTGTCCGATCCCGTACGGCCGTTCAGGGAGCATCCGTCTAACGGGCTGATCGCCGGCCCGGGAGCCGGCACGGTCCTCTCCGGAACCGACGCCCCGGTCACGGTGCTCCGCGCGGGCTCGAGGCGCGACCCGGTGCGTGTGGAGTGGAGCGCCGTCCCCGGCGTCTGGCAGAGCGCAGAGACGCGCGCCGATACCATCTTCGAGGGCGGGTCGCCGCTCGAGGTGCACCGGTACGTCTTCGCCGGCGTGCGCGACGATCTCGTCTATCGCTTCGAGAGCGGCTCAGAGCGGACTGCAGAGGACACGATCGTCGTGGTGCGCCGTCCCGTTATCAACCGCATCGACGCGATCGTCGAGCCTCCCCCCTATCTCGCCGCCCCCGGGGAGACGATCCGGTCGGTGACCGGCCGTATCGCCGTCCCCGCCGGTTCGGCGCTGCGTCTTCGCGGCGAGACGAGCGCCCCGCTCTCGGCGGCGATGATGCGCTCGGCGGCGGGGGAAACGGCGATCGAGATAGTTACCGGCGGTTTCGCCGGGTCGATGACCGTCACTGCCGACGACACCGTCTCGTTCTCCGTGACCGACCGCGCCGGGCTCCGGAACGGGGACCCGCCGGCGATAGCGATAGACGCAGTCCCCGACCGTCCGCCGACCGTCGAGGTCATCGCCCCCGATGACGGGGCGCAGATCCCCCGAACGCAGCGCGTCACCGTGGTCTTCGGGGCGTTCGA
>Ga0316578_10001219_pt1 | contig 10222 bp, 7 predicted proteins | sample J0NA_2_FD_203076 | JGI IMG/M metagenome (GOLD analysis project Ga0316578, IMG submission 203076) | Rhizosphere microbial communities from salt marsh grasses in Alabama, United States - J0-2_160517rDrC | ecosystem: Host-associated > Plants > Roots > Rhizosphere | place: USA: Alabama | collected...
TGCGGACCTACCTCAAGGAGAATCCGGAGCTGACGCGTACCATCGAGGCCCGTATCCGTGAGCAGCTCCTGCCCAAACCCGTGGACAGCGGCCCGGCTGCCGATGCGGCGGGGGGACAGCCCTGATCTCGACCTCACCAGGGCCGGCGGCGCCCAACGGGGCTGGGTCGGGTGGGGTGGATTCGATGCCCGAGTCCCTGGGCCCGCCCGGCGGGGACCCGTGTGTCCCCGTCGAGCGATTGGCCCTCAAGCTCCTCGCTGTGCGCGAGCATTCCCGTCTCGAGCTTGCCCGCAAGCTGCGCGCCCGGGGCATCGAGGGAGCGCTGGTGGAAGCGGTGCTCGATCGGCTCGCCCTCGCGGGCATCCTCAATGAGGCACGCCTGGCGGAGCACTATGTGCTCGAGCGGGCGGGCAAGGGTTTCGGCCCCCTGCGCATCCGATCTGAGCTGAGGGAGAAGGGCCTACCGGACGCCCTCATCGAGCCCCAATTAGTGGAGATGGAAGCCGCGTGGCCCGACCATCTGGCCGCCGCCCATGACCGCCGTTTTGGCGTCGGCCCCCTGACAGACCGCGCCGACTATGCCAGGCGCGGTCGCTTCCTGGAGCAGCGTGGCTTCCCCCCAGAGATGATTCGCCGATACCTGCGTTGGAACGACTGACCGATCTCCCGGGTCCATCTCCCCGGGACTATCCGAGAGCCCCCATGATCACCAGTGCCGAGCTACGCGCGAGCTTCCTCGACTACTTTGCCGGGCGGGCCCATGAGCGCGTGCCTTCCAGTCCACTCATCCCTGCCAATGACCCCACCCTGCTGTTCACCAACGCTGGCATGGTGCAGTTCAAGGAGGTGTTCCTGGGGCGGGAGCGGCGTCCATATAGCCGCGCCGTGAGCTCCCAGCGCTGCGTGCGGGCAGGGGGCAAGCACAACGACTTGGAGAACGTGGGATATACCGCCCGGCACCACACCTTCTTCGAGATGCTGGGCAACTTCAGCTTCGGGGACTACTTCAAGCGTGAGGCCATTCAATTCGCGTGGGATTATCTGACCCGTGTCCTGGGGCTGCCGCGCGAGCGCCTCTGGGTGACGGTCTTCACCGAGGACGACGAGGCGGCTGGCATCTGGCTCGACGAGATCGGGGTGGACCCGGCGTACTTCTCCCGCTGCGGGGCCAAGGACAACTTCTGGGCCATGGGCGACACTGGTCCGTGCGGTCCCTGCTCCGAGATCTTCTACGACCACGGCCCCGGCATCGCGGGCGGGCCACCGGGCTCCCCGGACGAGGACGGGGATCGGTACGTTGAGATCTGGAACCTGGTCTTCATGCAGTACAACCGGGCCGCGGACGGCTCCCTGGGCCCGCTGCCGCGGCCCTCGGTGGATACGGGCATGGGCCTCGAGCGGCTGGCCGCGGTCATGCAGGGCGTGCACAGCAACTATGAGATCGATCTCTTCGTGAATCTGATTGCCGCTGCCTCGGAGGTTACGGGCTGCGCGGACCTCACGGAGCAGTCCCTGCGGGTGATCGCTGACCATATCCGCTCCACCGCCTTCCTGATCGCCGATGGGGTCACCCCGAGCAACGAGGGCCGAGGCTATGTCCTGCGGCGGATCATGCGCCGAGCCATCCGCCACGGCTATCGGCTCGGCCAGTCTGCCCCATTCTTTCATCGCCTGGTGGCGCCCTTGGCGGCGGAGATGGGGGGCGCCTACCCTGAGCTCTCCGCCGCCCAGTCCCAGGTCGAGCGGCTGATCCGCATGGAGGAGGAGCGCTTCGCGGAGACCCTGACTCACGGCATGGGCCTCCTGGACGACGCGATCGCCGGGTTGGGTGGCCGCGGGGTCATCCCCGGGGAGACCGTGTTCAAACTCTACGACACCTATGGGTTCCCCACGGACCTTACGGCAGATGTGGCTCGGGAGCGCGGTCTCAAGCTGGACATGGAGGGCTTTGAGCGGGCGATGGCTCGACAGAAGGAGCGGGCCCGCTCGGCCAGTCGCTTCGGCATGGATCAGGACTTGGCCCTGGATGTTCAGGGCGAGACCGAGTTCTGCGGTTACGATTACCTGAGCGATCGGGCAACGGTGATCGCCCTCTATCAGGATGGGGCGTCCTGCGACACCCTGGAGGAGGGTGGGGAGGGGCTGGTGGTCCTGGACCTGACCCCCTTCTACGCGGAGGCTGGCGGTCAGGTGGGGGATCGCGGATGGCTCATCGCCGACGCGGGCCGCTTCGAGGTCTCGGACACCCAGAAAAAGGGGACGGGGGTCATCTGTCACCTGGGTCGTGTCGCCGAGGGTCGTCTCGCGGTGGGTGACATGGTCGAGGCCGCGGTGGACGGTACGCGGCGCGGCGCCACGGCCCTCAACCATTCCGCCACCCATCTGCTGCACGCGGCCTTACGCCATATCCTGGGCGGGCACGTCCAACAGAAGGGCTCCTTGGTAGGGCCCGAGCGCCTGCGCTTCGACTTCTCCCACTTCGAGCCCGTATCCCGGGCGCAGCTCCTGGCGATCGAGCGGCTCGTGAACCAGCAAATCCGGGAGAATCACCTGGTCGAGACCCGCATCATGAGCCTCGAAGACGCCAAGGGCTCCGGGGCGATCGCCCTGTTCGGCGAGAAGTACGGAGACCGGGTTCGGGTGCTGCGCATGGGTGATTTCTCCACCGAGCTCTGTGGTGGCACCCACGTGAAGGCGGTCGGAGATATCGGGCTCTTCAAGATCGTCTCCGAGGGGGGCATCGCTGCCGGGGTCCGGCGGATCGAGGCCATGACCGGGGCGGGTGCCCTGGACTGGGTGGAGGCAGACGAGGAGCGGGTCCTGCGTCTAGCCGGTCTACTCAAGGGGAGCCGCGACGACCTGGACGATCGGGTATCGGGGCTCCTGGAGCGTAGCCGCGGACTGGAGAAGGAGCTGGAGCAGCTCAAGGCGCGCTTGGCGAGCAGTGCAGGTAAGGACTTGGCCTCCCAGGCGCGGGAGATCGGTGGGATCAAGGTGCTGGCCGCCCGCCTCGACGGCATCGACCCCAAGGTCCTGCGGGAGTCCATGGACCGGCTCAAGGACCAGCTCGGCTCCGGGGTTGTGGTGCTGGCGGCCGAGTCCAACGGCAAGGTCAACCTGGTCGCCGGGGTCACCAAGGACCTCACGGATCGGCTCAAGGCCGGGGACCTGATCCGCGAGGTCGCCTCCCAAGTGGGCGGCAAGGGCGGTGGTCGGCCGGACATGGCCCAGGCGGGCGGCAGCGACCCGGATGGCATCCCCGCTGCTCTGGAGCTGGTGCCTCGCTGGGTCGAGAAGCGCATCACGCCCTGATAACCGAGTCGGCGACCGAGTCCGCTTCCTGGCCGATCCCAAGGTCGCGGTTAAATTCCTCGCCCCGAAACACCTGAATCGACAAAAAAGAGCCTCCGTCGATCTCCTATGCCCCTCATCGTCCAAAAATACGGTGGAACCTCCGTGGGGAGCCCAGAGCGTATCCACGCGGTCGCCGAGCGTGTCAGGCGCTGGCGAGCCCAAGGCCATCAAATGGTGGTGGTGGTCTCCGCTATGTCGGGCGAGACCGACCGGCTGATCGCCCTGGCCAAGTCCATCCAGGAGCGCCCTGTCCCGCGGGAGCTGGACGTGCTCCTCTCCACGGGCGAGCAGGTCACCATCGCCCTGCTGAGCATGGCCCTTGATGCCATCGGATGTCCCGCGCGCTCTTACACCGGGGCCCAGGTCCATATCCTGACGGACAGTGCCCACAACAAGGCGCGCATCCGCGATATCGACGCGGCCCGGGTTCGGGCGGATCTGGATGCCGGTCGCGTGGTGGTGATCGCCGGCTTCCAGGGGATCGACGAGCACGGCAGCATCACAACCCTGGGCCGCGGCGGCTCCGACACCTCTGCCGTGGCCATCGCCGCCGCACTCAAGGCCGATGAGTGCCAGATCTACACGGACGTCGACGGCGTCTACACCACGGACCCGCGCGTGGAGCCAAAGGCCCGTCGGTTGCCCCGCATCACCTTCGAGGAGATGCTGGAGATGGCCAGCCTCGGGTCCAAGGTGCTTCAGATCCGCTCGGTGGAATTCGCGGGGAAGTACAAGGTCCCTTTACGCGTGCTCTCCAGCTTCGGCGAGGGGGAGGGTACCCTGATTACCTTCGAGGAGGATGCCGTGGAAGACGCCCAGATCGCCGGAATTGCCTTCAGCCGTGACGAGGCCAAGCTCACCGTGCTGGGCGTGCCGGACCAGCCCGGGGTTGCCCATCGAATCCTGGGTCCCATCTCCGATGCCAACATCGAGGTGGACATGATCGTCCAGAACATCGCGCCGGACGAGGCGACCACGGACTTCACCTTCACCGTTCACCGTAACGATTACGATCGGGCCCTGGAGATCCTCAAGGGCACGGCGGCCGAGCTCTCCGCACGTCAGGTCCTAGGGGACGGCCACATCGTCAAGATCTCCCTCGTGGGCGTGGGGATGCGCAACCACGCGGGCATCGCGAGTCGCATGTTTGCCGCGCTGGCCAGGGAAGGGATCAACATACGCATGATCTCGACCTCCGAGATCAAGATATCGGTGGTGGTGGACGAGAAATATCTGGAGCTCGGGGTTCGCGCCCTCCACGACGCCTTCGAGCTCGATCGTGATACGGTCACCGCCTGACGCACGGACTTCGCCCCTGGGGAGCTGCTGATCAAGTGCCTCCCCGATAGCCCAACCGCTTGCGCCTCGATCGGCGCGATTCCCCAAGTTCCCCATTATTGGCCAGGTGGTTAGGGCGCTTGAATATGCGCCTGTCCATGCCCGCGAAGGGAAACGCAATCAACCGGAGTTTCCTTTTGTCGGCGCCGATGGGCCGGTTGTCGGCGGCGATTGGCCGGGCGGGGGTGAATTATTGACAAACGGCAATTTTTTTTGGGAATGCCCTACTGTTACACTGCTGGTTGGATTGAGCCTGCCTCTTGCTTGGTCTTAGGTGTGGCTTCGCCTCGCGATACGACTCTGGATTGTGTACGGTTGCCTGCTTGCGTGCCACGTGATTCGGAAAATGGAACGGAAGGGAGAATATAATGTTGATATTGACTCGCCGGGTTGGCGAGACCTTGATGATCGGTGATGAGGTCACCGTAACCGTCCTTGGTGTAAAGGGAAATCAGGTGCGCATCGGTGTCAATGCCCCGCGGGACGTTGCGGTGCATCGTGAAGAGATTTACGAGCGCATCAAGCGGGAACAGGCCGAGGCTGGGCACGGCCCGAGTGCCAACGGGCAGGGTGCCCATACCGAGTAGCTGGCAGGTTCCTCGACGTCACGCTAAAATGCCGGGCGTCTGGTCAGACGCCCGGCCCCTTTCGATGGCCCGGCCCTTAGAGCGGTTGAATCGACCAGTCTTTGCGACATGCCGACACTTGATCGACGGCAATCGCACAACAACTTTTCCGGAGAGATGGCCGAGAGGCTGAAGGCGCTCCCCTGCTAAGGGAGTATGGGTCAAAAGCCCATCGAGGGTTCGAATCCCTCTCTCTCCGCCATAGTTCAGCGCCGTTGCGCTGTCCGAGGCGTTCCGCCCGTACCCTATAATCCCTACGAGCCCGCCCGCGAACGCGTCACGGCTTGCCCGGGTCGATTAACCCACGCTGGGCGGCGCCAAGCCTGTCTTTCGGGCCATCTCGGCGTGACACGCCGTTCCGCCTTCCAGTCGGGTCAGCGACGGTGCCGATCCAATCCGGTTTTCAGCTCTTCGGGACCCAGCACCTGGCTGCCCTGGTGCTGACTGCTGCGGCGGCGTTGGTGACCCCCCTCGGGGTACGGTTTCTGTGTCTGGGGGCGGCGCGTCACGAAGGACAGGGACCGTGATCCGGGTTGGCCGGCTCATTCAAGCCCCTTGACGACGGGGCGATCGGTGTGGTCCCGGCAGGAAGGCGTTCGTACGGGCGGCGTAGTCTTGGTAGGCCGGGCGGCGCTCGGCGATGTCCCGCTCGAGCAGCGCTACTCCGGAAACGCGCAGCAGCAGCCAGGTTACCAGGACGGGGGAGACGATAGTCCACCAGCCGCCGGCAGCGACCGCGAACAGATAGAAGGACCACCAAACGCAGGCCTCACCGAAATAGTTGGGGTGACGGGTGTATCGCCACAGCCCCCGATCCATGACGCGGCCCTTATTCTCGGGGCGTGACCGGAATTCGGCGAGCTGTTGGTCGCCCACCACCTCGAAGAAGAGACCGACGAGCCACAGGGTCAGGGCCAGGTAGTCCAGCCAGTCGAGGGGACCGGCGCCGAGCATGACGGGGAGCAGGGGCAAGGAGATGATCCAGGCCAGGATCGCCTGGAGGCCGAAGACCAGGTAGAGACTCTTCCACCAGAACCCGGGCTCGTTGTCGGCGCGCATGGCTGCATAGCGTCGGTCTTCGGGCTCGCCCCAGTTGCGCCGTGTGACAAAGGTGCTGAGCCGTGCCGCCCAGAGTGTGACGAGGAACAGCACCAGCACGGCTCGCTCGCTCGCGAGTGGACCGCAGAAGGCGTAGACACTCGCCATGGTCAGGAAGTAGAGGGACCAGAAGGAGTCGGCGACTCCTGTATCGCTGCGTGGGACGTGGATCAGCCAGGCCAGTATTCCCAACGCCAAGGCGTAGGCTAATCCGAGTCCGTACGTGTCCAGGTCAAACATCGGCGATGGGACGGGACATGTACCATTCCAAAAGGGGGCAACGGGACAGCCCGATCAGCTGAAGCCTCGATTCGCCCCAAGCAACCTTTGGGCTCGGACGGTCCCGTGGGGATGGCCAACCGCACCGCGCAGGTCCTCACCGGGTCTTGCGGCTCGGGCCACACGCGGCCGTGTCGGCCTTTGCCGGTCTTGGGCCTGGCCCGGTTGGAAGGGCCGGTCCGTCAGGCGGCGCTTGTCATCCGCGAGGTGGAGCGCAGATGCGCCGCCAGGGGGTTGTCCATCTCACGGGCGTGGTTGGCGAACCAGACCGGGAGTTGCTCGCGGACATAGGTCCGCGCAGTGGCGAGCCGGCCGCGGCCTAGGGCCTCGACGAAGCGCTCCATCTCGGCGAGGACCCGGGCGTGCTCGTTCCGGTGCGGCCGGCTTTCCGGAAAGGCCGTCGCCCGCATCAGAACCTCTTCGGTGGCGAAATGGGCGCGGGTATGATGGATGAGATCGCTGAACAGATAGGCGAAACTGGCGTCGGTTGCCCGGTCCATGCGGTTGACCAAGTCCACGAACTCGCGGTGGGCACGGTCCATTGCGGGTATCCCCAGCAGGAACCGGGATTCGAAGTCGTTGATCAGGGCCATGTCTCCTCCGCGACCATCTCTAGAATTGTTCGAATCGTCGATGTGGTGCGGGCCTGTTCCGGTACGCGTTGGGTGCAGCCAGGCGCAATACGGCGGCGACAGCCCTACCATATCGGAAATGTACGCCATTTTCCGGTATCCAATGGGGCTTTTTTGTCGAGCGACCCGTGAGTCGCTCCCCTCTGATCCTGAGCTGAGACATGCGGACGTGGCTTGATTCAACGTCCCTTGGGGGGCGGTCGCGGAACGATGACCAGCCGGGTATGTGACCGTCGATCGTGCCAGGCGAGTCCGTCCCGATCCACCAGGCACCACCAGAGCCCGAGTCCGGCAGGCGCGAGGCTCAATGCTGCCCAGGCGAAACGGCGCACGGCATTCGCGATGCTCAGCGGCCCGCCATCTTCACGCACGACCCGAAGGCGCCAGGTGCGCATGCCCAGTGTCTGACCACCGTGTGTCCAGAAGTACACATAAAAGCCGCCGATCACGACCAGGAGATAGCCCCGCAACAGGGCGCGGTACAGCAGTTCCCCGTGGGGATAAGGGCGGGCGGCGATCAGGTCGTAGGGGACGATAACGATCAGAATCGCCAGCATCAGCAGGCCGAGCAGCAGCACGCCATCGTAAAGGAGGGCCCCCAGACGGCGCATGAGCGAGGGGGTTTGCGGGGCGTCGGCGGTCGGGCCCATGGCCTCTCCGGGCGTTTTCAGGGGATCTGATCCGCCATTGTCCCCTGGACCATGCCGGTGCGCCACGCCTGTAGCTGTTCCCTCCCACCCCGACCGACCCGGGAGCCCAGCATTCGGGTCCGCCCGAATCGAAGCGCCTTGAGGTTTTGGTTAGACTGGTCGGGCGAATCCTAGGGTCACCGACACCTTGAGCTCTTACCCCTCCAAGCCCTGGCTCTACCGCCTGCTGCGGACGGTGCCCATGCCCGTGATCGCGATCTTCTTCGGATTCGCGGCGGGTGTTGGGGTCTGGGCGATCCTCGATCAGGTGCAGAGTCGCCAGGTGGGCAAGATCTTCGGCCAGGAGCTGCAGGTCCAATTGGAGCTCCAGGCCCGCGAGAGCCTGGTTCGATTCGACCGCTACCTGTCCGCATACAGCTTGACCACGCGGCTGCTCGCCAACCACCGGCGCTTGGCAGAGTATCTGGAGCCCCTGTTCTGGTCAGACGAGACGCCAGGGGCGCCGGTCGTCTACCGGGAGTTTCGCCCCTACTGGCTACCCGATTTCTTCGCGCGCGGCGGACTGCATGCCCCGACTCATGTGATTCTGGTGGACACCCGGGGTCGGGTGCGGGAGGAGTACCAGGCCGGCAGCCAGCCCTTGCCCGCCGAGCTGGCAATGAAGATCCCCCCCCAGTTTCTTGACCCGAGGGAGGTACGAACGGTCCCGGTGCGTCTGGATCAAGGCCTCTATCTTCTAGTGAGTGACGCGGTGGAGGACTCTGGGGGATACCCCATGGGCCACTTGGTCGTGTTGGTGCCCATCGACGATCGCTTCCTCGCTGCCTCCCAGCGGGGCATCGACCCGAACCGGGCGGCGGTCGCCCTGGTGGACGGGGACGACCAACGGATTGTGGCAAGTCTGAACCCCGATGTCCTGATCCCTGGCACCACGTTGGACATGTGGGACGAGGGCTATCTGGTGACGTCCCAGTCGCTCCCGGGCTATGAAGGGGCGGACTCCAACCTCCTCTTCGCCACGTTCGTTACGCATGCCAGCGTGGAGCGCATGTCGCGTCATGTCCGCATCTTCGAGCGTCGTCAGCGTTTCTACGCGGCCCTGGCCTTTATCCTGGTCTTCACCGGCGTCATCTACCTGGTCTCGGCCCGGCTCAACCGGGTCCTCAAGCGCATGACCCGGTTCTCCCAGCGGGCCCTGGGGATCCCGGAGCCGGGCTTCCAGCGCGACGGCAATCAGCTGCTGCTGCTCGAGGATTGGATCCAGCACTTCACCCAGCTGGTCCTCCGGGCGCGGGAGGAGATGAACCGCCGGCACCAGGCCGAGATGCGCGAGAGCGAGGCCCTGAAGGCGGCCATGATGGAGGCCTCCTTGGACGCCATTGTGACGCTGGACCATCGGGGGCGGATCATCGAGGTGAACCCCGCTGCCGAACGGATCTTCTCTCTGGAGCGGCAGGAGTCGATCGGCAGGCCCTTCGCCGAGCGCTTCCTGCCGGAGCTGGCCCGCGTCGCCTTTCGGCGTCTGCTGCAACGCTCCCGCCAGCAGGGACTGGAGCACCACGGGCGCGGGGAGCTGATTGCCCTGCGGGCCGACGGGACCGAGGTCCCGGTGGAGATCTCCATCGTCCCCATCGACCTCGAGTCCGAACGTTTCTATACCCTGTATATCCACGACATCACCAGCCGCAAGCAGGCGGAGCGGGAGATCAAGAGCCTGGCCCGATTCGCCGCAGAGAGCCCGAATCCGATCCTGCGCGTCACCGTGGGCGGCGTCATCGTCTACGCGAACAACGCGAGCCGGCCGCTGCTCCTCGCCTGGGGCACCGAGCAGGGCGAGCTGTTGCCGGACGACTGGGTGGCCGAGGCGATGCAGGCCATGGAGCTCGGAGAGCCCCAGGAGCGGGAGACCGAGCTTGGTGGACAGGTCTATGCGCTTCTGTTCGCACCCATTCGTGACCTCGGGTATGTGAACATCTATGGGCGAGATATCACCGCGGTGCGACGGGCGGAGCAGCAGTCGCGGCAGCATCAGGCGGAGCTGGTCCACGTGAGTCGGCTGAGCACCATGGGCGAGGTGGCCACGGGCATGGCCCATGAGCTGAATCAACCCTTGTCCGCCATCGTCAACTACGCCAATGGATGCACCAGGCGGATGCAGAGCGGGGCCGGACAGACCCAGGAGCTCCTGGGGGCTATGGCCCAGATCACGAGCCAGGCCCAGCGTGCCAGCGAGATCATCCGCCGC
>Ga0316578_10001220_pt1 | contig 10216 bp, 7 predicted proteins | sample J0NA_2_FD_203076 | JGI IMG/M metagenome (GOLD analysis project Ga0316578, IMG submission 203076) | Rhizosphere microbial communities from salt marsh grasses in Alabama, United States - J0-2_160517rDrC | ecosystem: Host-associated > Plants > Roots > Rhizosphere | place: USA: Alabama | collected...
CGCAAACACACCCGTTCTTGTCAAACCCGCAGAATTCCTGCCATGTTGCTAGGTCAAGGCACATTTCTGGTTCAGGATACATGACGCGTAGGTAACCGGGGGGCATTTTCGCATAGGCATCACCCTTGACCTGGTTGTGCTGGTTTGGCAAGATGATGGCCGCCTCTCCGCATTGATAGAACAGGTTGTTGAAGAATTTGTTCTCCCTGGATGTTCCTCCGCGCTTGGGCCAAATCCGGAACGCCACCACTTTGGCAAAAAAGCCCGCTTTATCGCACTTGCCGATCAGGTTGTTGACCATTCTCAGCCTGTCGGTCCCCTCCAGGTAGATGCCATAGCCATTTCTGACGTCGAGCTCGGTCGCCTTGTACCAGCCGGAAGAGCCGGGTTCGGCGGGCAAGGCCTCTTTATCGTACCGGCCTTCGACATTCCAGATGATGTTATTGTCAATCAGGTTTTCGGCGTCACGCGAGCACTCGATAAAAATGTGTTCGCGTGAATTGATGCCGTCTATGAACAGGTTCGATGTGACGCGGCAGTTTTCGTTGCCAACGTCCATCCAAAGCGAGTCGCAGCCGATGCACCCCTTGAAGATGTTCCTGCGGATGAGGGAATCAACCATATTGTGTACCTTGATGCCTCCCGCTTCCCAGGAAAGCTCCATGCGCTGCCAACCTGTTCCGACGATGGTGTTATCCTCAATGAGCATGTTGCTCGCAAACATTCCGGCGATACCGCACACGCCCACATCTTTGATCGTGTTTCGCCGGATGATGGTATACCCGATGATCTGCTCCTCGATACGGGGATGATGCCAGCACTCATTTCCGCAGTCGATACCGGTTGCGTTCGACCAATCAATGGTGCAGTCTTCAATGATCCAGTGATGTCCCCGATAACAGGAAAGCGAACCGCGCTGCGGTACGGGGGCGCCAGTCGCAGCGTGCGCCAGCGTCAGCCCCTTTACGCGGATGTAGGACAAGAAAGGCTCTTTCGGGGCAAAGCACTGTTCGCGGTTGCTCAACTCGATGACATGATCCTTCGGGTCGTCGTCTCCGGCGAGACGAATATGCACCTTCTGGCCGTTAGCCTCCACCCAGTACGTATTGTCGTTCTGGCTCAAGTGGTTATACAGCGGGACCTGCTTCATCGGCTTCCCGTCTACGAACACCATCCCCCTGCGGTTCAGATAGGGGGTCATATCGGTTTTGTCGTATTCGATGAATACCCGGTCGTGGAGGATGTTCACAGCACAAAACGGGTTGTAGCCTTGGAAGTCCTCCGGGTTCAGTTCGATTTCCCATACCTTGATCTCTTCCGGCGAAGTGATGTTGTGGCCGAACCACGGAAACAGACGCCATCCAACGCTGGGTTTAAAGTCCTTTACCTTCACGGAGGCCTTGATGATCACCTCTTCCCCCTGATAGGCTTCATAGCTGATCATCTTTTCAGGCCCTAGCCCGCCCATAGCCGGCTGAACCGTCTCGCGGTACGTTCCGGCATGAATGAGCACTCTGGTTCCCGGGGTTGCCACCTGGGCTGCAGCGTTGATCGTTTTGAAGGGCTGCGAAATCGCGCCGTCGTTCTGATCGGACGCGCGCGGATTGTTATTGTCCACATGGATTTCACGGTCGTATTTGTGTTCGACCTCCCAGAACGCGAACATTTGCCCATTGGGAAGCCGTGCGGAAAAATCCTCTTGTTTTGCCATATCAATCATCCCTTCTGGTAGTTATTAAGCGTGCCAGGTCCTAGTCCATCCCGTAAAACTCTTCTGGATCATAGCCGAGGTAGGTGTCTGTCTTGTCGTCTACCGGCGTTATTTCCAGCATACACAGGTGATTGCACGGGATGGTCAATTCCACGTTGTACACTCCGTTTTGCTCAACGAGTTTGGTATCGGTTTGGCAAGGCTCGGCGGATGCCTGCAGAATCTTTAGTTGTTCCTCGGTGAGACTGCGCGGTTTACCCAGGTTACTCCAAGTCTGCAAGGGGTTGGCATGCGATCCGCCAACCTCTCGTTTTACGAGCAGCGCCTGTTTGCCGAGTGACGGCAATGACAGGGCGTAGGTTTCATCGGGGGATGGTTTATGATCTCGCATGTTATGCCAGTTCCACCCAATGATGACATAGCTGTCGCCATGTTTGGTGACGATCAGGTGATCATCGCGATAGAGCAATTCCTTTCCGGCTTTGGCGAAAAACTCAAAGGCATAGAAGGTTGGCTTTTTAATCCCATTCAAGGCCACCAGACCAAATCCGCCATGAAAGACGGATTTTGGCACAGCAAACTCCTCAAAGACGTCACTGAATGTCCAATAGGAATAGGAATCTGCATATTCTCCGGCTTCACTGAGAATGCGCGCAATATATGGTGCGTGGAAATCTGTATCGTGCACCGGGCAAGTTGGCACATACGAACTGCTAAACTCAGTGATATGCAGCGGCAGATTCGCAATCTGCGGGTACCCCGCCATGATCTTGCGGGTTTCTTTCAGCTCATCAATCATAGAGGTGGGATCGTTCACCGTTTGGTAGGAGTAATGTCCGTGTCTTGTCGGCGGGTTTGCTGTATAGCAGTGACGGGTGATAAAATCCGGCGGCGAATTGTTCTTGATACAATGCTCGAAAAAAGACCGCAGCCATTTTTCTGCCTCGACCCCGCAGATGGCTGGCCCCCCAACCTGAATGCGCGGATCGACTTGCTTGACAGCTGCGGCCGAATAGTCATAAAGCGTGAAATATTCCTCCATGGTCCCTGCCCAAAAGGGGATATTGGGTTCATTCCAGACCTCGATCGGCCAGGTGACCACTTCTTCGCGGCCATACCGCTCGATAAGGTGCTGTAACGTGTGTTTGATGAGATCGGCCCATTTTTCATAGGATACAGGGGGTGTCACGTTGCCTTTCCAGTAGAATATCGTCTGTTCACCTGTCTTGAGCTTTTCCGGCATGAATCCCAGTTCCAGGAACGGTCGGATGGTATGTTCGAGGTAGGAATCCATAATCCGATCCAGATAGGTGAAATTGTAAAATGGATATGTTTTCTCATCCAGCTCATGTTCACGATAGATGCCAACATCGTCGCAAAACAGCCCATGACCGCGGATATACCGGAAGTGTATGGCCTCCTGAACCATTTTCAGATGATCGATATATTCCTTTTGAAGCGCCAGCCCCATCCTGCCGGTTCCGACGCAATAGGTCGCATTGTTTTTAAAGGGCTCTCCTGAAACTGGGATCTCGATCTTTTTTGCCATATCAAAGCTCCTTCAACTGCCTACTTGTCGTCCATCAAGACATCGTGGAAGAAGCCTAGCCCATTAACATAGTGGGAACCATCAGGACATCGTGGAATTATGGCCTGTTCACATACCACCATATGTGCCGTTTTCTTGATAAAATCAGGCTAAACGCCCAGATATAGGGGGCAATTTCCACGCTGCTTTGACGTTCATCAGGTTATGCAATTCCACGATGTGTTGATGTTTTGGCTGTTAAGTTTTCCACGATGTTCTGATGGCTGACACGTAGTCAAACACAGTCCTGGAGGTGGAACTGTGAACAAGATGCGCTACATACTATTCACCTTTGTCCTCATTGCCCTCGCCGGCGATGTGGTTGCTTGCTGGGCCACGGATTTGGCGGACGGCCTGTTTGGATCACAGACGACCGTTCCAGGTAGTGGGACGCAACTCTCAGATTCAAAGGTCACAGATATTCCTTCCTCACTGACTTGTTATGTGCAGGACGGCAAGTCTACGGTCAAGTGGCTCAACGTTCCCGCCAGTGACATTCCCATCTCCAACATCGTGTACATGGTGGCTGACGGTGACTTGCTGTGGGCAGCGACAAATCGTGGTGTGGTGCGCTTGAACACGCAGACGTGGGAATGCAGTCTATTTATGTCAGCTGAGGGATACGCGCTAACTTCCCCATTCTTACGATTGCTGCCTGATCGCGTTGGTGGGCTCTGGCTCAGCATTGGCAGTCACCTTGGTTATATTTTTCGTTTTTCTGCTGGACAATGGAAGGCCATCTATGAAACTTGGGGAGGGATAGATACTCTTGCGTTGAGCCGAGGAAATTACCTGTGTTTCAAGGGGTACAGCGGAATGCCAGGGCGCGGTGGCTGGGTTTACCAGTGCCGCGACGGCAGCAAACCTTCGTTTAAGTGCACGTCCTGGGGCGAACAAGGTTGCTGGGTGGACGAGTTTGAAGAACGCTGCGACCTGTGGCAAAGCGTGTCTGGTACCCTTTATACTTACATGACATCTGCCGAGTGCGAATACCTTAAACAATCTCGAACAGCGTATAAGAATGGCAAGTGGCCAAAAGCCGTCGCGTTCTCTGCAGACGGCGACTATCTCTGGGGAGTAGAGACCCAAAAGGGGGTGGACTCTCTGTTCTACAAACAGGGGGGGCAAAGTCGAACAGATCGAGATGTCATATACGGTAGTATCTGCATTGGCGACTGATGCCTCCCACGAGGGTGTCTGGATGGTCACAGAAGACGGACTCGTTTACGTCGACGCTGACTTTGGCTTTCACCCACTCTCACTTCAAGTAGGGGCGTTCCCAGGCAAGGCTCAAGCTCTGGCTGTCGACAAAGCCGGTCAAGTGTGGGCTATCAACGGCCAAACCGTGTTGCGTTACGATAAATCTGATCGTTCCTGGCAGCACATCCTCACTGCTATGCACGGCACAGACGCTATCGCTGCCGACCCGGCACAGGGCGTCTGGGTCGCCGGCCGAGGGGAGTTATTTCATCTCGGTGAACAGATTCTACACTGGCCTGCACCGGACGTCATCAGTCCCACGGCGCTCTTGGTGGATGAAGGTCGACGGATCTAGCTGGGCACTCTTAAGGACGGTGTCTGGACGACGATACCATCCGAAGGTTCGGATACACTCGTTTGGCAAAAGTTCTCCCACGCAGACGGCCTGCCCGATTTGCGGATCACAGCGCTGGCGCAGGGGCCTGATGGGCATATCTATGCCGCGCAGCATACAGGCGTCAGTTTGTTCGATCCTGATAGCTGGCGGTGGATCACCTTGCCCAATAGTGCCCCCAGCGAACCCGGCTGGGTCAACGCGCTGGCTTCCGACCAGGCAGGCAGATTGTGGGTCGGTTATTACCCCGGCGCGACAGTGCGGCTCTACGAGAATGGGCGTTGGATAGGCTACAACCTAGCTCCTAATGAAGTATATGGCATCGACGCACTACTGGTAGATTCCAAAGGCACACTGTGGGTAGGTGTCTCAGCTCGCATAGGAAGGCTTCCCGGAGGAAGGTGGCATTGGCCTGTGGACGTGTGGCGCTGGTCCGCCGCCGGGGAGGACTGGCCTGGTTGGGAATCGTTCGAGCCGCACGACTTTGCGCCTGCATTCGATTATCCGGTCCTGCGCAACGCGCTGGCTTTGGTTCAAGATGCGGAAGGGCACGTCTGGGTCGGCGGCGAGGGAGGAGTTTCCGTGTGGGAGGAAGAATGAATACAGCACGGCGATCTGAAATGATGTCACGAATAGTCGGTCTTGCCATCTGTGTGGCGTTGGTAGGGTCTATGGCAGCATGTAGGTGTAAAGCGGATGTCCCAATATCGTCTGGGCCCACTGCGCAGTTCGAGCCTAGTGCTGCCACCTCAATGCCACCTGGAATCGTCGCGCTGCCCAAGCCTCCCACTGCCGTTCAGAGGAACGAGACTGTACAGCTTTTGTGTGGCACTGTCTTGCCAGAGAGCACACCCTTGCAGCAAGTCTGGCGCACCGACGCTTCTACAGGTGGTGTCAAAGCCTTGCTACGCGATGGGGATTGGCTGTGGGTCGTCACGCCGACTGACCTGATTCGCTTGGACCTCAACACGTTGGAATGCACCCGTTTCGGCGGTAAGTACATACCGCTCAGCGATCAGGGATTCCTGCACGCGAGTTCCCTGTCATTGGACCCAGAAGGCCGGTTGTGGTTGTCTAGTCTCGGCACGCTATATCGTTACGACGGGCAAATCTGGCAGTCCTTTGTTACCGAATCCCATGTCTATAACATAGCCTTCGACGCAGAGGGAAACTTGTGGATAAAGTTCTTTCAAGGTCGCTCCCCTGCGTTCTTTGCGCGTTATTCAGGGCACGAACCGCCAAAGAATGGTGTATGGCGAAGCGATGATGTAGGGAAACTCCCCGGCTCAGCTGAGAATGTTTGCGACGATTGGTTTGCTTCCGACTTTTCTGATCATCCTTTCACTTTCCATTCTCCGGCAGAGTGCCGCCTACTATTTGATTGGTGTGAACGGTTCTATTCCTTGCCCAAGCCTGAGGGCATTACTTCGTGGGATGGGCGATCTCCCATCGCGGCTGATAGTAGCGATCGCTTTTGGATGTTGGCTCCTCAATCGGCCCCCGCCTCTACGCCTTACGCGCTGTGGAGCTTTGATGGGACAGACTGGCAAGCTCTCCCTTGGCCATATGGTTTCACCTCTCTTCTCATCGTAGACGAGGCGCGAGGGGGTGTTTGGGTAGGGACGGATGAGGGGTTGGTCTTTAGTGATGGTCGGAGTTTGAGTAGATATTTGCTCTCGCCGGACGATGCGATTCCCGTTGGCCCTTGGATCGACGGTGTGTTTACCGACGCCAATGGCCGCTTGTGGGCCAGTTCGGGGGGATGGTTTCTTTTCTACGACGACGCGGATACGAAGCATCCGATCGACCGGTGGCAATGGGCTGAAGTCGACAGAAGCTTTAGCGTCTTTGCTATCGATGATCGGGGCGGGTTGTGGGCGGTTTCCCTCCGCGCTGCCGGCTACTTTGACGGGGAAACGTGGACATACTATCCATCTTTCAAGGATAATCGCTGCAATCCCCACCACATCCTGGCTGACGCCGAGGGCGGACTGTGGATGAGTTCCATCGGTTGCTCCCTGAGGCGCTTTGATGGCAACTCCTGGACCGAATACGATACTGGCGCGCGACGCGAACGCCTGGCCCTTGGGCACGGCGGGGAGATATACGCTATGGGATGGGATGACGCCCTCCGGCAATTCAATGGGGAGACGTGGAAGACGCTGCTTTCTGCATCGAGCTACGGGGCGTCCCCCGATCGTTCTCCTTGGATCGAGGACCTCGTCGTAGGGCCGGAGGGCGAGGTGTGGATAGCCTTGGGTGATACATCCGATCTACTTGTCTATTATCGTGATGGAGGGTGGAAAAAGGTGCGTACACCGGCTAGAGGAATAGTCAGGACTTTGCTGTTTGACTCCTTGGGAAGGCTGTGGGTGGGCCACGATTATGGTATACTGCGCTACGATGGGCGTTCGTGGAAAAGCATCGTCTCCGAGGATTGGCCCGTCATCGTTAGAGATCTGGCTGAGGATAGGTATGGGCGCATCTGGATCAGTCGGCGGGGTGGGAGGTTCTATTTCTACGATCCAGCGAGGGAGTAGGGTATGGCAGGGAAAAACTTGCTGCCGGTTTCCGCGCTCACTGTGGTGTTGTTCATTGTGAGTGTCCTTATCTGCAACCAACCGGCTGTATCACAGCAAACGTCGTCGACACCTACTCCCCTCCCGACTATCGACTGTCCGCCTCTACCATCCCGCCCGGCGCAGGTCGTTCACCAGCCACTTGATCCTGCCCTACCGACCCCGCTGCCCCGTCGCGAACTGCCCTTCCGCCACGCGGTGCACACGTTGTTCCTCGATGAGACGGTGGCGCGGCTGACTGCCGATGCCGGGTTCGATACGGTTGTACAGGTCTTTCCCTGGCGCGATCTCAACCCGCGTCCCGGCTTCTACGACTGGGAGGCAAGCGACTACATGGTGCGCACTGCCCACGCACACGGGCTCGACTTGGTCGTGCGGCTTGACATGCCGCCGGAGTGGGCCATCGTGCCGGACGAATGTGCGCGCGGTGGGTTTCCCTTCGATTTGCGTGCCTACGTCGATTTCATCGGTGCTGTGGCGGAGCGATACCGGGGCCACGTGCTGGGCTATATCATCTGGAACGAGCCTAATTTAGCCGCCGAGTGGAGCCGCTCCGGCGGCGATCTGCCGAGTCATTGGGACTCGTTCGATGGATGGGTGGCTCGCCCGGAGGATTACGTCAGCTTGTTGTGTGCAGCCCAGACCCGCGTGCGTGCCGTCGATTCCGAGGCGCTGATCGTCGGTGGCGGGTTAGCGCCGACTAACGAGTTCTCGTCCCGCGCGATGGACGACCGCGAGTTTCTGCAACAGATGTACATTGCCGGGGCCGCCGGGTGCTTTGATGTGCTCGCCGTTCACGACTATGGTTACGGTCTCTCGCCCGAGGATGAACGTGGCGCCCACGGTGGCCTCAACCTGGCCCGCATCCTCGACTTGCGCGACGTGATGCTGGAGTATGGCGACGTCAAGCCGGTGTGGATCACCGAACTGGGCTACACCGTGCGCTCGCACGTCCAGCCATCCGTCAGCAAGAGGGAACAGGCCGACTACCTGGTCGGGTCGTTCGAGCGTGTGCAACGGGAGTGGCCGTGGGTGGAGATGCTGACTGTGTGGAACCTATGTTACGGTCGACCGGCCGAGGATGAGATGAGCGGCTATAGCCTGGTCGAACCCGGCCTGACGCCGCGTCCGGCGTATTGGGCGTTGCAGAACTTGGACGAGTGAGGGGTCACTTTGTGAGGGAGCCGATATCCGCAGCCAACTTGCGGATCTGGCTGAAGGCGACGGGCTTGACGAGCACCAAGTCGGCTTGCTCTTGGATGCTGTTGATCAACTCGTCGTGTGCAGTGACAACGACGACGTGGGTATCAGCCAGGCGTGGATCGGAGCGAATTTGGCGCAGGATATCCATACCCGACACGTGGGGTAGATTCAGGTCTAGGATGACTACATCTGGCTTCACAACAGCAAGACGTTTGAGAGCTGCTTCGCCGTCGCGAATGGTCTCAACATCGAATCCGGCCATCTTTACCGCCTCGCTAAAAATGATGGAGGAATCGATGTGATCTTCAATAACCAGTGCGAGCGAGTTGCTCATAGTGCCATCTCCTGTACGGGAGCGTTGCCCAAAAGGGCCTCGTTGGCATCGACCGGGATGAGCGGTAGTATGACAGTAAATGTGCTACCCTTGCCAGCCTCGCTCTTCAGCGTAATCTCCCCGTTCATCAGGGCGACCAATTGCTTGACGATGGATAACTCTAGCCCTACGCCTTGACACTCGTGTCCCATCAGGGTGACTGATTGTCGGAACGGCGCGACGACGTGAGCTTGAGCTTCTTCTGAAATGCCGTCGCCGGTATCAGACACCTCCAGAGCCCAATGATCTGCGCTGGACTTGAAAACCTCCACGTGGACCATCCCACTTGTGGTAGACTTGATCGCATTCTCAACCAAGTTGGCTAGGATCAGGCACAGTCGTTGAAAGTCGCCATAGAGTACGGGGGGCATGTCGTCGGCAATGCAGGCGGTCAGCTCGAGTCCTTTGTACCGTGCCGCTCTGGCCATCACCGTCTGTACGTTATCGACCAACTTGATCGTGGCAAAAGGCGCGTGATGAAGGGTCAATCCACCCGTTTGTATCTGCGTCTGGTCCAGGAGGCCACTGATCAGATTTACCAATTGCTCGGTGTTGGCCGCGGCGCGTTCTACGGCACCGCGTTGCTGGGTCGTGAGGGGACCATAGACGTCTTCTCTCAACATATCGATATAACCGAGAACGGCGCTGAGCGGCGTGCGTAGCTCGTGTGAGGCGAGGTTTACAAAGCCATCTCTTGCGCTTTCTTGCGTCAGATTGTGAAAGATGGCCACGGTGCAAATCTTTCGGCCAGACGGGTCGCAAACAGGCACTAGGTTTATGAGAAGTGTCTCGTTATCCAGATCTAGCTCAAAGACATGCCTATTTGTCTCAACCATGGCTTCTTTGCCTATCAATGCACTGATGTCGCTGTGGATGATCTCGTGCATAGGGCGTCCCAAAAGACGAGCCGCGGCGGGATTGGTTGCCACGGCGTGGTCATCTAGGTCAAATATGACGACACCTTCTTCGATATCTTTGAGAATGGCCTCGTTTTTTTCCAAAAACTTGGTTAGTTGGTGTGCCAACTCGGAAGCCTTTCCATTCGGTTTTTGACTGTCACCAGCTTTAGTAACCATCCCGTTTGTCTGTGTCATAATATTGGTCGTGATATGGGCATGCTGCCAGAGCTTGTTCTGGTCATCAGACGCACGTAACCCTCGGCGCTTGA
>Ga0316578_10001221_pt1 | contig 10216 bp, 10 predicted proteins | sample J0NA_2_FD_203076 | JGI IMG/M metagenome (GOLD analysis project Ga0316578, IMG submission 203076) | Rhizosphere microbial communities from salt marsh grasses in Alabama, United States - J0-2_160517rDrC | ecosystem: Host-associated > Plants > Roots > Rhizosphere | place: USA: Alabama | collected...
CCGGGAACAAGGGAATATTCTATGAGCGAAAGCAATCTTGCCAAAATTCTCAAAGCGGGGCACTTCGCTTTTACGGGCGAATTGGGCCCACCGCGTGGCGCAAATGTCGAGCATGTCCGTGAGAAGGCCGCCCCATTAAAAGGCATGGTGGATTCGGTCAATATCACCGACAACCAGACCGCCATGGTCCGCATGTCCAGTTGGGCCGCCGCCCTGATTGCCATCGAGGAGGGCCTGGAGCCCAATTACCAAATGGTCTGCCGCGACCGCAATCGTCTGGCCATGCAGGCCGACATTTTGGGCGCCTACGCCCACGGTATCCGCAACATGCTCTGTCTGTCCGGCGACCACCAGCAATTCGGTGATCATCCGAATGCCAAAGGCGTGTACGACATCGACTCGATCCAGTTGATCGGCATGACCAAGCGCATGCGTGACGAGGGCCTCTTCCTGAGCGGCGCCAAAATGGACGGATCACCCAAGATGTTCATTGGGGCGGCGGCCAACCCGTTTGCGGAACCATTCGAGTGGCGGGTCCACCGCTTGGCCAAAAAAGTCGAAGCCGGGGCCGACTTCATCCAAACCCAATGCATTTACAACATGGATAAGATGCGGGAGTGGGTCCGTCAGGCCAATGACATGGGGCTCACCGAAAAGGTCTATATTCTGGCCGGCGTCACCCCCATGAAAAGCCTCGGTATGGCGCGCTACATGAAAAGCAAAGTGCCCGGCATGGACGTGCCCGATGAGGTCATCAAACGCCTTCAAGGTGTCGACAAGAAAAAGCAGGCCGATGAAGGTATCAAAATGGCGTGCGAACAGATTGAGGAATTCAAGGAAATGAAGGGCGTGGCCGGTGTGCACCTCATGGCCATCGAATGGGAGCACAAAGTTCCGGAAATTGCGGAATTGGCCGGTGTCCTTCCCCGACCGGAGGTATAACCATCAGCGCGCCGCTCTGACGCGCGATGCGTGGGAGGGCGCTAATGATCGCCCGTTTTTAGGGCGGAACGTTTCGGGAGATGTCCATGTACGATTTTATCCGGGGTCCGATGGTGTGGGTGGCCTTCCTGGTTTTCATCCTCGGTACCGTTTATCAAGTCTACCGATTCTATCGGTGGAGCCGGCCTCAGGAACGCTACCGTGTGCGCATTCCTTTTGGCAAACCACCGAAGGATCCTGAAGAAAAGCCAGAGGAACCGGAGTTGACCTGGTCCCAGAAGATGCGTTTGAATGTTGTCGGGGTCAACCCTGTCATGGTGAGTGTTACAACAATTTTCCATCTGGCGCTGGTCCTTACGCCTTTTTTCGTTCTGGGGCACAATGTTCTGCTGGATCTCGCCTGGCATGCCAGCCTGCCCAGCCTGCCGGAGGCGTTTACAGACGGCCTGACCGTGGTCGTCATTGCCGGTGGTGTTTTCTTTCTACTGCGCCGTATGCTCTATAAGCGTGTTCGCGCCATCTCGACCGCCTACGACTATATCGTGCTCTTCATCGCCACCGCGCCCTTTATTACGGGATTCATGGCCTACCATCATTTGGGTGACTACGACACGGTCATTCTCCTGCATCTTTTGGCCGGCGAAATCATGCTGATGGCCGTCCCGTTCACCAAACTAGTTCATATGCCCTATTTTTTCATCAACCGATTTGTGCTGGTACACGAAAACACTTTGGGTGCCGGCGGAAGCCGTGTATGGCGCTGAGCGCCGCCTTCTAGCGGAGACAGGAATGAGCCCGAACGATCAAGCACCCATCAATCAGGACGAAGTCCGGGAAATTCTGGATCAACACAAAGACAAAATGAAAACGGCACTGCGGGTGTGCGCCCATTGCACCCTGTGCGCGGACAGCTGCTTCCTGTTCCATGTCCATGACAAGGACCCGCGCTATATGCCATCTCACAAATTCATCAACTCGATCGGCAAGCTCTACAAGAAAAGGGGTAAAATCGACCGGGCCGGGTTCAAAGAAATGGAAGAAATTGTCTGGCGGCGATGTGTTCTCTGCACCCGGTGCTATTGCCCTTTAGGCATCGATATTCCGGAAATGATTGCCATTGCCCGGAGCATATGCCGCTCCCAGGACGTTTACTTCCAGTGGAGTGAGCTGGAGCAGCCTGCGGACTAGGCCTGAGGGCCTGAATCCGTTGAACCTGAAGTCGATTAGAAAGGTACCGCCAAGGAAATGATTCGGAAAACAAAACCCTTGCTATTGGTAGCTATTATCGTCCTGGCTCTTGCCGGTCTCAGTCTGTCTACCTTTTCATTTGCCCAGGATGAGGAAATGCTTCTGAACACAGGCACCGATATCAGTACGCAACGCCCACCCGTTGCGTTTTCCCATGATCTGCATATGGGGCTCTACGAATGCCTGGACTGCCATCACGACATGAAAGACGGCACCAACGTCCTAGACGAAGATGCTCTCGAGGAGGGGAATCCCGACATTCAGTGCGGAAACTGCCATAATGACCAGGCCAGCCTGGACCTTCAGAAAGCCTATCACCGCCAGTGCATGGGATGCCATATCGATAACCGGAAAGCGGGCAATGCGTCCGGGCCTGAGATGTGCGGCGCTTGCCATCTGCCGGCAAGTTAATCTGCCGGAATAATCCACCTTGGAGGTCGCAAGTGGTTAAAGCAAAAAGAAAACCCCTGGAAGAAATCAAGCAGGCGATTCAAGACCATACCCGTGTGCTGAACGTCGGCTGCGGCGGCTGTGTTTCGGTTTGCCTGGCGGGCGGCCAGAAGGAAGTCAATCTGCTGAACGCCAAACTTAATTTGGCCCTGAAAAACGATAACCGATCGACCCGTGTGGACGGATTCACGGTTGAGCGTCAGTGCAACGAAGCCTTTCTGGTGGACTTGGACAAACGCGTCCCCCGCTATGACGCGCTGATGTCCATGGCCTGCGGCGCTGGGGCCCAACTTATGGCCGAGCGCTATCCGGACAAGCCCGTGTTTCCGGCCGTCAATACCATCGCTATCGGTGTTGATCGGCAAATCGGTGTCTATGAAGAACGCTGCCGTGCCTGTGGTGAGTGTGTCCTGGGTTACACCGGGGGAATATGCCCAATTACGCGCTGCGCCAAGGGACTGTTCAATGGCCCCTGTGGAGGCACCAATAATGGCAACTGTGAAATCAGCAATGAAATCCCCTGCGCCTGGCAGGATATTTACGAGCGTCTGAAAGCCCAGAATCGTGTGGACGCGATAAAATTGATCAAACCGGCCATGCAGTGGCAGAATCAGACGCGCCGCATGATCGTACAGGACGAGTACGCCGCACGCTACAAGGATAAATAGCGCGTCGCGCGTCATATCCGGACCGAAAAAAGCGCTATCGGCGACCGACTGTTTCAAAATAATGAAGCCCCCGGCTTGACATCAGGCCGGGGGCTTTCTTTATGGACGACCGCAGGCGACAAGCCTACTGTGCAGGCCTCAATTTGACGGCGCACACCTTGTACTCCGGTATTCCCGAAATGGGATCCAGAGCTGCATTGGTCAGTTTGTTGGCCGCGCCCTGAGCAAAATGGAAGGGAATAAACACCGTCCCGGCAACGGCTTTGCGGGAAACTTTCACCCGCGCCTCTATCGTTCCCCGGCGGGAGGAGATGCTGACGCGCCCCCCATTTTCCAAACCATACGCAGCGGCATCCTGGGGCGTAATTTCAACAAAACTTTCCGGTGCCCGATCCATGAGGCCCTCCGAACGCATGGTCATGGTCCCGGTGTGGTACTGGTAAAGAACGCGTCCGGTAGTCAGGTAAAGCGGAAACTCCTGATCGGGCACTTCCACCGGCGGCTGCCATTCGATGGCATGAAACAAGCCTTTGCCCCTGGTGAATTGGGCACTGTGGAGGACGGGTGTGCCGGGGTGCTCCTCATTGAGGCAGGGCCAGTGCAATCCTTCCTTGGCGATCCGCTCGTATGTGATTCCCGCATAACTGGGTGTTACCTGGCGGATTTCTTCGAAAATGGCCTCAGCGTTGGCATAGTCCATGGCATAGCCCATCCGGCTGGCGATGTCGGTTATGATTTTCCAATCGTCCCAAGCTTCACCCGGAGCATCCACGGCCTTGCGAACGCGCTGAACGCGCCGCTCGGTGTTTGAAAAGGTACCGTCTTTTTCGGCGAAACACCGGCTCGGCAGCACGACGTCGGCCAAGCGGGCGGTTTCGGTCAAGAAAAGATCCTGCACTACCAGCAATTCGAGATGCTTCAGGCTGTCCTCGGCATGATTGAGGTCCGGGTCGGATACCAGCGGGTTTTCTCCAATCACATAGAGTGCTTTCAGCCGGCCGTCGTGGGCGGCCGGAATCATGTCGGTCGCTTTCATCCCGATGCTTGTGGACAGGCCATCCACGCCCCAGGCGGCGGCCATTTTTTGGCTGGTATCATCATTTGTCACCGGCTGGTAAGCGGTGAACACGTTGGGCAGTCCTCCCATGTCGCAGGCGCCCTGGACATTATTCTGGCCCCGCAGGGGGTTTACGCCGCCGCCCCGCATGCCGAGGTTGCCGCACAGCATGGCCAGGTTGGCCAGGGATTTGACGTTGTCCGTGCCCGAGGTGTGCTGGGTAATACCCATGCAATAGAGAATGCTGCCGACCTTTGCGCCGGCATAGAGCCGGGCGGCTTCTATCAGCTGCTGGGCCGGGATGCCGGTAATGCTTTCCACATACTCCGGTGTATACTTCTCCACCAGCTCCTTCAGTTCCGCAAAACCTTCGGTGCGCTCCTCTACGAATTGCTTATCGTGGAGATCCTCTTTAATGATGACATGCAGCATGCCGTTAATCCAGGCGACATCCGTGCCGAGATTGGGGCGCAGATAACAATCCGCGAATTCGGCTATCTTGATGCGACGCGGATCCACTACGATCAAGCGCGTCCGGCCGGATATCACAGCGCGCTTGACCCCGGCGGAAATCACCGGATGGTTTTCGGTTGTATTGGAGCCGGTAATCAGAATGACGTCGGCCTCCTCGGCGCAGGCGATCGTATTGGTCATTGCCCCGCTTCCGAATGCTGCGGCCAGACCGGCCACGGTGGAGCTATGTCAGAGACGGGCACAATGGTCCACATTGTTTGTTTTGAGCACCGCCCGGGCAAATTTCTGGGCCACATAATTTTCTTCGTTACTGATACGGGCGGAGGTCAGCATGCCGATGCTTTCCGATCCGTGGGTCTCTCTGATGGCCGCTAATTTTCCGGCCACGAAATCCAATGCTTCGTCCCAGGAGGCTTCCTTGAGTTCGCCGCCTTTTTTAATCAGAGGTTTTGTCAGCCGGTCGGGTGCGTTGATAAAATGATATCCAAAACGCCCCTTGACACACAGACTGCCGTAGTTGGGCGGAACGTCCTCCACGCCGGTCACTTTCACCACACGGTTGTCGCATACATGCAGATGAATCTGGCACCCGACGCCGCAGTAAGTACAAGTGGTGCGTACCTTTGTGGTCTCCCATGGACGCACATCGTATCGAACGTCCTTCTCAACCAGGGCACCCACCGGGCAGACCTGGACGCATTCCCCACAGAAAACACAATCGGAATCTTTGAGGGCTTTGTCGCCGGCAGCGACGATTTTGCTTTCCGAGCCCCGAAAACCGAAACTGATCGCTTTGTTGACCTGAACTTCGTTGCAGGCCTGCACGCAGCGCCCGCAAAGAATACAGCGCGAAAAATCCCTCACGATGAAAGGATTTACATCTTCAAGTGGATAGGGGATCACCGTGCCCGGAAGCCCCTCGCCGGTCACCTGATAGCGGTAGGCCAAATCCTGCAGTCGGCAGTCCCCCCAAACCGGGCAAAGCTGATCGCTGTGATCGTCCTTTTCGACGGCCAGTTGAAATGCCGTCCAATCGCCTTCGTCAGATCCCCGGGCCGCGCAGTTGTGATTGCCCGACGCCAGAAGCAGTTTCAAAATCGTGCGGCGTGCCTCGACTACCTTGGGCGATTCGGTTTGAATGACCATGTTTTTCCCGGCCGGTGTAGCACAGGCCGGCAAGAGCGTGCGGGCATTTTCCACCTCCACGACACAGACGCGACAGGCGCCGGTCGGCGTCGTACCCTTCAAATGGCACAACGTCGGGATATCCACGCTGTTGCGCCTGGCCACCTCGAGAATGGTTTCCCCCGGTTCGAAAGTGAACGTGTTTCCGTTCATCACCAGTTGATTCTGATCGGTCATGGTTTTCCCCTTTTTAACGGGCCTGCCGGTAATGATCGCTACTTCAGGTATGGCTTAATCTGGTACGCCGCGCCACTAAGGGTCGGCAAACGGCTGCAAGCTAATCGTGAAATAGAATTTTTATAGAATACTGCTCGGCTTGTCAACGAGGGAAAGTTGAACCGATCTAATGCGCGGACCTATGGCGCCAGGCGTATAGGGCGGCCCCGAACGCTCCTCCCAGTCCGTCCGCCAACAGATCCCAGCCATCAGCCATGCGTCCGGGGACAAATGACTGATGCCATTCATCGCTGAGACCAAACAGGATGACAAAAATAAAACCCGCCAGGAAAAGAAGGATCGCATTCTCAAAGCGGGGCAGGGTGGCAAATGCACGACAGGCCAGGAGACCCATAACAGTGTAAGCTGCCAGATGAAGCAGTTTGTCCGAGCCGGGTAGATCAGACCCCAATTCTATGGATGGCAGGGAAGACTGAATAAAGATCGTCAAGCCATATACGGCCAGGAGCGTCCAGGAACACGCAGGGTGGTGAAAGGCACGCATAACGGTGGTTGCCGGGGATGGAGGGCCAGCTGGCTTTGGCCCTCCCTGGCGATACGGATGTCGGCCGGCGTTAGTCACTGAAAATGGCAAGATCCAACTTGCGATCCCGGACATGGCCTAAAGCGGTGTCCAGAAATGTATCTTGGGCCACACCGTAGCGCACCCGGCCATCCAAAGTCCTCACCGAAAGCGTGCCGGCCTGCTGCTCCTTGGCCCCAATGGTCAATATCAGCGGAATGTGCCGCAACTGCGCTTCGCGCACTTTTTTGTTGAGACTTTCGGTGCGGTCGTCCAACTCGACCCGCAGGTCGGCGGCAATGAGCTCATCCCGGACCTTCCCGGCGTAGGGGGCGATATCGTCGTTGATGGGCAGCACGACCGCCTGGACCGGTGTCAGCCAAAGGGGATATTTCCCGGCAAAATGCTCGATCAGAATACCAAAAAAGCGCTCGATGGACCCCAACACGGTGCGGTGAATCATGATAGGACGACGGCGTTGATTATCCCGATCCACATAAGTAAGGTCAAATCGTTCCGGCTGCGACATGTCGAGTTGAATCGTCCCACACTGCCAAGTACGCCCCAGGGCATCCTTGATGTGGATGTCGATTTTCGGCCCATAAAAGGCGCCATCGCCTTCATTGAGCTGGTAATCGGCGCCGTATGCCTCCAGAGCCGAACGCAAACCATCGGTCGCAATCGCCCACTGCTCGTCGGTACCGATGCTTTTATCCGGACGTGTGGACAGCTCCAGATGAAAACCGAGACCGAATACACCGTAAAGGCGTTCCACGAGGCGAAGCACGCCGATAATTTCACTCTCGATCTGATCGGGCATCATATAGATATGAGCGTCGTCCTGATGGAAGGCGCGGACCCGAAAGAGGCCGGACAGCACACCGCTCAGTTCATGGCGGTGCACCAAACCGACTTCCGCTGCTCGCAGGGGCAATTCGCGGTAGGAATGAGGCCGGTTTTTGTAAAGCAGCATCCCGCCCGGGCAGTTCATGGGTTTGATGGCGTACGCGATTTCATCCACCTCACTGGTGTACATGTTTTCCCGGTAGTTATCCCAGTGCCCGCTGCGCTCCCAAAGACTTTGCTGCAACATGATAGGCGTCTTGATCTCGACATAACCGGCCCGCCGATGCTCTTCCCGCCAGAAATCCAGCATGAGATTCCACATCACCATACCCCGGGGATGGAAAAACGGCATGCCGGGGGCTTCGTCGTGAAAACTGAAGAGCTCCTGCGCTTCGCCGATCTTGCGATGATTGCGCTTGCGGGCTTCCTCCAGAAATGCCAGGTAGGTCTTCAATTCCTTTTTATCGAAATAGGCCGTGCCGTATATGCGCTGCAGTTGGGCTTTGCTCTGATCCGCCCGCCAATAGGCGCCGGATACCTTCATTAATTTAAACGCTTTCACAAACCCGGTATGGGGAACGTGAGGCCCCCGGCAAAGATCATAAAACTCCCCCTGCCGGTAGATAGATATGGTCCCGTCGGGAAGGTCCTCGATCATTTCCTTCTTATAGGGTTCATCCTTATACAACGCCAGGGCCTCCGCTTTGCTGATACTCTCCCGCCGGATCGGCAACTTGGCCTTGACGATCTTCTGCATCTCAGCTTCGATCTTTGCAAAATCGTCCTCGGAAATCGGCTCCATATCGATATCGTAATAGAAACCGTCTTCAATGACCGGCCCGATGGTCAACTTGGCTTTGTCGTAGAGCCGCAAAACAGCCTGGGCCATCACATGGGCCGCGCTGTGGCGCATGATCTCCACGGCCTCATCTTCGCGTTTGGTAATTAACCGAAGGGCCGAATCCTGATCAATGGTCAGGTACAGATCCAACACCTGCCCGTCGACTTCCATGGCGACACAATCCCGCGCCAGCCCTTCGGAAATGGAATGCGCCACGTCCAACCCGGAAGGTGGCGCCTCAAACTGCTTTATGCTCCCGTCAGGAAGTGTTATATTGATCATTCTTTCCTCGCTTCGGTATCGTATGGCGCATGCCTCTGCATGCTCATCTGAGAAATTTAAAAATTTAGGGGAAACCAGGAAGTGGGTCAAGCAAAATCATGATGAATCAAAAAACGGATGGATACCGCATTATTGATCAACCAGACGAATTGGCGTCTGCCGCCCGGAAAATTGCAAAGGCAAGCGGTATCGCCTTTGATCTCGAAGCGGACTCAATGTATCATTTCCGAGAAAAGGTCTGCCTGATTCAAATCGCCACGGCCGAAGAAACCTTGGTGCTCGATCCTCTCCAGCTTTCCGACCTGTCGCCCCTCAAGCCGGTAATGGCCAACCGGCGAATTCGCAAGGTTTTTCACGGCGCTGATTACGATATCCGCTCTCTCTACCGCGACTTTGAAATCGAGGTTCACCATCTATTCGATACCGAACTGGCCTCCCGTTATTTGGGCGTCCGTGAGACCGGGCTGGACGCCGTTTTGCAAGAACGCTTCGGCATTCATCTCGATAAAAGATATCAGCGCAAAGACTGGTCCAAACGCCCTTTGCCGGAAGCCATGATGAACTACGCTGCACGGGATGTCCATTATCTTCTGCCCCTGGCGGATATGTTGGAACAAGAACTCCTTGCCAAAGAGCGCCTTGCGTGGGTGCGAGAGGAATGTGATTGGCTTAGCCGGGTGCGGGCCCCTGAACAGAACAACTTGCCTCTTTTTCTCAATTTCAAGGGGGCCGGGCGCCTGCATCCGCGCCATCTGGCCACGCTTGAATCCCTCTTGCAATTGCGGCGACGAATGGCGGAAGCCAAAGATCGCCCACTGTTCAAAGTCTTCTCCAATAAATCTCTGATGACTTTGGCAACAACAATACCTGCCGACGAGCGTGGGCTCGAGCTGAGCGGCGCCCTGAGCAATAAACAAATCAAACTCCACGGCAGGGCATTGCTGCAGGCCCTCCGCCAGGCGCAGGCAATACCGGATGACAAGCTGCCTGTTTTCCCACGCCAGAAAGCACAGCGTATGCCTAAGCGGGTGCCGGAGCGGGTCACGGCCTTAAAAACCTGGCGGGATCGGAAAGCGGAATCATTGGGATTGGATCCCGGCCTGATGCTCAGCAGGGCCCTGATGCAGGGCATTGCCCTGAAACATCCCAAAAATCTAAGCGAATTGGCGAAAGTGCCCGATTTGCACCGCTGGCGTCAAAAAGCCTTCGGTCGTGAGATAGTCGCCATCATGCAGCAGGTTCGCTGACCTGATGAAAAGATTCATGGAAACACGCGTGAATTTCACCGTCTCCGGGCACCGTCTGGAAGGCCTTCTGGGGGAAGGCCAATCCCGTGCCGTAGTCGTGACCCATCCCCATCCCCTCTACGGCGGTGATATGCATAATCCCGTCGTGGAAACAATCGTCGAAACCTTTCAGCGGCTGGACTATACGACGCTGCGTTTCAATTTCCGCGGCGTGGGGAACAGTCAGGGAGGCTTTGA
>Ga0316578_10001222_pt1 | contig 10215 bp, 6 predicted proteins | sample J0NA_2_FD_203076 | JGI IMG/M metagenome (GOLD analysis project Ga0316578, IMG submission 203076) | Rhizosphere microbial communities from salt marsh grasses in Alabama, United States - J0-2_160517rDrC | ecosystem: Host-associated > Plants > Roots > Rhizosphere | place: USA: Alabama | collected...
AACTGGGGGCGATAAAAGCACGGCGCTCGGCCCACGGCGCACGGCGTAAGGTCCAAGATGATTCCGTGAATATGAGTTCAAACAAAACGGTCGAGCTTACGCAGGAGGGGCGCTTGATGGCCAGGATCCCTCTGGATCCAAGGCTTTCCAGAATGCTGCTGGAAGCCAGGGATCGGCGTTGCATCGATCAAATTGCCGTGATTGCCGCTGCGCTCAGCATCCGGGATCCCCGCGAACGGCCGCTGGAAAAAGCAGCTGAGGCCGATCGGATGCATGCGCAGTTTGACGATCCCTCATCTGATTTTACCACATTGCTCAACATCTGGAATCGCTACACCCACGTTTGGCAAACGCAAAAACGCACCAATCAACTCAAACGGTTTTGTCGGCAACACTTTTTGTCTTTCAACCGCATGCGTGAGTGGCGCGATATTTATCATCAGATTCGTGCCATACTGGAAGAATTCGGTCTGGACGACCGGCGCCGTGCGCTGAAGGTGCAACCGCAGAATCTGGACCTGGACAGAAAAGACCCCTTGTATCAGTCGATCCACAAATCGATACTCAGCGGTTACCTTTCCAATATTGCCGAAAAAAAGGAAAAAAATTTTTTTCGGGCAACCCAGAACCGTGAGGTTATGGTTTTCCCGGGATCAGGATTATTTGACAGGGCCGGCCAATGGATCGTGGCGGCTGAAATGGTCCAAACCTCCAGACTGTTTGCCCGCACGGTCGCCAATATCGAAAGCGAATGGCTGGAGGAGCTGGCCGGGGATCTGTGCAAACGCACCTATCTGAATCCACGTTGGAAAAGAAACCAGGAAAAGGTCATGGCCGACGAGCAGGTCAGCCTTTTTGGATTGATCATCATTTCTCAACGATCCGTTCCCTATGGCCCGATAAACCCGGATGAAGCCACCGATATTTTTATTCGTGCGGCGATCATTGAAGGAGACCTTAAAAAACCATTTGCCTTTATGACACACAACCAGCGCCTGATCGATGCTGTTGAGGGTATCGAAAATCGCCTGCGGCGCCGCGATGTGCTGATCAGCGCAGAAGACCTTTTTGCATTTTACAGGGAAAAGTTACCCGGTATCCACAGTGTACAAATGCTATCAAACAAAATTAAAAAAAGAGGCGGTGACCGATTTCTGCGTTTCAAAAAGCCGGATCTGATGAATTATGACCCGGATGCCGGTGAGCTCGCCCGTTATCCGCTGAGCACGAAGATTGACGGACAGCTGTATGCATATCGCTATCACTTCGGCCCGGGCCAGGAAGATGACGGTGTTACCATTCAGGTACCGGTTTCCATGGCGCCTGCGGTTTCCGGGGAAGATTTTGACTGGCTGGTACCGGGAATGTTTAAAGAAAAAATTGAAACCTTAATCAAAGGTCTTCCCAAAGTGTATCGCAAAAAACTGGTACCGGTTAACGAGACGGTTGAAATCATCAGCCGGGAGATACCCCGGCAGAAAAAGCGGTTGTTTTCAGCGCTGGGGGAATTTATTCTTCAGCGCTTTGGCGTCGATATCCCCGCTTCCGCCTGGCCGATTGAAACACTGCCGGATCATCTTAAAATGCGCATATCCGTGATCGCACCGGATGGAAAAGAACTCTGTTCTTCAAGGGAAACGGCGGTGCTCTCACAACAGAAGTTTAAAGCTGCCCATACCGATGAATTCGAATCCTATCGTCTAAAATGGGAAAAAAGCGGCATCACCCGTTGGGACTTTGGTGATCTGCCCGAGTTTATCGACAGCCCCGAAACGGTTAAGAATAAATGGGTAGCCTATCCGGCTCTGTTAGCGGCTGACGATAACATAAAATCGGTGAGTTTGAAATTATTTCGCCATCAGGACAGGGCGCTTGCAGTGCATCGGCAGGGTGTTGCCGGCCTTTATAAAATTCATTTTGCAAAAGATCTGAAAATTTTAAAAAAAGGATTGAAGGTGCCCAAAGCGCTGAGGAAAGCGGCGGATTTTTTTAAGGGCCCGGCAAACCTGGAGCAGCGGTTACTGAACCGGATCATATCCGATCTGTTTTGCAAGAATATCCGGTCTGCGGATTCGTTTTACAGTCACGCCGAAGACGTATCTCCCATCCTTATTTCCCGTGGTCAGAATCTTTTGGATTGTTGTCTGCCTGTTTTAAAAGCCTATCACAACGTTCGCAAAGAATTCGATAAGCTTAAACGGGCAAACCTGAATAATCATGCCGTGCAAAATTTTTACAAAGATTTAATCGCAGATCTTGTGCGCCTGGTCCCGGAATCGTTCGTTAATCTTTACGAAATGGATCGGATGACCCACCTGATCCGCTATATCAAGTGTATGGAAATCCGGGCCCAGCGAGCCATGGTGGACTTCGAAAAAGATCAGGCCAAGGCCAGGGATATTAAAATTTTTAGCGATCGACTTGATAAAATGATAAAGACACTTTCACCCAATGCCTCCAATGACAAGCGCGAGGCGCTTGAGGAATACTTCTGGATGATCGAGGAATATAAAGTTTCCATTTTTGCCCAGGAGCTTAAAACCGCATTTCCGGTCTCTGAAAAGCGGCTGGAGAAGAAACTCGCTGAAATTAACAGAATGATGTAAAAGATCGCTGAATCATGTTTATCTTTGTTGCCATTTAAAACATTCAGATTGAACCGCAGAACACCGAACAAGGAACCGCAGAATTTCGAAGGAGAGATAAATGCAGCGTATTCTTTAAAACTTCTGCTGTTCGAAATTCCTTGTTCGATATTCGATATTCAAAAAAAGTTCGCCAGAGATAAATTTTTAAAAATATCAAGCAATGACACAAAATTCAGATAAACCGCTCGTCAGTGTAATCATCCCCACCCACAACCGGGGCTGGATCGTTAAAGAGGCCATTGATTCGGTTTTGGACCAGGACTTCAGTGATTATGAACTGATGGTGGTCGATGACGGATCGGACGATAACACGCGGGAAATTCTGGGCGCATACGGAAAGGCGATCACGGTTTTGCAGCAGCCCAACAGGGGTGTCAGTGCTGCCAGAAATCGCGGCATTGCTGAGGCCGCGGGAGGGTTGATTGCGTTTCTGGACTCAGATGATTTATGGTTGCCCGGTAAGCTTAAAACCCAGGTGAAATTCTTTGAGGAAAATGCCGATGCGATGATCAACCAGACCCAGGAGATCTGGATCCGAAACGGCATACGGGTAAACCCCAAAAAGCGACACCATAAGTTTTCAGGAATGATTTTTGAACGGTCACTGGCGCTTTGCCTGGTGAGCCCCTCGGCTGTTATGATAAAAAAAAGCCTTTTTGACGCCGTGGGTGTCTTTGATGAAAATTTGCCGGCCTGTGAAGATTATGATCTGTGGCTGCGCATCAGTTGCCGCTATCCGGTGCATCTTATTGATTTTCCTCTGATTATAAAGCGCGGTGGCCATTATGATCAGCTTTCAAAAGCTGCCGGGCTGGACAAATACCGAATTCAGTCTCTGATGAAAATAATCGATAGCAATCTGCTGACCCCGCAGCAATATAAGGCGGCAGTCATCACTTTAAAAGAAAAAAGTGAAGTTTATGCCGGCGGCTGCCGCAAGCGGGGCCGGGAAGAAGAGGCCGAATATTTTTCTGCACTGGCTGAAAAATACCTGCCATAAAAGAACAGAAAACAGAAGGCAGAAAACAGTGGACAGAGGGCTGAAAGTCTAAAAAAGGCGAATTTATTACAAAATTCTTGCATTCCCACCATCGATTTGTTAGGTGTACAGCACTTAATTTCTAACCATTTTTTGTTAATACCTACGAATATTACAAGATGGCGAAATTAAAAGAGGTTTAGAGAAAGCAGTCGGAAAAGGGTCAAACATAATCATAACTGGTTAGCCAGTAAGGAGGTTAAGATGAAAAAGGTATTTATTTTTGGTTTAGCCGTAATCTTCGGTTTTGCCCTTGTGATGGGGTGTGGGCCCGAAGAAAAGGCCAAAACTGAGGAAAAGGCCGCCGCCGAAGCGCCGGCCAAAACAACTTTTGTCACGATCGGTACGGGCGGGATTACGGGTGTCTACTATCCCACCGGAGGAGCGATTGCCAAGATCGTAAACAAGAAAAGAGATGAGTATGGTATTCGCTGTACGGTTGAATCCACCGGCGGATCCGTTTTCAATGTCAATGCGGTCATGTCCGGAGACCTGGAGTTTGGCGTTGTCCAATCCGACCGTCAGTATCAGGCTATTAACGGGCTGGCTGAATGGAAGGATAAAGGCAAACAGGAAGATCTGCGCGCCGTTTTCACGATCCACCCCGAATCCATTACGCTGGTGGCAGCGGTTGATGCCGGTATTGAAAGTATTCAGGATCTGAAAGGCAAACGCGTAAATATCGGCAACCCCGGCTCGGGTCAGCGCCAGAATTCGATTGACGCCCTTTCGGCGGTGGGAATCGATTATAAAACTGATATCACAGCGGAAAGCGTCAAGGCCGCCGAAGCACCCGGCCTGTTGCAGGACGGTCGCATCGATGCCTTTTTCTATACGGTTGGACATCCCGCCGGCAACATCAAGGAAGCGACCGCCGGTGCCAGAAAAGTGCGCATTGTCCCGATTACTGGACCGGGGATCGATAAACTCGTTGCCGATAATCCTTACTATGCCAAGGCGACGGTTCCCATTTCGTTTTACCCCGGTGCCGAGAATGATGCTGATGTCGAAACCTTTGGCGTTAAGGCGACCTTTGTCACCTCTGCCAAGGTGCCGGATAACGTCGTATATGCCATTACCAAGGAAGTTTTTGATAATTTTGAGGATTTCAAAAAGCTTCATCCGGCCTATGTCGTCTTGACCAAACAGAACATGCTCGAAGGTCAGTCCGCCCCGATTCATCCGGGTGCGTTAAAATATTATAAAGAAGCCGGATTAATGTAAGCGATACCCATATACCCTAAAGCCTGCCTGCGAGGCGGCGGTTGTCAGCCGCCGCCTCCAAATGTTCTCAAAAAATCTTTGCCAGCAAAATGGTTTTATTACGCTGTTTGTATGCATTTTGTCTTTACTATTGCTGTGTCGAGCTTTTTCCGATCTATGCTGCCGCCTCAACCTGCTGCTGTTTGTCATACTGAAATAGCGGTCTGAAAAACCTGGTGTTTTTACCGTCAAACGCTCTTGACTGATTAGGTGATCATTATGAGTAATCATGAAATCCAGGAAAAGGATGAAGGCCTTGAAATCGCAAAGCGGATGGCCGAAGAAGAAGAGGGCATCGCAAGAAAGCCCCAGGGCTTCCCGAAATATGTGATTCCTACCATTGCCGTTGCATGGAGTTTTTTTCAACTGTCCATAGCCAGCTGGCTGATCCTGGATTCAACCTTCATCCGTGCCATCCATCTCGGCTTTGCCCTCTTAATTGTCTTTTTAAACTATCCCCTTTTCAAAAAAACGCGCTTCGGCCTGAAGTATTTTTCGGCCAAAGACAGAATTCCCATACTGGATTATCTTATTGGCATCATTGCGGCGTTTGCCGCTATTTATATTGTGATTGACTATGCCGGGTTGATCACCCGTTACGGGGCGCCCATCACCCGGGATATCATCATCGGGTTTATCCTGATTATCTTGTTGCTGGAAGCCACGCGCCGGGTTATCGGACCCGCCCTGCCGGCGATTGCGACGATATTTTTGATCTATTCGTTTCTGGGTCCCTATATGCCGGACTTAATCGCCTTTAAAGGGGCTTCGCTGAATCGCCTGATGGGGCAAATGACCATGTCAACAGAAGGCATTTACGGCATCCCCCTGGATGTTTCCGCGACGATTGTGTTCCTTTTTGTGTTATTCGGTGCCATGCTGGACCGGGCCGGGGCCGGGCAGTATTTTATCAAACTGGCGCTGAGCCTGCTGGGCGGGTTTAAAGGCGGTCCGGCTAAAGCGGCGGTCATGGGCAGTGGATTAACCGGACTGGTGTCCGGCTCCAGCATTGCCAATATTGTGACCACCGGCACGTTCACCATACCCTTGATGAAAAAAGTCGGCTATCCGAGCACCAAAGCGGCCGCCGTTGAGGTGGCGGCCAGCACCGACGGCCAGCTGGCGCCGCCGATTATGGGGGCGGCCGCCTTTATTATCGCCGAATACGTCAACGTGCCATACGTCGATGTGATCAAAGCCGCAGCTATCCCGGCCTTTGCTTCATACGCTGCGCTGTTTTTTATTACCCATATTGAAGCCTCCAAATTGGGGCTCAGGGGTATGACGCGGGCCGAATTGCCGCCCTTTTTTAAAACATTGTTCAGCGGGGCCCATTACCTCATACCGCTTTGCTTCCTTTTGTATGAGCTGATCGTCGTGCGGCACTCTCCAGAGCTGGCTGCCTTTAATGCTATCTGGGTGATGGCCGTTGTGATGTTTTTCCAAAATCCCGTGAAAGCTTACCTCAATAAGGAGCCACTGGGGCCTGCGTTTAAAAAGAGTGTTGTCGACATCTTTTCAGCGCTGGCCTCCGGCGGGCGCAACATGGTCTCGGTGGCCCTGGCCACGGCTGCCGCCGGCATCATCGTCGGCGTGGTGGCCCTGGGACTGGGCCAGCTGATCACCCAGATCATCGATACCCTGTCGGGCGGCAACATTTTTCTGATGCTGATCATTACCGCTGTGGCCAGCTTGATCATCGGAATGGGCCTGCCCACGACCGCGACCTATATCGTGATGGCATCACTGACCGCCCCGGCAATTGTGACCATCGGTGGGCTCCAGGGTTTTATCGTACCGCTCATGGCGGCGCATCTTTTTTGCTTTTATTTCGGCATCCTGGCCGATGATACACCACCGGTGGGGCTGGCGGCCTATGCGGCCGCCGCAATTGCCAAGTCTCCGCCGGTGCCGACCGGCCTGCAGGGATTTATGTACGATATTCGGACGGCCATCCTGCCGTTTATGTTTATCTTCAATTCCGACCTGATCCTGCACAACATCAGTAGCTGGCCCCAGGGACTGCTGATTTTTGCCATGGCCTGTGTCGGAAACTTCGCCTTTGCTTCGGCCACCCAGGGCTGGTTTGTGGCCAGGAACAGGGTTTATGAAATACCGCTGTTTTTATGCGTTACCTTGGCGTTAATGCGCCCGGATTTAATTGCCGGCTGGATCGGAATTCCGCAGGATCAGCGCTACTGGACCTATTTGATCGGTTTGGGCATTTACGGCCTGCTTTACCTGATGCAACGGCCGCGAACGCCAAAACCCGTTGCCGAACCGGTTACCGCATAAAACTGGACTTTTAATATTGCTTATTCACCACAGAGACCGCAGAGCACACAGAGAAGACAATAAAAATAAAGGAAATGATTATGGGTGCTCCTAAAAAAATTCTGGTGGCGGTTGCAATCAGCCGTTACGCGGAAGGCCTGCTGAAATATGCGACGGATATTGCCGGCATTATGAACGCCGAGATAGTCGTTGCCAACGTTATCAATGAACGTGATGTTGAAGCGGTGGGAACCATCGCGGCCATGGGTTATGAGGTTGACAGCCGGGATTATGTGGCCGGGATTAAAGCCGAACGCCAGCAGGAATTGGACAATATTCTGAAAAAGCTTGCCTATCCCCCTGAAAAGATCCATACCGTATTTAAGGTCGGCAATCCCAGAGATGAATTATTGAAAATCGCCATCAAAGAAGATGTCGATTTAATCATCATGGGCCTCAAAGGTCGCACGGATCTCGGACATGTCTTTGTTGGACATGTTGCGGAAAAAGTGTTTCGTCGTTCCCCGATTCCGATACTGTCCTATCGCGATGAACACAATGCTGAACGTCTGAAAAAACATATCGATTTATCATAATTTCGGGCTGCCGCCCTGGAAGGAGGGCATGATGCTCAGATATCTTTCTGCAACGCTCATTATCCTGGTCGCCGGAATATTGATCGGTTTGGCTCCGGTTACAGCCGCTGATCGTTTTACGGATAATGGCGACGGAACCGTTACCGACCAAAAACTGGGTCTGATGTGGTCGAAAACGGACAATCAGGGCGATATCAACTGGATACAGGCGGAAAAGTGGGTGCGATTTACGTTCCCCGATACCCTTCCAAAGAGATATGACAACTGGCGGCTGCCGACACTGGCGGAACTTCAAAGTTTACTCGTGGAAAATAAAAATGCGAAAGGATACGAAACGGAATGCGGCCAGTGGGTAAAGACGATACCGCAAATCCAATTAAGCTGCGGCTGGATCTGGACATCGGAGACCGACCCGATCGCGCCCACCGCGCGGATTTTTAATTTTGACAATGTCTATCACTATACCGTGCGCAAGGCGCATAAACGCGGTTACCGCGCACTGCCGGTCAGGAATTTGAAGTAACAGAAAACAGAAGTCAGCGGTCAGATTTCAGAGGACAGAAGACAGAAAGTGGAAATTCAGCTTTGTCGTTCTGTCATCTGACTTCTGTCGTCTGACCTCTGTCTTATGAACACTGCCCCCATCAGCGATTAGCCAGAGGCAGCAGTTTATTTTTGAGTAACGCGCAGTACCTCTTCCACGGTGGTCAGGCCATTTAATACCTTCTGCATGCCGTCCTGCCGCAACGTTCTCATTTTTTGCTGCACGGCTTCATGTTTTATCCGGTTTGAATCAAACGTTTTGAGAATGAGACTTTTTAACCGTTCGGTCAGGACCATGATTTCGAATATACCAAGTCGCCCCCGATATCCGGTGTTGAAACAATTTTCACATCCCAGCGCTTTGTAAACTCTATGGGCTTTAAAAAGGTCCGGTGAAAATCCAATGCTCTTCAGATAAATCGGGTTGGGAACATAGGCTTTTCTACAATCTTCACAAAGCACGCGTACCAGTCGCTGGGCAACCACCGCCAAAATAGATGATGAAATTAAAAACGGCTCTACCCCCATATCCACCAGGCGCGTAATCGCACTGGCAGAATCGTTCGTGTGAAGGGTGGAGAACACCAGATGACCGGTCAGGGCGGATTGAACGGCAATTTCGGCGGTTTCCTTGTCGCGGATTTCGCCGACCAGTATGACATCTGGATCCTGACGCACAATCGACCTGAGGCCGCGGGCAAATGTCAGTTCGATTTTGGGATTAACCTGTATCTGGCTGATGCCGTTGATTCGATATTCAATGGGGTCTTCGATGGTAATAATATTGATGTTGGGCTCGTTGATCGACGATAATATCGCATAAAGTGTTGTGGTTTTGCCGCTGCCCGTCGGCCCGGTATTGAGGATAATCCCGTTGGGGGTGGAAACCAGCCGTTTGAGCAACTTCAGCCGGGTAGGGCTCAGGCCCAGATCCTGCAGCTCCAGCAGTGAACCGGATTTATTCAGCAGCCTCAGAACCAGGCGTTCACCGAATGCTGTCGGGATGGTGGAAACCCTCACATCGATATCCTGATCGCCGATCTTAACCTCGAAGCGCCCATCCTGGGGCAAACGTTTTTCAGCGATATTCATTTTTGCCATGACCTTGACCCTGGAGATCAAAGCCGGCTGGATCCATTTCGGCGGTGTCAGCAGGTCATAGAGAATGCCGTCAACCCGGTAACGGACCGTAAAACTGTTCTGGTAAGGTTCAAAATGAATATCGCTGGCGCGCGCTTTGATGGACTGGGAAATGATGTGGTTGACCAATTTGATTATCGGGGCATCGCTGGTATCATCCAGCAAGTCGGCGGTTTCTTCTATTTCACTGATAATGTTACTGCCGTTTTCCTCCATGTCCTGGACCAGCTGTTCGGCCGAGTCCCGCCGTAAATCATATTGCAGGTTGATGGCTGAAACAATGGCTTCCCGGGTGGACAGTACAATACGATAATCATCGATGCCGATAGTCTTTACAAGATCATCCAGGGGCTGAAAGTTCAGCGGATCGTTGGTGGCAATAATGCATCCCGGCGCAAATTGGGTGGTCTCAGTCTGAGGATCATCCTGGAGCGCCAGGCCGCAATCTTTGGCTGAGATCGGCCGGCTGTATTCCAGGGGAACGATATGATATTTTTTTAAAAACTGGATGGAGACTTTATCGGTGAAATCCGATTCGGTGTTGTCAAACGGCAGTATCGGCCAGAAAGGCATTCCATATTGGACGCTTAATGCCTCCAACAATTGGACTTCAGACAGGTTTTTTTGATCAATTAGAATTTGACCGATAGAATTCCCGGTTTCGCCGCGCACGCGCTGGGCTTCGACCAGATGGTCTTCGTTGAGGTCAAAT
>Ga0316578_10001223_pt1 | contig 10211 bp, 11 predicted proteins | sample J0NA_2_FD_203076 | JGI IMG/M metagenome (GOLD analysis project Ga0316578, IMG submission 203076) | Rhizosphere microbial communities from salt marsh grasses in Alabama, United States - J0-2_160517rDrC | ecosystem: Host-associated > Plants > Roots > Rhizosphere | place: USA: Alabama | collected...
CGACCCAGCCGTCCTTCGGGATCGCGTTCTTCGTCGCGGGCGCCGACATCGTCAGCCAGCGAGCGCGGCCGTCGTCATGCGTGGCTACGAAACTCATTGCAGGGCAGAACGTAGCAACGAGGAAGGCGCAAGAACGAACCTGTGCCCTCCGTGTGCTCCTCATGTCGGTCCTGTGGGTCTACCGTTCCGACGTGGCCCGTGGGACTTCCAGCGACGACGCGCTCGTGACGCCGGTCCAGCCGTACCAGGCGCGCAAGGCCTACGTCTGCCCCGGATGCGACTCGTGGATCGAGCCGGGCGTCGGCCACGTCGTGGTCGTCCCCACCGAAGCCCCGGACCTGCGCCGCCACTGGCATCGGGGCTGCTGGTTCAAGGAGCGTCGCCGTGCCGGATCACCCGACGAGCGGTAGCCAGCGCACCGTCGCCCCTTCCTCGTGCAGCTGAACGGCGACGAGATCCACCCGTCGTGCCGAGAGCGACCGGCCGGCCGTGCCGACGCGTGTCCGTTTGGCATCGTCGAAGGCCTCCCACGGGCGGCTCGCCCGCCCCATCCGGGTCTTCACTTCGATGGCGATGAGCTCCGCGTCGTCGCGCACGAGGAGGTCGATCTCGTCCCGTCCGACCCGCACGTTGCGGTCGACGACGACGAGGCCACGACGCTCGAGGAAGCGGGCGGCGATCGCTTCGCCCACCGCACCCATCGTCATTCGCTTGGTCGGCATGTCGCGAGCATCTCGCCGCGGTGGGACAGAATCGGGGACGAGGCACCAGACACAAGACACAAGACGCAAGACAGAAGACGCAAGACACAAGACACAGGACACAAGGCGAGAGACACGGCATTGCGGGTCCGGCAGGGAGCGGAGCGACCGGCCGTGCGCCGCGAAGCACGGCGGAGCCGGACGGTCTTGGCGCTCCTCCTAGGAGAACTCCGCCGGGCGTTCCGTCTCTTCGATGTTCACGTCGCGGAAGGTCACGACCCGGACCCGCTTGACGAATCGGGCGGGCCGGAACATGTCCCACACCCAGGCGTCCTCGAGCTCGATCTCGAAGTACACCGACCCGTCCGCCGAGCGCGGGTGCATCTCGACCTGGTTGGCGAGGTAGAAGCGCCGCTCGGTCTCGACGACGTAGCGGAACATCGGCAGCACATCGCGGTACTCGCGATAGATCTGCAGCTCGACGTCGGTCTCGTACCGCTCGAGATCTTCTTCGCCCACGTGTCGGCGCTCCCGTTGGTCGGCAACCCGGTGATGCTAACGCCGCCTCTCGTGCTATCCGCGAGGGGCCGCACGCCGTTCCCGCCGGCAACGCCGGGCGCCGCGCGCTTCGCAGCGTCGTCGCCTACAGGCCGGACCAGTTCGCGATCGGCCACATGACGACGAACGCGCGTCCCACGATCGAGTCGGTGGCAACCGTCCCGAAGTAGCGGCTGTCCTGGCTCGAGTTGCGGTTGTCCCCCATGACGAACATCTCACCCGCCGGGACGACGACGGGCCCGAAGTCGGGCATCGTCGAACCGGCTTTGAGATACGGCTCGTCGATCGGCGAGCCGTCGACGAGCACCCGGCTGTCGACGATCTCAATGCGCTCGCCGGGAAGGCCGATGACACGCTTGATGAACTCCGTGCGGGGGACGGACAGCCCGACCGCCTCCAGGACGTTGCGGCGCACGGACTCGACGAGCGTCTCGTCGGCCCTGACGTTGCCGCGCGGGTCGTCGAACACGACGACGTGGCCGCGCTGGAGGTCCCCCATGCGGTAGGCGAGCTTGTTGACCATCACGCGGTCGTTGATCTGCAGCGTGTCCTGCATCGAGGACGAAGGGATCCAGAACGCCTGGAGGAAGAAGGTCTTGATGAAGACCGCGATGACGAGTGCGACGAGGACGAGGAGCGGCAATTCCAGCCAGAACGGCAGCGCGTGCTTCTTCGTTTCCTGCGCTTCGTCGGCGTCGTCCTGGGCGGGACCGCCGGAGTCCTGATCCGGATTGAGATCGGGCGATGTCACGCGCTGCACCCTACCGCTCAGTCGGCGAAACCGCGCTCGCGGAGATAGGCGTGCCAGAGGACCCGTGCAGCGACCGCTCGATGCGGACGCCACGCTTCGGCCCGGTCGGCTGCTTCGTCGGATCCGGGGACGTCGCCGAGCCCGAGCGCATCGCTCATGGCCACGTGGAGGGCTCGATCCCCGGTCGGCCAGGCGTCCGGCCGACGGAGCGCGAACAGCAAGTAGCAGGCCGCCGTCCAGTCGCCGACGCCGCGGATCGCCGTAAGCGCCGCAGTCGCTTCCCCGTCGTCGAGCTCGCCGACGGCCGCGAGGTCGATCGACCCGTCCACGAGGCCTTCGGCCAGGCCCCGGACGTATCCGGTCTTCTGCCTCGAGAACCCGATCGCTCTCAACCGGTCGTCATCGAGGGCGAGGAACAACTCGGGCACAACGGTCCCGACCGCCTCCTCGAGCCGCCGGAAAGCGGCAGCGGCGGACGCGAGTGAGACCTGCTGCTCGAGGATGAGTCGCGTCAGCGTCGCGAACCCGGGCGGCCGGCGCCACATCGGCGGCACGCCGTTGCGGTCGATCAGGGCACCCAGCACCGGGTCGGACCCTGCGAGATCGCGTGCAATCGAAGCGAGCGACGCCTCGTCAAGGGGCGCGACAACGGCCCGCCGACTCGACGGGCCGTGTGCGCGCGGTCGCTGTCCGTCCGGGACGGTCAGTCGCGCTTCTCTTTGATGCGGGTGGCCTTGCCGACCCGATCCCGCAGGTAGTAGAGCTTCGCCCTGCGGACGTCGCCGCGGCGAAGGACTTCGATCTTCTGGATGATCGGTGCGTGGACCGGGAAGATGCGCTCGACGCCGACGCCGAAGCTGATCTTGCGGACGGTGAACGTCTCGCGGATGCCGCCGCCCTTGCGGGCGATGACGACGCCCTCATACGCCTGGGTCCGTTCCCGTCCACCCTCGATGACGCGCACGTGGACGCGGACGGTATCGCCGGGGCTGAACTCCGGGATGTCGTCGCGCAGCTGCGCGTTCTCGATCTGATCGAGCGTGTTCACGGGATCCTCCGAAATCAGGGGAAGAAGAGGACGGGAGTGTAGCAATCGCGCAGGGTAACCGTGCTGCGAGTTCGCCGTCGGACGGCCGAAGAACCTTCCGGTGTCTTGCGTCTCGTGTTCTGCTACTCGTTCAACAGATCCGGTCTCCGTTCACGCGTCCGCTGCATCCGCTGCTCCCGCCGCCACGCCGCGATCTTCCCGTGGTCGCCCGATCGGAGCACGTCGGGGACCTCCCAACCGTGGAAGTCCGCCGGGCGGGTGTACTGCGGCTCCTCGAGCAGGCCATCCCGGAAGCTCTCGGCCTTCACCGAGTCCGGATTTCCGACGACGCCCGGCAACAGGCGGGTGACCCCTTCGATGGCGACGAGCGCCGCGACCTCGCCGCCCAGGAGCACGTAGTCGCCGATCGAGACCTCTTCGTCGATGTAGTGCTCGGCGATGCGCTCGTCGACCCCCTCGTACCGGCCGCACACGAAGGTGAGGGCGTCGAGCTTGGCCCAGCGGTCGAGCGTCGCCTGGTCGAGCGGCCTCCCGGCCGGCGTGAACAGGACGCGATGCGTCGAGCGCAGCGGCTCGAGCGCTGCAGCAAGGGGTTCGGGCATCATGACCATGCCCGCCCCTCCCCCGAACGGCGCATCATCGACCTGACGGTGCAGGCCCTTGCCGTGCTCACGGAGATCGTGGAGGACGACGGCGAGTTTCCCCTCGCCGCGCGCCTTGCCGACGAGGCTGACTTCGAGCGGCGAGTCGAAGAACTCGGGAAAGATCGTGACGACGTCGATCCTCATGGGCGGGACGCTAGCGCGGCCGCCGCCGGCGACCCCTACGCGCGGAGGCCGTCGACGAGGAAGTCCGCCGTGGCCTCGGCGATCTCGTGGACGTGCTGTCCCGGCTTGGGCAGGTCCATGACGACCCGCCCGCCCGACATCATCGTCTCTTGGAGCAGCTTCCCCAGCAGGGGCCGTGGGAGCTGTCGGAAGACGCCGTCGGCCATACCGGCCCGGTAGATCTCCATCACCTCGCGCGACAGGCCCCGATGCGATTCGGCGATCGCCTGCTGGGCGTCGGGAGAGAGTCGCGGCACCTCGGTGTGCAGGATGAGCCCGAGGTGGTCCGTGCCGACGAATTCGACGAAGCGCCGCGTCAGCTCCCAGAGACGCTTGTCCGGGGGCAGGCTCGGATCGACGTCACCGAGGAGCTCGTCGATGAGCGCCGGGAGGTCTCGCCGCACCAACTGGACGAGGAGGTCTTCCTTCGAGGCGAAGTGCTCGTAGAAGGTCGTCCGCCCGATGTCGGCTTCTGCAGTGATGTCGGCGTGCGACGTCGCCTCGTACCCGATCTCCCGGAACAGGGTGGACGCCGCGTCGAACAGCCGGTCGCGCGTCTCCTCGGCGGTTCGTCTCATGGGTTCCTTCCTACGGCGCGAACGCTCGGGGCGGCACGGTACAGCGTCGTGCGCTGCTGCGGTGTGCGACCGATCGACGCGATGGCGGAGGCGAACGTGGCTGCGTCGACCATCGTGCCGTGTGAAGCTCCGGCCGCCGCCGAGATGTACTCGTCCATGAGCGTGCCCCCGAGATCGTTCGCCCCGGCGGTGAGCAGCGTCAGCCCCGACTCGAGCCCGAGCTTGACCCACGACGCCTGGACGTTGTCGATGAGCCCGGCGAACGCGAGACGGGCGACGGCATGGACGAGCACGACCTCATCCCACGTCGGCCCCGGCCGAGCCTCGCCGCGGAGGTAGATCGGCGCCCCCATGTGGACGAACGACAGAGGCACGAACTCGGTGAAGCCGCCGGTGCGCCGCTGAATCGACCGGATCACCTCCACGTGGTTCGCCCAGGAGCCCGGATCGTCGATGTGCCCGAACATCATGGTCGCAGTCGACCGGAGCCCGAGCTCGTGGGCGGTGAGCATCACCTCGGCCCATTGCGCCGTTCGGATCTTGTCGGGGCAGAGATGCAGGCGCACTCGGTCGTCGAGGATCTCCGCCGCGGTGCCGGGCAGCGTCCCGAGCCCGGCATCTCGCAGCATGGTGAGGAACTCGCGGATCGAGAGCCCAAGCGTCTCCGCTCCTTGCCATACCTCGAGAGGGGTGAACCCGTGGACGTGGATGCCGGGGACCGCCTCCTTGATCGCCGCGAGCATCGTCGCGTAGAACTCGCCGGTGAAGTCGGGATGGATCCCCCCTTGCAGGCAGACCTCGGTTGCCCCCCGATTCCAGGCGTCGACCGTCCGCTCGACGACCTGCGGCACCGTCAGCAGGTACGGGTCTTCCCGGAGATTGAGGGACCGAGGCCCCTTCGAGAATGCGCAGAATCCGCATCGATAGGTGCACTGGTTCGTGTAGTTGATGTTCCGGTTGACGACGAACGTCACGACGTCGCCGTTGACGCGCTGCCGCAGGATGTCGGCGACGGAGGCGATCGCCTCGACCTCCGCACCCCGTGCCGCGAAGAGTCGCCGCACCTCGTCGCGATCCGGGCGGTGGCCGTCGAGCGACCGATCGAGGATCCTCCGGAGGTCGCGCGGGACGGCGTCGCCGCCGCCCCCGTGGGTCGTGTCCGCCCATGCCGCATCCGGCCACTGCGCCGACAGGCGCCCGGGCGCGTGGGGGGCCGGGGCGTCGACACCGGGGGCCCAATCGCCTCTCGGCCGCGCCGTGCCCGAGGCATCGACGAGGTCGAGGTAGACCTTCAGCACGTCGTGGTGGAGGTGTTCGCGTACCTGGTCGACGGAGAGGCCGATCGGCAGCGCCGTCCGCTCGACGAGCGGACGTGGCAGCATGTCGCGAAGATGCCCGATCGTCTCCGTGTTCCACGCCCGCAGGAGAAGGTCGTCGGCGCCGCATTCGACGGCAGTGAGGGCGTCTTCGACACTGTCGACGAACACGGAGACCCTCACGTCGATGCCGGGGAGCCCGGCCATCGTCGCGCCGTCGGCAACGCCGCTCCGACCGACCCTGAGGAACGCGGCCCGGGTTCGCGCCAGGGCGTCGATGGTCCGGGATCGGTCATCCTCCGCGACGACGGTGATCTGCCATCCGGGGACCCCCGACCGCGCCGCGTCGAGCGCAGACGAAGGGCTCAGAACACATGCCGCGGCCATGTCGCAGCGCTCCGACCCCGCGATCGGCAAGAGGTGGTTGGCCAGTGCTGCCTCGCGGTCGGCGGCTCCCAGGTCGGCGATTTCGACCGCGGTGGAGCCTTCCCGATGCCTCGCCTCGGCCCAGCGCGGCCCGACTGCGTTGGAGGGTCGGAGGCGCAGGAATGTGATCTCGGTCATGTCGTCGCCTTCTCTCGCGGGACAGCGTACCCATCCCCGTCGACACGCTTCGACGCCTTCGCCAAGACCCGTGGATCGAGCCAGCGCTCCCCGATGAACTCGGGGTAGACCGGAAGCCGCTGCCGCAGTGTGAAGCCGGCGGATTCGGTCACCGCCGCGAGCCGCTCCACCTGCGGCCATGGGGCCTCCGGGTTGACCCAGTCGATCGTCAGCGGCGAGACCCCGCCCCAGTCGTTGATGCCGGCGTCGAGGTACACGCCGAAGTCGTCGGTGAGGTTGGGAGGGACTTGCACGTTCATCTCCGGGCCGAAGATCCAACGCGCCAGGGCAACGATGGTTGCGAAGTACGCGACCGTCGGCGCGGCAGCGCCTCGCATCCTGGTGTCGGCCTTCGGCTGGAAGTTCTGGATGATGATCTCCTGGAGGTGCCCGTGGGTCCGGTGCCGCTCTGCGAGCGTGAAGAGGCTCTCCACGATCTCACCCGGCGTCTCCCCGATCCCGACGAGGATCCCCGACGTGAACGGGACGGCAAGGCGCCCGGCGGCCTCGATCGTGGCAAGGCGAACGGCCGGGTCCTTGTCGGGGCTGCCGTGATGCGGCATGCCGGGCTCCATGAGCCTCGGCGAGACGTTCTCGAGCATGAGGCCGAGCGACGGGTTGGACCGCCGCAGTCCCCGCTGCTCCTCCTCGCTCATGACCCCGGGGTTCGCGTGCGGGAAGAGGCCGGTCTCGGCCAGGACCCGCTCGGTCATGTCCTGGACGTACGCCATCGTGGATGCCCGGCCCTGCTCGTCGAGGAACGCCCGTGCAGCCGGCCAGCGATCCTCCGGCCGGTCGCCGAGCGTGAACAGCGCCTCGGTGCAGCCGTGCCGCTCCCCGGCGTGCACGATCGCCATGACCTCATCGGGCGTGAGGTAGGCGCCGCCGGCCCCGGGCGGCTTGGCGAACGTGCAGTACGTGCAGCGATCACGACACAACGTCGTGAGGGGGACGAAGACCTTCCGGCTGTAGGTGACGGTTCGGCCCTTCCCTTCGTCCCGGAGGCGACGTGCCTCGGCGAACAGTCGACCGTCGGGATCGGCGAGCAAGCGATGGGCGAGCTCAGGGTCGGGCGCCGGGAATGGCATCGGCCGAACCTATCACACGGGTTCGGGCTGCGTGTCCCCTCGTTGCGCGGCTTCGACGGCGTCGGGGACGTCGCGTTCGAGGTGCCGCAAGGGCCCGTACGTCCACGCAAGGGCGGATGCCACGACGACGAAGGCCCCGATCACCGCGAAGAAGAGCGCGAGGCCCCGGCCCGGCCCGGTCCCGATGAGCTTCCCGAGCGAGCCCGCCAGCGCGCCGTCGTCGGCCATGAGCGGTTCGAAGACCCCGTCCGACAAGGGCCCGACGAGCAGGTATGCCACGGGGATGGCCCCTTGGGCGATGACGCGACGCACGGCCGCGACCCTCCCCTGGAGATCGGCTTCGACCTTCGCGAGCCAGATGGCCTGGCTCGTGGCGTTCAGGGTCGGGATCAGGGCCATGCCGACGAACAACACGGCCGTGGCCCAAACGATCGACGGACGGGCCCCGACGGCGGCGAAGGTGACGCCCAGAAGCCCACCGCCGATGAGGAGGCCGGCGACGCGACGGCGCGGGCCTCCCCACGCGCTCGCAACGATCGAGCCCAGGAGCACGCCGATCGACGCCGTGGTGAACGCCGTCCCGAGCCCGACCTCGGAGGTGAGCGAGAGCCCGAACGGCACGAAGAGCGGCCCGACGAAGCCGAAGGCGAGGTTGATCACCGAGAAGTACACGAGGAGGGCGAGGAGCCCGTGCCGGGCGAACACATAGCGGAAGCCGTACTTCGTCTCGTACCAGACCGACCCCGCTCCCTCGGCGCCGGCGGCCGAAGCGCCGGGCGAAGGGAATCGTACGATGAGGAGGGCCCCGATCGCGACGAGGAAGCTCAGGACATCGATGGCGAAGATGGCCCCGATGCCCCCGAACGCGAGAGCGAACCCGGCGAGAATCGGGCCGGCGAGTTGTCCGACGGCGTCGGCCACCTGGACGAGTCCTGAGGCTCGCCCGAAGTGCCGCCTGGGGACCACGACGGCCATCGCCGCTTGATACGCCGGCCACTGGAAAGCCTGGAACAGCCCTGCGATCCCGACGGCGATCGCGATGTTCCAGACCTCCAGCATGTCGGTCAGGTAGAAGCCGATCATCACGATCGTCCCGAGCGCCGCGCCGGCGTCGGAGAGGATCATCGCCTTTCTCCGGTCCCACCGGTCGACGAGCGCCCCGGCGAACGGGGTGATCGCGATCTGCGGGAGCTGGGATGCGAGCATGACCGATGCCAGGAGCGTGACCGAACCGGTCTTCTGGTACACGAAGATGCTCAAGCCGAACGCCGTGAGGTTCGTGCCGGCGAGCGACACGAGCTGACCCGCCCACACGATGAAGAACGTCCGCATGGACGGTCCGTCGGTCACCGCAGGTGTGCGTGACGCGCCATCAATGGTCGACATCTCCCGCATTGTCGAGATTTCTCGACCTATTGTCAAACGAATGTGAGCGCTCCGGGTATCGTCGTCGCATGCGTTCGCGCCTGGCTCTCGCCCTCACGCTCCTGGCGGTCGGCGCGTGCACCGCTCCGACCGGCGACGAGCCTTCGACGACCACGGTGGCGATCACGACGACGTCCACGGCTGCGCCCGATGCGCCGGTCTGCCTCGCGGGTGAGCTTCCGTTCGTGGGCGAAGGCGTGATCGCAGCGCTCGACAGCCCGGATCAGGATGCGCACGCAATCGGAGGGGTTCGCTGGTTCCCGTACGATGGGTGCGAGCGCGTCGAGTTGTCGTTCCTCTCCCCCCTCGGCTCGCCCGCATCCGGCATCGGCCCCATCGGGGTCACGGCGCTCCCCGAGAGCGGCATCGTGCGTGTCTCCTTCTCGGAGCAGGTCGCCGACTCGGCCGTCTCCGACACGATGCTCGAAGGTGACTTCGTCGGATCGTGGCACGTCGTCGAGGGGTTGGGGGAAGGCCTCACGGTCGACTTTCATCTCAACAGCCCGGCCGATGCGCGCGCGTTCACGGCGGATTCGCCGGCGCGCCTCATCGTGGACTTCCGTCCCGCCGAGACGGACCGCGTCCCCGTGATGACCGTTGCCGGAGGAGGGGTCGTCGTCCTGAGCCCCCAGCCGGGCGTCGGCTTGTATCCCCTGCAGGTCACGGGGTACGCGGACCCGGACACAGCGGCCGTCAGGATGCAGCTGTGGGATGAGACCGGCATCGTCATCGACCGATCCCTGTCGACGCTGTCGCCGGTCTACGTCTGGCATGCCTTCAACGCCACGGTCAACGACGGCCCGTCGGGGCTCGTGAGGCTCTTCGTCGGCAGTGTCGACGGTGACGGCACGCCCGTCTCCGGCGTCGACGTCGAGCTCGACCTGCCGTAACCCACCGAGACGCATCCGAGCCCCGTCTCGCGCCCTGGCTCTTGCGTCTTGTGTCTTGCTCCTTGCGTCGTACGTCTTGGCTCTTGTGTCGTACGTCTTGGCTCTTGTGTCTTACGTCTTACGTCTTGGCTCTTGCGTCTTGCTCCTGGTGTCTTGTGTCTTCATGCTCGCGACACACATCGGGAGCCGGCACCAGCGGGGGAACGTCGATTCCCCAGAGACCACGTGCGAGGTCGACGGCCTGGACGGCCAGTGGAGCGACGGATGGCCCGATGGGGGTCCGGTCGGGGTCCAGCGTGAGGATGACGACCGACCCCATCGACGCCGGCCCGATCTCCATCGTCGCGTCGCTCGGCTCGGCGGCATCGACCGCCACGGCATGCCCGTCCTGGAAGCGGACACCGGTCTTGGCCGGCACATGCAGAT
>Ga0316578_10001224_pt1 | contig 10210 bp, 8 predicted proteins | sample J0NA_2_FD_203076 | JGI IMG/M metagenome (GOLD analysis project Ga0316578, IMG submission 203076) | Rhizosphere microbial communities from salt marsh grasses in Alabama, United States - J0-2_160517rDrC | ecosystem: Host-associated > Plants > Roots > Rhizosphere | place: USA: Alabama | collected...
CGCGTGTCGCCCCGCTGCACGCGCGCAAGATGACGGCGCTGCTGCAGGCGAAGACCGGCGGCGACGCTCCGATCCTGCTGCTCTATGACACGAAGGCGGGGCACTCGGGGGGACGGCCGGTGAGCAAGGTGATCGAGGACGAGACGGACGAGATGAGCTTCCTGTTCTGGCAGCTCGGGATGAAGTGAGTCCGGGCGCCGAGCCGAGGAGGTCGAGATGCGTTCCATTGTGCTGGCCGCCCTGTTGGGCGCGGTCGTGATGTTCCTCTGGGGATGGCTGTCGTGGGCGGTGCTCCCCTGGCAGATGGCCGTCTCGAACCGGTTCGCCGACGAGGCGGCCGTGCAGCAGGCGTTGAAGATGAACGGCCCGAAAACGGGAGTCTATTACCTGCCGTTCGAGAGCGCGGACGAGCGCCCCGGCGAACCGGCAGCGTTCGTCAACCTGAGGCCTGACGGGTGGGGGATGAGCATCGCGAGGACGATGATCGTCGGTCTGATCGGCCTGTTCGTCGCGGCGCTGCTCGTGCTGTGGCTCCTGGGGCGCGCCCGCATCCCGACATACGGGGGCAGGGTCGGATTCATCGCGCTTGCCGGGCTGGCGATCGCCTTCTACGGCAATTTCGTCTACTGGAACTGGTACGGTTTCCCGACGTCGTACACGATCGTCCAGATGCTCGACGCTCTGATCGGGTGGGCGCTCGCAGGGCTCGTCATGGCGAGGTTCGCCGGCTCGCGGAACAAGGCACCTTGACAGGAGGCGAAACCGGGATACACTATTGTATGGAATGACGAGACCGCCGGGGATATTAGATAGCTGTCAGGCCCCGCTGTGAGAGCGAGGCATCAAGTCCGGGCCCCGAGCCTCTCGCATTCCGGACACTTTCACATCTCTGAAACGCCACGGACTCCCGACCGTTCGGGGAGCCGTGGCGTTTAATCATCCGTGCGCGTCCGAGCGAGCCCATCGAGTATCTCGAGCTCGGCTTCGATGCGATCTTCCCACGACATGAAATGACTCGCCGCGAAGCGCGCGGCGCCGGCGCCGAGGAGCATCCGGAGCTCGTCGTCGACGGCCAGACGTCCGAGCGCCCGCGCGAGCCCGTCCGTGTCGCCATAGGGGACGAGCAGGCCGGTCTCCCCGTCGCGCACGATCTCCGAGGTCCCCGCCACGTCGAAGGCGACGACGGGAAGGCCGCAGAGCATCGCCTCGCAGGGGGGCATCGACATGTTCGTCAGGTCGCTCGTCGCGGCGAAGAGGTCGCACGACTTGAGCAGGAACGGGATGTCGCGATAGGCGAGAGAGCCGAGGAAGTAGGTGTTGCGCTCGATCCCGAGACGCCGGGCCAGGGCCTCGAGCCGCGGACGCTCCGGTCCGTCGCCTCCGACGACCACTGAGATCCGCCCGCGCGCCGGCGCCTCGATGCGCGCTGCCGCCTCGAAAAGTAACTCGATCCGCTTGAGCGGGACGAGCCGCGAGACGGTGCAGATCAGCACGCGGCCGGACGGGAGCCCGAAGGCGTGCCGCTGCTTCTCGCGGTCGACGGGGAGCGAGGCCCACGTCATGTCCATGCCGTTCGGGAGGAAGGAGATCCGGCCGGGGTCGATCCCGTTTGCCGCCAGGGCCCTGTCGCCCATCGTGCCGTCGTTGAGGACGATGTACCGGTCGACGGGATGGCGGAGCGCGCGACGCTGATCGAAGTTCTGCCACCAGTCGCGCGCGCGGGAGAGCCCGGCACGGCCGAGGTACATGACCCCGAACAGCTTGACCGCCGACGGAAGATCGAGCTCCCTGGCGACAACGGAGACGGGTTCTATCGAGTAGTGCGAAAAGCCCATCAGGAGGTCGGGGGCCGTCGCCCGGGCGAGACGGCGCAGACGCTCCAGGACCGTGCCGGTGTAGATATACGGCAGCAGGAGACGGCGGGCCTTCTTCGGCAGGAATCCGGCGCGCCGGAAGATATTCGGATAGGCATGATAGACGAGATCAGTCGCCCCGCGCCCCTCGAGCCCGCCCCGGGGCTCGGGGATCATCTGATGGACCTCGATCCCCCGTTCGTTGAGCGCCCGGATGAAGAGGAGCTCGTCCGGCACGCCGCCGCCCTCGCCGAGCGACCAGACATCCTCCCAGATCGAGAGGATGAGGACCCGCTGCAGCCTGTCTGCCACCCTCACCCGACCTCCATGACCCGCACCGTGTTGCGAAGCAGGCCGATCCGCTCGATCTCCACCTCGACGACGTCGCCGTCACCGAGGAAGACCTGCGGATCCCGGTAGAGACCGACACCGGCGGGGGTGCCGGTGGCGATGATGTCTCCCGGCATGAGGGTCATCGCCGAGGAGACGAACGACACGATCGCCTCCACGCCGAAGACCATGTCGGCGGTGGTGCTCTCCTGCATAACCGTGCCGTTGAGGCGCTGGACGATCCGAAGACCCGCATGGTCGCCGATCTCATCGGGGGTGACGAGGCACGGGCCGCAGGGTCCGAATGTGTCGAAACTCTTCCCGCGGAACCACTGCCGGTCGCCCCGCTGGATGCGCCGCGCGCTCACGTCGTTGAAGGCGGTGAACCCCGCGATGTAGTCCCGCGCTTTTTCCTCCGGGATCATTGTGCCTCTGCGGCCTATGATCACTGCGAGCTCCGCCTCGGCATCGACATCCTCGACCCCGGGACGGATCACGATATTGTCATACGGACCGCAGAGGGCCGTCGGCGCCTTTGCGAAGATGATCGGATGCTCGGGGGGCTCGCGCCCCTGCTCTCGCGCGTGCCCCGCGTAGTTGAGGCCGAGACAGACGATCTTGTCCGGGAACAGGACCGGCGGCGAGAGCTTTAGACCGGATGCGGGGAAGAATTGATACCGCGGGTACTCCGCGGCGTTGTCGATGACGTTGCGTACCTGCGGAAGGAGTCCTCTGTGGATGATGTGATCGACCGTCACGGGATTGGACGGTACGACCGAGGTGAGATCCAGCACCCGGTCGCCGATCAGGGCGCCCGCCCGATGGCCCACCATTCTGAAATTGACGAGTTTCATCCCCCGTCGCTCTCCCGCCGGGATCCTTGATCAGTTCCGCGCTGCGTCCTTCATCCGTTCGAGGAAGACCCGTGGCTCGACGAATCCCGTCACCCGCGACTGCGTCCGTTCGTTCCCTGCCGAGTCGATGAAGACGATCGTCGGCACGCCGCGGATGCCGTATTCGCGCTTGAGCTCCCGCTGCTCGGCGGTGATCGTCGTGAGGTCGACCTTGAGCCGCGCGAACCGGTGCGAGTACTCGATGACACCCTCGTCGCTGAAGGTCCGGTGCTCGAGCTCGCGGCAGGGGATGCACCATTCAGCCGAGAAGTCTATGATTACCGGACGGCCTCCGGAGGCCGCCGCGGCGACCGCCTCGCGGGTGAACGGTTCCCACTCGATCCCCTCCGCGCCGTGGCCCCTGACGAACGGACCCCCCGGCATCGCCAGGATGAAGGCGCCGACGGCGATCCAGGCGATCCCGACGACCATGCGCAGGACCACGAATCCCCTGCCCGCCTGCGGCGTGCGGTCGAGCCACCAGAGCACGAGGCTGGCGATGAGCGCCGTCGCTCCGTATCCGATGTATGTGAGCCGCCCGCCGATGATGTGGCGGGCGAAGTAGATCGCCATCATGATGAGGATGAACCCGAAGATCCTGCGGACCCAGATCATCCAGTGCCCCGAACGGGGGAGCTTCGATATCGAGCCCGAGACGGTCCCGAGCACGATGAACGGCACGCCCATCCCCCAGGCGAGGGTGAAGAAGAGGAGGAAGCCGAGGAGCGGCCGCCCCATCTCTCCGACATAGGTGAGCAGGCCGAGGACGAACGGCCCGATGCAGGGAGCGGCGACGATCCCGACGGTGAGGCCCATCATCACCGCTCCGCCGTACCCCTTCTTCGCCTGTCCGGTGCGGCGCGTGAGGAAGGTCGGGAGACGGAATTCCCACAGCCCGAACATCGACGCGGCGAGCCCGAGCAGGACGGCGGCGATGAAGAAGATCACGAAGGGATTCTGGAGGGCCGAGCCGAAGAGGCCGCCCGTCATGGCGGCGACTGTCCCGAGGACGCTGTACGTGATCGACATGCCGAGCACGTACAGGAGCGCCAGCACGAGCGTGCGCCCGCTCCTGCCTCCCGCCTGGCCGCCGAAGTAGCTCACCGTGATGGGGATCAACGGGTAGACGCACGGCGTGAGGTTCAGAGCCAGCCCGCCGAGGAACACGAAGATGAAGGTCAGAAGGAGCCCCCGCTCCTCTATCATGTCGGAGAATGATTCTTCGGCCGTAGCGGGAGGGCCCGCTCCGGCGCCGGTCTCGCCTGTGAACGGCGGTCCGGCGAACAGTTCCTCGTGCGTCGGCTCGGTGGCCTCGTCGAGCGTGCCTACGCGGATCGTGATCCTGACCGTCGAGCTCGCCGGCTCGACGCAGGTGAGGTTGTTGCATCCCTGGTACTGCAGGGCGGCGCGGATCTCGTACTCTCCCGGAGGGGTGTCTTCGGCGATCCGCAGTACGGCCCCGAAGACCGCCGTGCCGTGATAAAGGGCCATCTCGTCCTCGCTGATGTCGAGCTTCATCATCTCGGGGGGCGGATAGAGGATCTTCTCGACGACGATCCCGTCCGGGGGCGTCACGTCGAGCACGGTCGGTATGAGGTACGAATCGAGCGGTTCGTGCGCATTGATGTGCCACCCGTCTTGCACCACGGCGGTGACGGCGATATGGCCGCGCGAGCCGGGGTGGAAGACGGAAAGCGAGGCAGCGGCGGTCGTGGAGACCAGCTTCCCCGATCCGTTGAGGTCGAATTGCGCCCCTGCGCCTCCGGGAAGGGTCGCCAGGACGATCGTGATGCAGAGGACCGATATGAAACGGCTGTCCCTGTGATGCATTCTCATCTCGATGTCTCGTCCTTTCATCTCGTCAGTCGAGGTACCTCAGAATATACAGGCCCCCCGAGCCGCTCGCCAGATAAACGAACCGCTCGTCGTCGAAGACGCCTCTCGCATCGTCGACCGAGGGGTGCTGAGCAGCAATGACGGGATGGCGCGGATCGGAGAAGTCGACCGCCGAGATGCCGTTTATCTGCGCCGCGACGAAGAGGGTCGACCCCCGCGCGTGGATCTCGCGCGCGATCGCGCCGACGCGCACGGCGCCGAGCATGACGGGTGCCGCCGGATCGGAGACGTCGATCGCCGCGACGCCGTTCCCGCCCTCGGCGATGTACAGGAGCGGCCCCGACAGGAACGCGTCGCAGCACCATCCCGGCGTGTCGAGGTGCGAGAGAGGCGCGGGGATGCCGTCCTGCCCGAGCGTGAATATGCGCACCCCCTCGAATCCGTCGCAGAGGTAGAGGCGCTTTCCGTCGGTGTCGAGGCCGCGCACCTCGGAGAACCGTTCGCGCCAGACGAGCCGCGGTCGCGAGGGATCGGCGAAATCGACTATCTCGGCGCCGCCCATGCCGCCGGCGAAGCAGGCGAGCGTGCCGGTCGTCACGACGGCGCTGAGGTAGAAGGGAGACCCCGACGAGCCGACCTCGCGGGGCTCGCCGGGACGGTCGAGACGGTAATATCGGGAACCGCCGCTCCCGCAGGCGACCACGAGCACGTCTCCCGCGATAGTCATGTCGCGTGCGTCGGGGACGGGGATATGTCTCGTCCATGTCACGCCGCCGCGGTCGTCGAGGCGCCCGATGCGGAGGCCGCCCCGTCCATCGGCGAGGTAGAGATACCCGTCGCGGACGTAGACCTCTATCGCGAAGCCGGTCGTCTCGATCGAGCCTGCCGGCGATGCCCCGTCGCGCGAGAGATCGAAGAGATGAAATCCGTCCTCCGCGCCGAACGCCACGCACCGATCTCCCATCGCGTCGATGGAGAGACCGGGGAGCCGCTGCCGTTGGGCTGCCCGAAGCCCGGGGGAGATCGCGTACCGGAGCGACACGGTGTCGCCGTCCGCCGCCGATCGGCCGGGGTCCGTCCCTCCTCCGGCCGGGCTGAAGGGGATCAGGGTCCCGTCGGTGCGCAGGGCGAGTCCCCGCCGGCCGTCGAAGGCGATGCCGGAGACCCCCGTCTCGGGGAGCGGGGGAAGCGGCCGGGGCGCATGGGGGTCGGCGACGTCGAATCTGCGGACCGCTCCGTCCGCACAGAGAGCTATCAGCACATCTCCGGCGAAGACGCATCGCTTCGCCGGCGAGGCGAGCCGGAGCCCCCCGGCGCGCTTCAGAGCGCCGTCCGTGGAGACGGTGTGGAGCAGGAGGGAATCGGAGGCAGCGACGGCGAATACCGACGACGAGGCGGCGCACCTGGCGCCGACCCTTCCCGGCCCCCGGGCGTCGGCAAGGCGGGGCCGAAGGGGGTCGCCGATGTCGAACAGCATCAGACCGTCGATGTCGTCGGCGAGAAGGAGCCACCCGCGCTGCGCCGCGCATGAATTGGCCCTCGTGCTCCCGTATGCGAGCCGGGCCGCCGGCGCGACTGCGTCGGAGAGGTCTATAGCCACGAGTCCCGCTCCCCGTGCCGCCGCCCATGCGGTGCGACCGGCTGCGGCGAGCTCCATCGGCTCGCCGTCGAGCTGGAGCACGATGCCGTCCGCGGGTGCCGAGCCGTCGGGGACCACGAGGACGGCCCCGCCGGTGGCGAGGAGTACCCCTCCGTCGAAGAATGCCGCGTCCCGCGCCGGCCCCTGCACGAGCGAGCGCGACACGAGCTCGAGGCGGGCGGCGCTACACCCCGACACCGCCGCGAAGACCGCGGCCGAGACGATCAGAATGCGCCGTATCATGCGACCTCCCTGTCGTATCGCTTGAGTATACGCGGGAGTTCTGTTAGATTGAAGCGTCTTTTCCGACCACGGGAGCCGATGATGGGAGAGATGAGAAAGATCCATCTCGTGCGGCACGGCGAGTCGACCTACAACGCCGTGCGCCGGGTGCAGGGGAACGGCGACGGAATCGTGCTGACCGAGAGGGGCCGCCGGCAGGCGGGGATGCTCGGGGCGCGTCTCGGCGCGCTGGGTGTCGAGCGGGCCTTCTGCAGCAGCGCCGAGCGCGCCGTCGAGACGGCCCGCCTGGCGCTCGGCGATGACTTCCCGCTCGAGCTGCGCGACGATCTGCGCGAGATCGGCTTCGGCGAGTGGGAGGGCATGCTCGTCGAGGATGTCAGGGAACGCTACCCCGGCGAGCTCGAGCTGTGGTTCCGGGCCCCCTCGAGCGTGGCGATCTCAGGCGCCGAGCCGTACGAGAGGTTCTACCGGCGCGCCGTCGGCGCCGTCGAGGAGGTCGTCTCCTCCAACGGCGGCGACGTGCTGATCATCACGCACGGCGGGATCATCTGCGCGTGGCTCACTCATGTGCTCGGCATGTCCCCCGACGACATCTGGTCGTTCTCGCTCCCCAACGCCTCGCTGACCACGGTGGTCCTCGACTTCAAGCCGCGCCTGCGCCTGCTCGGCGACGTCTCGCACATCGACGGGTCAGTCCTCGGGTTCGACGGCATGCCCTCGCCGGCCGAGCGCTGAGCCCAAGGGCAGAGCGGCAGGGCTTGGATTTCGCTTTACAGCCCCGGCGCGCGCCGATACACTCACATCCAGCGGAAAACAAGACATACACCAGAGGCGGGCGTTCATGCGGAGGGGAGGGCTGTTCTCCATCCCCGGTATGCCGCTGTGAGCGTTCGGGAAAGGCGGTGCCCCGTGAGTTCTTCACCGTTCGGTCGCATCCTGCTCGTGCTGATCGTCCCGCTGCTCGCTCTCGCCGCCTGCAGCGACGATGATTCTCCCGCCGCTCCGGAGAAGGACCCTGTCTGCAGCATCACACCCGACACGCTCGATTTCGGGACTATCGCGGTCGGGGATGTCAGGGACCTGACGTTCACCGTAAAGAACACCGGCGGCGGGACCCTCTCGGGTGACATCTCCGAGACCTGCACGCATTTCAGCATCCTCGCCGGAGGGGGCGCTTTCTCGCTCGACGGCGGAGAATCGGTCGTCGTCACGGTGCGGTTCGAGCCGATCGACGAGGGGCCTCATACCTGCGCGGTCCAGACCGGCCTGCCCTCGTGCGGAGCGGTCGCCTGCCTCGGCGAGGCGCAGTACGCCTGGGAGGTCGTCTACAGCAACGCCTATCAGGGCTGGTTCGACATCTGGGGGACCTCTGCGAGCGACATATGGGCGGTGGGGTACGACATCATCCACTACGACGGCTCTTCATGGACCATCACGACGAACCCCTCGGACAAGACCCTCTACGCGGTCTGGGGAGCAGGGCCGGACGACATCTATGCCGTGGGGATGGATTACTTCAGTCACGACGGCGTGATCATCCACTATAACGGGACGAGCTGGGGCGTCGTGCTGGACGATGTCGGCGCCGTCGGCTTCCTCGGCGTCTGGGGGAGCGCCTGGAACGATGTCTACGCCGTGGGGATGGGGGGATCGGCGTACTACTACGACGGCATGTCATGGAGCCCGTTCTTCATCGGCGGCGTCATCTCATACGCCGTCTGGGGGACGGCATCGGACGACGTCTACATCATAGGCGACACGGGGCGGATCCAGCATAACAACGGCTCGATGTGGGAAGGGATGGCGAGCGGTATCTCGTCCGCGCTGCTCGGCATCTGGGGGAACGGCATCGGCGATGTCTTCATCACGTCGAACAGCCCGGTGATCCTCGAATATCACGGATCGACCTGGGAGACGATGCAGAACGACGGCTCGGGATCCGGCATGGAGGATATCTGGGGGACGTCTTCGACCGACCTGTACTGCGTCGGGCCCGCCGGAAGGATCATGCGATATCGCGGGACAAACTGGAGCGACATGATCAGCCCGACGACGCAGAAGCTCATGGGGATCTGGGGGACCTCGCCGACGAACATCTACGCCGTCGGCGAGGACGGCGTGATCGTAAGGTATACGGGTGATTGATCTGTTGGAAACCTGCACGGGAGGTGTGACAGTGAGACGCGCTATCGTCCTTGTTTCTCTGCTGCTGCTCGTCGCCGCCGCGCCCGCAGGCGCCGTCGAGAAGGGCGACCTGCACTACGGGCTCAAGGTGGGGCCGAGCTTCTCGACGACCTACGCCGAGGGGGGCAGGACCGAGTTCATGTTCTCCTTCGCCGGAGGCGCATTCCTCTGCTACAACGTGACGAAGATGTTCCAGATCCAGCCCGAGGTCCTCTACATGGGCAGGGGCTGGAAGGAATCCGCGGGAGACCTCGAGCTGACAAACAAGCTCAACTACATCGACTTCGACCTGCTCCTCAAGCTCGCCATCCCGTCGCAGGGCTCGGTGAGCTCGAGCATCGGCATCGGCCCGTATTTCGGGTACAAGATATCGGATTCGTACGAGTGGAACATGTCGATGCCCGCTGAGATCGACGAGGCGATGGACCTGATATACGAGAACCTCAAGGATTACGACATCGGTCTCGTCATCAGCGGAGAGATGGACATCCCGCTCGAGAGCGGGAGCATGATCCTCTTCGACCTGCGGATCTCCTACGGGTTCCAGACGCTGTTCGAGAAGATCGTGATCGAAGACACTCCCGTGGCCTCGATCGACCTGAAGAACATGGGGTTCCAGATACTCATCGGGTACGCCTTCTAGGAGCGGCCTCCGCCGCGGTGCGCCCGGCGCACTCCCGCGCCGGCCAGAGCGATGACGGCGACTATCGCGCAGGCGGCGAGGAGTATCGAGGGGGCGGTCGGCCAGTCCAGGACGATCGAGGCGGCGGTCCCGCCCGCAGCCGAGACGATCCCGCAGGCGACCGACCAGGCGATGACCCCTCCCATCCTGCGCGAGAGCAGCAGCCCCGCTATCGGCGGGACGACGAGCGAGCCGAAGACGAACAGCACGCCGGCGACCTTCATCGTCACCCCGACCGTAACGCCGATGCTGAGATAGATCAGCAGATCGTAGAGCGGCGCGCGCACGCCCGAGGCGCGCGCCGTTTCGGGATCGAACGAGACGAACAGAAACGTCCTGTGCAGGACCGCATAGAGCGCGATCACCGCGGCGGCGAGCACGCCGACGATGGCGAGATCGCGTCCCTCCACATAGAGCAGGTTCCCCGAGACCAGGTCGAGCCCCCGCGATTCGGCTGCGGGATTGCGCGCGATCAGGACGACGGCGAGCGCCGCCGCGAGGACGTACGTGTACCCGATGAGACTCTCGCGCGAGAGTCTCCGCATGCCCG
>Ga0316578_10001225_pt1 | contig 10210 bp, 6 predicted proteins | sample J0NA_2_FD_203076 | JGI IMG/M metagenome (GOLD analysis project Ga0316578, IMG submission 203076) | Rhizosphere microbial communities from salt marsh grasses in Alabama, United States - J0-2_160517rDrC | ecosystem: Host-associated > Plants > Roots > Rhizosphere | place: USA: Alabama | collected...
GATTGTTGGTCTGGTCGCCTGGTGGCTGGTAATGCTGATTGTCTATTCAGTGATCACCTTACGCACCAATCACCGTAAAGACGAGTTAAGAAAATCAGGTGTCGAAATAACAAATGAATTTTCCAAACGCGTCAGCTTGCCGCTTTTAGAAAATAATTCCCAGTCAATCCACAACTTACTCACCGATGCTGCCAATAAAACCGATGTAATTTACGCTTCTGTTGTTGATCACCGCAATAAAGTTGTCGCCTTTACCGGCACCGGGCATCTTATGCCGGATATGCCTGAGGGGGTCAGTTCGATCGAAAAAGTATCGATTTGGGAAGGGGGTTTTGCAAGCCATGATCGAATTCTTAACTTTGTCTCCGAAATAACCTATGGCGGCACTAAAATTGGAGAAATTTTCATCGGGCTATCTACCCCTGAATGGTTTCAATCCCAAAACCAATTTGCAATTATCGCCGTCTCAAGCAGTCTAATATTATTGTTCTTTGTTATCATATTTCGATATCAGTCAATCCGAACATTTCTGGGAAAATTTTTTAATTTAGACAATTCGAATATCGAAATGGATTCAAACGCAAAAAGATCTGGTATCACCTGCCCGTTGTGCGGAACACAAAACGCGTCATCAGACACCTTGCTCAGTCAATCAAATATAGACAAATTTCTGGTCATGGGGAAATCGAAGCATAGCGCAAATGATGGAGGCAATGCTGGCGCGTCAAAAAATAATCCGCAAAAACTCGCAAAAACGCAAGATTTTTCATGGATGAGACGCCAGATCATATTACGCTGCACCGAGATTATTAAAAAATTGACGATCTAAACCCTATCCTCAATGGCAAGGAGGTGTTCCATGCTTGTCAATGAAATTGCGACAATGACAGCGGTGAAAGTAAAGCAAATTTCAACGAGCACCTTTACCAAAGTTTCGAGAGGGATGAAGCGTATATCGGAAATCAAATTCATTGAGCGCAACCGAAGACAATTCGCCATCTGTCTGGCGATCTGGCTTCTCATCAATTTTAGTGGCTTTTTATTTTATCATTACGCGTTTGAAAGTAGAAATGATGCGTTCTACCAGCAAGGACTTTCTGAGACGAAAAATCTTGAGTCCAAAAGCGGGCCTTTCGTTTTAGAAAAAGATATCTTATCGCTCAATGTGGCTATCAAAGAATTGCAAAATTTAGACAATCTGAAATTTGCTGCAATAACGGATCACAAAAATAACATCCTGGCTCACACAAACGCGGACATGATGAACCGAAAATTTGAGCCGCTGCCAAATGAAAAACCAATCGATACACTTGACGGGGTCAAAATTATTTCAGGAATTTTGGCAGACAAAACATCGGTTGTCGGTTTTTTAAAAAATATTATTTTTTCAGATGTCGAGATCGGTAAAGTTTGTGTTGTCCTTTCTACTGCGAGTCTGAATAGCGACTTGAATCGATTGCGCTTTTTATATTTATCGGGAGTCGTGTTGACGATAATCCTGTTGGGGGGCAGTTTATACCTATTGGATCGCCAGGCCAGGGCCAAGGCACTTAAGGTGCAGCAAGATATTGAAAAAATGGACCGGATCGGTCCTTACCTTTTACATAAAAAGGTTGCCCGGGGTGGAATGGCCGAACTATTCCTGGCAGATTACATTCGTCGCGACGGGTTTAAGCGAAAGGTGGCCATTAAGCGAATCCTACCGCATCTTGCGGGAAATAAGAATTTTATTAAGATGTTCACCCGTGAAGCCCGGGTTGCCGCCCTATTGCAACATCCGAACATTGTCCAAATCTTCGATTACGGCAAAATTGATAACGCTTATTTTATCGCCATGGAGTATATCGATGGCAAGAATTTAGGAGAAATTCTCTCCGCTTTGAAACAGGGCCTCCCATTTGATAAAGCTGCTTTTATTATCTCCCAGATCTGCAAAGGCCTGGATTATTCTCATACCAAACAGGATGAAAACACCGGGGAGCCCTTTCATATCGTCCATCGCGATATCAGCCCCCAAAACCTGCTGGTTTCTTATCAAGGAGAGGTAAAAATAAGTGATTTTGGAATCTCTAAAGCCAGGTCCGAGCCGAGTTTAACCCAGGCCGGTGTTGTTAAAGGTAAAATGGCCTATTTGTCGCCCGAACAGGCCCTGGGAGAGCCGATCGACCACAGAGCCGACATTTACGCCCTGGGCCTTGTTTTTCATGAAACGCTTACCGGAAAAAGAGTATACACGTTTAAAACCGATATTGAAGCAATCCGGACGATTCCGACAATGGATATTAAACCGTTAAGCATGTCAGTGCCCGATATTCCCGAAGAATTGAACCGTATTGTGATGAAATGCCTGGAAAAACAAAAAGAGAATAGATATCAGAGTGCTTCAGCGGTAAATGCAGATTTGCTGAAATTTAAAAAGGAACAAAAATTGACTTTTGACGCTTCGGATCTTGCGGATTTCATGAAAAAAAAGTTCAAGGCTAATGATAACTCCTCACAGTCAACGTAGGCCGAAAACCAGAGGAGTTTAATATGCCCCCTAAAATATTCGTCGGCAAAACCGATACCGGGCTAAAACGCGAAAATAATGAAGATGTATTTTCCCTGAGCGCCGAGGAGGATTTCTGCCTTGCAGCGGACGGCATGGGTGGCGCAGCTGCAGGCGAGGTCGCCAGCAAAATTTTTGCTGAAACCGCGCTTAAAATTTTTTCAGATAATACCCATCGTTCTGAGAAGGAAATTCTGTATCGGGTTCAAAAAGTATACAGCATCGCAAATAAAAAAATTTTAGAGCACGTCGCTCAGCACCCCAGTCACCAGGGGATGGGCTGTACCGCAGAATTGTTGGCATTTTTTGATGAAGGTTTTATTCTCGGTCATATTGGAGATAGTCGTACCTATCGATTAAGGGACGGGCAACTTGAACAGCTCACCCAGGACCATACGCTTGTTCAACAGCAGCTTCAACAGGGTCTGATATCTCCCGACCAGGCCAAAAACCACCCCATGCGCAACGTCATTTTCCGTGCAGTTGGCGTAAAGAAAGAGCTCACGATCGATCTGCTGGATGGGAAATTTTACCCTGAAGATCTGTTTCTTCTCTGTTCAGACGGCCTGACCGATATGATTCAAGATGATCAGATTCAGGATATTCTGTGCGCCAATGTCGATCTAAACCAAAAAGCCGAAGACCTGATTGAGTCCGCTAAGGTTGCCGGTGGAGCCGATAATATTACCGTCGTTCTGGCCGCCATTACATAAGGTGTTATTAGAACCCGGCGCTTCATACCAATCTACTAAATTTTACCCGCCTTGAAAGTGGAATCATGCCGAAACCTTATTTGGAATGGGTCGATGAGAACCGTCAAACTCAACAGCTAGAAATCGTCGATAAGGTCTTTATTGGACGTAGCTGCAAGGGAGTGGACCCTCAAAAAAGGATCTTGGTGCAAGATGAACAGGTATCCAGAGACCATGCCGTAATTAGTCGCCGGGCAGAACAGCTTCAAATTACCGATAGAAGCAAAAATGGTACCTGGGTAAACGGCATCCGTTTGGCAGCGGGTGCATCCAGTAATCTTGGGGATGGCGATACCATTCGTTTAGGCGAATTCTCTTTGCGCGTGTTTTACCCTGAAAATGTTACCAATGTTACTGATGCAGCCATTTTAACTGACGGCACCCGGGTGACCCCGACCGAGATAATCGTGACCAATGTTGTCGCTGATGTCAGGGAGTTTACCACTTTTTCCCAGGAAAACGCGTCCTCCGATGTCTATGCCTTGATGAAGGAAATATTTGATACCTTCAGCGCCATTGTGTATAATTTCAAAGGAACCATTAAAGATTACGCCGGCGATGCCGTCTACGCGTTTTGGGATCATACGGTTGAACCGATAAGCACGCAAGCCGTTCTGGCCTGTCAGGCAGCAATCCAGCAGACGCAGACCATAAACAAGATCCGCGCCAAATTAAGCGGTAAAAATATTGCATCTGATAACCTTCAGATGGGCTGGGGAATAACAACCGGTAAGGTAACGATGTCACACTATGGTTCACGCGCGGCCGATCTGGCGCTGGTTGGTGATTGCACAAATCTGGCTTTCCGTTTATCCGGCCTGGCGAACAAGCAATTATCTGAAAAAATAGTGATCTGTTCGCAAACTGCAGAACTGATCCGCAACGACCTCAAGATAAAGGACCTCGGGAATGTCGAGATCAAGGGTAGGACGGGGAAGGAACACGTTTTCGGATTGAATCTAAAAAGTTAAAATTGCCTTGAGCTAAAGAGTTTGGCCTCACGCAAAGACGCAAAGACGCCAAGACGCCAAGGTTTTTTTATTATTTAGATTTCCATTCTTTGCGGCTTTGCGTGAGCAATCATATTATAATAGACTGATTCCACTTTTCAACTTTAGGCATTTTAGCTCATTTTAGTCATTTTAGGCACTTCTATTATTTCTATATATGGTATTTTCAACCACTATTTTTCTGTTCGGATTTCTCCCCGCGGTAATCTTAAGTTATTATGGACAGCAATTGCTGTCCCCTAAAAAACTGCGCAACTTCGTCCTTCTTTTTTTCAGCTACTTATTTTATCTTTACGGCGCCGCCGGTTTTCTTTTGATCTTAATCCTGTCCACTTTGGCGGACTATGTGCTCGGGCTTCTGATCGGCCGCAAGGCCAGGTACAAAAGGTTTTGGCTGAGTCTCTCTCTTCTTCTTAATTTAGGACTTCTGGCCTATTTCAAATACGCCAATTTTTTTGTGGTCGAACTCAATAACTTCCTTTTAGAATTGAAATTTTTCCCAATCGAGTGGAGTGAAGTTGTCCTGCCCATCGGAATTTCATTTTTTACATTCCAAAAACTTAGTTATATTATCGATGTGTATCGGGGAAAAAGCCGTGCGCTCGTGAACGTTATCGATTTCGCCCTTTACATCGCTATGTTTCCGCAATTAATTGCCGGACCCATCGTGCGCTTCAGTTATATCAGGCGCCAGCTGAAAGAGCGCCGTGAATCCTGGAACAATTTCTACAATGGCACCTTACGCTTTTGCTGGGGCCTGTTAAAAAAAGTAGTGATCGCAAGTTCCTGTGCCCAGATCACCGACGTTATTTTTGGCCTCAATTTTGAATTGCTTGATACAAAAGTCGCCTGGCTGGGCGCCATTGCCTACACGCTCCAGATTTATTTCGATTTCTCCGCCTATTCGGATATGGCCATTGGCATGGGCATGATGTTTGGCTTTACATTTCCCGAAAATTTCAACCGTCCCTATTCTGCCATAAGCATTACCGACTTTTGGCGCCGCTGGCACATCACATTGAGCCGCTGGTTCAGAGATTACCTGTACATTCCCCTTGGGGGCAATCGTTGCACAACATCAAGGACCTGCCTGAACATGGCAATCGTTTGTATCCTTTGCGGGCTCTGGCATGGAGCAAATTGGACATTCCTGATCTGGGGAATTTACCACGGCGCGTTTCTCATCATAGAACGTATCACCGGTTTGCGTGAGGTTTCTCCGGAGAGATCCAAAATTTTGCGTCGTTTCATAACGCTGTTAATCGTTATCATCGGTTGGGTACTTTTTCGTTCAGAAAATATCGCCCGGGCGATCGAATTTCTGGGTGCCATGTTCACGCCAACAGATTTGCCGATTTCCTATGAATTGAGCCTATCGCTGAACTACCGCAACCTTCTTATCCTGATGATGGCATTGCCGGTATTCTTCCTGCCCGGTGATTTTTCTCTGATAAAAATTTTAATAAACAAAAAAGATCCGGTCCCGTTGCTCGCGGGTGCTTTAATGATCCTGCTGGCGCTTCCGTATTGCGCAGCGCTTATTGTTGGCGGTGCGAGCAGCCCTTTTATTTACTACCGGTTTTAAACGGATGATGAGAAAGATATTTTCACTGATATTTGTTTTCCTGCTTTTAATACCAGCGGTGGTGTGGTTAATCGGTCTGGATTTTAACCTTCAAGTGAATCGAATTGGGTTAAAACCGCCCCGCTTTGATGCGCGAGCGCTTTTCAGCAATGAGTACTACCGATCTTTCGACCAATATTTCAATGACAATTTTTCTCTGCGAAGTCCGCTCATTCTAACCAAAAGATGGTTGGATTACCGCATATTTCACATGACCGATGTCACAGGTGTTCATGTCGGCACGAATGGATGGCTTTATAGCCGTCAATCCATCGATGATTATCGCAAAGAAGCCTGCGATCGAATGCCAAACATTGAATGGCTGGTTTTAGAGCTTCACGCCATCGAAAAAATGATCGAATCCACGGGTCGCCGATTTTTCTTTATTGTCGCACCGAGCAAATCAACAATTTATCCTGAATATGTGGGATTTGTGCCACAGAGCACAGCCTGTAATCGCAGCCAATACGATCTACTTCTTGAAACCATTGGATTCCATCCCCTGAAAAGCTTTGTGCGTCTTGAACAACTGTTGCAGGACAGCAAAAAAAATCATGCCCTGCTCTACGATAAGAACAGTGCTTACTGGAATGATCTGGGCGCAAGGGTTGCAACCAATGCCATCCAGATGCAAATTATTCAGGACGACACACAAAAACGGGTAATTGATTACCAGCGCCGTGATGCAACCGGCGCCGGCGATCTTGCCAGACGATTGATGGGTTTTGTTCGCGGGGTTGATGATGTTCCCGTCATGCACCTATCATCTTCGGGGCAGTCTGAATTTTCTTCTGCAACCGTCTATGGTGATGATTTTATTGATAATTTAATTCCTTATCTGAAACAAATATTCAGCCAGTTTGCGGTAATCCGTACAGACAGCATTCCATCAAGGCAGTATGGCGAAAATTTGCACGCCAGCGATCTCATTTTACTTGAAAGGGCTGAATCCGGGCTGGAAACGATAAATCTTGAAATTGACAACATTTTTTCAACATTTGAACCCGACGCGTTGATCCCCGTCCGTTATCTGATAGATCTTAAGAATTCCATAGCGGGCTCCAATGTGTCCTTTGACAAAAGCGGCGAATACATAGAGATCAAATCAATCGGCCATCGATCCACTTTCAAACTCCCGGCCATTGCGGGATCAGAAGATCGGATCTTCAGAGTCCTGAAGCTAACCGTTGAAACGCAGCACTCCGACATCATGACAGTTGAGTACATACGCACCCCTGCCCTTGTTCAGCCTAAATCTCTCAAGCCGGGAATCACAACATTATATCTGCCACTTCCCTTTCAAAAGTTGATATCACTGAACATTCATCCCGGCAATAAAGCCGGTGTGCTTATTTTGCAATCCGCTGAGATGCTCGAATTTTCAAAAATGCCAGCTGCTGTCGAATCCGTGCAGAAAAAAGAATTACTTGTCAAATTGGATAAAGGAAATGCGACTGATCGCCCGGGCCCTGAATCAGAAACCATCGCAACCGAATCGGATCCTGACAGGGGCATTTCGGAACCAAAGTCGAATGAAAACGAACCCGTTGCCAATTCTAAAATAGATTCTCCTTCCGTGAAGCTAACCGAAATTCGAAATCCCGATGCGATGGCGGGCAACATGAGGGGCAAAACCCGTAAATCTGAAATCACCGAACAACTTGCCGAGGTGCCGCTCTCAACATCACCTGCCCTCACTGTAAGCGATTTTAAAGATGGAAGTATTTTTCAACGCCAGGGACAAAGCGCGGATATCGTCGTCTCCGGTAATTACAAAGGACAAGTGGAAGCCGTAGAGGCCCGGATCGTCAAGAACAACACCATCGAAGAACTCGTACCCTGGACGCTTATCGATTCTGCACTGCAAAATGGAATTTTTGTCGGTACCCTTGCAGATGTACCGCAGGGGGGGTGGTATAACATCCAGGTCCGCAGTCATAACGATCATACGATCTCCAGCAACGGTCAACATAAATGGGGCGTTGGAATGTTAGTCGCCTGCCTGGGGCAATCGAACATGAAAGAGTGGTTTTACACCGGTAACGATTTAGAGGCCCATTCGTTGCTACGTAAATTCAGTGATCGCGGTTGGTCAAAATTAGCGGATCAAGGCAATGGCGCGATTGCCTTTGGTAATCGCTTAATCGAGCGGCTGGGGATTCCGGTCGGGCTTCTGGATTATTCAGCTAATGGATCGGGCTTAAGGAAGGAAGCCGATTGGGGCACTGGCTACTGGGAAGATACATCACCAAATTCGATCTATGATCGTTTTGTTGCCGGCATATCAAATGCAGGCGGTGCGGCGGAATTTGTAATCTGGATACAGGGCGAAGCGGATGCAGCGCGAGGAACCGTAACCAAGAATGAATATGCAGACTCCCTTGAACATTTTATTATAAATCAGGTGAGATCCGATATTGCCAATGGCTCGGATCGTGAAAACTTGCCTTTTCTGATCGTCATGATGATCAAACGCCCCGGCGGCAAAGACGGGCCCCACCAGGATATCCGGGATGCCCAAAGGCATGTTGTCGAGAACGTCGCCGAATGTTATTTGGCCGCGACGACGCTTGATCTTAAAAATCACGGTCGGCAGCACCTGACACCAAAAGCGTATATTTCGATGGGAAACAGGGTGGCTCAAACGGTTTTGCATGTCTTAGGAAAAGAAACATACCACCGGGGTCCAAGCGTAACGAACGTAAAGCAAATTGATAGCAGTACCTTAGAGATCGCAATCAAGCATAATGGCGGCAATGACTTCAAACCTGACGCAGGAATAACCGGTTGGGAAGTCATCGCCGATGGCATTTCCGTGCCCGTCAAAAAAGTTTATCGTCATAATCCCCAAGCGATCCGCATACGCCTCGAGCATCCATTGGATGGTAAAGCTCAAATTCGCTATTTATACGGCGCCATGCCGGATGCGAAGAATCCTGTCATCGATAATTCTCCGTTGTCTCTTCCCTTAGAAGAATTCCAATCGGATATCAATTAATTTGAACCGAAAAATATAAGACTTATATTTATAGTGGTGCTTATTGACACGCATCAACAATGATTTCCGGAGAACGTATCTATGAAAATCAAGTATAATATATTTGGTCAGGACAAACTGGCGCAAAGGAAATTTCTAATTATATTTTTATTCGTATTATTTTCTGCGGTTTTATTTTCAAAATTTATTTTAGCGGAGAATTCATATATGGTTGCTCAATTAAAGAAAAACAGTATCGGATGCACGCCCACACCACCGGATGCACTGGGCCCCTTTTATAAACCCAATGCGCCCGAGCGAGACAGCGTGGGCAAAGGATATGAAATGAGTGGGCGGGTCATGTCTTCCAGAGATTGCTTGCCAATTCCGCAGGCGCGGATTGAATTATGGATGGCGGGTCCTGAAGGTGATTACAAAGATGATTTCCGGGCAACGGTCATACCGAATAAATCAGGCGACTACCGATTTGAAAGTCACCCCCCACCTTCTTACGCCAGCCGACCGCCGCATATTCATGTGCGTGTAACCGCAGATGGTTTTAAAACCCTGATCACCCAGCATTATCCTGAAGCAGGTTCCAGCAGGGGTGAATTTGATTTGGTACTAATAAAAAATTAGTAATTATTTACAAAATTTTAAATATGTTAAAATAATAAAATTAAATAAAAACTTTAAATGTAAATGGTCATTCTGAATCCACACATTCATCCTCGCACAACTCCCCGGTCACATAAGTTTCTCCCATTTTGAGTATCCGGAGCTCCATGTTTTGAGGCTGCATACGGTCCCAGGCATATTGCAAGCGGCGGGGCGGATCTAAAATGTGCTCAAAGCTCATGATCCAGGTCCCCCAGCCCCAGGGAATAAAAACCTTGCAATTTAAATCTTCAGCCGCTTGCAGCGCATCCTCCGGGGCGAAATGCCATTGGCGTTGAAACCAGGCGCTGATCGGCATCAGGCAGATATCGACTTCACCTTTACGTTTTTTAATATCTTTAAATACAGCACTGTAGCCGGTATCACCGGCAAAATAAACACGATAATCATTCCACTCAAAAAGCCATCCGCCCCACAGGCTTTGATTCATCTCATACATGGATCGACCCGAGCGATGATTGGCCGGCAAAAAATGGATGGTCAGATCACCGATCTTATCCTGGGTATACCAATCCATACCCGTGACATTGGAAAATTGCGCCGGAAATTCATTTTCCACGCCATGAGGGACATAATAATGAGTATTTTCAGGCAGTTTTTCAAGCGTGTTAAAGTTTAAAT
>Ga0316578_10001228_pt1 | contig 10207 bp, 13 predicted proteins | sample J0NA_2_FD_203076 | JGI IMG/M metagenome (GOLD analysis project Ga0316578, IMG submission 203076) | Rhizosphere microbial communities from salt marsh grasses in Alabama, United States - J0-2_160517rDrC | ecosystem: Host-associated > Plants > Roots > Rhizosphere | place: USA: Alabama | collected...
TTCCAGAATCAAAGCAAAGATCCGCGTAACGTTGTTTGATAAACGGGTCAATGCGGGCATGGCAGCTGTGGCATTCATCCATTATCTTGCGGTACAGATTGCGGGCATTGGCAAACTCGTTGAGCGCCTCATGGGTTTTAGCCAGCGCCCGGGCAACCGTCTCGTTCCAGCTATAGGTCCTGAAGAAATTTTGATATAATTCCTTTGCCCCGCTGTGATTTCCGGAGTGAAACAGTGTCTCCCCTTTTAAGATAAACACCGCTACGGATTCTGTTAGCTCCCCGGGTACCGAATTCAGAAGGGCTTTGGCCTGTTCAAACGCGCCGCTCTCCCAATAGATTTCGCACAGAAGCTGGTAGGCGGGCAACGCCTGGGGCTGGCCTGCTATAAATGTTTCCAGCAGCTGTTGAGCTTCCGGGTGCTTTTGCAGGTTTAAATAGGCTGTGGCGAGCTCTATCGGAATATAGCTGTCGGCTGTTGGGTTTTCTTCCAAAGCCTTGCGCAAAAAATCAGCCGCCACGACAAAATCACCCTGGTTCAAAGCCAGATATCCTTTTTTGAAATTATCACCATAGCGGCGATATGCTTTTTGAACATCGGTGGGCAACGTCCCGCACAATGCCGTGAAATATTCGTCATCCTGTCCGCTCGGATCCATAGGTTGTTCCTCTGTGGCCTGCTCCTCGTCAGCGTCATAATCTACCAAAGTTTCTTCAACTTCTTTGCTCATCTTAAAATCGAGCTGATCCAGTTTTTCTGCCAGATCCGTTTTAAGCTGGGCGTCTTCGGTAAGCTCCAGGGCCAGTGTGTACAATTCGCGCGCGTCGTGGTAAAAACCGGCTTCCAGCATGTCATCTGCATTGTGTTTGTGACTATGGGCCAGGGATGCTTTTGTGTGCTGGATTTTTTTCTGGAGCCGGGATTTTAAATTATCGTTTTGCGGCACCGTCTTTTCCAATTTGTCCAGGGCCCGTTCGTATTCGACCTTGGCTTTACCCCAAAGGTCATCGGCAAACAGTTCATCACCCTTTTGTTCGTGCGCTTCAGGGGTTTTTCCCGAAAATATTTTTAAAAAGGCCATGGTTGTTCTCCAGGGCGACATGCGGGCCCATTGAATTTCCAAAAATAAAACATACTAGCCCCGCGCCCGCATAAATGATGTATTTTGGAATCTAAAGATAGATCAGTTTGGCAACTTACTAGAAATTTTCTAGTAAAAAAGGTGAAAAATTTTCAATCTAGTAAACTAGGCCGGGCGGCAAGTTTTATCCGAAAAGCAGTTGTTTGAAAAAGAAGAAGGCACCTAAGATTGCGATGCCTTTCATCTGAATACTCCAAAATTCCTTGGTTTATCTGCCTGGCACGATAATGCGGGATTCCGGCTTTGCAACACGGCTCTGTTCCTGCTCCTGATATTTTTTGGCTTCCGCTGCCAGTCGATCCATTGCCACTTTCATGGCTTCCGGAAATTTTTTAATCGCCTGCTGCAGATCCTTGGCCTGAATTACCGCCTGAAGCGGTAAAGGTCCGCCGGGAGTCATCAGGGAGGTTTGCCCCACGAAAACCGATTTTCGAGTTTTATCGACAGCTCCATCGGACTTAACGGGTGTCATCCGTTTGATCATGCCTACTTTAAGATCCGTGAACGTTTCTTCTTTAAATAGGTTGCCTCTGTCGATCTTCAATTCCGTCTGCGGATTTTGCTCTTCAACCATTATCGCGTCTCCTTAAATTGCCTGTATTTGTCAAATAAATTGTCATGCGGGCTTGCTTTAATGATTATTTGCAAAACAACCCGGATTTTAATCGCAAACAAATTAAGTGCGAAGCCTACCAGATCGAAATGCATAACGCAACTTGTTTGGAGTCGTTGTTTCCCCTAATTATGAGGGTATGGCAGGATTCCTGGAATGGTTTTACGAATTCATACAATATAACCAGTATTTTGCCGTATCGCGATTTCAGCCTATTTAGCCGGGCGATTTTTTTGTATGAATTTGTACAAGGAATTCAATTGCTTGTTTACTGCCCGGCGGTATGGGCGGCATTTGGGCCGATTCATGCCCGCCTTTGTACAAGTTGCGGGATGCTTGCGCTAATTTTCTTGCTTTTACGGTGGCAAACATTATCTTAAGGATTCAATTAGACTTCGGCAAAATCATATACTTAAAAAAATCACAAAAAGGAGATCCAACTATGGCCAAAAGAGTTGTTATCGACACTGATGAATGTATCGGATGTGAAAGTTGTGTGGAGCTTTGCTCAGAGGTTTTTGCGTTTAACGAAGCTGAGGAAAAAGCAGAGGTCATCCTGGCCGAAGGCGGACCGGAAGACTGTATTGAAGAAGCCATAGAGACGTGTCCGGTCGAATGTATTTCCTGGGAAGGCACCAATTAAAAACTGGACCGGGATGGTGGCCAGCAGCGTGATTTTAGCCGGTGATGCGATGGAAGGCGGAATCCCGACCAAATTGCCGAATAACCGGTGCGAAAGCCAGGGAATACAAAGGGCAGCCTCAACCGTAATTACACCGATTCATCTCTGTGTTCTTCGTGGTTTTTTTGTTTTGATAACCCTGAGGCTTTTTTCTAATCGTCAAACTCACCGATGAGCTTTACTTCTCTTTCAAGCTTTACACCAAACCGCTTCCATACCCTATCTTCGATTCTGCGGATGAGGCTGAAGACATCAGCGGCGTTTGCATTGCCGGTATTCAGGATAAACCCGGCATGTTTGGGACTGACCATGGCATCACCGACGCGTTCACCCTTCAAGCCGGCTTCTTCGATTAATGCACCTGCAAAATAACCCGGGGGGCGTTTGAAAACACTGCCGCATGAAGGGTAATTCAACGGTTGTTTTTTGGCGCGCAATGCCAGGATATCATTCATCCGCTGTTTTAACGTGTCGGCAGCTGTTTTTTTAAAGCGGAATTGGCCGGAGGTGATCACCACCCGCTCCAGCTGCGGAACCCGCCGGTAGCTGAAATTAATTTCATTGCGCCCGGCTTCGAAAGGGCTACCGTCCATTTGAAAACCTTTCACCTTAACGGTTGTCTGCTTGATCTCCTGTCCGAAGGCTCCGGCATTCATGCGAAGCGCTCCCCCCACACTGCCGGGGATTCCAGCCATCAGTTCCATCCCGCCGAGCCCGTGGCCAACCGCATCCTGGATTAGGTCCAGCAAACGGGTGCCGGCCATGACGGTGGCTGCTGTGTCGTCAAGGCGCCAGCCGCTGAGATTGGTGCCCAGATAAAGGATGACCCCCGGCCAGCCCTTATCTGAAACCAGCAAATTGGAGCCGAGACCCAGGATAAACAGCGGAATGGCGGCCTCATGCACGATCGAGAGCACCTCCCCGATACAATCTTCACTGGCGGGAGCCGCCCAAACCGATGCCGGACCACCGATTTTATAGGAGGTATAGGGTGCGATCATTTCATTGGTTTTCACCTCGATCCCTGCCACCCCGGCCAGTTGATTTGCGATTCTGGCAATATCAAAATCTATGCTTTGGCCCACCTGATTCTCCTTCCACCCGCGAACACACCAGATCGATTTAAAGCACAAAATCTTTTGGAAAGCAATTTCAGGGGCTATTTTCGACTGGACTTGATTTATGGTTTCGAACGATTAGGTTATGTTCAAACGGGGTTTAAATGATTTAAACAAGATCGGATAAAATTTTAAGATGATCGATGAATACACGGCCGGCAGTCATATGACGGTAAAGGGTACCAGATACCACAAGGATTTAAAGATCATTCGCGGCGAAGTTATCGGAAACTGGTGGCGACGGGAGGGACACCGCTTGGCTGCCGGTGATATTGACGATATCTTGACCGCCAGACCGCAAATTCTGGTTATCGGTACCGGATATGCCGGAAATTTACGGGTACCTGACGCCGTCCGGCAAACCCTGCAGAACCATCAGATCAAAGTCATCGCTCAGGCAACTGCCGATGCCACCACGACTTTTAATCGCCTGGCGGCCGAGGGTAAAGATGTGGCCGGGGCGTTCCACCTCACGTGTTGATTCGGTGTTCTAAGGTTTAATCCGAAATCCACAATTCCTTCATTCCCTCCTTTGTATCTTTACCCCTATGCTGTCCAGCAAAAAATATCAAGAAATGGAAAGAAAGGGTGAGCAACCATTCGCATCCTATGATTATGAAATAAAAATACTCAAGTTTTTCCTGTGGTTGCCGATAAATTTTCTGGTAGGGGGGACTCAAAAAAAAGGAGGCAACTATGGAGACTCAGGATTTTTTACGAGTCATCAACGAATTGGATTTCATACTGGATGATATTGATGAAATTAGCGGACAGCTGGATCTGACCAAAGCCGAAAACAACAAGATGTTTCAAGCGATTAGCAGCATCGAAAAAACAAAAAGAATTCTCGTTGACCTTTTTCCCAGCATAAAATCTCTTGATTATGACGTACGTGAAGATCTGACAGCCGAACTCATGGAAAGTTAGCGCCGGCTGAAAATACAGCCGAAGGGGGATGAACGGCCCCGGTCTGGGGCCAGCAAATAAGGATAATGAAAGCACGAGCCATACGGTTAAACATACCGGGGTATAATCTGTTTTCAGCTGCTTTAAACAAATTTGATAAAGACGACTGTGTGACGCTGTCTTTATCGGTGTCTTTTGTTTTTTTGCTATCGATTATTCCGTTTTCCACTTTAAGCATTCTGATTGTTGATCTGATTAAAGGCCTCTTTATTTCGAATAGTGCTTGGAGCGGCAATATTTCTGAGGTGCTTGCGGAAGAAATAAACCATATCATTCCGTTCGTAACGAAAAATTGGATTAAGTCCCATGTTGTCAACCCGGATGCCTACGGATCCTTTAAGGCCATCAATTTTTTAATGCTGCCGATTATCAGCGGCCTTTTTTTTAAATCGCTTGAAACTTCCTACCGTAGAATATTCCAGCTTCCACCCCGACATTTGCTTTTTGGGCAAGCGTTCTATGTCATTATCAGCGTTTTTGCCGGCTTACTTTTTTTTATGTCCAACTTCATCCTGATTATTCTTTCAACGGTCATATCCCATCTCTTAAATGCCATGAACAATGCGCCCTATGTTAATCAAGTTTCCCAAATGGCCATGACCGCATTTACGTCTCATCGAATCAATGTGTTATCGGTAATGGTACTGATTGCCTTTTATCTGGTCACCATCAAGTTGTTTCTGAATATAAGGATACAGCTGAGACACCGACTGGTTTCAGCAATTGTCTTTTGCCTGTTGTGGATCGTGGCCCGTAAACTTTTCAGCTTGTATATTAGTCATATCACCGAGGTCAACGTATTGTATGGTTCCCTTAGCTCCGTTATCGTCATCTTGATGTGGATTTTTTACTCATCTCTGGCGCTGCTATTTTCAGTAGAAGTTCTTCACGCCCTGCATTCCGGTCATTATCACTACCGGCAGTGGTAATGGTTGCTTTCGCAGTAATCCTGCCTATATTATGCTTACCTAAATCGAACGTTTTACGCTAAACCAGGGAGCGATCAATGACTGAACCAATTCGAATTTCTCCGCAGGAAGCAAGGCAAAAAGTTACTGCAGGCCAGGCGCTTCTGGTCTGTGCTTATGACGATGCCGACAAATTTGCAACCCATCACCTTGAAGGGGCCCTGTCTTTTTCGGAATTCCGGTCGCGACTGCCCGGGCTTGCCAAAAATCAGGAGATGATTTTTTACTGTGCCTGATCGCAGGAGGCCAGTTCCGCCGGTGTGGCGGAAAAATTAATTCATGATGGCTACACCAACGTAAAAGTCATTAAGGGCGGTGTGGAAGCCTGGAAAGCGGCCGGGTATGCCATGGTTTAATCGTAAAGCATCTGCAATTTTGTGGCCCTGTGGGGGGGGTGCGATTTTTTCTTTAATCAGCCGAATTTTCAGGAAGATATTGACATGCTTATCCTCCCGGTTTAAAAAAAGCTATCTCAAAAATGCATCTAACGCCCAAGGGCCGCGTTGCAAACCAATTCAAAATGCTCACATACTGTCGTGTATGCTGCGCTTTTGAATCGGTTTGCGCCTTACCCTTGGACGTGATCTACACTTTTTGAGACAGCTTTTAGATAAAGTGTCCCTGCAGAACAATTATCTGAGGGAGGATCTGAACATGACCTCTTTAATGCGCAGCGCCATTTTGACATGCTGTTTCCTGATTTTGATTGGCTGTGTCAGCGGCGGTGTCCCGACGTGGAGACAATTTCACGGTAATTTAACGGGCCAGGGCTACATACCGGTGGAAAGCGGCTTTGCGCTTTCTTCGGCGTGGGTTGCCGGACCCTATAAACTTTCGAGTTCTTCTCCGGTCATCGGGAACGATATCGATGGTAAACAAATCGTTTATATCGGTACCGTGGATGGCGAGCTGGTGGCCATCGATTCAGAGGATGGTAATGAGCGCTGGCGTCATTCATTCGCTTCCAAGGATAAAATTGCCCATATTCTCTCCACCCCTGCTGTCTCCAGAAATGGAGATGTTTATGTTATCACCCTTCACCCATTAGCCAAGCGGCGTTTCAGAAGTGTCCTGCACAAGGTCGATGAATTTAGCAGAATTCGGTGGTCATACGCATTTGCGGATGAAGGATTTACATCCGGCGCCCCCAAGATTCTGAAATGGGGTGAAGACACGCTTATTTTTATTTACCTGACGGCTGTCGTTGATAATGACCCGCAGGGCGCGCTTTTGGTGTTGCGCGACAACGGCAAGACAGTTGACTTGCTCGATCGCAAAGCCTTAGGTCGCTGTGTATGGGGCAGTGCCGCGCAGCGAGCCAGCAGTCAAGATGTGTTCGATTCATTTTCAGCGGTCGAGGAATTTATTTCCGCAAATCCATCCGAAACCGGCGGCCGAAATCTGCCGGATATGTTTGTCGATCCGACGGTGGCTGTTTTTACGGATAGAAAAATACCGCTGATCGCAATTGCAGATAACCTTTGCAGCATCGGTGCCTATGAGTGGGACGATGAATTATCTGTTGTCTGGCGGGAATTTCATCCGTTTGAAAAGCATTCCTCCACCGCGCTGTTGCCCGACGGCATGATGGTTTTCGGACGACAGGATGGAAAGACGCTGGCCTACGATATGGAAACCGGTGTCAAATTGTGGGAGTATGACGCCGGCCGGCCGGTCTTTGCGACTCCGGCGGCAGCCCCCGGGGAGAAGCTCTTTATTATCGCCAAGGATCATCTTGAGGTTCTGCGCCAACAAGATGGCACCCTTGTTCACGATGGAGAGTTGCCGCGCAAGTTTGCGCTGATGGGTCAAACTTACGCTTCGCCGGCTGTGACCGAAAATTGCATTTATGTATCTACCCGCGCGTTGCTAACCTTCAGTCACGATTTATCAACCCGCAGTCAGGATACCAACTTTAGCGGAAACGGCCTGGCATCCATTGCCCTGGGAAATAACGGTGCGGTTTACGCTGTGGCCGCAGATGGAACCATCCACAAATATCTGGGCAAAAAATAATGGTCGGCGAAAGCTGCGGCAGGCTTGCAGAGATAGCCGCGCCGCGTCAGGGTCTTTGCCCCCATTCATATCTTTGCCGAGCCCGGCGATATTTTTCTCTTTCTTCTTCAGTTAAATTTTGATTCTGGGCACAACTTAAAATCAACATGATACAGGCGATTATGAGCACAATCAATTTTTTCATATGCCTACCTTTTCTGATTAAATCCATCCAAATTGAAGCAATGCCTTATGTTAAAGCGAAAGCTAAGGTCTAGGAATCAATTGTCAATGTCCGCTGCTCCATCTTTTATGGGGGGTGGCCGCCCGGGGTTCGAATTAAAAAAAGAAGGCAGCAATCACAAAAATGCATCCGGTTTCGAATGCTTACTTTTTGGTTTTGTGGGAATCCTGGGGGGCGCCTTCTGACAACAATTTCATTAACTCTTGCCAGTCTTTTACGGTTTGCGCCTTTTGGTTTTGATCAAACGTGTATCGTTTTTTTATACGGTCTGCAGCTGCGGCAATCACGCTGGTTGAGCCGATGATGGCATAAAGATTGATGCTTTTTTCTTTTAAGCCGTTGAGTGTTTGCTCTCCCTGCCACTGTAAAACGGGTGCTTGCGGAAACGCCATTTCGTCCAGCCAGCTTCGAGCTATGCGGATGCCGGTTAAGCGGCTCAAGTAGATAACGCGATATTTATTAAGCAGTTTTTTAACGGCCTGGCGACTGGCTCCGGCTGCGATGTCTGATATAAATGCATCTTTGAACCCACTTTCGATTTCAATCAGAACCGCCTTTTCGCTTTTTTTCATTACCAGCAGCAGACCGTCACCGCTTTCCCCTTTAGAGGTTGCCCTGATGTTAATGATTCCCGCACGCTGGGGTTTATATTTGCGATACCCGTAGCCATCACCGCCGGTTAGATTTTTGCCGACGCGTTTATCATCCAGATAAAACTCCACCAACCTACCACCGTCAGCAAAAATTTTTCCCTTGGTCAACACCTTTAAATATACCGGTGTTCCGACGGTTGTCACCCGGTCGTAAACAATAACAGAACTCAGGCCGCGGGTGGCTGGTAAAATTGAAATTCCTAAAATCAGTAAAGCCAGCCACAATTTTTTTGTCAGACAAGTCTTCATTTTCGCGTTCTTGACACCTTATACAGGTTTTCATAAAATACAGGTAAATTATCGCTATAATTATATAGCGTCCAACTGCCGAGTTGCCCCGCCAAAGCGGGATTTCACATCTACAACAATTTTATCTTTATCATGACCGAATGGGCTGAGCCAAGAGATTTTAGGGAATGGGCGAAAAGAGTATTCGCATTGCGGCCTATTTTGTTGTTCATGATGGTAAGCTGCATTTTTATCCTGGAACTTCGCTTTGATTGGATGGAACGCATGTTGGGGTCATATCTGCTGACCACCAATTCACAGCGGCCTGAATCCGGTTCTATCTGGGAAAAAAGCCACCAAACCCGAACCGCCCAGCAAACCCTGGAACAAATCATAACCGACCGCCAGGCACTTCAGCGTGAAGCCCGCAGTGCAGCCACCTTTACGCAAATTGCCGCCAATGTGGCCCTCGGAAAAGGGGTGATGCTTTCAGCCGATCATTTTCGCACCCTTTATTCACGGCTGGCGCCGTCGATTGCCCATGACATTATCTCCCCCTTTGAACTGCTCGAGCTTGTCAGCAACGGGCGCTGGCGCCGGACTTATTTCGAAAAATCCATTACCGGTTTGACAATCTATCTGCTGGATGCCAACAACCGGGTGTTGCGGCAACTTGAACTGGATTCCGTTCTGTTGTCCCAATTGAAACGCGGTGAAGTAGCTCTGGCAGAATCTCTGGATCAGTTGCCGATTTTTAAAAATCGTATCTATTCTGCCGATCAGTTTTTTAATTCGCTGGAATCTCTTCCCGAAGAGATGCGCCGCAGCGTGGTGCCGCATCCGGAGAGGCTGTTGGAAATATCCGGCAAAATTGTGCGCGTCGGCATATCTGATGAAACCCTGTCTGGCTTTATCGAGCTGGCCTTTGAATTTTTCGATGGCACTCAGCACCGCGTCGTTTTAGTTCAGGGTCATGAATGGGCGGTCTGGCGCTTGCGATCCCTTCTGGAAGGTACGGATATGGATAAGGCGGCCGGTCAAACCGATGAGCAGAAAAAACACTGGACCCGTCAATGAGCCTATTTGCCGTAAGTTTGCGTCGCTTCAGCATCCTTTTTTACCTGGGGTTGACCCTGGCAGGTCTGGGGGCTTTGCTGACGACCGGTCTGTTTTTCATTGCGATACGCGAATTGCCCCAGGTACCGCAGCCATTAGGGCGTATCATCGAAACACCGCCTACGGAAATATTTGCGGCGACCGGCGAAAGATTGATGGTTATTGGCGGCCGAGAAGTCGTCCCTCTCAACCGGATTTCCCCTTTTTTTATCAAAGCGGTAATCGCCACCGAAGATCATCGGTTCTGGGAGCACCATGGCCTTGATAAACTGCGTACCCTCAAAGCGCTGTGGATAACTGTTTTTGAAAGCGGCAGGATCCAGGGGGCGTCAACCATCACCCAGCAACTTGCCAAGAATCTGTTCTTCAGCTATCGGCGAACCTATATGCGCAAATTTCGTGAACTGCTGGTGGCCCTGCAAATCGAGAGGCAATACAGCAAGCGTGAGATTCTGGAAGCCTATCTAAATCAAATTCCCTTTG
>Ga0316578_10001229_pt1 | contig 10206 bp, 7 predicted proteins | sample J0NA_2_FD_203076 | JGI IMG/M metagenome (GOLD analysis project Ga0316578, IMG submission 203076) | Rhizosphere microbial communities from salt marsh grasses in Alabama, United States - J0-2_160517rDrC | ecosystem: Host-associated > Plants > Roots > Rhizosphere | place: USA: Alabama | collected...
GCACCTCCTAAGCGGCTGCTTTTTTGCAATTTATTGATATTATTCCTTATTTTGCTCTTGATTGTCCCTGTTGATGAGGTTAAGTTCCTCGATCCTTTCCATTGTTTTAGTGATATTTGACATAATGTTATCGATTTCAGCTTTCAGTTTCTCATCATCCGTATCATTCATTCAGATTCCTCCTGCTGTTTGATCTATTATATCGGTATGATAAAATAGATCTATTTGTCAAGATGGTTAAACTAAAAATTTTATGTTATTTTACATTTTTATGTATTTATGATGAATAGAGCCTCCATATCTTACAGCCCTAACGTTGTTGGAGCAATTCTTCGGCAATTTCAAAATGGTTTCCAATATCATTTCGTAGATCCAGCCGATTTCCTTCAGGATTTTCTCTGGGTATGACTCTTATTTTACCATTTTCAAAGGCTGTCAATACTTTTTTGCGCAGCTGCTCAGCCAATTTAGCCCTGGTTTCGCCGGTTTTAACGCTTGCATTTACATTACAGTATACGACCCTGCTGCCATCTGACTTGAAAAGCTTCTCTTCTTCTGAATAGGTCATGGCAGATGGAATCACCTGGATCTTTTTTTTCTTTATATAGTTAAAATCTATGTGGACCGGTTCTCCCTTTGTACAGGAGCCTGGATACCCTTTTTGATTTTGAGGGCCGCCGGATCCTGTAACCAGAGCCGTACAAATGGATATTTGCTCTGATCGAACTTCCGGTGCCACGTTGTTCAGATTTCCTTCAACCGTGGCTTTAATCAGTGCTCCCAGGTTCCTTAATCTTCGCACAATCGGTTGCCATTCGGGTTCCGGAGGGCGAATGTTTATTTCACAAACTCTAATTCTGGTTGGCGCCATATTGTTGTCAAATGTCAAAAAACAGCCGGGATACACCAGACATGGGCGTAACATATTTTTTTCTCTCAAGGCTTTTATCAAAGGTTTTACAATATTTTCGGCTACCATATCGAAAAGATCGGATGTTTCCATGGGATGGGGCGATATACTGCCCATTCCACCGGTAATTGGATTATTTTTGCTGGCCGGCCCCGGAAAGCGTTCCGGATAATCCATGGATGTGGGAAGAATTTGAAAATTCCCGTTTTTGTCGATCAAAATGTTAAATGATATTTCAACCCCTGACATTCTTGATTCGATTAAAAGCGGCCATTTTGATTTTTTCCCGAATAAACGCTTATAATTTTTCTTATAATCTTTGATGAGTGTATCGTATACCTCTTTGATTTCCCAGGCGTTTAAAATAATACGGGAGCCTTTACCGCCGGCGCTGTAAGGATACTTCAGAACAGCGCCGCCGAATTCGTCTAGGAGTAAGAGGCAGGTTTTTAAAACGTTTTCGTAATTTTGGGCGTCGACTTCATACCATTGATCGGCTACGGGAATGCCATATTGACGGCACAGGTATTTACAGGCGATCTTGTCCCCCTCAATAAATGCACCTTCTCGACTAAATCCGATGATTCGATCAAGAAAACCGGCTGCTTCGAGCTCATCAACCAGGCCGTCTAAGAGTAAATCTTCCGGCATCGGCATGACGCAGTCGATGGTTCCATTCTTCAGAGCTTCGATAATCGCGGCGGCATACCCCTTTTTAGAATTGTCCGCTGTTGAAATGAAATTCACCGGCCATTTCATGGTTTCTGAAAATGGCTGCATGGCCGGCATTCCTCGAATAACTACGCCCTGAAAATCATCCTGATAATGGTCACTTGTGGCTGTGGAGGCAACCAATGCACTGAGTAGGGTCCTTCCGTCGGTTCCTGCAAATCCAATTTTGTAACTCACTTTATCTCCTTTGGTTTTAGGCAAAAAGTGTTTGTCGGGGCATAAACGCCGGTTGCACTATGATAGGAATTGGGCTATACCCTAACCGAGCGTATACAAGATGAAAAACATTTTAAGCATCTGATTTTCTAAGTAATTTGATGAGTTAAGGTAGTTTTTTAAACGATTCCATGTTTGAGATATAAATTATTAAAAACGCTTTCCATTTTGTTTACGATTAATTAGGGTTAGCGATTTGAAGAAAATACCTAATAGAATCCATCTCAAAAAGGTCTTTTGTTCCAATCCGCCAGAGACGGACAAGTCTCTGTGTTGGGTCCTCGTTTCAACTCCTCGACATACTAAAGTATGTCGAGGAGTTGAAACTCGGTTCCGCCTTGAACTTGAACCAAAATCCTATTTTTGAGATGGTTTCTAGTAAAGGCAAGAAATAAAAAGGACTCCCAAAATAAATGATGAAAATCCCTCAAAAGGTGGAGCCGACGGGCGGATTCGAACCGCCTACCTGCTGATTACGAATCAGCTGCTCTACCAACTGAGCTACGCCGGCACAATTAAAAGATAACTACTTTGTTTATGGATCAAAATCAAGAAAAAATATCACTAAAATATCTTTTTGATACGAGTCCTTACAAGGATTACCATGTTATTTGCACAGGGCTCTCAGGTTCAGAAAAAGCATATTTTGTGAATCGCTTGTATCTGAAATACAGGGCACCGGTCGTCGTGATTGCCCCTTCAGTCAAAGAAGCGGAAATATATTTAGAAGATATTGATTTTTTTTCTCAAAAATCTTCTCCCCCTCTGATTTATTTCCCGCCGTATAATATTACACCCTTTAAATATCTTTCATATCACAACGAAATAGCAGCCAACCGGATAAGGGCACTTTATAGGCTCATTGTTGATGATATGCCGCCCATGGTCGTAACGACCATATCGGCATTGATGCAAAGACTTTTACCAAAGCAGGAACTCTGTGACTATGCAGAACTCATAATGACGGATGAGGGTGTCGATCGGGATCGGTTGGTGGACAAACTTATTTCCAGTGGTTATGAACGAACATCGATGGTTGAAGAGCTTGGCGATTTCAGTATAAGAGGAGGTATTCTCGACATATTTTCGCCTCTTTATGAAGATCCGATACGAATTGAGCTCTTTGGTGATACCGTAGAGTCAATTCGATTTTTTTCAGCAGTCACCCAGCGAACCATCAAAAACATTTCAGAAGCCGTCATACTGCCGGCCAGGGAAACAATTCTCAAATCAACCCATCTAAACCAGGTCGTCAATCGAATAAGAAAGCAATCATCGCGCTTGAGTATTCCTGTAAGCAGAACAAGAGACTTGATCTATCGAATCAGAAATGATGGCGTTTTCCCTGGAATTGAAAGTCTGATCCCCTTGATTTATCCTGATCTGGATTCTTTTTTCGACTATGTTCCAAAAAATGCAATTTTTATTTTGGTTGAACCAGCTGAATTGGAGAATGTCGCAGACCATACGCTGTTGCAGGCATTAAAAAGTTTTGATGTCGCGCAAAAGGAATCACGGCTTTGTATTGAACCTGAGCGTCTTTATCTCACATGGCAGGAGGCTCAAGCGTTATTTGAGCAGAAAAAGACGTTCTCCGTGAAAAAGCTCCATGTATCAAAAGGAACCCTATCCGAGAGACCGCCTTTAAAGCAATTTCATTGCTCAGTGAAAAATAATATGGACATCAGCATGGAACTCGAGCGTCAACGGGAAAAGGACCTTTTTTCTCCTCTGGCAAACTGGATCAACCAACAAAGGACATCTGGGTTTGATACGCTTGTGGTTTGCCGAACCCGGACACAGGCCAAGAGATTGGTGTCGCTATTGACCCCATATGGCATTCATCTAAAAGGTATTGAGCAATTTCCTGATGCTGAACAAAGCAATGGCCAGGTTTTCATCTGTCTGGGGCGGATTTCTTCGGGATTTGTGTGGCCGGCTGAATCTTTGGCGATCATCACAGAGGATGAAATCTTTGGATCAAAGCGCCGGCCAAAAATTAAACCAGAGCAGCAAATTCGAACCCAACTTTTAGAATTTGAAGATTTAAAAACAGGGGATCTTGTAGTTCACATTGATCACGGGATAGGACAATATGGGGGCTTGGTTGAATTGACATTAAACGGATCAAGCAATGATTTCCTTCTTATCGTCTATAAAGATGACGATAAACTTTATTTGCCTGTGGATCGTATGGGCATGGTTCAAAAATACATGGGCGTGGACGGCATCGAACCGGCTCTCGACAAGATGGGCGGAAAATCATGGGAACGGGTTAAGGAAAGGGTAAAAAGATCGACAGAAAAAATTGCCGGAGAACTCTTAAAACTCTATGCTGAACGTAAAGTCAGGCGAGGACATGCTTTCAGAGAATTGGACGTTGATTTTAAAACTTTTGATTTGGGCTTTCCTTATGAAGAGACCCAAGATCAGCTTTTGGCTATCGAAGACGTATACAATGACATGAAGGCACAAATTTCAATGGACCGGCTGGTATGCGGTGATGTTGGATACGGAAAAACTGAGGTTGCTCTGCGCGCTTCATTGATGGCCGTCAATGATGGTAAACAGGTTGCATTGCTTGTTCCAACGACTGTACTTGCAGAACAGCATTTTACGACGTTTTCAGAGCGTTTCCAAAGGTATCCGATTAACATTGCATGCTTGAGCAGGTTTCGGCCTTTAAAAGCACAGCGCAACATCGTAAATGATCTTAAAACCGGAAAGATAGATATTGTCATTGGAACACATCGCCTGATTCAAAAAGATGTAATGTTTAGAGATCTTGGACTCTTAATCCTTGATGAAGAACAGCGCTTTGGGGTTAAACATAAAGAAAAGTTGAAAAGGATTAAACGTTCGGTGGATGTTCTTGCTTTAACCGCTACACCCATACCAAGAACCCTTCATATGTCGCTGATGGGAGTAAGGGATATCAGCATCATTTCAACACCACCTGAGCATCGTAAGTCTATTATTACCTACATTTCTGAATTTGATGACGCCGTCATTTCCGATGCCATACAAAAGGAACTCGATAGAAATGGGCAGATCTTTTTCGTTCATAATAATATTCATACGATAAAGGCAATGGCAAAGCACCTGCAGGAATTGGTGCCCAATGTCAGACTCGATGTGGCGCACGGGCGTCTGGATGAGGAGGAATTAGAAGTTGTCATGTTGCGTTTTATGAATAAAGAGATAGACTTGTTGGTGTGCACGACTATCATAGAGTCAGGACTTGATATTCCCTCCGCCAACACCATCCTGATCAACCGGGCTGACAGATTCGGGCTTGCTCAAATTTATCAGTTGCGCGGTCGTGTCGGACGTCTGGATGAGCAAGCCTATGCCTATCTTTTTATACCTAAGGAAAGTTCGCTGGGCAAAGATGCTAAAAAACGTCTTAAGGTTTTAATGGAACACAGTGATCTTGGATCAGGCTTTCAAATTGCCATGAGTGATCTAAAAATCAGAGGCGGTGGAACGATTTTAGGTGCGTCCCAATCCGGCCATATTGCTGCAGTGGGTTACGACATGTTTCTCAAGTTGATGGAAAACTCAATGGCGAAACTGAAAGGGGAAAAAGTTCAGGAAAGTCTTGAACCGGAGATCAACATTAATATGCTTGCGTTAATACCTGAGTTCTATATTACCGATATTGATCAGCGCCTAAGCGCATATCGTCGACTTGCTAGAATGACAGAGCTCAAAGAAATAGCTGATTTCAAGGAGGAGTTGACGGATAGGTTTGGAGATTTGAACATGGAAACGGAAAATCTTCTTTTAAAAATCATGCTCAGGGTTTTAGCCATAAAGGCTGGTGTCAACAGAGTTGATCTTAAAGGACACCTGCTTTTACTCTCATTTTCACAAGCACATCAGAAAAATCCTTCCGGTATAATAAACATGGTTCTTTCAGAACGAGATCAATATGAAATCACACCGGATCATATTTTGAAGGTCAAACTGAAAAAAGGAAATACATCCTTTCTCTTGTCTCAAACCAAAAACATCTTGAAAGAAATTATACGACGTGTTAATAGCTAAAAATTTAAACGATTTAGGAGTTACTAATAAGCAAATGGGATGTTCGACACGTCTGTGCTCCCGGGAGTGCTCCCCGTTTCGCTCCTTCAATGCCGCTATACGATGAAGCTCGCCCATAAGCACAGACAAAAATGTCGAGGAGGAGTTGTAGCTTTTAGAAACTTGGATTTAGATATGAACTATTACAGATTCTGATGATAAGATATTCAATTACATTTGTTTTATTAAGTTGTTTTCTGTGGGTTGGATATACATTGGTCGGGTGTTCTGATTTCGAACACAAACAAAAAGATGAATATTTTATCAAAGTTGGGAACAGAACAATAACCGTTGCGGATTTCAACAAGGCTTTTGAAATCGCCAAGAATGCATATTCGAATAATAGAATACGGAAAGCTGACATCGCCCGGGAAGCTCGACTTCGGCTTATCCAACAGATGACTGAGGAGATGATTCTCCTTCAAAGGGCTGAAGAACTCGGTATTACGGTTACAGATTCTCAGGTGGAAAAGGCCTTAAAAGATATAAAAAAGGATTATCCCGATAATGTGTTCCAAGAAACGCTGCTTGAGTATGCCGTTCCTTATCAGTCCTTTACAGAGGGATTAAAGACACGTTTGATTATGGAGAAAGTGATTACACAAGAGTTGGGGGATAAGATCATCGTAACGAATGATGATATATCAAAATATTATGAGGAACACTTCAAGGATGATGGCACGGTACCTGATAAAGAGCACATCAAGGACAAGGATACGTCACCTGGTGGGAAAAATGAGTCAAAGGAATCAAGGGATATCAACAACAAGATCATTATTAAAATATTGCGCAAAGAGAAGTTGGAAAAAGCATATGCATCGTGGATAAAACAACTTAAAAACAAATACCCAGTTGAAATAAACAAAGAAGAATTTAAAAAAATGGCTGGGTTGTAAAGTGATTTATGCCTGAGTTGAGCTTAGGCTGTGGTTTCTCAGAATGAAAAGCAGGTACTTTAAAAATATTCGTATCAATTTAATATATTGTATAATATATACGTTGTTTTTTTATGGGCTTGGTTATCCATTAATTTTAAACTCCACGAGTGCGGAAATTGTTGATCGTATTGTTGCCGTGGTTAATGATGATGTCATTACACTTACCGAACTCAACAGTTCATTTAAGCCTTACGCGGAAAAAATTCGATCCCTTGGATATCCACGGGAGAAAGAACAACAACTTTTCTTTAAAGTCAGAAAGGAAATACTTGACCATCTTATTGATCAGAAAATTGAAGATCAGGAGATAAAGCGTTCAAAGGTTGAAATCAGCGAAGAACAGATTGATCGAACCATTGAGCGGATCAAAGAGACAAATTTTCTCACAGATGAACAGCTAAGAGCGGGAATAGCCAAAGAAGGAATGACCATGGAAGAGTATCGCGAAAAAATAAAAAATCAGATACTCAGGGAAAGGCTTGTCAATCTTAAAGTCAAATCGAAGATCGTGATTACCAAAGAAGACATTAAAGCCTATTATGAAAAACATATAGATGAATATGTCGGAAAACCAAAATACCATCTTCGCAATATCATTTTAAAAGTTCCTTTGTTTACGGATGATACAAAGAAACTTGAGATTAAAACGAAAATGGATGAGATCTTGGAAAAATTAAAGTCCGGAGAATCTTTTGAAGCTTTGGCGGCAAAGTATTCAGAATCACCTGCGGCTTCTGATGGCGGAGATCTGGGTGAGTTCGAATTCGATTCTCTATCACCACAACTTCAAAAGGCCATCGAAAAATTAAAGCCCGGTGAATTTACTCCCGTACTCGATACAGATTTGGGTTATCAGATTTTATTTCTGGAAAATATAGTAAGTGATGAAGGAAAGACACTTGAGGAGGTTACACCGGAAATTGAAAGTAAGCTTTATAATGAAACCATTGATAAAAAATATGGGGCATGGATTGGAGAATTGCGAAAACAGTCCGTTATTAAAATCATCCAGTAGCGTTTTTTAGGTTCTACCTGAAGAATCGCTGAAAGAATTTAAAGTGAACTAAAATTGTAAGTGAGCTAAAGTTAGAAAAAGTTGGGCCAGTTGGCCCGTTATGCCCGTTCGCCCGTTGTTTAAAACCGGCCAACCGGCCAACTGGTGAACTGGTGAACTTGATTTTATTGTGAAATATGCATAGTGAATCCAACAAAATACTCGTTGAAAGCATAAAAAGACTGTTCAGAAGAGATGCCACCAGCCATCTTGTTAAGATTGTCAAAAAAACCCACGCTGCGGATTTGGCCCTGGTATTCGAGTCTTTGTCAAATTATAATCAACGAAGACTATTTGATCTCATCGATGATGTTGGGATGAAGGGTGAGGTTTTCAGTAACCTCGAAGAAGACACACTTTTGGGCATCGTGGAAGGAATGAATGTAGACGATATCGTCGAAGTCCTTGACCTCATGCCAAAAGATGATGTTGCCGACCTCTTGGGACGGTTGCCTGTTGAAAAATCCGATGACATCCTTGAGAAAATGAAAAAGGAAGGTTCCGAAGAGGTCGAGGGGCTGCTTCACTATGAGGATGATACAGCGGGCGGTATCATGGTCCCTGAGTTTATTGCTTTGGAAGAAGGCATAACCGCTGGTGAGGCCATTCGTTCGCTTCAAAAAGAGCATTTGGATGTTGAAATGCCGTTTTATCTTTATGTGGTTGATGCGAACGGCAAATTGATCGGCGTCAGTTCTTTGAGACAGTTGGTCGTGGTTCCGCCCAATACACCTTTAAAGAATTTCATGACCACAGATGTTTTTGCGGTTAAAACGGATATGGATCAGGAAGAGGTGGCAAAAATCGTTGCCCGTTATGACATCCTTGCCGTGCCGGTGGTGGATGACACCAACAAGTTGGTCGGTATTGTTACCGTAGATGATGTTATCGATATCATCAGAGAAGAGGCTACGGAAGACATATTGAAAATGGTGGGTGTCGGCGAAGAATTCGTTGAGACCAAATCCATATTCAGCAATATCAAAATGCGCATGCCCTGGCTGTTTGCGAGCTGCGTCGGCGGAATTATTGCATCGTTTATTATCGGTTATTTTCAGTCAAGTTTAACTAAATTGGCCTATCTGGCGGCGTTTATTCCGGTGATTATGGGCATGGGCGGCAATATTGGCGTTCAATCCTCTACCATTACAGTTCGTGGACTGGCCACTGGGCGCCTAAGCATCCGTGACTTATGGACAGTAGTTTCCAAGCAGCTTTTGGTTGGGCTGATGCTGGGTCTTTTTTACGGATTTGCTGTTGGTGTGGTGGCACAGCTGAAGTACAGCCGGGAATTGTTTGCCCTGTCTGTGGGACTGGGTGTGCTTTCTTCCATGACCATGGCAGCTCTTGCCGGATCTTTGGTGCCGATGACCTTGGCTAAAATCAATATCGACCCGGCCATTGCGTCGGGTCCTTTTGTTACCACGGCCATTGATATCATCAGCGTGTCCTTCTATTTTATCATTGCCACGACCCTCCTTGGTATATGAAAAGATGTCGAGTTATTCTACGCCTGCAATTGTGCTGCGTAAGATCGATTATGGAGAATATGATTTTGTCATTACGCTTTTTACGCTGAAAAAAGGCAAAGTTTCAGTCATTGCAAAATCTGCCAAAAAAAGCAAAAAACGATTCGCAGGAGTCCTTGAACTCTTTTCAATAATAGACGTGGTATGCAATGTTGGCCGAAGAAAAGGCCTTCCGGTTTTACAGGAGGCCACCTTAAAATATCCTTTTCCTAACATCAGAACCAGCATGTTAAAGACGGCCTATGCCAGCTACTGGGCAGAACTCATAAACGAGTGGATGGAAAGCGGTCAAAAACAAGTTCAGCTTTACCAGCTCTTTCAGTATGTTCTAAGAGAACTCGATTCAAGTCGGGCATCGGAGGCAGCACTTTCTATTTTGTTTCAGATAAAGTTTTTGACCATATCCGGTCTTTCACCAAATTTAAGACAATGTAGCGTCTGCCGCACCGAAGTAGAGAAGATAAAGGAAACAAGAGTTCAATTTGATTATGCAAATGGAGGCATCTTATGTAACGAATGTGCTTCCAAGACTTTGCAGAAACCGTTTCTTTCAAAGGGGATCATTAAACAGCTTTTGTGGATGGAAAAGGGGGATTTGGTCAAAGCGGTAAGGATCAAGTCTTCTTCCGATGCATTAAGGGAAGGTTCGGAATTCTTGGAGACCTTTGTGCCCTATCATTTGGGTAAAGAACCCCGGAGTTTGAAATTTTTGCAGCAGATAAGAAAGTGGTAGATTCC
>Ga0316578_10001231_pt1 | contig 10196 bp, 10 predicted proteins | sample J0NA_2_FD_203076 | JGI IMG/M metagenome (GOLD analysis project Ga0316578, IMG submission 203076) | Rhizosphere microbial communities from salt marsh grasses in Alabama, United States - J0-2_160517rDrC | ecosystem: Host-associated > Plants > Roots > Rhizosphere | place: USA: Alabama | collected...
CCTAGTCGCTGCTACCCTGTCCGGAGAATCAACGGGAGATGGGAGCATTGAGGTCACAAGCGATGGCTCTCCGTTCCAATTTCAGGCTGTAGACGTATACTCGAGCATGACGCCCATTCCCTATAGATTCATTGGGATTTTAGATTCTCAGGTTGTCTTCGATGTGTCAGGAACGGAGCCCAATACCTATGGCGGCTTCGCAACCGTGGAGAATCCTCATAGCGCCGAGTTCATCGACACGCTAGAAATCACTCTCACGAACCCGATGCTAGAAAATCCAATGGGGCTTGATAACATTGTCGTTTCCAGTTCCGTAACGGACACCGTAGAAATACTTGACTTCGCGGGACTGACGCATGATTCATCATTTGCTGTTTATTACCAAGGCGAATTTAGCGTGACCTCCGTGTTCGGTGATTGGTGGGTTTCCGCTACATACGGAAACCCACCGCCTTTCATCTATTTTTACAGTCCAAATCTTCTTGATCCCGTTGGCGGGTCCGTCACCGGGATCACTCCCAAATGGGTGCGGTGCCGCAACATGACGACCAGGCAGATGATATGGATCCTAGAGCCGGGCATCTCATGGAACTGCGAAGAGGAAGGACTGATAGTTAATTCGGGAGACCGAGTGCGCATGACGGTGGAAGGCATAGTCGATTGACGCAAAGGAGTGAAGCCGCTCCTGCTAGAGGTGTCCTCTCCAGCCCTCGCGGAAGTTGATCATTCGAGTGTATCGACGATGGGCTTTTCCCGGCGCATCCCGTAAGCCAAGCTCGTTTTCCGGAACCAGGATGAGGTGCACATGATTGGGCATCAGGCAGTAGGGAAGCACCTGTGTGCCGCAACCGCGACCGCAGGCGACGATATTCGGGGTAGTCCTCATCGCCGAAAAATGTCCGCTGGCGTCGATTGCCCCGCTGGGTCACGTGGTGGGGCAATCCGGGAGCAATTCCTCTGGGGGGGCTTGCCATGCCGTTTTCGGAGGTTCATTCGAGTTCCTGGGCTACCGCTTTGAGGCGGGTCGGCGCTACGTGCGCACGAGCAGTCGGCGGGTGCTGAAGGAGCGGGTCCGGCAGCTCACGCGCCGCAGTGGCGGCCAGAGCCTGGAGCACGTGATCGCCGGCCTCAACCCGCTGCTGCGTGGTTGGTTCGCGTAATTTACGCACGCCCATCGCACGGAGTTCCCGGCCCTCGACGGTTGCATCCGCCGGCGCTGGCGCGCGCTGCTGCGCAACCAGGCCAAGCGCCTTGCAGCTGGCCATTGCACGGCTGACCACCACCGCTGGCCGAATGCCTTTTTCGCTGAACATGGGCTCACCCTTTTGACCGGTCATGATCTGGCGCGCCAATCCCGACAAGGAAACCACCGTCTGGAGAGCCGTGTGCGGGAGAACCGCAAGCACGGTTCGGAGGGAGGGGAGGGCGTCAGCCCTTCCCTACTCCTATCGAGGAACGCGAAATTCAGATGCCTGAGACGTTGAGTGAGACTCAAGCGCCCTGGTCCGGGGTTCGCCAGAGGGACACTGCGTCGCGTCAGGACCGAGGCCGTAACTGGAGTCTGCGGTGTAGGCGACGAGCGCCTGGGAGACGGTCTCGCCATAAAACTCGTGGAGCTTCTGGACGGGAAAGGACGATGGAGCCTCGCTCGTCTGAGATTTCCCTTTCTATCCAATCAGTTGAAAATTTCTCGATCACGCCAACGCGGTTCCGCGATCGGGCTTGAATATAGTCGTGGATGCTTGTCTAGGCCCTGCCCGCCCCCAACCTTGGCGCCATCGTACAATCGACGCCGGGCCCCGCGGCCCCGGCCAAAGAAGAGGAGATCAGCATGGAAACCTCAGCCGTCGAGCAGCTCATCCGCGCAGGAATTCCGGGCGCCCAGGTGCAGGTGACGGGGGATGGCAGCCATTTCGACGCGGTGGTGGTGAGCGAGGCCTTCGCGGGTCTCACGCCGCTCAAGAAGCAGCGGCTGGTGATGGACTCGGTGAAGCCGCAGATCGCGAGCGGGGAGCTCCATGCCCTGTCCATCAAGACCTTCACGCCGGAGGAGTGGGCCGGGCAGGGGGCCTGAGGCCGCCGCTGGAGGCGGGCATTTCCCTGGCGCGTGGGTGGCGATCGAGGCGCGCACCTGCTTGTGCCCCCCGTGCCCAATGCCATACTTATGGTTGAGGGTATAAGGTTCAACAAGAGACGGAGGCGACGACATGTTTCTCAAGCACACCACTACCGGCAAGATGGTCGAGGTCCTGAGCCTGCGCGACCTCTTCAACCCCATGCATGGCACCGTGATCGGCCGCTATCACTACGGGGAAGAGGCGCAGGACCCGGAGAGTTTCGACAAGAGCGAGCTGGCCTTTTGCTCGGACGAGCCCATGCCCAAGTGCTGGACGGATGTCCACTACAGGGACTCGGAGGCCATGCGTCACTACAAGCAGGCGTCCTGACGCCGGCTTAGGGAAGCGCTCCTTAGCGACGCGTTGACGGATCCGGTACCTTCCGGCCCACAGGGACGTGACGCCGGCTCTCAGGCGCCGCAAGCCCTGGTGTCCCTCTCCTTAATCGGATTCCTCGTAGGAGCGCCGCCCGGGCGCGACCCGCGCAGATGAGCTGTTTTTCGGTCAAGCTTCGAGACAGGGCCAAGCAAGGTCCTCAACGTCCGAACAGCGTTGCCCATTTCGATACCGCCGCAATCCATCGAATTCCCACGGCGGGCTGAGACCCATGTATCATTTCGGCCGTCATGGGCGGCCACCACAACCATACGCACGCGCACCAGCCGATCGGGGTCTTCGACTCCGGCGTCGGCGGCTTATCCGTGCTCCGGGAGATCCGACAGGAGCTGCCCCACGAGGACCTGCTCTATGTGGCCGACTCGGGACATGCCCCGTACGGGGACAAGCCCATGGAGGTCATCGAGGAGCGCTCCGTGGCGATCACGGAGTTCCTGCTCGAGCAGGGGGCCAAGGCCGTGGTGGTGGCCTGCAACACCGCCACGGGGGCGGCGGCGCGGCTGCTCCGGGCCCGCTATCCCGTCCCCATCGTGGCCATGGAGCCGGCCATCAAGCCCGCGGTGGCCCGGACCAGGTCAGGGGTCATCGGCGTGCTTGCCACGCGACGCACCCTGGAAAGTCACAACTTCTCGGTCCTGCTGGAGCGGGTCGGGGCCGGCGCCGAGGTGCTGCTCCAGCCCTGCCCGGGCCTGGTGGAGCGGGTGGAGGCGGGGGATCTGGACGGGGACCACACGCGCACCTTGCTCTCCGACTATGTCCAGCCCCTGCTTGAGCGGGGGGCCGACACGCTGGTGCTCGGCTGTACCCATTACCCGCACCTGATCCCACTCATCGGATTGCTGGCGGGTCCAGAGGTGGCCGTTATGGACTCGGGGGCCGCTGTGGCGCGGCAGGTGCGCCGGCGTCTGGAGTCGATCGACCGCCTTGCCCCCGCCGGCCGGCTCGGTACCGAGCGTTTCTGGACCAGCGGCTGCCCGGTCGGTACCCACGGTCTCATGACCCGCCTGTGGCGCTCCGACGTGCACCTGGAGCGGCTCCCGCTGCCGCGGCCGGAGGTCGAGGCCGCCGAGGCCTTGGGCCTGCCCGATCTGGTCCTCCAGCTCCAGTGAGGGACCGCGCATTGGACCCTGCCCTGGAGTCAGCCCCGCCGAGGGCACGCATCCTCGCCCGAACGTCGCTCGCGCTATTGCTGTTGCTGCTGGTCGTCGGCTGGGCGCCGGGGTATCTAGCCGCGGGCGATCCCTGCCTCAAGCTGGTCTTCGGTCGCTATTGCCTGGGGGGTGACGTGAACCCCTTGCTCCAGACCAGCCCCGCGCCCCTGGCCAGGCAGACCGAGGGCAAGAGTCTCGCGCTGATCTTCCCGGACGACGCGGACCAGGTCTATGTACTCGCCTTCGGTGGGCGGATCTACAAGGTGGTGCGCAGCTACCGGGTCGAGACTCAGCTGCGCTTCGACGACATCTATAACCTGCTGCGGGAGAAGTATGGTCCGGGCGAGGACAAGAGCAGCTTCCCCGAGCTGGCCACCACACCGGGGCGGCGGCTGGCCTCGATCCGCCGCGGAGAGGGGCGCGCAGTGCATGTCTGGCATCCCGCCGACACCTGGCACATCGAGCTTAGCTGGACCCGTGAGTTTGGCCTGTCGCTCGCCTACATCGCGGACGCCATCGAGGCGGAGCGTCACGCCCAGGTGGCCGGAGGCCTGTAGGTCCCCATAGGTCGGCCGTAGGTCAGGCTTCAAGCCCGACGGCGAGCTCACGGACTGCCTGACACGTCGTAGTCGGGCTGAAGCCTGACCTACGCGGGCGACAGGCGCCGTCCCCGCAGCATGTCTCCCTCCGGAGTCAGACCCAGGATCCTCACCTCCATGATGTCTCCCACGGGCGGTGCCCCCGGGTCCGGGTCGATTCGAACCGGAAGGTAGTTGGGCGTGTAGCCGAAGAGTCCACTGCCGCCCCCGGACCCTGGGTCCGCTTCCCGCAGCACCGGGACCCGGGCGCCGATCTGGGTCTCCAGGACCCCGCGACGCAGCCGCCGTGCGATTCGGGTCAGATCCCGGGCGCGTCGTCTCTTGGTGCCGGTGTCCACCTGGCCGGGGAGCTCGGCGGCATGGGTGCCGGGCCCTCGGGAATAGGGAAAGACATGGACCTGACCGAACCCCAGGGCCTCCACGAAGGCGAGGGTCTCCTGCCAGTCTGATTCGGTCTCGCCGGGAAAGCCGACGATGATGTCGGTGCTGAGATTGAGCCCGGCGACCGCGGACCGGCCCTCCTCCGCCAACCGGGCGAACGCGGTCGTCCTGCAGCGTCGCCCCATCCGTCTGAGGACGGTGTCGGACCCGCTCTGCATGGGCAGGTGCAGGTGGGGCATCAGGCGCCGGTCGCAGAACAGCTCCCAGAATCCGGCCGGCAGGTCCCAGGGCTCCAGGGAGCCCAGGCGGATCCGCGGCACCGAGGTGTCGCTGAGCAGTGCGCGGATCAGGCCGGCCAGACCGCGGGGCTGTCCGGACTCGAGGTCGCCCCCGTAGCCTCCCAGGTGAACCCCGGTCAGCACGACCTCCCGGACGCCCGAGGCGGCCAGGCGGCTCACCTGGTCCACGACCTCGGCGATGGGCCGGCTGCGCTCTTCCCCCCGGGCCAGGGTGGTGATACAGAAGGTGCACTTGTGACGGCAGCCGTCCTGGACCTTCACGAAGGCCCGCTGGCGGCCCCGGGCGAAGAGGGTTTGGGATGGTGTCTCGGTGGACCGCCCCGGGTCGACGGGTAGGGCGAGGGTGGCGGCGGCGATCTCGGCCAGCCGGTCCTTGTCCCGGTTCGCGATGATCAGATCCGCGGCGCCCGCGTCCCCCAGGGTGTCCGGCTCCAGGGTGGCGAGGCAGCCGCTCACCACCAGGCGGGCCTGGGGATCGAGCCGCCGGCCGCGGCGCATCAGCTGCCGGGACTTGCGGGCCGCCTCCCGGGTGACGGCGCAGGTGTTGACGACCACCAGGTCGGCGGGCTCCCCGTCCCCCGCGACCCGAAGGCCCAGCCGGCGAAATCCCTCGGCCCAGGCCTCCAGCTCCGCCTCGTTCAAGCGACAGCCAAGGGACTGGAGACGCACCCGGGGCCCCTCACTCATCGCCAAACGGACGGAACCGCCCGCTCAGGCGCGGCTGGGACCGGAAGGCGCCATTCCCGATGCCATTCCGGGCGGCGGCGGTACCGGGGAGTTTTGGTGCACCACCAGGCGCCAGCCGTCGGCCCCCCGACGGAACAGATTGCTGGCATACACGGGGGGGATGGGCTGGGTCGGGCGCCCGCCGCCGGGTTGCGCGGGTGGGGCGATCCGCTCCTCGATCAGATGCACCGCCAAGTCGCCGCCCTCGATCCAGCTCAGGTGGCGCACCTGGATGTCGAAGGCGGCACCCTGGGAGAACATGGAGCGCCACATCTCCAGCACCTCGGTCCCCTGGATCAGGGGCGTCATCGGGAGCAGGCAGGCGATGTCGGTGGATGCCTCCCAGACCTGGGTCATGGCTTGTGCGTCTGCGCTCTCCAGGGCGTCGTAGAAGGCGTCCTCGGCGTCCTGTGGGGTGTCGAAGGCCATTGGGCTGATCTCGAATCTTGCAGGTCAGTGCCGGGGGCTGGGCGGGGTGGCGGACGACCCGCCGGATCCGAAGCCGGGTCCCCGATCAGGATGGGCGCGACGCGGGATGCGCAGGGTGATGGTCCCGTCCTTCGTCTCCCGCGTCATGGCCGCGAGGTCCGCGTCCGCCGGAAGGGCGACATATTGGCGCACGGAGCCAGTGGCGTAGCTGAAGCTGCGTTGATAGCCGTGGCCGTCGTCGAAGGTGTCCTCCTGCTCCGTCCGGGCGTCGGTGCTGCGCGAGATGTCGAGCGACCGCCCTCTGGGGCTCACCTGGACCTCATCGGTCTTACCGTCGCTCACCAAGACGTGCACCAGATAGGCATCGTCCGTCATTTCGCGGGTGACGCGCAGCCCTACCTGCGTGCGCTCCCCACCCGGTCCGTAAGAGTAGGAGTAACCGTAGCCGTAGGGGGCGCCATACCGGGACCCGTCAGGGGCTGGCCTACCGGCTTGGTCACCCTGCGCCCCTGCTGCGGGCCCCCGGTCGGGCGGACCCATCGCGCCGGGATTCCACCATGACTGGCCCCAGGGATACCCGGCTTGGGGTCGCCCGCCGGGATAGGAATAAGGTGGCGGGAAGCCGCCGTACCCATAGCCCTGGCCGTATCCAGGTGGCGAATCGGGCGTCCAGGCGGACGCCAGTGTGGGTGTCATTGCGACCAGGGCTGCTGCGGCGAGATGGCTGCGGCTAGGCATGGATGGGCTCCCAGTCAGTCTGTGCTTGCACGGGGTCCGACGCCGGTGCTGGTCCGGACGGCCCGACTAAGTATAGGTAGGTGCTAGCCCCGGCGCACGGACCAGGTCGGTCGAGCGGCCTCGTCGGTGATGCCATGGAGCCGTAGCCAATCCAGGGCCTCGACGGCGTCCTGCTCAAACCAGGTCCCGGCGGAGCCGAGCCTGAACGTATAGCCCCAGGCATCCATGTCCGCCATCATCCGCTCCTGCCCCAGGGCGGGTATCCCGGCGGCGATGAGGATCTGCAGATAGCACACCGCATCCTCTTCCGCGTCGTCGCCCCCCGCATCGGTGTGCAGGGCGAGCCGCCGCATCGGATCCATGCAGACGAAATGGCAGGCCTCGTGGAGAAGGGAGTGGACGGGGGTGTCTGACCGCACATGCAGGCGGCTCCCGATCAGCCCCGCCTCGGACTCGCCCCAGTAGCTCCCGGGGATGGGGCTGCCGAGGGGGCAGTCCCGGATCTCGAGCCCGAATCGAGCCAGCAGGGACCGGATCGCCTGCTGGTGGGAGTCGGACCAACGCAGAACGGGCGCGGGATCGGGCGCCGGTCGGGTATGGCTGGGCGAAGGCAGCTTCAAAGGGGGTTCAAGGGTTCGACAGGACGTCTGGTGCAGGCCGCGATCATACCCGACCCGCCTCCCGGATGGCCCCTCGTGTCCGTCGACCTCAGCCGGCCCGACTCAGGGTCTGCAGCGGGGGGCGCACCAGCAGGGGGTAGGTGGCGAGGGTGCCGGCCAACCCGATCAGCAGCCCCGAGCCCAGGACGCCCAGCAGCCAGAGGACGGGGTTGAATTCGAAGGCCAGCCCGAAGAGCTGGTCCGCCAGGAGCCAGCCGGTGAGCTCCGCGAAGATGGAGGCCAACAGACCCGCGAGCAGGCCAGCAGCCGTGAACTCCACCGCCAGGCTTCCCAGCAGGGCCCGCCGTCCCGTGCCCAGGGTGCGCAGGATGGCATGGTCGGCACGCCGCTCCGCAAGGCTCGCCTGGATGCCCGCCGCCATCACCAGCAGCCCCGCGACCAGCGTGAACAGGAAGACGTACTCCACCGCCAGGACCCCCCGGTCCACCACCTGCCGGACCTGCTTGAGCAGGGCGTCCACGTCCAGGAGGGTCACGCTGGGAAAGGACCGGGCGAGCGCCGGGACCACCGACTCCCGCTCGGGCGGCAGATAGAAGCTGGTGATGTAGGTGGCGGGCTCCGACGCGAACAGGGCAGAGGGCCCCACCACGAAGAAGTTGACGTTGAAGCTGTCCCACTGGACCTCCCGAAGGCTGGTCACCGGGGCGCTCACCGCGTGGCCGGAGACCCAGAAGGTCAGCCGGTCCCCCAGGGAGATCCCCAGGGTCTCCGCGAGCCCCTGCTCCACGGAGAGCTGGGGCTCCCGGGTGCCGGGCCGCCACCAGCGCCCGGCGACGATGCGGTTGTCCACCCGGGGCGCGTCGGCGTAGCTCAGGTTGAACTCCCGGGCGGCGAGGCGCTCGGCCCTGGGGTTTTCGTAGTCGGAGGGCCGCACCTCCCGGTCGCCGATGTGCGTGAGGCGTCCGCGGATCATGGGGTAGAGCTCGGCCTTCTCCAGGCCGTTTTCGGCCAGAAAGCGCTCCATGGGCCCCACCTCGTGGGGCTGGATATTGATCAGGAAGTGGTTTGGCGCCCCCTCCGGAATCGTGTCCCGCCAGGTCCGCAGGAGGTCGACCCGGACCACCGCGAGGAGCAGCAGGGCCAGGACGCCCAGTCCAAAACCGGCGATCTGCAGGACCGACGCGGTGGGGCGCCGGGCCAGGGCCGCGAGGCCCAGACGCCACACCCCCCGACTTCGGGCGGCCAGCCCGCCGGCCAGGCGCACCAGCGCCAGAACCGAGGCGATCAGCGTCGCCAGTGCCGCGGCCACTCCTGCCAGGAGCTTCCAGGCCAGTTTGGGGTCGCCCGCCTGCCAGAACACCAAGAGGGCCAGAACCAGGCCGGCCGAGAGCACCGCCAGGGCCGCGGAGGAGCGCGGCGGACCCAGGTCCCGGCGCAGGGCCCGCAGGGGCGGCACCTTGGCGATTTGGATCAGGGGCGGCAGGGCGAAGCCCAGAAGCGCCACCAGGCCAGTCGCGATCCCGACGGCCACCGGGGCCAGCGACGGGCTCGGCAGGTCGGCGCCCAGCGAGTCGGCGAGGGTCGCCACCAAGGCCAGTTGGCCCATCCAGCCGAGCAGACAACCGAGGAGGCTCGCCCCAAGGGCGAAAACTACGAGGCGAAGTACGAAGATCCCAGTCAGCAGGTGGCGGGGAGCCCCCAGGCAGCGCATCACCGCCACGGCGTCGATCTGGCGCTCGACCAGTCGGCGGCTGGCGAGTGCGATGGCGCTGCCCGCGACCAATAGGGTCACCAGCGTCGCGAGGTGCAGGAAGCGCGAGGCGCGATCCACGGCCGACTCGAGCTCCGGCCGGGCGGTGCGCCCGTCGATCAGTTCCAGGTTGGCCGGCAGACGGGGCTTGAGCCACGCGGAGAAGGTGTCCACCGCCCCGATCTCCCCTGCCGCCAGTAGGCGGTGACGCACCCGGCTCGCCTCCCCGACAAGGTGGGTGGCCGGGAGGTCGGCGGCTCTCATCAGCACCCTGGGGGCAAGCTGGAACAGGTTGCCGCCCCGGTCGGGCTCGAAGCTCAGGATGCTCCTGATACGCAGCCGCGCATCCCCTAAGCCCACCGAGTCCCCGATCTGGGCGTCCAGGAGCCGCAGCAGCCTGGACTCCACCCAGATCTCGCCGGGTCTCGGCCCCCGCTCGACCGTGCGCTCCGGCGCCTCGAGGCCGTCGCGCACCCGCAGCCGGCCGCGCAGTGGATAGGACTCGTCCGTCGCCTTGACCTGCACCAGCTGGGGGCCCCGCTCGCCCATGACCACGCTCGGGAACTCCAGGGTGCGGGCGCTGCGCAGACCGAAGGCCAACGCCCGCTCCCGATACACCTCCGGTGGCTCGGAGGACCCTTCCACCGCCAGGTCGGCGGCGATCAGCTCGCCCCCTTGCCGGGCCATGGACGCCTCGATCCGATCGGTGAAGAAGCCCACCGCGGTGACTGCCGCCACGGTCAGCACCAGGGCGGCGCTCAGCAGTGCCAGCTCGCCGCTGCGCCAGTCCCGGCGCAGCAGGCGCAGGGTGAGGCGCCAGGGGCTCACGCCATGGCCTCCAGTGCTCCGGCGCGCATGTGCAGACGCCGGTCGCAGCGTCCCGCCAGTCGCTCATCGTGGGTGACCAGGACCAAGGCTGCCCCGGCCTCGGCGCGCAGCTCCAGCAGCAGGTCGATGATGTGCTCCCCAGTGGCCTGATCCAGGTTGCCA
>Ga0316578_10001233_pt1 | contig 10188 bp, 10 predicted proteins | sample J0NA_2_FD_203076 | JGI IMG/M metagenome (GOLD analysis project Ga0316578, IMG submission 203076) | Rhizosphere microbial communities from salt marsh grasses in Alabama, United States - J0-2_160517rDrC | ecosystem: Host-associated > Plants > Roots > Rhizosphere | place: USA: Alabama | collected...
GTGGCAAGAGTTGCGCGGGTGGCCTGCTTGGATTTTTCTCGTCTGGCTGCTGGCGATGCTCACCATGCCCATCACCAATTGGATATGGGGCGAGCGCGCCCTGTATCTCCACATCTCGCTCAGCGTTTTGATTCAAGCCTGCCTCTCGACAGCTCTCCTGGCGCGCGGCCAGGGTATCCCGCGCACGGCCCTCACCGTGGCAATTGTCTTTGTTCTATCGTGGGGGCTCGAGGCGGTGGGGTCAGCCACCGGTATCCCCTTTGGACATTATCACTACACCGAACGCCTACAACCCCAGGTGGCCCACGTGCCGCTGCTGATCATGGCCGCTTGGATGATGATGCTGCCCCCGGCCTGGGCCATCGGGTGGCGGCTAGGTGGAAAGCGGTATAGCCTGGCATGTATTCTCATCAGCGGTTTGGCCATCACGGCGTGGGACCTGTTCCTCGACCCGCAGATGACGCAGTGGAAGCTGTGGGTGTGGGATCAACCCGGCGCTTACTTTGGTATCCCGCTAGTCAACTTTTTCGGTTGGTTTCTGGGCGGAGCACTGATCACGGCCGCCGCTCGTCCCAAAGAGGTGCCGGGAAGGCCGCTGTTGGTGGTCTATACTCTGACGTGGATATTGGAGACCGTGGGTCTGATCGCCTTCTGGAGATTGCCCGACCCGGCAGTGTACGGATACGTGGCGATGGGCATACTCGTGGCGCTGGCGTGGCAGTCATATCAAAAACCGACTGACGAACCAAATCCCACCGCTGAGGACGCAAAAGCCGCAGAGCCGTAGGTAACGCTACAAGCGTGACCTACATTTACGTAAAGAGCCAAGCTTATGAGAGACTTTATCAAGCCCACCATCGTCGTCAGCAAGTGCCTGGGTTTCGAACACTGCCGCTACAACGGCGAGATCATTGCCGCGCCGCTGGTGCAAAAGATGGTGCCCCACGCCGACTTTGTCGTCGTCTGCCCGGAGGTCGAAAGCGGCTTGAGCGTGCCGCGCGAGTTTCTGCGTTTGGTGGCGGTTGATGGCGAACCGCGGCTGCTGCAACCTCAAACGGGGCACGACCACACGGCGCAAATGCGGTCGTTCGCCGCGTCTTTTCTGGATGGCCTGGTCGACGTGGACGGCTTTATCCTCAAGAACCGCTCCCCCTCGTGTGGGCTCAACGACGTCAAGATGTATGCCAGCACCAAGAAGGGGGCGGCGGCGACCAAGGGCCAGGGGATGTTCGGTGGGGCGGTGATGGAGCGCTTTCCCAACCTGGCCGTCGAGGACGAAGGCCGTTTGAACAACTTTCGCATCCGCGAGCACTTTTTGACCCGCATCTATGCCCTGGCAACCTTTCGCGCGGTGAAGGCATCGGGCGTGATGAGTGCTCTGGTCCAGTTCCAGGCCGAGAACAAGCTGCTGTTGATGGCCTACCATCAAACGGAGATGCGGGCGATGGGCCGCGTCGTGGCCAATCCAGACAAGCGGCCGTTCGAGCAAGTGATCGCAGAATATGAATCGCATCTCTACACTGCTCTGACTCGCCCGCCGCGCTGCACCTCGCACATCAATGTGTTGATGCACGCACTGGGCTACTTTTCCGATGGCCTCTCCGGCCAGGAGAAGGCCTTTTTCCTGGACACCCTCCAGAAATATCGCGATGGGCTCGTGCCGGTGAGCACCAACCGCGGCCTGATCCAATCGTGGATCGCGCGCTTTGGGCAGGAATACTTGGCCCAGCAGACGTACTTTGAGCCTTACCCAGAGGCGCTGCTGGAACTCACTGACTCGGGAAAACAGATGGCCTGTTTGGCGTGACACGTAAAGGGGGTTCCTATGATTCCTGGACAGTGGTACGTCGTGATGGATTCGAGTCAGGTCAAGGGCCGGCCGGTGGGCGTGATGCGTATGGGCGAGAAGCTGGTCTTTTGGAGGGATCATACAGGGCGCGTGAGCTGTCTGCGTGATAGGTGTGTCCATCGAGGCGCGGCGCTGAGCAAAGGCGAGGTCGTAGATGATCACCTGCAGTGCCCGTTCCACGGCTTTGCGTACGATCAATCCGGCAAGGTCGTCAAGATTCCCGCCAACGGCAAGCACACGCCTGTACCCGAGCGCTTTCGCGTTCAGCAGTATCCCACCCACGAAGCGCATGGCTTCATCTGGATCTGGTGGGGGGAAAACCCGCCGGAGGGTTTGCAGCCACCACGCTTCTTTGATGGCCTCGAAGGTTTTAGCTACGGTCGCGCTTACGACCCGTGGGATGCCCACTACTCCCGTGTCATCGAGAACCAGCTCGACGTAGCGCACTTGCCCTTTGTGCACTATAACACCATCGGGCGCGGCGACCGCACGCTGGTCAACGGCCCGGTGGTGCAGTGGGTGGACGACGATATGTTCTACTTTTACGTTTACAACCAGGTAGACGACGGCACGCCGCCCCGCAGGCCAGAGGAGATCACGCCCGATCCCGCGCGCGATTTCAGGCTGGGCTTTATCTTTCCCAACCTGTGGCAGAACTATATTTCCGACGACGTTCGCGTGCTGGCTGCCTTTGTGCCGGTGGACGACGCGCACACGTTCCTCTACCTGCGTTTTTACCAGCACTTTATCCGGTTGCCGATTCTGCGCGATATCGTCAACTGGCTGGCGATGCCGGGCAACCGCTACATTGCCCACCAGGACCGGCGCGTGGTCGTCACGCAGCAACCCAAGCCCTCGGCGCTCAGGATTGACGAGCAACTGATCCAAGCCGACCGGCCCATCGTCGAGTATCGCAGGCGGCGGCAAGAATTACTTGAGGAGGCAAAGCGGTGACCTACTTTGGCTTTCTCGCAAAATTCGTCGTTATACCCCTCGTGCTCATCGGCGGCCTGACGCTGTACGACGTGGCCTATCGTAAGAAAACGTTGCCTGATGGACTGCGAGGCCTGCCTGCGTGGATCGTTCTGGCGGCCCACGTGGTCGTCGCCCTGGTCTATACGACGCCGTGGGATAATTACCTTGTGGCGACCCGTGTTTGGTGGTACGATCCCCAACTCGTCACCGGGTTCACTATCGGCTGGGTGCCGATCGAGGAATATACCTTCTTCGTGCTGCAGACGCTCCTGACCGGACTGTGGCTGCTGTGGCTGGCGCGTCGACTTCCACCTCCGATGGACACCCCTCCACGGCCTAGATTGCGCCGGGTCTCGGCCTTGGTGATGGGCCTGATCTGGTTGGCCTCGGCGGTCGGGCTCCTATCCGGCTGGAAACCTGGCGTCTACCTGACCATCCAACTGGCCTGGGCGCTGCCGCCCATCATCTTTCAGCTCGCCTTTGGCGCCGACATCCTATGGCGCTACCGGGGACTGGTCCTGCTGACCCTGGTGCCGGCGACGCTCTACCTGGGCGCGGTCGACGCCGTGGCCATCAGCGCCGGCACGTGGACCATCGATCCGGCCCAGTCCCTGGAAATTTACCTGGGTGGTGTCTTGCCGTTGGAGGAGTTCACCTTCTTCCTGGTGACCAACACGCTGGTTGCCTTCGGTATGACGCTGGTGCTGGCGCGGGAGAGTCAGGCGCGTACGCCGCAGAGATTGCAGGAACTGATCGCGCGACTTTCCGGTCACTAACGGGATAACTACTGTGGATATCTGGACCTACTACAAGGCCATCACCCGCCGTCTGCTGGTGTGGAGCGTTATTAGCGCAACTGCTTGCCTGGTGCTTTTGACCTGCGGCCGATTCGCGCAGGGCATAGGTCTCCAATCTCTCGCCTGGGGCGTGATCGACGCTAGCATCGCCATCGTCGGCGGCTGGGTCACGCGCCGCCGACGCGCCGGGCTGGCCGATCCATCCGCACCCGAGGTACTGGCCCGCGAGGCGCGCAACCTGCGCCGCATCCTGCTGGTCAACACCGGCTTGGACGTGCTGTACGTCGCTGGCGGCGTCGCGCTGGCTCTGATCGTCGGTCTCGATAATCTCTTCTGGCGCGGAAACGGCTGGGGTATCGTCGTCCAAGGCGGGTTCCTGTTCTGCTTCGACCTGCTCCACGCGCTGGGTGTGCCTGAGCTGGGCGTGCCCGGACCAGAGAGCGCTCCATGAGACGCTGGCTCCAGACCAGGCTCCATCCGGCCTGGTACCAGGGCTATCGCGCCAAGCCCCCATACTTTGAGGGTTGGTATTTCAAGCTGATCGATCCCACTGAGCGACATCGCTATGCCGTCATCCCCGGTATCTTTTTGGGCCGGGGAAACAGCCACGCCTTTGTTCAGGTGCTCGACGGTGTCACCGGCGAGACGACCTATCGCGAGTATCCATTGGAGTCGTTCTGGGCCGCGGAGGACCGCCTAGACGTGCGCGTCGGGCCGAATCGCTTTACGTCGGAGAAGATCGAACTACAGATCACGTCGTCAGAGCGTACTGTGACCGGCGAGCTGCGCTTCAGCGGCCTGACGCCCTGGCCGGTTACGCTCCTCTCACCGGGCATCATGGGCTGGTACGCCTGGGTGCCGCGGATGGAGTGCTACCACGGCGTCCTGAGTTTCGATCACGAGATTCACGGTGCGCTGATGCTCGACGGGCAATCGATCGATTTCAGCGCCGGGCGCGGCTACGTCGAAAAGGATTGGGGGCGCTCCTTCCCCGCCGCTTGGGTGTGGATGCAGACCAATCACTTTGTGACATCCGGTACCAGTTTCACAGCTTCCGTTGCCGTCATCCCGTGGATGGGCGGCTCGTTCCTAGGTTTCATCATCGGGCTGTGGCACGAGCGCAAGCTTTACCGCTTTGCCACCTATACCGGCGCGCGGATCGAAAAGTTGGCCGTCGAGGAAAACCATGCGAGTTGGGTCGTGCGCGGCCGGCGCTACCGGCTAGAGGTCGACGCCCATCGTGACTGGGGCATTCAAACCGGCGTGCTGCGCGGCCCGACGGGCCTGGATATGGGTGGGCGTGTGCCGGAATCGCTTCAGGCGCAAGTCGGCCTGCGGCTTTCGGCAGTATCGGGTGGTAGCACCATCTTTGAAGGGGTGGGGCGCAATGCGGGCCTGGAAATTGTGGGGGAGTTGCAATGAGTGATCCTATCGTCATCATCGGCGCGGGCGTCGGAGGCCTAAGTGCCGCCATTCATCTGGCTGCTGCCAGTCGCCAGGTGACCATCTATGAGAAGAACAGCGCGGTGGGTGGCAAGATGCGCCACGTAGCGGCCGGGGGGTTCGAGTGGCTCACCGGGCCATCGGTCATCACCATGCGTCACGTGTTCGAGGACCTCTTCGCCAAGGCAGGCCATCGGCTGGAGGATTATCTCACGCTGGTGCCGGTGGAGCCGCTGACGCGCTACTTTTACCCGGACGGCACCGTGCTGGATATCAGCCGGGAGATCGACCGCACGCTTGCTCAGATTGCCGCCTTGAACGAGCGGGACGTGGAGGGATACCTGGGTTACCTGGCCTACATCGCCCGCCTGCATCGCGTCACCGGGCCGCTGTTCACCTACTCCGACCCACCTACCTGGCGCGATCTGTTCCGTGTCCCGGCGGGTGATGCGCTGTCCGTCGACGTGTGGCGCACGCTGGATGGGGCGGCGCGAAAGCGCGTGCGTTCGCCACATCTGCGGCAACTGCTGGGCCGCTACGCCACCTATGCCGGGGCCAGCCCCTACGAGGCCTCGGCGGCGTTCAGCGCCGCAGCGCACGTAGAGCTCAACGGTGGTGTGTGGTACGCCAAGGGCGGCGTCTATGAGATCGCCCGTGCGCTGGAGAAACTGGCCCAGGAGTTGGGTGTGGAGATTCACACCGGCCAGGCTGTGGAACGCATTATGGTAGAAGGCGGGCAGGCGCGCGGCGTCGTGCTGGAAAGCGGCGAGCGGCGAGCGGCGCAGGCCATCGTCGCCAATGCCGACGTGACCACCGTCTATGAACAACTGCTGCCCCGCGAGGTGGTGGACCCACGGCGGCTGGCCCGCCTGGTGGACGCCGGGCGCTCTTGCTCCGGATTTGTGCTGGCGCTGGGCGTGGAGGGCATCCATCCGGAGCTGGCCCATCACAACATCTTTTTCTCCTCCGACTACCGCCGCGAGTTCGACGAAATTTTCCACCAGGGGGTGCCGCCCAGCGAGCCGACGATCTATGTCGTCATCACCGCTCGCTCCGATCCAGAGCACGCGCCTGAGGGGTGTGAGAACTGGTTCGTGCTGGTCAACGCCCCTGTGCTGGGCCAGCGGTACGACTGGGCAACACAGGCCGTCGCCTACCGCGATCTTGTTCTGGCTCGTCTGGCCGACCTGGGCTTTGACGTGCGCGCTTCGATCCGTATGGAGCACATCCTGACGCCGCTGAACATCGCTCGCCTGAGCGGCGCGTATCGCGGGGCGCTCTACGGCACGACCAACAACGGCTTGCTGGCTGCGTTACGCCGACCTCACAACCGCTGCCCAGACGTGCGCGGGTTGTATTTTGCCGGGTGCACCACCCATCCCGGTGGCGGTGTGCCGATGGTGGCGCTCTCGGGCAAGACGGCTGCTCGGATGGTGATTAGCGAGGGCTTGTGGCGAAAAGAGAGGGATTGACGGCGGCGAGGATACCGCGCACCAGAAGCAAAGCGAAGCCGATCAGGCAAACGATGAGCCCCCATCCCACGCCAATTGCGCCTTTGTAGAGCGCAGCAACGCGGGGCTGAAAAGCGGCAAACTGCCACAGTGCTGGAAGAATCCCAAGTGCCAGCAGCACGATCAATACACCCCAAACACGGTGGGGCAACCGAGGAGCGAAGAGGGTCAGAACGACTAGCACTCCCCCGACGGCCATCAGGATTAGCTGCCTGCGATACTCCGGGCTGAATATCGAATCATAGATCGGCGTGGAGGCCAATATTACCAGGATGCCGAGGACGACCACACCGAAGCGAGCGAGTGGGCGGGCGATGTATCGTTGAGCGGTTAGGCTAAAAACCACGCCTGCGGCGATCAGAGGCAGGACGAACAACTCGCGGGAGGGCAACCCAAAGGGTTTGGAGAACCAGCTGAGCTCCGAGCCGGTCACGGTCAATGCGGCTGCCTTGTGCGGTATCCATGGTCCAAAGTAGCCCACGATAGCGAGACAGATTCCCACGAACGCAAGCCCCCAGCTTGCAATCTGTGATTTGCTTCTCATCAGCCTTCCCAATCAGGCTTTAGTTCGGAGATGTGCTTGAAGAAATCGGGGTCCTCTTCAAAGACGTCCACCTGGTTCCAGGGTAGTTCGGAGAACATCGGGGCCAGGGGTACGCTGGATGGTGGCCTGAGCTTGGGGGGAGCGGGAGGCGCGGGGCGGATCGTGCGCTGGCGGCGGATGCGCTCGCGCAAGAGGCGGGCGCATGTCCCGCGTGTGTCGGGTGAAAGGAATCCCGCGTACTCGCCGTCGCGGGTGTAAGCGTCCTTGCCCTCGATCCAGCCGGCCCATTCGCCGTAGACGTCGTATAGGTAGTTGCCTTCGATCATGGCGACCCACTCGCCGTTTGTGGTATAGATGGGCTTCATTTCCTGACCTCCGATGTGTTGTGAGGATTATAGCGCAGGAGGGGACAAGATGCAAGAGGTAGGAGGCAAAAAATGCTCACAGCGCTTCAAATACGTCCAAAAGCTGGCGGGCTGCTGCTTCCCAGGTGAATCGGGCCGCTTGGGCTAATCCCCTGTCGGTCATCTTCCGCCGCAGGCCGGCATCTTCCAACGCGCGCGACATCGCCTCTGCCAGGCCATCGGTGTCAAGCGGATCGACCATCAGCGCTGCGTCGCCTGCCACCTCCGGCAGTGACGAGGCGTTGGAGCAGACGGCGGGGACACCGCAGGCCATCGCCTCCAACGGCGGGATGCCAAAGCCTTCGTACAGCGAGGGAAAGGCGAATAGCGCCGCGCCGCGATAAAGCGCCGGCAGGTCGGCGTCGTCCACGAACCCCAAGACGTGCACGCGGTCGCCGTGTTTTTCCGCCTCGGCAAAGATATCCTCGTAGAGCCAACCTCGCCCTCCGCCGATTACGAGTTGTAGGTTGGTAAGTGGCAAGCTGGCAAACGCCTCGATCAAGCGGACATAGTTCTTGCGCGGCTGGAGGGTGCCGACGGAGAGGATGTAGGGAGGTTCGATACCGTATTTGTCCCTTAACCGCTCTTGTTCCCCCGGCTCTTTTTCTGGATGGAAGCGCGCATCCACGCCACTGTAGAGCACCTGTACTTTTTCTGGAGGTACCCCGAAGTGAGCGATCAGATCATCGCGGGTCGATTCTGAATCGGCTAGCACTCGATCCGCACGGGCCACCGAGCGGGGTACGACGCGCGCCAGGTACTCCCGTAGCGATGGCACAAAGGCATCAGGAAAGTGAAGGAATGATAGGTCGTGGACGGTGAGTAGTGTTCGCGTGGTGTGGAGGGTGGGGGGGAGCACAAAATCGGGCGAGTAAAAGATATCGAGGGGGCCGGTGATCACCTCGGCCGGGATGGGCAGGCGCAGCCGCTGCCACAGCCGGTGAAGCCAGTCGTCTGTGATCGGAAGTGCACGGAACTGTAAATCGGGAATGAGAGACCGGAGGCGCGCGACCTCTAATCTCCAATCCCTGTCCAGCCCACCAACGGCAGCAAAGATAGCGTAGCGATTTTGGGCTTCCTGCCGCAGCAGCGCCGCTACCAACTCGCGTGTGTAGCGCCCGATGCCTCCGCCCTGCCGCGCAGCCGCCGTGTAGTCAATCCCGATCCGCATCGGCCTCTTGCTCTACCTTGTCCACGTCGGAATAGGTGATGAAACGGTTGATGAAAAAGTTCCAGAACATGGCGATGCCTACACCAAGTGCCCAGGCCATATACGTCCCCAACGTCTCGAAGGTCTCCTGGCTGAGCGTGAACCATTGGCTCAACCATCCTGCAAACACCGTCTCCAGGAGCATGATCGGCGCGCGGATGATGTAGGCCAGGATGTTGATGACGTAGAATTGGGCAAACTGCTTGACGATGGGCTTGGAACGCGAGTCGGGATAGGTCCAATACCGGTTCCAGATAAAGTTGCTCACGATGGCCGTCGAGAGCGATACTCCGACGACGATGGAGGACCACCATGTGTCAAGGATCTCCGGGGGCTCGACAAATCGCTCTAGAAGGTAAAGGACCGCGAAATCCACCATGGCACCAAAAAGGCCGACCGCGGCGAACTTTAGAAAGCGAACGATTTCAGTCTCGTTAACGCGGGAAAGAATAGCTGTCATAGATTTATCCATTCGTAAATTCGTACGCTTGTTGATTGGCTTGCTGAACGATGTAGGCTAAGAGCCCCAGCAATACCCCCACGTACAGGTGCACGTTGTTGACGTAAAGATTATCGAACAGGTGGTGCACGCTGAGATGTGTCCAAGTGCCTAAAAGCCCGATGGCGAGTCCGCGCGAGAGGCCGCTGGCACGACGCGTGGCGCGCCAGGTCTGCCAAAAGACCGCGCTCCACAGAGCCACGTAGGCCACCAGGCCAATGAGTCCGGTTTCAGCAGCGATGTTCAGGTAGTAGTTGTGCGCGTGTCCCAGCGCAATGGGCCAGTTGATGAGCGCAAAGTCGCGGTAGGCCGGCTCGTAGCAGCCAAAGCCGACACCCGTCCAAAAGTTGTAGCGCCACATTTCCAGCGCTGCCTGCCAGTGGGCCTGCCGCTCGATCACGGCATAGTTGGCGTCGTTGATGCCCACTCCACGCACGTCCTCGAACTGGACGTACTCGGTAAAATCGGTCAGGCGGGCCTCGACGGAAGCAGGCATCAACCCCGTCGCATACAGGCCGATTCCTGCTACTACAAGCACCGCCACCGCGAGCGCTCCCCAGCGCGTTTTCTTAGGTAGCGCGAACGCCATCGCCGCCACCGCTGCGCCAAAGCCCATCCACGCGCCGCGGCTCCAGGATGCGAACAGAGCGACGCCCATCGCGATAGCAGCGCCTGCTGAAACGAGAATGCCGGGGGACAGTATGACGTGAAGATAGGGTGACAAGGAGACAAGGGAACCTTTTCTTTCTCCTTGCTTCTTCTTGAGCGCGGCTGCTAAAAGACCAATTACCACTCCCGCCGCCAACGGCAGCATCAATCCAAGGAACCCGGCGTATGGGTTGGGTTGCTCGAAGGTGCCATAGGCGCGGTAGAAATCGCCGCCGAGGATGGCAAAGTGTTCCGGCCCTTCTTCCTGCAATCCAAACTGCCACATCCCCACCAAGGCCTGGAAAACC
>Ga0316578_10001234_pt1 | contig 10186 bp, 8 predicted proteins | sample J0NA_2_FD_203076 | JGI IMG/M metagenome (GOLD analysis project Ga0316578, IMG submission 203076) | Rhizosphere microbial communities from salt marsh grasses in Alabama, United States - J0-2_160517rDrC | ecosystem: Host-associated > Plants > Roots > Rhizosphere | place: USA: Alabama | collected...
TGCCCCTCCCGCGGCTGCGGGAGGTGCCGGGATTCCGGCGCCTCGCGGCGAAGGTCGTGGAGCGGGGCGGTACGCTGCTGCTCTACGTGGCGGAGGAAGACCTGCTTCAGGACGGCGCGCCGGATCCGGACCGCGTCCTCCCCGTCGACGGCTGCATCGCGATCGGCGACGTCGAGGATCCCGCCCTTCTCGTCGGGGCGCCGCTGCTGGCGCGCGTCGAGCGCCCCGCCGGAGAGCGGCCCGCCGCCTCCGAGCCCGGCACGGCCGCGGCCGGCGAGGCGGAGGCCCAAGCGACGCTCGAGGGGATCGACGAGGAGGCGCCGGCGTCCCCGACCCGCGGCGCGCGGCGGCGCGGACCGCGGTGGGCGTGGATCGCGGGGACGGCGGCCCTCGTGGCGCTCGTCGCCTGGGGACTGCTGCGCGGACCCGGGCCGGACGCGGGGAACGCCGAGAGACCGGCGGCCGCCGGGGCGGCGGAGACCGCCGCGGCCGGGACGGAGGTCGCGTCACCGCCTCCGGGGGAGGAGACGGAGATCGCGCCCCTCTCCCCGGTCCCGGCGGAGCTGGCCGCACCGGAGCTCCCGTACTCCGTGCTCGTGGCGAGCTTCGCCCGGGCGGAGGACGCGACCCGGCACCTCGGCCAGCTCGGCGACGCGGACTGGCCGTGGATCGTGGCCCCGACGCCAATCCGCGGCCGTCTCTACTGGCGGATTCTCGCCGGGGCTCGCGAGGACCGGGCCGGCGGCGAGCGGTTGATGGAGGACCTCGTCGCCGACGGCGTCAAGGACGACCTCCGCGCGTGGGACGTCCGGCCCGTCCGTCTGGCCTGGCTGGTGGGCGTCTATCCCGACTCGGAGGAGGCCCGCGGGGAGGTGGCGCGTCTCCGGGAGAGAGGAATCCCGGCGTACACGCTCGACGACGGCAACGGGAGCGCCTCGTTCCGGGCCGTCTACGCGGGTGCCTTCGAGTCGGAGGAAGCGGCCGCGCCGATGGGCGCGATGCTCGAGGAGGCGGATGCGTCGGCCCGGCTGGTCTCGCGCCGGGGACGGTCCCGATGAAGATCCGGGCGCTCAGCCTGCACGGGTTCAAGTCGTTCGCGGACCGGACGCGGATCGACTTCCACCCCGGGATCACGGCCATCGTCGGTCCGAACGGGTGCGGGAAGTCGAACATCTCCGATGCCCTGCGCTGGGTCCTGGGGGAACAGCGCCCGTCGGCGATCCGCGGCAGCCGCATGGAGGAGGCGATCTTCCAGGGCACGGCGCAGCGGAAGCCGATCCATCGCGCGGAAGTCTCGCTCGAGCTCTCGAACGAGGACGGGATCCTCTCCGTCCCGTACGACGAGGTCGCGATCGGGCGCACCGTGCTCCGCGGCGGAGAGAGCATCTACGCGCTCAACGAGCAGACGGTCCGCCTCAAGGACATCCACGACCTCTGCCGCGACACCGGCCTCGGGGCGAACGCCTACTCGATCATCGAGAGCCGGATGATCGACGCGATCCTCAGCGACCGGGCGGAGGAGCGCCGCTCGCTGTTCGAGGAGGCCGCCGAGGTCGGCCGCTACAAGGACCGGCGGCGGACGGCGCTGCGGCGGCTCGAGCAGGCCGAGCAGGACCTTCGCCGGCTCGAGGACGTCCTCGGCGAGGTCGGGAGCAAGGTCCGGTCGCTGGCCCGCCAGCGCGGTCGGGCACGGAAGTACGGCGAGCTGCGGGAGCGCCGGCTGCAGCTCGAGGTCGCCGTCGCCGACGCCCGGCTGCGGGCGATCGAGGCCCGGCTCGGCGAGGTGGACGCGTCCCTCGCCGAGGCCCGTCGGACGCGGCCCGAGGAGGAGGCGCGCCTCGCCAGGGAGGAGACCGAGGTCGAGGCGCTGCGTCTCCACCTCGTCGAGCGCGAGAAGGGGCGGTCCGCGGCCGCCGCGCGGCTCGAACAGGTGCGGGCGCGACTCGAGGAGCTCGAGAGGGGCCGGATGCTCGCCGACGAGCGGATCGCGTCGGCGCGGGCCCGCCTCGAGGCAATTCGGGCCGAACGGGCGGGCATCGTCGAACGGCGGGAGGGTCTCGAGTCCGAACGGGTCGAGGTGACCGAGGCGGCCGAGAAGGTCGAGGCGGCGCTCGTGGAGCTGCGGACGCGCGAGGCGGAGCTCGCGGCGGAGGTGGAGGAGCGTCGCGACCGGCGGCGCGACCTCGAGGCCGAGGAGGGAACGGCCCGCGAGGAGCTGGCGCGGCTGATCTCGGAGATCGGCGCCGCGGGCGCGGCGTCGGAGGCGCGCCGGGAGAGGGACCGCGAGCGGGCGCGCGAGCTGGAGAGGCGGCGGGAGCAGCGGACCGAGGACGCCGCCGCGGTCGAGGCGCTCGAGGGCGAGCTTCGGGCGCGGGAGGCCGAGGCGTCGGAGGCGGAGGCGGGCCGCGCGGAGCTCGAAGAGCGGCTCGGTCGGGAGAGGGTCGCCGAGCGCGAGTCCCGCGACCGGGAGCGCGAGCTCCGGGCGCGTCTCGCCGAGCTCGAGGGCGAGCTCTCGGCCGTGACGGCCCGGGCCGGCGCGCTCGCCTCGATCCTCGCCTCCGGCCGGGATCGTCCGGGCGTGGTGACGCGGCTCCTGGAGGAGGGCGAGGCGTCGGCCGGTGTCCGCGGAGTCCTGGCGGACTTCCTCGACGTGCCGAAGGCGGCGGCATCCGCCGTCGAGGCGCACCTGGGGTCGGCGCTGCACGCCGTCGTGGTCGACGACTGGGAGGCGGTGCTCCGGATCCGCGCGTGGCTGTCCGGACAGAAGGAGGCGGACGGCCTCCTGGTGCTGCCCCTCGACCCGGGTCCGCGCGAGACGGGCCGGCCGGGCGATCTTCTCGATCGGGTGGAGGTCCGCGGCGCGGGCGCTCCCTGGGCGCGGGCGCTGCTCGGCGGCGTCGCTGCGCGGGACGCCGGCTTCGAGCCGGCGCGTGAAGCCTGGGTCGCGGCCGACGGAAGCGGGCAGGATGCGCTCGGCGTCGTGCGGCTCGGTCAACCGGCGGGGGGCCGGGGCGTGCTCCGCCGCCGGGCTGAGCACGCCGAGCTGGAGGCGCGGCGGGCGGATCTCGAGACCGCGACGGACGAGGCCCGGGCCGCCCTCGAGGAGGCCGCCGCCCGCACGGCAGGCCTTTCGGAGCGCGCCTCGGCGACGGACCGCGAGCTCGAGACCGCCGCGTCCCGGGCCCGGGCGTCGGCGACGGCCCGCGACACGACCTCCGAGCGCCTCGAGCGGGTCCGGGGCCACCTCGCCGAGGTCGACGCCCGGATCGGAGAGCTCGAGCGGGAGCGGTCCGAGGCGGACCCCGCCCGCGAGGCCGGCGACGAACGGATCGCGGACCTCGAGGCGCGCCGCGCCGAGGTCGAGGCCGGTCTCGCCGCGCACCGGGCCGGCCTGCTCGAGGTGACGGCCGCGTGGGAGCGCGAGAGCGCGGCGTTGCAGGATCTGCGGCTCTCGATCGCGCGGAGAGAGGCGGAGGCGGCCGGAGTCGGCGACCGGGCGCGACGCCTTCAGGCGCTGGCCGAAGAGCTCGCCGCCCGCGAGGAGAAGCTGGAGGACGAACGGCGCCGGCTCGAGGAGACGATCGTCGGCGGCCGCGCCCACCTCGAGGAGAGCGCCGAGGACCTGTCGACGCTGTTCGAGGAGCGGGCCGCGCTCGACGCGGCGCTGCGCACGGCGCAGGCGGAGCTCGACGTGCACCGGGCCGAGGCCGAGGACCGCGAGGCGGCCGTCCGGGCCCTGCGGCAGGAGGAGCGGCAGTCGACGGAGCGCCTCCACGCGCTCGAGCTGGAGTCGACCCGCCTCCGCGGAACGAGGGCCACGATCCGAGAGCGACTCGAGGCCGAGTGGGAAGAGGAGTTCGAGTCCCTCCGGGCCCGGGTCGAGCCGCCCGGAGACGGCGAGCCGGAGGGGTGGGCGCACGAGCTCGAGCGGGTGCGCGAGGATCTCGCATCGATCGGACCCGTCAACCTCCTCGCGTCGGCCGAGTACGACGAGGAGAAGGAACGGCTCGACTTCCTCCAGGAGCAGAAGCAGGACCTCGAGGCCGCGCGAAACGACCTTCTCGACTCGATCCGCCGGATCAACGAGTCGGCATCCGCGGCCTTCCAAGACGTGTTCGCGGAGGTCCGCGAGAATTTCCGCCGGATCTTCGTGACGCTGTTCGAGGGCGGCGAAGCGGATGTCTGGCTCGAGGACCCGGACGATCCGCTCGACGCCCCGATCGAGATTTCGGCGAGCCCGCGCGGGAAGCGGACGCAGCGGATCCATCTTCTGTCGGGGGGAGAACGGGCGCTTACCGCGCTGGCGCTGCTGTTCGCGATCTACCTCACCAAGCCCAGCCCGTTCTGCGTGATGGACGAGGTCGATGCGCCGCTCGACGAGTCGAACATCGGCCGGTTCACCGCGATGCTCGAGCGTTTCAAGGAGAGCACGCAGTTCATCGTGATCACGCACAACGCCCGGACGATCGAGGCGGCCGACTACATCTACGGCGTCACGATGCAGGAGCCGGGTGTGAGCACGATCGTCGCGATGGACCTCAAGGACCTGCCCCGGGGGCAGGTGGCGTGACCCCGGGTCGCACCGCGGACGCCCCGGATGCGGGGCGGTTCGTGGTGGTGGGGTGCGGGACCGTCGTGCCCGAGCCCGATCGCGGCGCCTCCTGCTACTGGGTCGAGACGGGTCCGGTCCGGGCTCTCCTCGACACGGGGCCGGGACTCCTGCAGGCGATGGCCCGCCTGGGTCTCCCCTGGGCCGGGATCACGGACGTCGTGCTCACGCACTTTCACGCCGATCACGCGGGAGGCCTGCCCGGGCTCCTGTTCACGCTGACCTACGGACTGCTGCCCGCGGTCCGGCAGGCACCCCTCGACGTGTGGGGACCGCCGGGCACGCGCCGGCTGCTCGAGCGTCTCGCCGATGCGTACGGCGAGTTCGTCCACGACCCGGGGTTCCCGCTCCGTGTGCACGACCTTCCTCCCGGGGGCGAGGCGATGCTCGGCGGCGCGGTTCGGCTCCGCACCCTGCCGGTTCCGCACACGGAGACGAGCCAGGCCGTCCGCCTCGAGACCGGGTTCGGCCCGGTCGTCTACACGGGCGACACCGGACCGAACGAGGCGCTCGGAGCCTTCGCCGCCGACGCCGGGCTGCTCGTATGCGAGTGCTCGCTGCCGGATTCCCACGCGATCGACACGCACCTGTCGCCGACGTCCGTCGCCTCGCTCGCCGCGGCGGCCCGACCCGGCCGGCTGCTCCTGACCCACGTGTATCCGCAGTTCCGGAGCCGGGCCGACGTGCCGGCCCTCGTCACGGCGGCCGGATGGAGCGGGCCGGTTGAGCTCGCGGTCGAAGGCTGGACGCATCCAGGCTGACGGCTCCGCCGCACTTCGCGCGAGCTCCGGGCTCCTCGAACCGCCGCGGGCTCAGGAAGCCGGAGGCGCGAGGCCGATGACGCGACGTTGGGAGGTGCGGCGCACCGTGCGCGGGACCCGAGAGGCGGAGAGCGCGTGGGGAGCACCGGTCGGATCGGAGAAGAGATCGCGGCGGCCTGGCTCGGCCGGCGCGGTCTCCGCGTGATCGGCAGGAACTGGCGGGCGGGGCGCGGAGAGATCGACATCGTCGCGAGCGAGGGACGCACGATCGTCTTCGTGGAGGTGAAGACGCGCCGGCTGGGGCCCGGCGGGCGCCCCGGCGAGGCCGTGGACCGCCGGAAGCGCCGGGTCCTCACCCGGGCGGCCGGCGCCTGGATCGCGGCGCATCCGGGGACCGGCGGCGCGTTCCGATTCGACGTCGTCGAGGTCACCCTGGCGGCCGGCGGGCCGCCGCTCGTCGATCACTGGCCCGACGCCTTCGCCGCCGACGCGACCTGAGCCGCGGGGCGGCCTCCGTCCGAGGGCCCGGCGCGACCCGGGACCGGGGACCGCGACGGTTTGACCGGGCGCGCCGCGGTCCCTAGCTTCCCGCCTCCCCGGGCCCGCGGGGCCGGCGCGCGTGAATCCCGTCAGGACCGTGAAGGTAGCAGCGGTAAGCGTGCAAAGGTCGCCGCGGTCAGCCCGGGGTTTCCGCCTCCAACCGCCGTCCGGGCGCGGCATCCCGGACCGTACCGGTCGCGACGGCGGGCAGCACTCCCGGTCCGCTTTCATCCCCTCTGCGCGGAGCGTAGCTTGGCCGGCATGCACCGGACCGCTCTCGCCCGCAGTCACCGACCGCGCCGCTTCTCGGAGCTCGTCGGACAGGATCACGTCGCCTCGACCCTCCGCGCCGCGGTGGAACAGGGGAGGCCCGCGCACGCGTACCTGTTCTGCGGGCCCCGCGGGATCGGCAAGACGACGGCCGCCCGCGTTCTCGCGATGGCGCTCAACTGTCCCGAGCTCGAGGGCGGCGAGCCGTGCGGCGTCTGCGAGTCGTGCGAGAGCATCTGGTCCGGCCGGACCTCGCTCGACGTGGTCGAGATCGACGCCGCCAGCAACCGCGGTGTGGACGACGCCCGCGAGCTCCGGGAGCGCGCGATGTACGCCCCTTCGGACGAGAAGCGCCACAAGGTGTACATCGTCGACGAGGCCCACATGCTCACGCGCGACGCGTGGAACGCCCTGCTCAAGATCCTCGAGGAGCCGCCGCCCCGCGTGATCTTCGTGTTCGCGACCACGGAGCCGCACAAGATCCGGCAGTCGGCCTCGCCCGTGCTCTCTCGGGTGCAGCGGTTCGATTTCCGGCGCGTCACCGTGCCGGATCTCGTGGAACGTCTCCGACAGGTGCTGGCGCGCGAAGGAGTGGAGGCCGAGGACGCGGCGCTGCTCCCGATCGCGCGGCGGGCGGACGGGGGCGTGCGGGACGCGCTCTCGATGCTGGACCAGGTGCTCTCATTCTCCGGCGACCGGGTCGGACTCGAGGACGTGCAACGGATGCTCGGGCTGGTGGAGGAGGAGAAGTACCTCGACCTGTTCCGGATCGCGGCCGACGGAGATCGCGCCGCCGTGTTCCCGCTCGTGCAGGACCTGCTGGACGAGGGCTACGACCTGGCGGAATTCGCCCGTGGCCTGGGCGATGCGCTCCGGCTGCTGCTCGCTCTCCGGCTCGATCCCGACGCGCCCACCCCCGAGCTGCCGCCCGAGTCGCGACGCGCCTTCGCGGAGGCCGGGGAGCGGTTCACGGTGGAGCAGCTCCTGCGCATGCTGGCCGCGACGGCCGAGTTCGAGGCGTCGGGCCGGTTCCGCCGGAGCGCCCAGCCGCGGATTCAGCTCGAGGTCCTCCTCCTGCGCCTGGCGAGCGTCGACGCCGCGGCGGGCATGGACGAGCTCCTGTCCCTGCTCGAGGGCGTGGGACCCCTGCCCGCGGGCGCCTCGTCCCGTCCGGACTCTGTGCCCCCGGACTCCGCAGGCGGCGGGCAGGCCGGACCGAGGACGCCGCGGAAGGCGCAGACGTCCCGTGACCGGGGCCCGGAGGCAGGCCCGCCGGATGCGAGCCACGAATTCCCCCCCGCCCCGGCGCGGCCCGAGCCGGATTCGCCGCCGGCCGACCCGACCGATCTCCGGTCGGCGTGGATGGACGCGATCGAGGCGGCGAAGGGCGGCGGTGGGCTGCGCGGCGAGGCGATCGGCCTCCGAGGGGCGACCCTGCGCGGCCTCGAGGGGAACGAGCTCCGGATGCAGGTTCCGCCGGGCCTCGCCGAGGACCTCCGGGCCTTCCTGGAGGACGAAGCCCGGTCGGCGGCCTTCCGCCGGGCGCTCGGACGCCGGATCGGCGTGAAGCCGGCGGAGCTCGCGTTCCGTCTCGACGACACCGGCCCGCCACGGCGTCTCACGGCCGAGGCGGCACGGGACCAGAAGCTCGAGCAGTTGATGGAGACGGACCCGGGACTGCGGGACGCGGTACAAACACTCGACCTCAAGCTGAAGGAGTGAGCGCCCGGTGGAGAACATGAACAAGCTCCAGGAGCTGTTCCAGCTCGGCCAGCAGATGCAGACGCGTCTGGCCGAGGCGCAGCAGAAGCTGGAGCAGGAGACGATGACCGTCGCGAGCGGGGGCGGCCTCGTGGAGGTGACCGTGGACGGGAAGGGCACGGTCCGCGGGATCCGGATCGACCCCCAGGCCGTCGATCCCTCCGACGTGGAGATGCTCGAGGATCTGGTTCTCGCGGCCGTGTCCGAGGCCCAGCGCCGGGCGCACGAGCGGCTGGAGGCGGAGATGCGGAAGGCCGCGGGCGGGATGCCGCTGCCGGGCCTCGGGTCGCTGCTCGGGGGCTGAGGGACGCGCGGCCGCATGTCCGCGATCGAAGGGCTCGTCGAGGAGTTCGGCCGGCTGCCGGGGATCGGCCGCAAGACGGCGCAGCGGCTGACCTACTTTCTGCTCAAGGTGCCCCCGGAGCAGGCGCGGCGGCTCGCCCGCGCGATCGACCGGGTCGTCGACGAGGTCCGACCGTGCTCCGAGTGCGGGAACCTGAGCGCGGACGACCCGTGCGAGCTCTGCCGGAGCCCGCGCCGTGACCCGCGCTCGATCTGTGTCGTCGAGGAGGCGTCGGACATCGGGGCGATCGAGAGCTCGGGACAGTTCAGGGGCCGCTACCACGTGCTCGGGGGGCACCTCTCTCCGCTCGACGGGATCGGCCCCGAGGAACTGAACATGGCCTCGCTCGTGCGGCGCCTGCGCGAGGGGGTCGAGGAGCTGATCATCGCGACGAACCCGAGCGTGGAGGGAGAGGCCACGGCGGCCTACCTTCACCGGCTGGCGACGCCCCTCGAGGGGCTGCGCGTCACGCGGCTGGCACGGGGCCTGCCGGTGGGGGGAGACCTGGAGTACGCGGACGGGGTGACGATCGCCGAGGCGTTTTCGGGACGACGGGAGATGTGAATGGCTGAGAAAGTGATCGTGCTTCGGGACGACGGGGACGGACCCGCGCTCAAGGTCGCGAAGGTGGTGGCGATCGCGCTCGCCGGGGCGGCCGTGCTGAGCGGTGTCGGCGTGTGGCTCGCACGGGACCAGATGGCGCGCCACCAGCGGGAGCTGTTCAGCCCGCAGCCGCTACGCCGGCTCGCGGCGCTCGGCTACCTGCGCGCGCACCCGGGCGTCGACAACGTGCTGCTGCTCCGCGATTACCTCGCGTGGGAGGACAAGCCGTTGCTCCGCAAGCGGGCGTCGGCGATCCTCGCCGGAATGGAAGAGGACCTGGCCGCGGCGGAAGGCGCCTGAGCCGGATGCGCGGAGACGACCGCGCGGCGCCGCCGCTCCCGGAGATCGAAGGGAAGATCGTGTTCGTGGGCCCGCCCGGCTCCGGGAAGACGGAGCTGCTCCGGGCGATCCACGCACGCCTCGATCCCGCGACGCGCGGGGCCCTGCTCACGCCTTCCGAGGATGACGGGTCGACCGTCTTCTTCGATCTCACCACGCTCGATCTCGGCACGGTGGGCGGCCGCCCGCTGCGCGTCCAGCTGCTGACGGCCCCCGGCGAGCCGGAGCGGTCGCTCCTCCGCCGGACGGTGTTGCGGGGCGCCGACGCCGTGGTGTTCGTCGCCGACAGCGACCCCGGGCGGATGGAGGCGAACCGGGGGACGCTCGACGCCCTCGAGGACGACCTCGCGGCGTTCGGCCGCGAGGGACGGCCTGCGCCCCTGCTGGTCCTCCTCTACAACAAGCGGGACCTCCCGCGGGCGGTGTCGCGCGAGGAGCTCGACCGGCGGTTGAACCCCCGCGATCGTCCGGCGTTCGAGGCCTCGGCGACGCGGGGAGAGGGGCTGATCGAGCCGCTCGCCGCGGCGGCGGAGCGGCTCGTGCGGGCCCCGGCCTGAGGCACACGTTGATCGCGACCGTGAACCTCCCGAACGCGATCACGGCGCTCCGGGTGCTGCTCGCGCCCGTCGTCGCGATTCTCCTGTTCCAGCCGAGCGCCTCGAGTCGGCTGGCGGGTGGCGTGGTGTTCCTCGTGGCGGCCATCTCGGACCTTGTGGACGGCGCGATCGCCCGGCGCAGCGGCCAGATCACGGACTTCGGCCAGCTCGTGGACCCGATCGCCGACAAGCTCCTCCTCGTCGCGACGCTCGTCCCCTTCTGGTGGCTGACGTGGCGCCACCCGGAGCTCGGCGGAATCCCGGGATTCGGCGGAATCGGTCTCTGGGTGCTGGCCATCTTCTTCGGGCGCGAGATCCTCGTCACGGTCCTGCGTACCCGCGCCGCCCGGCGGGGGGTCGTCGT
>Ga0316578_10001235_pt1 | contig 10186 bp, 10 predicted proteins | sample J0NA_2_FD_203076 | JGI IMG/M metagenome (GOLD analysis project Ga0316578, IMG submission 203076) | Rhizosphere microbial communities from salt marsh grasses in Alabama, United States - J0-2_160517rDrC | ecosystem: Host-associated > Plants > Roots > Rhizosphere | place: USA: Alabama | collected...
CCCTGCATGAGCGCATCGCGGTCGACCAACTCGGGCTCTTCACCGGTCGACTCGGCAAGTACCTCCACGTGCGAGACCACCTGTCGGTCCGGGGGATAGTCCTTCTTGCAGCCTGCCAGCACGAGACTCGCCACCACGGCGACGCTCGCCAGCGAACCGACCCTGCAGGGGAAACCAGGCAGCGGCAGACCCACCGTTGGCTCTCGGCTCCGAACAACCTCACCACCGTCCCGGGAGGACGTCGTGCGAAGTGTCTCGGTTCGCTTGCTGGTGCCCGCCAGTGAGTGCACGCACCAGAGAGGCTAAGCGCACGCCCGCTGCAGCGCAAATCCGCCGCCCGGAGGCTGCGGAGGCGCTCCGGTTCAGCACCAGGCGGGGGCTAATCCTTCTTCTTCATGCCGGGCAGCAGCGCCGGCTCGGGCGGGGGCTCGTGGTATTCGATCTTCTGGAAGCTCAAGATCCCCATGATGGGGTCGGCCTCGGTGCCGGTCGATGAACCAGTGAAGGTCGTGGTGTAGCGGCCCGTCACGGTCACGTTGGCGCCCACGTTCGGAATCGGATTGGGAATGGGCTTGCCCCAGAACGTGTCCAGGTGTTCCGCTTCCTCGTCCTTCTCGTATTCCTCGATGGCGTCATAGAGCTGCGCGTAGTTCGAGGCCCAACCCAGGACCTTGATGCAGTCGTCCTTCTTGTCGCTCTTCTTGTCGCACAGCCAGAAGGCCGGCACGTCCGGCTTACAGCCCTCGGGGTCGGCCTTGCCGCCCTTGTGCACGGCGCACTCCGGCGCCTGCATGAGATTCGTGTGGGCAATCCACCCCGTGATGTCGATGGTCTTGGTGTTGATCGAGTCACGATGCACCCGACTGCGCAGGTGATAGCTCGCGCCCCAGACCGTGTACGCGCCGCCTTTGCCCTTGATCGGCTTCTTCGGCACGTTGGGCACCGCCGGCAGGTTCGCCTTGACGCCGCTGGGAGCGGGACGGGGCTTGTATTTGACCTCTTCTCCCCCGCAGCTCATCGCTCCGAGAGCGATGACGGCAGAGAACGTGGAAGCGCAGACAATACGGACCCTGCTGAGCAACATTCGTTGGCCTCCTACCCAGATGTGAACACCGGGCTATCATGCGATAACCCGCGACCGCAAGCGCGGGTTCACGCCCAGCGGAATTCAGGCCCTGGGCAGGCGACCGGACTGGCGCAGCCGCCCCAACGGAGCCCAATCGAGGGCTGAGGAAACTATCGAATTCATTAGAGATTACGATGCGTTGGGCTTACTGAAGTGACTCGGACCCTCATCATTGGCGACGTCCACGGGTGCTCGGTCGAGCTCCGGGACCTGCTGGACCTGGTTGCGGTCAGTGCCGAAGATCGCGTCGTGTTCGTCGGCGACCTGGTCGCACGCGGCCCGGACTCGCACGGGGTGCTTCGGGTCGTGCGCGAGCTGGGCGCTCGCTCGGTCGTCGGCAATCACGAGCTCGAGCTTCGCCGGTTTCGGGCAGCCTCGGTGGAGGGTCGGGCCGCCAGGCGGCTCGGTCGTAGCCATCGTGAGCTCAGCAGCGAGCTGAGCCAAGAGGAGTGGGACCTGATCGAGTCGTTCCCGACGTATCTGGAGCTTCCGGAGCACGGCGTGGTGGTGGTGCACGCGGGGCTGGTGCCCGGACGCGAGCTCGACGAGCAGGATGAAGACGTGCTCGTCAACGTTCGGTGCATCGATGCGAACGGCCAGCCCACGCATCGCCTTCAGGGCACGCTTTGGGGCGAGATCTACCGAGGTCCGCCCCACGTGGTCTTCGGGCACGACGCGCTGCGCTCGGTTCAGCTGCACCCGGACGCGACGGGTCTCGATTCTGGATGCGTCTACGGTGGTCGACTGACGGCGCTGGTTCTGCCAGCAGCCCAATCGCCGCCGCCGGTGGCGGAGCGACGCGATGCCATGGTTTCGGTACCCGCTCGACGGCAGTACTATTTTCCTCGGCGAAAACGTCGCGAGCCTCGGTCATGAAGCGTTTGCTGCGCGTGTTTCTGGGACCTTTGAGCGCTGGAGAGGCGCGTCTGGAGGGTGCTCAGTTTCGCTATGTCGCCCGGGTGCATCGACTGCGTCCGGGCGACGAGCTCGTGGCTTTCGACCCGGAGGCGCGTCTGGAGACTCGGGCGCGAGTGGTCGAGGTGGGGCGGCACCACGCCGTCTGCTGTCTCGAAGCTCCCGGGCCCGCGCGGCTGGTCTCACCGGTCCGCCTGACGCTCGTGCAGTGCGTGGGCAAGGGCGAGAAACCCGATCGAGTCGTGCGCGATGCCACCGCGCTCGGCGCCACGACCATCGTGCTCGCCACCTCGAGTCGTACGGTGGTCAGGCTCGACGCTCGTTCCGAAGCGCGGCAACGTCGTTGGCAGCGGCTCGCACTGGATGCAGCACGCCAGTCCCAGCGTGGGGACGTGCCCAGTGTCGAGGGACCGATCCCGCTACGCCAAGCACTGGACGACGTCGCCGGCCGCGGCGGCAGCCGGCTGTGCCTGGAAGCGCGGGCGGCGGTCAGCGTGGACGAGGCCTTGCGGGCGTGGCAGCCCGAGACCCCGCTCACCGTGTTGGTTGGTCCCGAGGGGGGGCTAACCGAGGCCGAGTTGGGTCTGGCCGAGCTGGCCGGCTTTCGACTGGTACGTCTGGGGCCCTTCGTCCTCCGCACCGAGACGGCTGCCACCGCGATTCTCGGTGCCGTGGCTGCCCGCATGGCTCCGCTGGCCGAGTGACCAACGGGGATGCTGCGGCGTGGGTGCACGGACACGCGCCCACGTGACCGGGGCCACGCCACGGCCGCCCGGCAGTCTCCAAGTATTGGAAACCTTTCGTCCCACCGGCTGGCACACGGGTTGCTCAACCCACCTTCGAGGTTTGCCATGTGGTTCGTTGCCGCCCTTCCGTCCGCCATTGCCCTGACCATCCTGGTGGGGACCCTGTGCCTCCGTGGGGTGTCGGGTCGGGCTGCGAGATTCTTTTCCATCCTTCCGTAACTGTGCTGAATCCCGGATTGGCCACGTCTGCCCCCTGCGTGGTCGCGGAAGTAGAAATGCTCGCCCTCTGTGGTCGCGGATCGGCTGGGCCGATCGAAGCTGGGTCAAAGCCCAGGGCGACCGCGAGTTGCGTATCCCACATTTGTCTACAACTGAACCCCCGGTCATGTATTCCGCTGGAGGCAGACAAGCTACTGAAATCACAGAGCGAAATTGCGATCGCGGTGGTTGACATCAGGGGTCCGGGCCACGTAGCTTGCGATCATTCAGTGGGAAGAAGTGGGACAGGGTGTCTCACTTTCCCATCAAGTGGCCAGGCTGATGTTTCGCGGGCAGTTCGTGCACACCATCGACGCGAAGGGACGCGTGAGCATCCCCGCGCGCTTCCGCGAGGCACTCGCTTCCGATGGTCGCCCGGAGTTCATCCTCACCCCGGCACCGTTCGACCCCTGCCTGCATCTCCACCCGTTGCGGGCGTGGGAAGACTTCGAGCAGAGGATCGCGGAGCTGCCGAGTCTGGATCGCAACGTCGTGCGACTGCGTCGGCTGTACGTGTCTGCGGCGCTCGAATGCGAAGTCGACCGTGCCGGTCGCGTGCTCGTCCCGCCCCACCTTCGCGAGAAAGCAGGCCTGCGCAAGGACGTGCTGTGGGCCGGGATGGGTCGCACCATCGAGATCTGGTCCAAGGAGAAGTGGGACGAGGCGCTCGCCATGACCGATGCCGAGCGCGACGAGTTTCAGCGGGCGGTCACGGAGCAATTCAGGATATGACCATGTCCGTCGTTCCCATCGAGCCTTCGCGGCACGGCCACGTGACCGTCATGCCGGAAGAGGCAGTGCTTGCGCTGAAGCCGGCAGCCGGAAAGGTCTTCTTGGACGTGACCTGCGGTGGGGGCGGACACGCCGCTGCGTTGCTCGAATCCAATCCGGAGGTTCGAGTCCTGGCCTTCGATCGCGATCCGGGCGCGGTGGCTGCCACGCGCGAACGTCTGGCGGAGTACCGGGAACGGGTCACGGTCTCGCGGGTGGCATTCGAGGAGCTCCGAACGTGGCTGGAAGCGCACGGCGTGGGACCCGTGGATGGAGTCATCGCCGACCTGGGCATCAGCTCGCTGCAACTCGACGACCCCGACCGCGGCATGAGCTTCCATTTGGAAGGACCGCTCGACATGCGCATGGATCGTGATGCCGGGAGCTCCGCTCTCGAGCTGATCGAGAGCCTCAGCCAGGACGAGCTGGCGAATCTGATCTATCGCTTCGGCGAGGAACGCCGATCACGACGCGTGGCTCGCTGCATCAAGCAGGCGCTGGAGTCTGGGGCGCTCGGTACGACGCACGATCTGCGTCGCGCCATCATCCGAGCTGTCGGTCCCCGTCGAGTTGGCGGTGTCGATCCAGCCACGCGGACCTTCCAGGCCCTCCGCATCGCGGTCAACGGTGAGCTCCGGCAACTGGACGCTCTGCTCGACGCCGTCGCGCACCTCGTCCGACCGGGGGGACGCGCGGTCCTGATCAGTTTCCACTCGCTCGAGGACCGGCTCGTGAAGCGTGCCTTTCTACAGGCGGACGTCTGGCAGCGTCTGACCAAGAAGCCGCTGGTGCCCGGAGAGCTCGAGCGAGCCCGGAATCCTCGGGCGCGCAGTGCCAAGCTGCGCGCCGCGGAACGCGTCGAGCCGACCGCAGATGACGACACCATTCCGGGAGGGACGCCATGAGACGCGGTCGCCCGTTTCTGGTGCTGTGGACGCTGGCCGTGGCCGCGGGGACCTCTGCGTTCGTTCTCTACCTCGGCTTGAGGGTGCGCTCCGTGCAGCTCGGCTACGACTTGGGGCGCGACCACGCCCGCGTGGCCCGACTGCGCGAGGTCAAGCGAGTGCTCGAGCTGGAGCTGGCCAGTCACAAGACGCCCGAGCGTGTCGATCTGGTGGCTCGGACGCTGCTGGGCATGAGCGAGCCGACCCCGGATAGGATCCTCCCCGCGGGTGCGGCCCCAGAAGTCGAAGCAGAGTCGACGCCGGAGCAAGCGTCGGGAGGCGGCACGTGACCACCGCCCGACCGGAGGCGCAGCGCCAGCGGCGTATCCGCATTCGGATGGGCATTCTCTGCGCGTCGCTGGCATTCGGATTGGGACTCTTGGTTGCGTCTGCCTGGAAGTTGATGATCGACGACGGCCCCGCCTGGCGGGAGCTCGCAGAGAAACAGCGCCAACGCCGGCTGCACGTGGTCCCCAAGCGCGGCACCGTCTATGACCGCAACGGCAGTGCGCTCGCCGTCAGCGTCGAAGTGCCCAGCGTCAGCATGGACGCCGTGGAGCTCATGCGAGGGGTACCGGATCAGCGCGTGCCGGCCGTGGCCCGGGATGCCGCCAATGCCATTGCACGAGCGCTTCACCTGGACCCGGCCGTGGTCGAACGCAAGATCCACCGTCGACGCCGCTTCGCGTGGCTCAAGCGTCGGATCAGCGCGGAGGAGGCCGAACGCATTCGCCAGCTCGGCAGTCACCAGGTCATGGGGGACCAGCGCATTCGCGGGCTGATGATCGAGGGGGAGGGGAAGCGCTACTACCCGAGGCGGGAGCTCTTGGGTCCGCTGCTGGGTTTCGTGGCCCCGGATGGCCAGGGCAAGGATGGTTTGGAGTTCAGCCTGAACCGGACGTTGAAGGGACACGTAGACCGTTTGAACGGCCTGCGCGATCGAACCGGGCGGCTCCTCTTCTCCAACGGCATCGAGGATGACCAGGCGCTGGCAGGGCACAACGTGCATCTGACGATCGATCAGGGCATCCAGTACGTGGCGGAGCGCGAGTTGGCGGCCGCCGCCCGCACGTTCGAAGCCGCCGGGGGCTCGGTGATCGTCGTGAACCCGAAGACCGGCGAGATCCTCGCCATGGCGAGTTGGCCCGGGTACAACCCCAACGACTACACCGAGAGCGAGGTCGCCGAGCGCCGCGATCGCGGACTGACCGACGCATTCGAGCCTGGCTCTACGGTGAAGATCTTCACCCTGGCGACGGGGCTGGCTGCGGGCGCCATCAGCCCGGCGCAGAAGCTGTACTGCGAGAAGGGCGTGATGCCGGTGGACAACGTGGTCATCCGGGACACGCACCCCGCCGGCTGGCTCACGATTTCCCAGGTGTTGGCGATTTCGTCCAACATCTGCGCTGCCAAGGTCGGGTTGAGCTTGGGGGGGAGCAAGCTGTACGAGGGCTTTCGGCGATTCGGTTTCGGACAGGCCAGCGGGATACCGCTGCCGGGCGAGTCCTCCGGCACCCTGCGCCCGCGTGGTCGCCCCTGGGTGCAGGTCGAAACGGCCGCCGCGTCCTTCGGACAGGGGATCAGCGTCACGAACTTGCAGATGGCGATGGGCACCGCAGCGCTGGCCAACGGCGGCAACCTGATGGAGCCGATCATCGTCAAGAAGGTCACTACGGCCACGGGCGAGATCGTGCGGGAAGCGGCGCCGCGCGTGCGTCGCCGGGTGGTGCCCGCGCGGGTGGCCCGCGTGTTGGCCGAGATGATGGTGGGCGTCACCGAAGGCGAGGGAACGGGTGTCGAAGCCTCCATCGAGGGCTACCAGGTCGCTGGCAAGACGGCGACCGCACAGAAGACGGACCCGACCACGGGTCGGTACTCGCTGGACCGCTACATCGCGTCGTTCGTCGGCTTCGTGCCTGCGCACGATCCGGTGGTGGCCATATCGGTCATGGTGGACGAGCCGATGGTGGATCACGCCGGCGGATCGGTCGCCGCGCCCATCTTCAGGCGCGTGGCCGAGATGGCCTTGAAGTACGAAGGCCTCACGCCCAAGGGCACCAAGCGAGCCGACGTGGCCGAGTTGGCGCGACAACCCGATCCGGCCAACACCACGTACGAGCTCATCCGCCAGGCCCAGGGGCGCAAACCCGCCGTCCAGGAAGTCGTGTCCGGAGGCAAGCCCGGCCCGGGTCAGGTCCGCTTGCCGGACATGACCGGTTGGCCGCTGCGCCAGGTCGTGCAGAAGGCGCAAGAGTTGGGACTGGTCCCACGAGTGCAGGGGACCGGACTGCTCGCGCGTCAGCAGCCCGCACCGGGCGATGTGGTGGGGCAAGGGACCCAAGTGACTCTCATCTTCGAGCCCGCGACATGAATCGATCCAGTGGTACTCCGTGCCTGTCTCTCGCCGATCTTGCGCGACAGCTCGACCGGGTGGGCGCCCTGACCCAAGGGGACGCGTCGCTGTGCGTGACCGACGTGCGGCAGGATTCCCGTGAAGTACAGTCCGGAGATCTGTTCGCGGCTCGGTCCGGCAGTCGCACCAGCGGCGCTGCCTTCGCCACGGACGCGGTCCGTCGCGGCGCGGTCGCCATCCTGGCAGAGCGCGGCTCCGAGCTGCCTGCGCTCGGCGTGCCGGTGCTTTGGGTCGACGACATCCGGCTCGCCCTGGCCCTGGCGGCAGAGGCCGTGCACCAACGACCGAGCCAGAGCATCGGCGTGGTGGGGATCACCGGCACCAACGGCAAGACCACCACCGCCTCGCTCGTGCGGACGGCACTCGGCGGGGCCGAGGCCCGCGCGGCCAGTCTGGGTACCCTGGGTTTCGAGCTCGGCGAACAGATCGTCGACTCCTCGCTGACGACGCCTGAGGCCGATCAGATCTCTCGTTACGCCGCGCGCGCGCGGGATGCCGGCGCAACCCACCTGGTGATGGAGGTGTCGAGCCACGCCCTCAGCCAGGCGCGAGTGGATGCGCTCACGTTTGCCGCGGCGGCGTTCTCCAATCTCACTCAGGACCATCTCGACTACCACGCCACGATGGAGGACTACGCAGCCAGCAAGGCGCGCCTGTTCGTCGAGCTCGCGCCACGGGTGTCCGTCATCAACGTCGACGACCCATTCGGAGCGCAGCTGGCGGAACGCATCCCAGGGCGTGTGCTCAGGGTATCTCGGCAGGGCCAGGGAGACGTGCGGGCCGTTAGGAGCCAGACCGACGCTCGCGGGATTCGGGCTACGGTGGCCTGTCCTTCTGCCGAAGTGGAGCTCGAGTCACGCCTCGTCGGTGAGCACAACCTGGACAACCTCTTGCTGGCGCTCGGCATCGTGGAGGGATTGGGCTTGGACGTGCGGGCCGCTGCGGAAGCACTCCATGCGGCACCTCCCATCCCTGGTCGCCTGGAACGTTGCGATGGCCCGGGCGACGACATTCTGGTGTTGGTGGACTACGCTCACACTCCGGATGCGTTGCGTCGCGCTCTCCGCGCCGTGCGGGGATTGACCGACCAGGCCGTGATCTGCGTATTCGGGTGCGGCGGCGATCGGGACCCCGACAAGCGACCGAAGATGGGCCAAGCGGTGGCCGAGGCCGCGACCACGGCCATCGTCAGCAACGACAACCCGCGGACCGAGGATCCCGCCGCCATCGCTCGGCAGATCGAACCGGGTCTGCGCGCGGGGGGGCTGCCCTACGAAGTCGAGCTGGACCGCGCGGCCGCCATCCGGCGTGCCGTTCTGGGTGCGAGCCCGGGCGACGTCGTCCTGATCGCGGGCAAGGGGCACGAACCGTATCAGATCGTCGGCACCGAACGGCGCGCATTCGACGATCGCGTGGAGGCGCGTCGAGCCCTTGCCGCCCGGCGCGAGAGGGTGGCGAGCTGATGGCCACTCCCATCCCTGCCAACGACGCGCGGTTTTCGGTCGCGGAAGTCGTGCAAGCCACCGGTGGCCAGGTGCTGTCGCAGGGCAACCGGCTCTGCCGGGGCGTGACCACCGATAGTCGAGCGGCGGTGGACGGCAAGCTGTTCGTGGCGCTCAACGGGGAGAGCTTCGACGGTCACGATTTCGTTGGCGCGGTCGTCGAACGTGGAGCCGCCGGCGTGCTGGTGAGTCGGGACGTGGACGCGCCAGCCGACGCTTTCGTGGTTCGGGTGGAGTCGACGTTGCACGCTTTGGGGGCGTTGGCCCGCTGGCACCGGCAGCGTTGGGGTGGTCGGGTCGTGGCCATCGGGGGCTCCGCCGGCAAGACGACGACTCGGGCAGCCGTCTCGTCGTTGCTGGAGGCGGTTTGGCCTGGCGCGGTGCACTACGCACGTGGAAACCTGAACAACCAGGTGGGCGTCCCGATGGTGCTGCTCGGGGCCGAGCCGCAGCACCGCATTGCGGTCGTGGAGGTCGGGACGAATGCCCCCGGGGAAGTGGCCAGCCTGGCCGGTGTCTGCCAGCCTGACCTCGCTCTGCTCACCCTGGTTGCTCTGGAGCACACCGAAGGACTCGGCACGCTCGACGACATCGAGGCCGAGGAAGGTGAGCTGCTGGCGGTGCTGGGCGCGGCGGGCATCGCAGTCGCGAACGGCGATGATCCGCGGGCGGTCCGCCGACTGCAGTGCAGCGAAGCGACCACGAAGCTCACCTACGGATCTGGACCCACCTGCGACTACCGTCTGCTGGAGCGCACGCTGCTCGACCTCGAGAAGATGCGTCTCGTGGTGGAACGTCCGACGAATCGCGGCCGAGGGCGGATTGCGGTGGAGTGCGGGACCGTTGGGCTCCCGGGAGCTCTCGCCGTCCTGGCTGCGCTTGCGGTGGCCGATCGCCTCACCGGCATCCCGGTCGATGCAGAGCTGGCGACGCGCGCCTTCTGCCATGAAGGCGCGTTCGAATCGGGGCGACTCTGCCCGGTCCTCTGCCAAGATGGGACCGTGGTCATCGATGACACCTACAACGCCAACCCCGCCAGCGTGCGCAGTAGCGTGGACACTGCGTGCGAGATCGCTCGGGCCCGCAGTGCGCGGCTGGTGCTGGTGATCGGCGAGATGCGAGAGCTCGGCGCCTGCTCCGCTCGAGAGCACGCAGCGATCGGGCAGCTCATCGCGCAGACCGAGGCCGCGATGCTCATCGGGGTGAGCGGTGATGCGTCTCACGTGGTCAGCGCGGCCGGCAATGCTGGTCAGGACGCGGTGTTCTGTCCGGATGCCGAGGCGGCGCTCGGGACGGCCCTCGAGCGCGTTCGGCCCGGCGATGTGGTGCTGGTCAAGGCGTCGCGTGGGGTCCGGGCGGAGCGAGTGGTCAGTGGTCTGTGTGACGCGAGAGGAGCCACCGCGTGATCTACGAGCTGCTGTATCGCTTCAGGGGCGACTTCGGAGCGCTGAACGTGCTCCGCTACACTCCCTTCCGGGCGATCATGAGCGTCATCACGGCGATGCTCTTGT
>Ga0316578_10001237_pt1 | contig 10178 bp, 10 predicted proteins | sample J0NA_2_FD_203076 | JGI IMG/M metagenome (GOLD analysis project Ga0316578, IMG submission 203076) | Rhizosphere microbial communities from salt marsh grasses in Alabama, United States - J0-2_160517rDrC | ecosystem: Host-associated > Plants > Roots > Rhizosphere | place: USA: Alabama | collected...
GTAGGCTCCCGGTGCTTCTTCCGCGACCCCGCGCGACGACGGACTGCGGACAATAATGCCCTGTTCGCGCAGACTGTCTATCACCTGCCGGCCGTGCCAGGTTTTGTATGCTTTGCGCCGGCTCATGGCGCGTCCCGCGCCGTGACAGGCGGAGGCGAATGACAGGGCCTCGGAAGACGTATTGCCGCAGAGAATGTACGACGCCGTGCCCATCGAACCGCCGATCAGCACCGGCTGTCCGCTTTGACGGAATACCTCGGGCAGGTCCGGATGACCGGGACCGAAGGCGCGAGTGGCGCCCTTGCGATGAACGAACAGGCTTCGCGGCCGGCCGTCCACCTCGTGCGTTTCGACTTTACAGGTGTTGTGTGACACGTCGTAGAGCAGTTGCAGCACCGCCTCCGGATAAAGCCGGGTGAAGACCTCGCGCACCAGATGGGTCAATATCTGGCGGTTGGCCAGCGCACAGTTGATGCCGGCACGCATTGCACCCAGATAAGCCCGGCCGGTATCCGAATCGATCGGTGCACAGGCCAGTTCGCGCTCGGGCAGAGTGATGCCGTGACGCTGTGCGGCCAGCAGCATCAGCTTCAGGTACTCGGTGCCGATCTGGTGGCCCAGCCCGCGCGAGCCGCAGTGGATGCTGACCAGTACGTCACCTTCGCGCAAGCCGAAGACCGTCGCGGTGTCGCGGTCGAATATCCGGCTTACCGCCTGCACTTCGAGGTAGTGATTGCCTGACCCGAGTGTGCCCATCTCGTTGCGCTGGCGGTGCCTGGCCTGCGCGGACACGGCGGCCGGGTCTGCGCCACTCATGCAGCCATGCTCCTCGATCCGCTCGAGGTCCCTGGCATCACCCCAGCCCCGTTCGACGGCCCAGCGGGCACCGCCCCTCAACATGGCGTCCAGGCCGGCATCATCCAGGTGGATGCCCCCGGTGCTGCCAAGACCTGCGGGTACGGCGGCAAACAGGGCATCGGCGAGCGGCCCCTGCCGCGCCTTTATCGCCTCGCGCTGCAGGCCGGTATTCAGCGTGCGCACGCCACAGGAGATGTCAAAGCCAACGCCGCCCGCAGAGACCACCCCGCCCGCGTCAGGATCGAAAGCCGCCACGCCGCCAATGGCAAAGCCATAGCCCCAGTGGGCGTCCGGCATGGCATAGGAAGCCGACACGATGCCGGGGAGCGTAGCCACGTTAGTGACCTGTTCGGCAACCTTGTCATCCATGTCTTCGATCAGCGCCCGGCTGGCGAAAATCACCCCCGGCACGCGCATGGCGTTTTGCCGGGGAATGCGCCATTCGAAGTCGGATATCCGTTGCAGGGTTGAAATATCCACGGTTTACGTCCACTCCTGGCGTCACACAGGAACCATGCAATAAAGTGTAGTCGCGCCAGCCGGTGCTCGCACCTTGCTTGCTACACGTCCACCACGCACCCGGCGCACCACATGCCGCCTGCCTCCCGTTCCACCCTTAGCGCCGTGTAGGTCGCGCCCTTGACCTCGGCGGCTGGCTGGTGGCGCCCGGCGTCGATTGGCTCGCCCCAGGCGGTGGCCTCCAGGTGATGATCGTGTATCGATACTTTGAAGCGGGAAAACAGCATGTTGCGTGTGGCAGTCGCGTATACCAGGGCGTTCAGCCAGTCGACCAGCAGCAGTTCGACATCGGGAGCTTCACAATGCAGACGGATTTCAGTTTCGGCCTTCACCAGTTGGGGATCTGTCATCACGGCCGTCATCGCGAGCGCGGCCTGTTCGAAGGCAGTCTCAATGGTCGGGCCGCAGCCACGCACGCCGATATCCGCATCATGCTGGAAGTGCGACCACCGGGCGGGATTGTCCATGTGCTAACGGATGTAGGCTTCCGTCGCGTAGCGGCGCATCATGCGGTGGCTATTGAAAAACGATGCGTTTTTCGTAATTGCGCCTCTCATGACGTTAATCCAGCCCGGTCGGTCCTGGTGATACAACGGCAGCACCGTCTGTTCGAGTTTCCGGTAAAGTGACGCGGCGTCCTCGCCGTCGCTGACCGCCTCGCTGTTGCCGACAGCCCAGCCGGTGATGCCCTCTATGCACCCCTCGATCCACCAGCCGTCCAGCACGCTGAGGTTGGGCACGCCGTTGAAGGCGGCTTTCATGCCACTGGTACCCGAAGCCTCGCGCGGCGGCAACGGCGTATTCAGCCAGACGTCGACCCCGGCAACCATGTTCTGGGCCAGCTCCATGCCGTAGTCGGGCAGGTAGACCACGCGTAGAACGTCCTGAAGGTCGCGCATATGCCGGTGCAAGGTCTCGATCAATTGTTTTCCGCCCGCATCGCGCGGGTGAGCCTTGCCCGCCAATACGACCTGGAATGGCGATTGCTGTGCGATCGCCCGCAGGCGCTCGAGATCCGTGAACAGCAGATCGGGCCGCTTGTAAGCGGTCATGCGGCGGGCAAAACCCAGCACCGGCAGTTCGGGATCGAGGCGCACCGAAGTCAGCGACGCCACCCGGTCCACGAGGACTCGCTTGCATGCCAGGTGCGCGGCCCAGACTTCGTCATCCGCCAGGCAACAGTCGGCGCGTACCAGCAGTTCGGGTTCATGGCACCAGCCCGGCAGGTATTTGTCGTACAGGGCGCGAAAGCTGGCACTGGTCCAGCGAAAGGGGTGCACACCATTGGTAACGGCGTGTACCCGGTAGCCGGGAAACATGCCGCGCGAGATTTCCGCGTGGCGCTTGGCCACGCCGTTGATGTACTCGCTGAGATTCAGCGCCAGGCGCGTCATGTTCAGATCATTCTCGCCGGCCAGCTGTTTCAGGGTGGCTGTGTCGATCATCGGCTCCATCACCCGGTCGACCAGTCGGTAGTCGAACCGGTCGTGACCGGCCTCCACCGGCGTGTGGGTGGTAAAACAACACAGATCCCGGACCCTCGGCAGATCATAGGGCGACTCTCCGGGGCGCAGTTCCTCGGGTGCGTAGGCATAGCGGCGCAGCAGCTCGAGTGGCAGCAGGGCGGAATGCCCTTCATTCATGTGATACTGGCGGATCTCGAACCCAAGCGCCCGCAACATGCGTATGCCGCCGATGCCGAGAACCATTTCCTGCTTGAGCCGGTAGGCTTCATCGCCGCCGTAGAGGAAATGGGTGATGGTCCGGTCGTCGGGATGGTTCTCGTCGAGATCGGTATCCAGCAGGATGACCGGCTGTCGGCCGTTCATGTGGCCTTCATGTACATACAGGCGGCCCCCGACCCACACGTCGCGTTGCTCGATGGTCACCGCCACCTTGGCGGTCAGTCCCACGGTCCATTTGGTCGGGTCCCAGGCGTCCGGATGGTCGATTTGCCGGCCTGACGGGTCGATCTCCTGACGGAAATAGCCCTGGTGGCTGATCAGGGTAACCGCCACCATGGGCAATTCCATGTCCGCGGCGGCGCATATGGTATCCCCGGCAAGAACGCCAAGGCCCCCGCTGTAGGTGGGGATTTCGCTACGCAGCGCTATCTCCATCGAGAAATAGGCAATGCGCGGTTCGTGGGTGAATTCGGTGTGCATGGACAGATTTTACCACTCGCTGGACATCGGCAGGTGCAGGAACGTGTTTCGACCCGTCTGAATGGCGCGTTGCGCCGGTTGGACTATGCTGATAATACAGAAGTGCAGTGAGCAAGGGATAGAAGGTTGCCGATGGCAGTTATCGTGTTGATGCACGGGTCGTATGCCGGGGATCCGGAGATTCCGCCCGGCTCGCCACCCGAAGTACCGCCCGGGCAACCTCCGGAGGTGCCGGGTGAGCCGCTGCCGGAATCCGAACCGGCATCACCGCCGGAGGCGCCGCCGGATCAACCGCCTGAAGTACCGGGCACACCACCGCCACCTGAAACGCGCAGCGCCAGGGTGTTCGCGGGGGAGGCGCGTTTGCCGCCGCGGAACGCCCGGTGCCGGTTTAGCCCGGCGGCGTGAACGCCGCCCGAACAAGGTTATCAGCTTCTCCCCGATAGCAGACCTCATGTCGGGAGAGTTGCCGTCTATTCTGCGACAGGAAACGGAGAAAGCCATGTCAATGCAACGGGCAGACGTCAAAGCACGGGACACCGCAACGCCGGCCCCGCGCCAGCAACACCTCGGGGACACCTTGACGGAGTCCGGCGTATCGCCGGCGCCAATCGGCGAATTCGGCCACCAGCCGGAAGGTACGCACCACTTCCCGGCTACGGGTGAGCCATGCCGCTCCTGCGCGTCCCGCCGGGACTGCCTGATGGCGGTGCTGGTAAGGGCTCTGCCGGCGGGCGCCAACATTCCCTTGTGTCACTCGCACGTTATTCAGGCGGGCGAGCACGTTTTTTTCGCCGGCAGCAAACTGGAATTCCTGCGTGTCGTCAAATCGGGGGCGGTAAAAACCTATATGACAAGCGGGAGGGGCGAGGAACAGGTGGTGACCTTTCATATGCCCGGCGACATACTGGGGATCGATGCGCTCGCCAATGCGACGCACGAGTCATCCGCCGTGGCACTGGAAACCACGGCGATATGCACGGCGCCGCTTGGTCGCCTGGAATATCTCATGGAGCGCTTTGCCCCCGGCTGGCTGCTGAAGCTGCTTGCCGATGAAGTTCTGCGCGAGCAACGCATGCTGTTAATGAGAGGCAAGAAATCGGCTGAGTCCCGCCTCGCGGCGTTTTTGATCACATTGTCAGACCGGTTCAAGGCGCGTGGTTACTCGAACCGCGAGTTCAATCTGAGCATGCCGCGCCAGGACATCGGCAACTACCTCGGCCTGACCATGGAAACGATAAGCCGTACGTTTACCCGCATGCAGGTAGAAGGCTTGCTGGAAATAAACCGGCGCCGCGTCGTCATCCGCGACTTCGACCAACTGCGCGACGTGGCTGACATGCAACGCCTGGACTGACAAACATGGCATTGCCAGGTTCCGGACGCGGCGCCCCGCGCCGAACAAGCGTCCTCAGCTCACCAACTTGACTCTGGTCGCCTGGGCCCCGAGCAGACTGGGCGCCACGGAAAATTCCACCGTGCTGCCGATTTCCAGCCGGTCGAAGGCGCCGTCAATGACGTGCTCACGGTGAAAATAAACGTCGATACCCTCGGGCGTGGAAATGAAACCGTAGTTCATCCCCGCAACCAGTTCGGACACCACGCCGCGACCTGAGAGGTTGCCGGCCGACAGCGGCACATCGGCGTGCCGGACGTAAGCCTTCACTTGCCGTTCCATTTCCGAAAATGCTGCCTGCACCTCGGCAACGATATTCCCGCCAGCAGCGGGCCACTGGGCATCGCGGTCCACATCCAGTTCCCTATCAGGCAGACAGACATCCAGGTGAATATGCAGACCCTGATCCCGCGGCCGGTCGCTACCTCCCGACTCAATGAGTACGTCGCAACTGATGATTCCGTCGTAGCAGGACTCCAGCGCGCTCACCCGGTCACGGACACAGGTTTCGATACTGTTCGACGGCTCGATCCGACGGTAGGTAATCTGCAGCGGTTCTCTCATGTCGGCACCGGAAGCTGGCCGCGGTCACGCAAAACAGACTATGACAATCCTTGTACGGGGTATTGACGAAAGTCAAACATCCGCGATTCCGCGGCAAGGGCATTCGGACGTCGTCTTCACAATACCCGGATCGCCTTGCAGTGCATCGCGGTATGAGCCGACGACGGCGCACGGCTCGACCCCGATAGACGGCTTGTTGGCTGCCGTCCAGGCGTAGCCTTGATACCGGATCATAATTTTCTGACGCCGGCCTTGGCGATGTTCAGCAGGATGACTTCAATTTCCTCGATAATCTCCTCCTGGCGAAGGGCATTGCACCGGCGCCGCAACTCGACCGACTGGTCGTCGAGGTGCTGCACTGCGGCCTCGAGGTGCTGCACGCGGCGCTGATTCTCCGCCATCAGGGAAGCGTAGAAAATGCGCTGCAGGGCGGCCAACAGATAATGGTGAGAAAGCTCGATGACGAAATCGGCAGGCGCCAGGTTCAGATCCGGAGGATGGGAAAAGCGCGAGGGCGCGTGCAATTGCGCCTGGAACGGCGGTAGCAGCTGTTGGCTGACGACGGCCTGCGCGTTGTTATCATGGTACAGCGCATACAGCGCCAGCGTGCCGAAGCGAGCCTGCAGTTCCGCCAGGGTGGCGACGACGCCGGTGAGCACCTCCGCCACCTCTTCGACCACGCTGACGCCGCCGGAAAACGCGGCGACACGGGGGTCATCGGCGAGCAGCACCTGCAGCTTGCGTCCAGTGGCTATCAGCACAGGCACGTCCGTCGCAGCTGTTTCTTCCTGTTCGCGCTCCAGGTAGTGCAACAAGGCCTCGTTGAAATCACCGCAAAATCCGCGTTCGGAGCCGACCAGCAGGTAGACCCGGTTACCGGCCTGCGCCGCCGGCAGGGCATCGGGAAAAGCCGTGACAAAATCGGCGGCCACTGCCTCGATGCCGCGCACCACTGCGTACTGGGCGTCGAGAAAGCGATCCAGCTTACGGGTTTCCATGTAGGCCAGGTTCTTCATGGCGTTCATGATATTGCGGATTTCGGCAAGGCTGTGCCGGTGCTGGTCAAGCTGACGGCGGCTGGTCATTGCCCGGTTTCGTCGGGGCGCCCGGCAATCCAGATCGCCGCGGCATCCGACCAGGCCTCGCGGGGACTGTCGAGCGCCAGCGGGCTTTGCTGCAGACCGGACTCCAGGGCCGCAAGGACGGCCGCGACCGATGCCTCGTCCTCGATGGCGTCGAAGCGGCCATCGTTGAAAGCAACCAGCCAGGCCATCTGGAATTCCGGGTTCAACGGCGACAGCCGGTCCTGTTTGAGGATTTCACGCAACACACGGCCGCGTCGTATCGCCGCTTCCATCGAGGCTTCCAGGCGGGCGCCAAAACGGGTGAACACTTCCAGTTCGAGGAACTGCAGGTAGTCCAGTTTCATGCGACCGGCTTCTTCCTTGATGCGCGGATGCTGAGCCTGGCCACCGATGCGCGAGACCGAGCGACGAATGTCGATCGCGGGGCGGAAACCGCTGGCGAACAGGCTCTGGTCCAGGTAGACCTGCCCGTCAGTAATCGATATCAGGTTGGTCGGTATATAGGCGGCAATCTCGCCCTGCATGGTTTCCACGACCGGCAGCGCCGTCATACTGCCGCCGCCGTGGGCGGCATTCAGACAAGTGGCGCGCTCGAGCAAACGCGCGTGCACCGAAAAGATATCACCGGGGTAGGCTTCGCGTCCCGGCGGTCGGCGCAACAGCAGCGAAAGCTCCCGGTAGGTCTTGGCGTGAGTCGCCAGATCGTCATAGACCACCAGCGTATCGCGGCCCTGCCGCATCCAGAATTCGGCGATCGCGCAACCGGCAAAAGGCGCCAGGTGCTGGAGCCCGGGCAGACTGCTCGCTTCCGCCACCACCACGGTGGTGTAGTCCAGGGCGCCGTAGTCACGCAGCAACTCGATAGTACTGACCACCGTGGAACGCTTCTGGCCGATCAACACGTAGACGCAGTACACCTGCTTGCCGCGCTGGTTGATGACGGTATCCAGCGCAATCGAACTGCGGCCCAGGCCCTCGTCACCGATCAGCAACTGGCGTTGCCCCTTGCCGATCGGTATCAGGGTATCGATGATCTTGATGCCCGTGTATAGCGGGTCATGCACGAATTCGCGCGCCACGATGGGAGGAGAGGGCGACTCCAGCGGCTGCCAGCGGGTGTGTAGCGGCGGGGGCAGCTCATCCAGCGGCGTGCCCAGCGGGTCGACGATACGCCCAAGCAGGCTGTCTCCCGCCGGGACACTCAGGGTGCGGCCGGTGAGTTCGACCTGGGTACCAGCCGTCAGCGCATCCGTCTCGTGCAGCATGATAGCGCCGATCAGTGCTTCGGTCAGATCAAACACCATGGCGCGGCTGCCATCGCCGAAAACCAGGATATCGTCCATCGCGGCCGACGGCAGACCCGCGATCCAGGCGATGCCGTCGCCCACCGAGACGACGCTGCCACGTTCCGAGACCCGCAAGCCGGGACGATAGTGCGCCAGCCACTCGGCCTGGCGCTCGAGGGGACCCTGTTGCACGTCAGCTGTACTCTGCGCCATTGGCGAATTCCGCCAGAGTCTTGAGTTCGTCGCGAAGATTGGCGCCCAGTACCCAGGCACCCAGCGTGATCTGTATGCCCGCCAACAGGCTTTCGTCCTGTTCGAAGCGTACCGCAACGGACGCGCCCGCCAATACCGCCACTGCCTGCCGGACTTCCTCGCGCCGGCTTTCGGACAGCGGGTAGGCGCTGCTGACAACAGCGGTGTTCCCCGGGCGACCCCAGTTGTTGCGCAGCGCGGCGACGCGCTCATCGGGCAATTTCGACAGGTCTGCCAGAGCCCGCTCCAGCAAACGCTCTTCCACCTCGGGGCCGGCGAGGTCAGCAAACAACCGGGCGGCGAAACGGGCCGCCTGAACCAACGCGGTTTCCTCCGCCTTGTGCCGGGCGTCGGCCTGGCGTCGATCCTCGGCGACAGCGGCCTTTTCCCTTTCCTGCGCCAGCTCCGCCTGTAACGCGGCAAGTTTCTCCGCGCGTTCCGCCTCCATTTCGCCCCCGAGCTGCTCGCGCGCCTGCCGTCGCTCCTGTTCCCACTCGGCCAGCCGGGCCTGGTAGCGGGCCTTGAGGCCTTCGGCGTCCTCGTGCAGCGAACGGGCCTCGGCGAGGCTCTTTTCGATGCCCTCGCGGCGCCGCGCGATCACCGCCAGGACCGGTTTGTACAGGAAACGCTTCAGAATCCAGACCAGGACGAGGAAATTCAGGATTTCAAGTACGAACGTTGACCAGTTCAGTTCCAATGTCCGTACCCCTGCTGTGTGATGTGCCGCCGGCTGTACATCCCGATCTACGGCTTGATCAGGTATTCCAGCAGCGGGTTGCGGAACAGGACGATAAGCACCACGACCAGCACGTAGATGGCCAGCGACTCAATCATCGCCAGGCCGATGAACAGCGTGCGCATGATCGAGCGCTCGGCCTCCGGTTGCCGCGCCAGCGCATCCATGGCGTGCGCGATGGCCCAGCCCATGGCGATGGCGGGTAACATGACGCCGAGGGCAATACCGAGAACCGCGACAACCGTGGACGCCAGGGTGAAATCAGACAGATCGGGCATAGGCTACTCCTGTTGCTTTTGCCGGAGCTGTTGCGATTGCAGCCCCCCGGCGACAAAAATCAGCGCCAGCATACCGAAGATATACGCCTGCACGAGCGCTTCGACGATATGCAGCATCAAAATAGGCACCGGCGCCAGGAACCCGGCCACCAGCAGAATCAGCAGGGCAGTCATCTCCAGGCTGATGATATTGCCGAACAGGCGCACCGCCAGCGCGATGGTGCGGGTCACCTCGCTAATGAGATGAAACGGCAGCAGCAGGGGGCTGGGTGTCAGGTAATGGCGCAGGTAATTCCCCAGCCCCTGCGCGCGGATGCCGAACCAGTGCACCGACAGGAACACCAGGATCGCCAGTGCCGCCGTGGCCGACAGGTCCCCGGTCGGCGCCTTTACGCCGGGAATCACACCACTGAGGTTGGCGATCACCAGGAAAATCCACAGGCTTCCGATGAACGGCATGAGCTGTTTCGCATGGTCGGGAGCGACGGCAGCAACGGCATCGTCGATCGCCGACACAATGCCCTCGAGCATGGTTTGCAGCGCCCCGGGCCGCGCACCCAGCGTCCGCGTGGTGAGCCAGAAGAACAATCCGATTCCAGCCATCAACACCCAGGTCGTAACGACCGTCGCGGTGACCGTCAGCGGTCCTGCCTGGAACACCACACCGGGGATAATATCGCTGCCAGCCATAAACGCCTATTCCCTTATGAGAAAATAAACATTGATCATTCCGATCATGACACCCAGCAGGATCAGGCTCACCGTCCAGCGGATGGAATAGCCGGCCACCAGGCTGTCGAGCCAGCGCCCCAGGTAGGCGCCGGCGACCACCGGCAGCACGAACACCAGCCCCAGCGTGCCGATATACACCGTCTGCGCCATCAGCGTCGGCCGCTCACCGGCGGCTTTCTTTATCCGCCTGGCCTGCCGGTCTATCTGTTTGCCGAGATCATCGCCGGGTTGCATCAGCTATCCACCTCCGCGCCCGATCTCCCACAGGCGTTTCAACAAGGATTCCTCCATGCGCCGCAGGCTTTCC
>Ga0316578_10001238_pt1 | contig 10175 bp, 8 predicted proteins | sample J0NA_2_FD_203076 | JGI IMG/M metagenome (GOLD analysis project Ga0316578, IMG submission 203076) | Rhizosphere microbial communities from salt marsh grasses in Alabama, United States - J0-2_160517rDrC | ecosystem: Host-associated > Plants > Roots > Rhizosphere | place: USA: Alabama | collected...
CATATGGCCGTAAGATCCGCATTGACGAAAAGGCAATGGACGTTCTTTCGTCTTACACCTGGCCCGGCAACGTCCGCGAACTTGCCAACACAGTTGAACGGCTCGTGATCATGACCGAAGCCAGCATATTGACCCCGGCCGACCTGCCGCCGACCATCTTCAACGCCGGTGACATGATGACGCCCATTGCTCAAGAAAACCGGGTTGATTTGACCGGGCTGAATGGTGAGGTGGCGGTGCTCGAACGGCAGCGCATCATTCAGGCGTTGAAGAAAAGCAACTTCGTCCAGCAAAAAGCCGCCAGGACTTTGGGTATTAGCCCCCGTCAACTCGGCTACCGCATAAAGAAGTACAATATCAACCTACGAAGCCTATAACCCGAAACGCTAAGAGGTCTTCTCCCGGTACGCCGCTTCTCCGTTAACAGCCTCTCTTACCTGCCGAGCGCTCTCTTTTATTATTAGACCCCATTTGCCCATCTCGACCTCCCTTTGGAAAAGGGAGGAAAAATTGTGACTTATTTACATTAGGGCGACGTCAAAAAGAAATTCCACCTCTTGCTTGTCTTATGGCCCGTCTACTGCGTTGCATCCACCCACACACTTCTGCCGCCGGTCGACATTATTGTCGCCATCAACAAAAGTGTCGCACACATATCGTCAACCGCCGAGCCGACGCCTCCATTCCGACAGTGATGTAATATTTAATTTTTCCCTATGGTTCCAAAAGCTTTCGTAATCCTTTGGCGCGGCTTCTCCTTTATGGCACGCTTGTTGATATTGAGACACCAACTGTATCGCAATCTGTAACCATCCCGAAAGGAGTATGAAGAAAAATGCGAAAGATAGCCATCTACGGTAAAGGCGGCATCGGCAAGTCAACCACCACCCAGAACACCGTGGCCGGACTGGCCGAAATGGGCAAAAAAATCATGGTCGTCGGCTGCGACCCCAAGGCAGACTCGACCCGGCTGCTCCTGAACGGCCTGGCCCAGAGGACCGTCTTGGACACCCTCAGAGAGGAAGGAGAAGATGTGGAGCTGGAAGACGTGCGCAAAAAGGGGTACGGCGGTACCATGTGCACCGAGTCAGGCGGGCCGGAACCGGGTGTTGGCTGTGCCGGTCGCGGCATCATCACCTCCATCAACCTGCTCGAGCAGCTGGGTGCCTACGCCGACAGTGAAAGCTTGGATTATGTCTTTTATGATGTACTGGGAGACGTCGTTTGCGGCGGCTTTGCCATGCCCATACGGGAAGGTAAAGCCCAGGAGATCTACATCGTCGTCTCCGGCGAGATGATGGCCATGTATGCCGCCAACAACATCTGCAAGGGCATCGTCAAATTCGCCGAAGCTGGCGGTGTCCGTTTGGGGGGGCTGATCTGCAACAGCCGTAAGGTGGACAACGAACTGGAGATGATCGAGGCGCTGGCGGCAAAGCTGGGCACTCAGATGATCCACTTCGTCCCGCGTGACAATATGGTCCAGCGCGCCGAAATCAATCGCAAGACCGTCATCGAATTTGACGCCACTCACGCGCAGGCGGATGAATATCGCACCCTGGCACAGAAAATCGACGCCAATGAAATGCGCATCATCCCCACGCCGCTGGCGATCGACGAACTGGAGAAGCTGCTCATCGATTATGGTATCGCCGCTTAGTACCGTCCACAAAAAGCACCTTACAGTAAGGAGAAAATGAAAATGATTATGATCCGTTCCATCGTCCGTCCCGAAAAGGTAGACAACGTGCTGGCGGCCCTCATGGAAGCCGGATTCCCCGGTGTGACCAAAATGTCCGTTGTGGGACGCGGCAAACAGCGCGGCATTAAAATCGGCGAGATTACTTACGACGAAATTCCGAAGGAAATGCTCCTCACAGTGGTCAAGGACAACGACAAGGAGTTCGCCATCCGTACCATTATCAAGGCCGCCCGCACCGGAGAAAAGGGCGCCTTCGGCGACGGCAGGATCTTCGTCGTGCCGGTTGAAGAGACATACACCATCAGCTCCGGCATCAAAGAGACCACCGACGGCAAGACCGAAGAGGTAAAAATATGAAAGAGCTGATCGCCATCGTACGCATGAACATGATGAACAAAACCAAGCGGGCTCTGGCCGATGCCGGGCTGGGATCCATTACCGCCCGGGATGCACTGGGACGTGGTAAAGGCATCGTCGACCTGCAACTGCTCAAAGGAGCCGAACGCGGCTATGAAGAAGCCATCTCCCAACTGGGTCAGAGCCAGCGGCTTATTCCGAAGCGCGCCTTGCTGATGGTCGTCAACGACGAACTGGTGGAAAAAGCAGCCGAGACCATCATCAGGACCAACCGCACCGGCAAATCGGGTGATGGAATGATTTTTGTGCTTCCCTGCCACGAGGCCGTGCGGGTGCGCACCGGCGAAAGGGGAGAAGATACGCTGGATGACGGCTGATACCCTTCGGAGACAACAACCAGAGTTCATCATCAATTCGATTCGAGACAGGAGAACCTACAATGGCAATGGCCGCAGACGATAATCCGACCAAAGAAATTAAACTGGACAACCAGGACCCTGAAAAGGTTAAGGCCCGGCTTTTGGCTAAATACCCGCCCAAGGTGGCCCGAAAACGAGCCAAGCAGATCGTGATCAACAAGGTCGATCCGGACGGCAAGGTGCCGGTGATCAGCTCCAATGTGCGCACGGTGCCCGGTCTCATAGGACAGCGCGGATGCTGTTATGCCGGCTGCAAAGGCGTTGTCCTGGGCCCCACGAGGGACATCGTCAACATCACTCACGGCCCTATCGGCTGCGGTTTTTACAGCTGGCTGACCCGCCGCAACCAGACCGATCCGGACAGCAGCGCCGACGGTCATAATTTCATGCCCTATTGCTTCTCCACGGACATGCAGGATGAAGAGATTATCTTCGGCGGCGAGAAAAAGCTCAAACAGGCCATCCAGGAAGCCTACGATAATTTCAAACCCAAGGCCATTGCCGTATTCTCCACCTGTCCGGTGGGCCTCATCGGCGACGACGTCCACGCCGTTTGCCGTGAAATGAAGGACAAACTGGGCATCAATATTTTCGGTTTCTCCTGCGAAGGCTACAAGGGCGTCAGCCAGAGCGCGGGTCACCACATCGCCAATAACGGCATCTTCAAACACGTGGTGGGGCTGGCCGACACCATCAAGGAGGGCAAGTACCGCATCAATCTGTTGGGTGAGTACAACATCGGTGGCGACGCTTTTGAAATAGAACGGCTGTTCGAGCGCTGCGGCGTCACCCTGGTTGCTTCATACAGCGGCAACTCCAGCATCGATGCCTTCGCCAACTCCCACACGGCCGACCTGAATCTGATCATGTGCCACCGCTCCATCAACTACGTGGCCGAGATGATGCAGACCAAATTCGGCGTGCCGTGGATTAAGGTCAATTTTATCGGTGCGGCAGCCACAGCCAAATCCCTACGCAAGATTGCCCGTTACTTTGATGAGAAAGAACTTACGGACAAAGTGGAAGCGGTTATCGCCGAAGAGATGCCGGCCGTCGAGGCCGCCTGCGCAGCGGTGCGCCCCCACACTGAAGGCAAGCGGGCCATGCTGTTTGTTGGCGGCTCCCGCGCCCATCACTACCAGGAGTTGTTTGCCGAATTGGGCATGCTGACGCTTTCCGCCGGTTATGAGTTCGGCCACCGCGACGATTACGAGGGCCGTAATGTGCTATCGGACATCAAGGTGGATGCGGACAGCCGCAACATCGAAGAGCTTGACATCACACCGGACCCGGAACGCTTTAATCCGCGCATCAGCGACGCCAAAAAGAAGGAACTGGAGGCGAAGGGGCTGCGGTTCGGCGAATACAACGGCATGATGCCCGAAATGCCAGAAGGCTCGATGGTGATCGACGACCTGAGCCAGTATGAAACCGATCAGCTCATCAAAATATTCAAACCCGACCTCTTCTGTGCCGGCATCAAGGAAAAATACGCCGTTCAAAAACATGGAATCCCCTTGAAGCAGCTGCACAGCTACGATTATGGGGGACCCTACGCCGGTTTTAAAGGCGCCGTCAATTTCTACCAGGAAATCGACCGCATGGTCAGCAGCCGGGTATGGCAGTACATGCGCGCGCCCTGGCAGGAACACCCCGAGTTGTCTGCTTCTTATGCCTGGGAATAATGAATCGAAACACCGAATGTTGCGCTTCTCTTTTCTCTACACCGAATAAGCACAGGAGACAGAAATCCCATGTTACTGCGACATACCTCCACCGAAATCAAAGAACGCAGTGCCCTGACCGTCAATCCGGCCAAAACCTGCCAGCCTATCGGGGCCATGTACGCCGCCTTGGGTGTCCACGGTTGTTTGCCCCACAGTCATGGTTCCCAGGGTTGCTACGCCTATCATCGCAGCGCTCTCACCCGCCATTTCAAGGAACCTGTGCCGGCGGCCACCAGTGCATTCACCGAAGGCGCGTCGGTGTTCGGCGGCCAGGCCAATTTGGTGCAGGCCATCGACAACATCTTTTCGGTGTACGCCCCCCAGGTGATCGCCGTTCATACCACCTGCCTGTCGGAAACCATCGGTGACGACGTTCCGCAGATCGTCGCCAAAGCCAAGGCGGACGGCAAGGTCCCCGAGGGAAAGTTCGTCTTTCATGCCAATACGCCCAGCTACGTGGGATCCCACATCACCGGGTTTGCCAGCATGACCAAGGCAATGGTGGAGTATTTTGCCGAATCCAACGGGTACAAAGAAAAAACGATCAACCTGATTCCCGGTTACGTAGAGCCGTCGGACATGACTGAAATCAGGCGCATCGCCGCTAGCATGGGTATTGCGACCATCATGTTCCCGGATACGTCCAAGGTGCTCAACGGTCCATTGACCGGCAAATACAGAATGTTCCCCGAAGGCGGCGTCACCATCGACGAGTTGAAGAAAACCGGCAGCAGCATGGGTACCATCGCCCTCGGCAGGATCGCCTCCTTGCCGGCGGCCCGGGCTTTGGATGCAAAATGCAAGGTGCCCTGCGAAATTCTGGGTCTACCGGTGGGGCTGCACGGCACCGACGCTTTCGTGGACACCCTGCGCCGCATGGCCGGCGTGAGCGTTCCCGACGCGCTGAACCTGGAGCGCGGCCAGCTGGTGGACATTATTTCCGACTGGCACCAATACCTGTACGGCAAGCGGGTGGCGATTGTCGGCGACCCGGACCAGGTATTGGCCTTGACCCGCTTTCTGGTCTCGATAGACATGCGGCCGGTACACATCATCACCGGTAGTAAAGCCGGTAAAAAGTATGAAAAATCCTTGCGGGAAGCCGTATCCGAAAGTCCCGAAGCGGCCAATATAAAGGTGCCCGGTGACATGCTGCTCTTCCACCAGTGGGTCAAGAAAGATCCGGTGGATCTGATCATCGGCAACACTTACGCCAAATATATTGCCAAAGATGAAGACATCCCGCTGGTGCGCCACGGTTTCCCCATCTACGACCGCATGGGTCACAGCTACTTCTCCACCATGGGCTACCGCGGCGCCATGCGCCTGTTGGAGAAACTCCTGAATGCTATCCTGGACCGCAAGGACCGCGATGCCGACGATATCACCATGGAACTGGTCATGTAGAAAGACAGACATATGATGTCCGATGACAGCACACGAACGTCGTACCTCGGAAAGCCTTCTTCAGGCCTCTGTAAACGGAAAACAGGAAAAAAACATGCCATCAATCCCTATTCTAAAAGAACGTCGGTCCCAGATCCATCGCAAGGGCAGCGAACCCTTCGATATGACGTGCGGCAAGCACAGCCTGGCCGGTACGGTAAGCCAGCGGGCTTGCGTGTTCTGCGGCTCTCGCGTGGTGCTGTATCCGATCGCCGATGCCCTGCACCTGATCCACGGGCCCATCGGCTGCGCGGCGTATACATGGGATATCCGCGGGGCCCTCTCTTCCGGGCCCGAGCTGCACCGGATGAGCTTCTCCACCGACCTTCGCGAGAAAGATGTCATCTTCGGCGGTGAGAAGAAACTGGACGCCGCCCTGGGCGAACTGATCGATACGTACAAGCCCAAGGCCGCTTTTGTTTACTCCACCTGCATCGTCGGCATCATTGGCGACGATGTGGCCGCCGTATGCCGGAAGCTGGAGAAGGAGAAAGGAATACCGGTGCTGCCCGTCCATTCGGAAGGGTTCAAGGGTACCAAGAAAGACGGCTACAAAGCCGCCTGCGACGCCCTGTTCAGGCTGGTAGGCACCGGCAGTACGGCAGATGTCTCACCTGTGAGCATCAACATCCTGGGGGAGTTCAACATCGGCGGGGAAGCCTGGCTGATCAAGAAATACTACGAGCAGATGGGAATAGAGGTGGTTTCCATCATGACCGGCGATGGCCGTGTGGACCAGGTGCGCCGCAGCCACGGCGCCGCCCTCAACGTGGTGCAGTGTTCCGGGGCACTGACATTTCTGGCCGAGATGATGGAAGAGACGTACGGCATTCCTTACATCCGCGCCTCCTATTTCGGCATCGACGATATGGCCAAGGCACTTTATGACGTGGCCGGTCATTTCAGTGCCTATCCGGAAATCATGGCCTGCACCCGCGACATCGTGCGCAGCGAGGTAGAGGCGATCATGCCCGAACTCAACCGCATCAAGGCCGATCTTTCCGGCCAGCGGGCGGCCATCTACGTGGGTGGTGCTTTCAAGGCGTTTTCCCTGATCAAGGCCCTGCGCTACCTGGGAATGAAAGTGGTGCTGGTGGGCTCCCAGACCGGTAACCAGAGCGATTATACCATGCTGCGGGAGATGTGCGCTGATGGCACCGTCATTCTGGACGATGCCAATCCCCTGGAACTGTCCAAGTATATCATCGAAAAGCAGGCCGACCTGTTCATCGGCGGCGTCAAGGAACGCCCCATCGCTTTCAAGATGGGCATCGGCTTCTGTGACCATAACCACGAACGCAAGATTCCCCTGGCCGGATTTACCGGCATGCTCCAATTCGCCCGCGAGGTGCACACCTCGGTGACCAGCCCGGTGTGGCAGTTTGTCCCTGCCCGCGCGACAGTATGCTGAACAGGAGAGGATATCCCCAATGAAATCCGCCGTTCGAACAGAGAATTTCAGCGCCACCCAAAACGCCTGCAACCTGTGCGCGCCGCTTGGTGCGGCACTGGTGTTCAAAGGCATCGCCAACGCCGTTCCCCTGTTGCATGGGTCTCAGGGCTGCTCGACTTATATCCGGCGATACATGATCAGTCACTTCAAAGAACCTCTGGACATCGCCTGTTCCAATTTTGCCGAGGATACGGCTATCTTCGGTGGGGGTGCCAACCTGAAACTGGCCATCGACAACATCCGCCACCAGTACAGTCCTGATCTGATCGGGGTGGCCACCACCTGCTTGTCGGAGACCATCGGCGACGATGTGCCCATGTTCATCAAGGCCTATCGGGAAGGGTGCCGGACTGAAGCCTTGCCGGAACTGGTGCACGTCTCCAGCCCCAGCTACCAGGGGACGCACATGCAGGGGTTCCACGGCGCCGTGCGCGCACTGGTCATGGCGCTGGCCGAAGCCGTGCCGGGCGAACACCCTTCGGTCAACCTGTTCCCGGGCATGGTATCCCCGGCCGATCTACGGCAGTTGAAAGGAATTCTACAGGCTTTTGGCCTGCACGGCGCCCTGGTGCCCGATTACAGCGACACCCTCAACGGCCCGCTATGGAGCGAATACCAGCGCATTCCACCAGGCGGCACCAGTGTTTCCGCACTGCGTCGCACAGGTGGTGCCGACGCCAGTATCGAATGCGGCGCAGTGCTGGCCGGAGAAAAAGAGACGGCCGGCACATGGCTGCAGGCGCATTTCGGGGTGCCGCTGCATCGCATGGGACTTCCCATCGGCATTCGTCAGTCCGACCGATTCTTCGAAATACTCTCAACAATCGGCGGTCGGCCGATTCCTGCAACATATGCCGCCCAGCGCGGCCGTCTGCTGGATGCCCTGGTCGACGGTCACAAACACCTCAACGGTGTGCGGGCCGCCCTGTTCGGAGAAGAAGACCTGGTCTCCGGGCTGGCCGCCTTTTGCGGAGAAGTCGGCATCATTCCGATTCTTTGCGCCACCGGTGGGGGCAATGGTCGCTTTGCGCGAACGGTTAAGCGCGTGGTGCCGGAATGCTGCCATTCCGAGATGCAGATATTAGAAGACGTGGATTTCGTTACGATCGAGAAGGTTCTCGAAAATATGAGCGTGGATCTGCTCATCGGCCACAGCAAGGGCTACAGTATGTCCCGGCGGTTGAAACGACCCCTGATCCGGGTGGGTTTCCCCGTGCACGATCGCGTGGACGGCAGCCGGCTGCTGCATTTAGGCTATCGCGGCGCCCAACAGCTGTTCGATAGAATTGCCAACACGTTGATTGAAGTGAAACAGGATCGGTCCGATGTCGGTTATACGTACATGTAATGTTGCTCAGGAGGGGGCATCTTCTGGCCCAGTCCGGCGTTTTTGGGTTTTTCCACTCCTCGACGGTGCGCTGCACCGCCTGCGGCTGAGAAAAACCCTGCGGCCTTGTACTGAATCAAAATCCACCACTTCCTGACCGACATCCAGAAAACTCAATAACCAACGGGAAACCGGAAGCCAAGAGCCAAGAACGTGAAACGAAAAACCAGGAAAAAACCATGAAGTTAGACTACCATCCCTGCTTTAATCCCGGCGCCTGCAAGTCCTACGGACGGGTCCACCTGCCGGTGGCACCCCGATGCAACATCCAGTGCAAATTCTGCAACCGCAAATTCGACTGCGTCAACGAAACGCGTCCCGGGGTCACCAGCGCCGTGCTCTCGCCGGGCCAGGCCATGGTATACCTGGAAGATGTGTTTGCCCAAAAGGGCAATATCTCCGTGGTGGGCATCGCCGGCCCGGGAGATCCTTTTGCCAATCCCGAGGAAACCCTGGAGACCCTGTCTGGCGTGCGGTCCCGGTATCCGGAGGTCATCCTGTGCGTAGCCACCAACGGCCTCAACATGGCCCCCTACTTTGATGAACTTGAACGACTGAAAGTGAGTCATGTCACCGTGACCGTCAATGCCGTGGATCCGGCCATCGGGGCGCAAATCTATTCCTGGATGCGGGTGGGTAAACGGGTGGTGCGGGCCGAAGAAGGCGCAGAGGTCCTTTTGGAACGGCAATTGGAGGGAATCACCGGCCTCAAGGAACGGGGCATGGTGGTCAAGGCCAACAGCATCATCCTGCCCGGCGTCAACGATGACCATATCGAGGTCGTGGCGCGCCGCATGGCCGACCTAGGTGTGGACCTGTTCAATGCCATGCCTTACTACCCCAATGCCGGCTCAGAATTTGAGTACCTGGCCGAACCGGACAAAACGACCGTTGAAAAGGTGCGCAAGAAAGCAGGGTTGCATGTCAAACAGATGCAGCATTGTACGCGCTGCCGCGCCGATGCCGTCGGTTTGCTGGGAGAGACACCTGATGAGGGCTTGATGAACACGCTCTCGGCCTGCCGCCGGCTGGATGTAGAAACGCCCCGGATCGGTCGAGTGTCGCCGCGTCCTTGTGTAGCGGTAGCCAGTATGGAGGGGGTACTGGTGAACCAGCACCTGGGCGAGGCGGAAAAACTCTTAGTCTATGGCGAGAAGGAGGGCCGGGTCCAACTGCTGGAAGCCCGCACCACCCCGGAAAAAGGCGGTGGCATACAACGCTGGCAGGCTATGGCTGAAGCTTTGTCGGACTGCAGCACCCTGCTGGTCAGCGGGGTAGGGAGCAACCCACAGAAGGTGCTTTCGGCGGCCGGTATCGCGGTGGTGGAAATCGAAGGACTCATCGATGAAGCCGTGCAAGCTGTTTTTGCCGGAAAGTCGTTGAATCACATGGCCAAACGCACGCTCACCGCTTGCGGGGAATCGTGCAGTGGTAATGGCATGGGATGCGGATAGAACGGCGTATTGGAAAATCAAAGGATCCGGACTCCGACGCATCATTTTCATGCACCGGGGTGGGCCGCAGGTCCATGAGCGTTTAGTACGCAAATAAAAAACGACCCCAATATATGGTAGGCGCCTCCGCCCGGATAACCGGTTTCGAGTGGCGACTGAAACTCGCCGCCAACGGGCTCTAAGACCGGACCCGGCCCGGCATTTGAAAATGATTTCGGTGCAGACCTGAA
>Ga0316578_10001239_pt1 | contig 10175 bp, 7 predicted proteins | sample J0NA_2_FD_203076 | JGI IMG/M metagenome (GOLD analysis project Ga0316578, IMG submission 203076) | Rhizosphere microbial communities from salt marsh grasses in Alabama, United States - J0-2_160517rDrC | ecosystem: Host-associated > Plants > Roots > Rhizosphere | place: USA: Alabama | collected...
AATCACGAGATCGGCGGCGGCGAGTTGATCTTCGAAGAGCTCATACAAGGCGGCGGCATGGTCCAGATTTGGATCGGCACGGCGCTGAGCCTCTACGGCCTGGGGATTGGCAGCAAATTGGCCGGCGGCTACCGCCGGTCCGTCTACCACCGTAAGAACAGCATCTACCGTGCAGGCAGATTTAATCTCCGGCCAATTAAAAGCCTGTACCAGCGGTTTGGGCAGCGCCAGCCCCGAAGTCTCGATGAGAATATGATCAATCTGGCTGCGTCGTGCCACCAGTTCCTGCATCACTGGAAAGAATTCCTCCTGAACGGTACAGCAGAGACAGCCATTGGCCAATTCATAAAGGCCATCGTCAGCAGCCTCGGCTTCGCAACCGATGGCACAGCTACGTAGGATATCGCCGTCAATGGCCAGCTCGCCGAATTCGTTAACGAGCACGGCAATCCGCAAGCCGTTCGCGTTGGTGAGGATATGTCGTAGCAGCGTGGTCTTACCGCTGCCGAGAAAACCGGTTACGACTGTTGTTGGAATTTTAGCCAGTTTTAACATGTCTTCCCCTGGCACCTAAGCCGAATGGTGAATTTTAGTGGATTGTGGGAAATTAGCAGAGGCCCTTATGGTAGGTGATCATGCTAACCATTTGCCAAGTGGTCGGCAAGCATTGCTGTCGGCATGCATTCGTAGAATCACCAGCTTTATGGGCTTTAATAGCAAAGCGTAAAATGCCCAGCGTTTTTTGCGAGCCATTAATAAGCAAGCAGTTATCCAACCGGAGACCGGAAAAGTGCCTTATCAATCTCACTTTTGGCGGCAGCAGGTCTTTACCTGGGTTATCATCAGTTTTATTCTGTTTGGCTTACTGACCCTGGTAGCCATGTTCTGCTATCCGGGTGGCACAATGACCGATGCGACAACCTCGGGGTATTTGTTTTTCAGTAATTTCTTTAGCGATTTGGGTATTACCGAAACTTACGCAGGACAGCCAAATACCCTCTCGGCGGTGCTGTTTATAGCGGCCTTAATCATGGCAGGATGTGGTCTTGCTGTCTTTTTTATTGCCTTTCGGCAGTTTTTCCTGACCTCTGCAGCGGAACGTTGGTTCAGCGGGATAGGTTCCTGCTGTGGGGTAATTGCGGGGATATGTTTTGTCGGTGTTGCCTTAACGCCGGCTAACCTCTATATGGACATACACTTACAGTTTGTATTTTGGGCCTTTCGGGCTTTTCCACTGGCTGTTCTCTGTTATGCGATAGCCATTTTCTTTGGCCATCGATACCCCAGGCGATTTGCATTCGTTTTTGTAGCGTTTGGTATCCTGTTGGTGCTTTACTTGTTACTTATCGAGCAAGGTCCTGATATAAGGACTCCCGCAGGAATGGTAATTCAGGCAACCGGACAAAAAGTTATTGTTTATGCAACTATTCTTACCGTGTTGATTCAAGCCTTAGGTGCAAAGCAGGTTGCCAGAGAACGGAACAACACCAGGCAGAATAGCCTGGTTGAGCGGCGATGATATCCCAGCTCATATATAGCTCCGGAAACTGTTATCAAGACACGCAGTAAATATATCCTTATAGGCTCGACTGCGGCATCCCTGCCGCAGACGGTCTTGATAACAGTTTCCGGAACTATACAAGCAGTAATGAGAGTTGGTATAAGCCACGCGAATACAGGTGAGCAATGAAATCTAGCAAAGATTCTCGTCGGACTGTCCTGATTACCGGTGCCTCAAGCGGTATCGGCCGAGCGTTGGCAGCAGTGTTTGCAGAGCATGGTTTCGACCTCGTGGTGGTGGCACGCCGTCAACCTGAGCTTGAAAACCTGGCCGGCGCGTTGCGCGCCGCTCATGGGATAGAGGTGACCGTTATCGCCAGTGATCTGACCTTGCCGCAGGCTCCCCAGAACGTGTTTCAAACAGTTCGGCAGCAGGGGATTGAAGTCGAAGTGTTGGTGAATAACGCCGGAGTTAATTTTCACGGCGATTTTAAAGATATCGCCCTGGAGAATCACCTCAAATTACTGCAACTCAATATCGTGGCATTGACAGTGCTGACCCATTTATATTTGCAGCCGATGGTAAAGCGCGGTCATGGCCGTATTCTCAACGTCGCCTCACTAGGCGCCTTTCAGCCTGTGCCAACCCTGGCTGTCTATGCCGCCGCCAAGGCCTATGTTCTCTCTTTTACCGAAGCCCTTGCCGTGGAGTTGCGCGACACGGGCGTTAAAGCCACCGCGCTTTGTCCAGGTTTCACGGATACGGCAATGGTCACGATTGCATCGGCAACCACCGGCAAACCCACCTCCGTGCCGTCATTTTTGATTGATAAGGTGGAACGGGTTGCGCTGGAGGGTTATCAAGCCTGTATGCGGGGTGAAACCGTTTGTATCAGCGGGTTGACCAATCAGTTCGCTGCCCTTTGGATGCAGTATCAGCCTCGCTGGCTAGGGCGTATGGTCGGTGGTTTGTTAATGCGACGCAAGGGATAATAATTCTGCGAAGGATTCTCGAAGGTACTGTACAAAAGTGTCGGGATCCGACATGCTTTTCCGGCAGGACCTTACGCTGATTACGAGCGTATCGAGATAACTGGTGATCACCAGTATGACGCCAAGCCCATCAAAAAGCGGGGCCGTTCCCAGGTGGTATTGCAGACGCGCATTGCCCAGGTAGAGAGGCTGCTGCGGTCCCGGTACATTAGTGATAAACAAATTAAAGATAGGCCTTAACCGGTTCGCCAAGCCTAAACCGGTATAGAGGCGGCCGATAAGCGGGGTTGTGGTAGACGGTATGATTTCAATAAGTCGATCTAAACCGAGAGTTTGATAATCACGCTTGGCGTGTAGCACGTTGGTATGGATTTGCTGAAAGCGGGTGTGCGTATCTTCTACGTCGGTCGCCAACGAGACCAGCATAGCGGAGACACGATTACCCATGTCTTGCCAGTAGTCGCGCCGGCGTACGGCGATGGGTACCGCGGCTACCAGCGGCTTTTCCGGCAATGCGTGCTGCGCTTTCAGATAGCGGCGCAGTGCACCGGCACAGAGGGTGAGCACCACGTCATTAACGGTCGCTCCTGTGATGATTTGTCGCATAGCCTGAATCTTATGGAATGGCAATACGATCGCTCTTAACGTTCGCTGTGTCGTCGCAGGACCATTAAACGGAGTAGCGGGTGCTGTCAACGGAAGCGACGGTAAAGGCGTGGAGTGAAGCATTTTTTCTTTCGCCACCTGAATCACACTGGCCGCCATTTGGCCGGTGACTTTGGCCAGGGTAACAGGTAGCTTGATTTTCCTGCCCGCGGTTCTAGTGAGAAGTTTCAGGCTGGAAGGCGGTTTTTCAGGTTGCCAGCGTTTTGTTTGACGGGGCTTATTCGGCGTCGGCTTTGAAGCGAGCAGAGCCCAGATCATTTCCTCACCGGAGAGGCCATCCGCGGCTGCATGGTGAACCTTAACGATTAAAGCGAAAGCATTGCCTCTCTGCCTGGGGGCAATATTGAGGCTGTCGACAAAGGTCATCTCCCACAGCGGCCGTTCTTGATTGAGCGGTTGGCTGAATATTTCCTCGGCAAGGGTCATCAGGTCTTCCCAATGTCCAGGTTGCAGCAGCTTCCGATAAGAGAGATGGGCGTCCAGATCAAAATCCGGATCTTGAATCCAATAGGGATGGTCCAGGTTCAACGGTATCCAGATAAGGCGTTGCCGAAATGTTCGGGAAACGTCTAGGTGCGCGGCTATATGAGCCTGGAAGTCCTGAAAATTGAAACGTTTAGCGCGAGACGAAGCGGCAAAGATATAAACGCCGCCCACATGCATGGGGGCCTGGGGAGACTCCAGATAGAGAAAGGTGGCGTCAAGTCCTGATAATTGCTGCATGGGATAGCATCTTTAATGGCAAATTTATTAATGCATGTGCGTAAGCTGGGGTATCATGGCGTGCCGTATATAAATGACCGCAATAAGAACCACCAGGGAGATTGCCCAAATGGCAAGATAAGTGACCGTGGCGCGCTTTGCCTTTTCCTGTTGCCACCAGGTGCGCGGACGAATTCCCTTTAAGAGAAAGACTACCTTAGCGGAAAGGTTTACGCAGACAATATTAACCGCCAGCAGCAATCCGGCACCGGCTGCCATTGACCCGTTTCCGCTGCCCAGCATCAGGCCGAGCGCTGCTGCTGGTGGAAGTAATGCCACGGCCACCATTACGCCAACCAGAACACTGGGTAACCCGGAAGTGACGGACAATACAGCCGCCGCTCCTGAAGCGAGCGCCAGTGCGATTGAGTCCAAACCGACATCGGTGCGGGCCAATAGCTCCTCACTGGTGAGGTCCAGCGGCCAGCAAAATCCAATCCCAAAAGACAGCGTAGCCGCAAGTCCGATGCCCGCCAGATTTGTTCTAAAGGATTCCCACATCAGAGGAATATCCCCAAGAGCCGCACTTAGCCCCAATGCCAGATTAGGGCCCAGCAGGGGGGCAATGACCATGGCGCCGATGATAACGGCGATATTGTTCTCCAGCAAACCGATGGTTGCTACGATAGTTGAAAGCACCACCAGCACGACGAAATTCATATCCAGCCGTGCATTTTTGGCAATGGTATTATAGAGTGCTTCACGAGTGGCGGTCGCAACACCTTCTTCTTCTCCCTGGTCTTCCAAAGGACGGGGTAAAATGGCTTCCACGGGAAACACGGCAATATAGCCGTCGGGCTGCGGACCCAAGATGCCCTGCAATGCGTCCAGCACCAATTGCGCCTTATCATCGGCTACGAAAAGCCGCATCACCTGCTTTTCATCTTTATCTTTGAGACCCAAGCGAAAGTCCATCGCCTCATGACGTTCTGCAATGCTGGCTATCGTATCGCCATGTCCGGCGTTGGCCACTATCTCAATGAGTTTCACATTCAGCCTTGGCTATGCAAATTGTTTGTTCAACGTCGGTTGCGGGAAACCAGTTTAAGTACGGGTGAGACAGCCAGCGCTATTTTTCTGTAAAGCGGCGGTTAGCCGGCGCCAAGCGGCTTCGCTGCCTGGCAAACCAAACCGCAGACTAGGGGGAGCATCAAAATACCGTACCCAAATGCCCTGACGAGCCAAATTTTCTTTAAGCGCCGCCGCTTCATCATAAAGTAACCACTGAAATAGTGACGTACTTCCCGTGACCGGCAGACCCTGCCAACTTAGCAGCTCGGCCAGGCGGGCACTGGCATATGATAATGACCGGCGAGTTTCTCGTTGCCAACAACGGTCATTGAGCGCCTGGATAGCCACCCAGCGTCCAGGTCCGCTTACCGTCCAGGGTCCCAACAGTTCCCGCAAGCGCTGAAGTAGGGCGTCGGGTCCCAACACAAACCCTACCCGCGCTCCGGCCAACCCAAAGAATTTGCCTAACGAGCGCAAAATGACCAGACCCGGCAGGCCGCTATGGGGCGCAAGACTTCGTTCCGGCGTGGCATCTATAAAGGCTTCGTCGACCACTAACCAGCCGTCCCGTTTTGCTAGGCGTGACCACCACTCCAGCAGTACTTCGCGACTAAACCACACACCCGTGGGATTATTGGGATTGCTCAGCACCAATACATCCAAACTAGCCAAGCAAGCCTCAATAGTCTCAGCGGTTATTGGCACAATAGAATGCCCATGCCGGTTCCAGGCGTGGGCATGTTCGGCATAGCTGGGAGTCAATACGCCGACTTGGCAGGGTTTTCGCAATTGAGGCAGCGCTTGCAGCGCTGCCTGAGAGCCGGCGACAGGTAATAATTGCGCACTGCCATAATAGGTGGCGGCGGCTCGTTCCAACTCGTCGTTGTCTTCTGGCAGCCGTTGCCAGACCGCTGCCGGCACATCTGACACCGGCCAGCCATTAGGATTAATCCCGGTGGAGAGATCCAGCCACTGCTCGTGGGCAATGCCGTACCGTCCCGCCGCCGCGCGTATGGCGCCACCATGGTTAAGCAAGCAGCCATCCTCCTATGGCAATGCCAAGCAACCACAGCACAATGACGGCATTCATCAGCTTGACGGCCCGGTCAATATCGAAAGCGCCGGGGGGTAGACCGGCACCTAAAGAAGGCCGGTGTATCCATTGACCATGATAGCTAGCAGCCCCGCCTAGCGACACTCCTAAAGCGCCGGCCCCTGCCGCCATGACCGATCCGGCATTGGGGCTCTGCCAGGCTGAGGCCTGCAGGCGCCAGCAGCGCCAGGCTAACCGCTGTTGACCCAGTAAGGTATAACTCAGTGCGGTCAGACGGGCTGGCACACAATTCAAAATGTCGTCCAGACGGGCTGCGGCCCAGCCAAACTGTAAATAACGGGTGGTGCGATAGCCCCACATGGCATCTAGGGTATTGACCAGCCGATACAGCACGACGCCGGGCGCACCGGCTACTGCAAACCAAAACAGAGCACCGAATACAGCATCGCAGCCATTTTCCAGTACGGATTCCACCGCGGCTGTGCTTACCTGGGTTTGGTTCATTGTGCCAGTGTCGCGGCTTACCATCAGCCCCACCCGTTGGCGAGCCATTGGCAGGTTATGCGCATAAAGGGCGTTGGCCACTGCTCTGGCGTGTTCTGCAAGACTCGTGGCTCCCAGTGCCAAATACAATATGCCGATTTCGATAATGAATTCTCCATAGGCAACGAGGGACAGTAACCAAATGCCTAGCACAGCAGGAAAAATAAGACACATTAGCGCCATGCCGCCACGTAGCCTCCGCCATTGAGCACTTAACTGCGGCGGACCGTAAAACCATTGTTCGGCCTGCTGGGCGAGGTTGCCAAAGCCCACCAGGGGATGCCAGCGACGTGGTTCGCCCAGCCAGCGATCCAGAATAACGGCGCATACACAGATCAGAGCTAACTTCATTGGGCAGGTTTATTGGCTAATAAGGAATGGTAAGATTTGTCTATCCGAAAAAACAATATTGCGAAATTTACTTGACCAATCATAGCATGACTGCCAAGACCTTGATGATTCAGGGTACCACCTCGGACGCCGGCAAAAGTGCCCTGGTAACCGGTCTTTGCCGGGTGCTGGTTCGCTGGGGCGTGCGGGTGGTGCCGTTTAAACCCCAGAATATGGCCTTAAATAGCGCCGTGACCATAGACGGTGGTGAGATTGGCCGTTCCCAGGCAGTGCAGGCCCAAGCTGCCGGTCTGGAACCTCACACCGATATGAATCCGGTGCTGCTTAAACCTAATACCGATGTCGGTGCTCAGGTTATCATTCATGGCAGACCCTTGGCCAACATGGATGCCCGCGCCTATCACGACTATAAACGTGTGGCCATGGAGGCGGTGCTGGAGTCCCACGCCCGGCTGCAGAAGCACTATGACCTGATCCTGGTGGAAGGAGCCGGCAGCCCGGCGGAAATTAATCTTCGGAATAACGATATCGCCAATATGGGCTTCGCCGAGGCGGTGGACTGCCCTGTCTGGCTGGTGGGCGATATTGACAGAGGCGGCGTGTTCGCCCAGCTGATGGGCACACTGGCCGTACTGGCTCCTAGCGAACAAGCCCGCATTCGCAGCTTTATTATTAATCGCTTTCGGGGTGATCTTGCCCTGCTGGAGCCGGGCTTGACATGGCTGGAGCAGGCAACGGGTAAGCCGATGTTGGGTGTGCTGCCGTATCTTCAGGAGCTTCATTTGGAAGCCGAAGATTCCCTTTCCCGGGCGCCGGGAACGGCCAAGGAAAAGGCTGGTCTGCGAGTCGTGGTGCCGGTGCTTGCTCGTATTAGCAATCATACTGACCTGGATCCCCTGCGCCTGCATCCTCAGGTGGAGGTATGCTGGGTGCGCCCGGGCGATCCGTTTCCTCCAGCGGATCTGATTATTCTACCGGGCAGCAAGAGTACTCGGGGAGATTTACAGCGCTTGCGGGAACAGGGTTGGGACCAAGTCATTTACCGACATTTGCGCTACGGCGGTAAACTTATCGGGATCTGTGGAGGATTTCAGATGCTGGGTCGTACGGTGCATGATCCTGAAGGTTTTGAAGGAGCGCCCGGCGCTAGCTCGGGTTTGAATTTATTAGACCTGGAGACGACTCTAGCGCCTAAGAAGCAATTACGGCGATTGGAAGGGCGCCTGTCGCTGGAGCAGGCGCTGGTAACCGGCTATGAAATTCATATGGGTATTACCGTTGGATCTGCGCTGAAGCGCCCGGCGGTATATTTGGCAGAGCGCACGGACGGGGCAATCTCTGCGGATAATCAGCTAATGGGTACCTATCTACATGGTTTATTCGACGCAGCGCCGGCGCGGGATGCTTTGCTGCGTTGGGCGGGGCTTGCCGTGCAGGAAGCGCCGGATTATCGTCTGCTTAGGGAAGCCGGCATTGAACAGTTGGCGGATGCGATGGAAACGCATTTGGATTTAAGTGCGTTGGCAGTGATGTTGAAAGAGAACGCTTAGTAGGCTGTCAGTTTTAATTTTGTGAGTTTAGGGAAGATGATGGATAATCTTGCCTGAAAAACATTCGATTTCGGGAGGTAATCAGATTCTGTTGCGTTAGCTTTTGAATCTACTATACAGAGTGGTTATACCAATTCAATTTACAAAACACATTTATAATGCATCAGAAACACACCACCGACCGGTGATAATCCTGATCTTTTCCAGATGGTTTTATTTGTTTTGTAAATTGAATTGGTATAACAGGAAGATGTTAACAGCGTGTCTTGAGAATAACTTCCAGAGCGACAATCGTCAGTGATGTATCAATCAATGAATTCGCTTGTCTCATTTTGAGGCGCTATGGAAAATGCTTCCCAATTTTTTATCAATACTAATAGATAGCCGTGCCTACCACGCTTATGAGCATGCTTATGAATAGTGAACGTTTCGCCCAGCTTGTAGCAGCCCTACGCCAGCGTATTCTTATTCTAGATGGCGCCATGGGTACTATGATCCAAAACTATAAACTAGCAGAGGACGATTACCGAGGCGTTCGCTTTAAGGACTGGCAATACGACCTAAAGGGTAATAACGATTTATTATCCCTTACCCAGCCTGGCATTATTCGGGAGATACATACCCAATATCTGTGGGCTGGAGCAGATATTATTGAAACTAATACATTTAACGCAACCGCGATTTCCATGGCGGATTATCATTTGGAGCATTTGGTTCACGAATTGAATGTTGCTGCGGCCCAGCTAGCTCGGGAGGCAGCGGACACTGTAGCACAAGAAACAGGACAGCCGCGTTTCGTGGCCGGGGTGCTAGGTCCTACCAATCGAACGGCGTCTATCTCGCCGGATGTGAATGATCCCGGTTTTCGCAACATCAACTTTTCTCAACTTGTAGCGGCTTATCGGGAGGCGATTCAGGGTTTAGTGGAGGGTGGTGTTGATGCGCTACTGGTAGAGACTGTCTTTGACACGCTGAATGCCAAAGCAGCGCTTTTCGCGATTGGGCAATATCGGGAGGAACAGAATAGCGCCATACCGATAATGATTTCTGGCACCATCACGGATGCTTCTGGCCGTACTCTTTCAGGTCAGGTTACGGAAGCGTTTTGGAATTCCGTGCGCCACGTCAATCCACTCAGTATTGGTCTCAATTGTGCCTTGGGCGCCAGACAGTTGCGTCCTTATGTGGAGGAATTGTCTCGCGTGGCGGATACCTTTGTATCCGCCCATCCCAATGCCGGGCTACCCAATGAGTTTGGAGAATACGATGAAGGTCCCGATGATATGGCTCCGGTTGTTCGGGAATTTGCGGAAAGTGGTTTTATCAATATCGTTGGCGGGTGCTGCGGCACTACTCCAGCCCACATTAAAGCTATCGCTGAAGCCGTGCGTCCCTTACCACAGCGCCAAATTCCCCTGCTGCCCAAGGAATGCCGTTTAGCGGGATTGGAACCCTGTAATATCAGTTCTGCTTCTCTGTTCGTCAATGTAGGCGAACGCACTAATGTCACCGGCTCCGCAAAGTTTCGAAAGCTTATCAAAGCCGGTGATTATGGAACGGCTCTAGAAGTTGCCCGCCAACAGGTGGAAAACGGAGCACAGCTTATTGACGTTAACATGGACGAAGGTATGTTGGACGCGGAACAGGCGATGGCCACTTTTCTCAATTTGATAGCGGCTGAGCCAGATATTGCCCGGGTGCCGATTATGCTGGATTCGTCCAAATGGTCTGTGATTGAGGCAGGG
>Ga0316578_10001240_pt1 | contig 10169 bp, 7 predicted proteins | sample J0NA_2_FD_203076 | JGI IMG/M metagenome (GOLD analysis project Ga0316578, IMG submission 203076) | Rhizosphere microbial communities from salt marsh grasses in Alabama, United States - J0-2_160517rDrC | ecosystem: Host-associated > Plants > Roots > Rhizosphere | place: USA: Alabama | collected...
CAGAATCGCGACCACCGCGACTGGATCGGTCGCACTGATCAATGCCCCGAACACCAGCGCAGCCGGCCACCCCCAGTGCCACGAGAAGCTCGTCAGCCCCATCATCGCCGCAGCCACCATGAGCGTGCTGGCCACCAATGCAGGGACTGCCAGGACGACGATCGCGCCGAGGTTGTTCTTGAAGGTGTGCACATCGATGGCGTACGCGCTCTCGAAAACCAGCGCGGGCAAGAAGACGAAGATGATCAAGTGCGGGGAAATGCTTGCGCCGTGTCCGATCAGCTCCAACGGGCCATGCTCGACCCAGTCGTGAGGCGCATGCTCGAGAAACAGTCCAATGCCCATGCCAGCCAGAAGCATGCCGATCGTGTACGGAAAGCGGATCCACGAAGACACGATCCGCATCCCGGCACCGATGCACAAAGCGACCGCCGCAATGATGACCACCGTGAATTCGGGCCCGTGGTGCACTGCTGTCCTCCTGATGTCGCGGGGCGACTCGCCCCAGACCCCAACCGATTCTCGCACCTATTACTAATCGCGGGCGCGGGACGCAGCACCTGTACCGCTGGCCGGGATAATTCAGGCTGATTTTCCGGGAATACGCTATCGTGGTCGAGCATGAGGCGGACCGGAGAGGGACGACCCGACCCACCCCGGAGTCACTCCGTGACCGCGGCCACTTCCTCGACAATGCGCTCGGCCACGCGCATCCCGTCCACGGCAGAGCTCATGATGCCCCCCGCATGGCCAGCACCTTCACCACAGGGATACAGCCCAGCGACGTTGGGCGACTGAAGCGTCGCGGAATCGCGAATCACGCGCACCGGCGAGCTGGTGCGTGTCTCGGCACCGATCACCACGGCTTCTTCGGTCAAGTAGCCGCGCAGTCTGGCGTCGAACTCGCGCATCGCCTGTCGAATGCGCACAGCCAGGCCCGGCCGCCCCGCGTCCAGCACCTCCCCCACGTCTGTGGCCACCAAACCGGGACCGTAGCTGTTGGCGGGAAGTGTCGTCGACGCGCGCCCGCGGACGAAATCCGTGAGGCGTGTCGCAGGAGCCCGAAACGCGCCGCCGCCGGCAGAGAAGGCCAGTTGCTCCAGACGCCGTTGCAGCTCGAGCCCAGCAGGAGGTGCCTCGCCCGACGCCTCGACCAGGTCGGCCAATTCGACGCTGACCACGATGCCGGAGTTGGCGAAGGGCGAATCGCGAGCCGCCAAGCTCATGCCGTTCGTCACCAGCCCGTCTGGCTCCGTGGCAGCCGGGACGACGAAGCCACCCGGACACATGCAGAAGGAGTAGACGCCACGCCCGTCCACTCGCGTCGCCACGCGGTAAGCAGCGGCCGACAGGCGCGGATGACCCGCGGCGCTCCCGTACTGGATCTCGTCGATGAGGGCCTGCGGGTGTTCGATGCGAACCCCAACGGCGAACGGCTTCGACGTCAGACCGACGCCCTGGCGGGCGAGCAGGCCATAGACGTCACGCGCGGAATGGCCGGTGGCGAGCACCACGCGGGGGACCGCCAGCTCGCTCCCATCGGCCAGGCGCACTCCACGCACGGACGGCAAACCGGCACGGTGCTCCGTGACCAGCTCGACGAGCTTGGCTTGGAAGCGAAACTCCACACCGGCCGCCTCCAACCGTTCCCGCATTGCGCTCACCACCCCGGGCAAACGGTCGCTGCCGATGTGAGGCCGGGCATCGGTGAGAATCCGCGGTGCGGCACCGTGCAATACCAGTAGCTCCAGCACGTCCCGGATCCGACCGTGCTCATGCGACCGGGTGTAGAGCTTGCCGTCGCTGTAGGTCCCTGCCCCGCCTTCGCCGAAGCAGTAGTTGCTGTCCGGGTCCAGGAACCCCCGCGCCAGCGCGACGATGTCGGAGACGCGTTCGCCAACCGGCCTCCCTCGTTCGAGCACCGTCGAGCCGATACCCCGCCTTGCCAGCTGGTAGGCGCAGAACAGCCCGGCGGGGCCCGCCCCGACGATGGCAACTCGGCGGCACCCACCGGACACTCGTGGAAGTTCCCCTCCGAACGAGCGCCCCGATGTCGACCCGATCCGAACCAGCAGACGGAACCGCACCCGCCCGTGACGGGCGTCCACAGAGCGCTTGAGCAACTCGAGCGGCGGGAGGCTCCGGACGGGGACTCTCAACTGACGCGCTGCGCGTGCACGTAGAGCGCTCTCGTCCTCAGGGTCGTCCAACCCCAAGGTGAGGGTCAGCTCTGTGGGCAGCGGACGCGCAGACAAGATGCGCTCAGTGTAGAGCACGGATGCGCCCGTTGCCGCGCGCTCCCGTTCATGCTCGATTCCCGCCATGGTCAAACGCGCAACCGGGAGGAAAGAGAAGCGGCCAACGGCCCGACGCCGCGCCGGCCCACGCTGGGAAGGCGAAAATCTCGCCCGGGCGGAGCTGACCGACGTGGATCTGACGGGTCTGCGCGTGCACGACGCCACGCTGACCAACGCCCGCATCAGTGATGCCGATCTGACCCGCCTCGTGCTGGAAAATGCCAACCTTTCGGGCGCCCGGCTGGCCGACATCAACCTGTCACGCCTCCGCCTGACCAACGCCGACCTCCGACGTGCAAAGCTCGAAGACGTCACTCTCGCGGGCTCCACCTTGTGCAACGTGGACTTGAGCGACGTACACGTCGAGGATGCGGAGCTCGGTGGAATGACGATCGACGGGATCTCGGTGGCAGAGGCGTTGGAGACGGTACGCTCCCGACGTCAGCGAAAGACCCCGACCCGCAGGAGGCGACAGCCCCGCTGAACCGTCCATGCACGTTCTCGACGCTCTCATCGTCGCCGCCTTTGCCGCCTACGCCGTGGCGGCTGGCTTGAGCTCCCGTAGGCTCGCTTCCAGAGGGTTGCGTGACTACTTTCTCGCCGGACGGACCCTGAGTGGGTGGCGCGCCGGGATCAGCATGGCCGCCACGCAGTTCGCCGCCGACACACCACTGTTGGTCACTGGGCTGGTGGCCACGGCCGGAGTGTTCGCGCTCTGGCGCCTCTGGATCTACGCGATTGCCTTCCTGCTTCTCGGCTTCGTGTTGGCCCCGAGTTGGCGACGCGCACGGGTTCTCACCGACGCCGAGTTGACTGAGCTCCGGTACGGCGGCCGACCGGCCGCAGCGCTACGCGCCATCAAGGCAGTCTACTTCGGGCTCATTTTCAACTGCACCGTGCTGGCCATGGTGATGTTCGCCGCGAAGGAAATCGCCCAGCCTTTCCTGCTGTGGAACGAATGGCTTCCGGCTTGGCTCTTCGAGCCGCTCCGAAGCGCAGTCGAGAGCGTTGGCTTCGACTTCGCGAGTGCAGCCACCGTGGGAGACCGCTGGACGGCGAGCACGAACAACCTCATCTCGATCGCCGCCATCGTTGCGATCACCACGCTCTACTCCACGACCGGAGGGCTGCGCAGCGTCGTCCAGACCGATCTGCTCCAGTTCGCCATCATGATGGCCGCAACCGGGATCTATGCGTGGGTGGTGGTGAGGAAGGTAGGCGGACTGGGTGCCATTCCCGCCCGACTCGAGCAGCTGTGCGGTGCGGGAGGTTGTGCCGCGGGCATGAGCGCAGGTCAGATCCTGGCCTTCTCACCGTCGCGCGCCACCCAAGCCAGCGGCGCTTTCATGGCCGTCGTGGCTCTACAGTGGCTCGTACAGATGAACGCTGACGGAACTGGCTACCTGGCCCAGAGAAGCATGGCGTGCCGCAGTGACCAAGACGCGCGCACTGCGGCCTTGGTGTTCACGGTGGTTCAGATCCTCCTGCGCAGCCTCCTCTGGCTGCCGATTGCACTGGGCCTCCTGCTGCTGTTTCCGCCGGATGCGTCGACACCGGAAACGCTGCTCGCAGCAAACCGGGAGGCGACCTACGTGAGGGGCATTCAGGCACTTCTCCCGGTCGGAGCGCTGGGCCTGATGCTGACGGCCATGCTGGCGGCACTCGCCTCGACAGTGGACACTCACCTCAACTGGGGTGCTTCCTATCTGACCAATGACCTGTATCGACGCTTCTACTGCTCCTGGCGAAAGGAAAAGCCGCACGGCCGCAAGCTGGTCTGGGTAGCGCGAGGATCCAACGCACTCATCCTGCTGGTGAGCTTGGGCATCATGACCCAGCTGTCGTCGATTCAGGTCGCCTGGCAGATGAGCCTCCTGCTGGGCGCCGGCATGGGCGTCATGCTGGTGTTGCGCTGGTTGTGGTGGCGCATCACGGCCTGGGGTGAGATCGCCGCGCTCGCGACTTCCACGGTGCTGGCGCCCACGCTGCTCACCCTCTTTCCCAACGAGCACGAGGCCATCCGGCTACTGCTGCTCTCCGTGCTGGCCACGACATGCGGGGTGAGCGCATCGATCGCCGGAGGTCCGGAAGCCCGCGAGCGGTTGACACGCTTCTACGCCAAAGCGCGGCCGCCCGGCTTCTGGGAGCCGATCGCGAGCTATCTCGAGGAGACCCCTCACGAACCCCTCCGACGACTGCGGGCCAGCTTGCTGGCAACGCTGCTGGCCTCGGTTTCCATCCTTTCCCTCCTGGCTGGACTCGGCACGTGGCTCGTGGGCTCGCCTGCCCCGACTTGGCTCGATTCTCGACCAGTCTGGATCGCCGGACTGCTGCTGGTGGGTGGTGCTCTGGTCCCCATCTGGTGGCACCTCGGTTTCCGCGTCACGGCCAAGTCCGGACAGAGGCGAGCCCACAGCACAACCACTCAGCTCCCCTGAGGTCGATTCCGGGGCTGCGCGGTGGTACTGGGGCCCAGCTTCGTCCATACTCTCGACGCGCTCTCTGTGGGCCGCAGGAAAAGGGGCCGGTCCCGCGAGCCGTACGCAGTGGGTTTCCGCCGACGGAATGACGATGACGAAGGATGATAGGGCAAGACCCGCTACGCCCACGAACAACCCGAGCAGGCCACCGTCCAACCCGCCTGCGTCCAAGCCGGGTCAGGCGCCCCAGCCACCACCGCGTCCCTCCGGTGGCGTGACGCCGAGGCCGGTCAGCATTCCACCCCGCCCGGTCTCCATTCCTCCGCGTCCCAATCCCAGTAGTGGCGGGAGCGCCGCCGCCGGGGGGAAGCCGGTGCCCAGCCGACCTGCAGCGCCGCCGCCTCCTTCATCGCGCCCCGCCCAGCCGGCGGGACCACTTCAGGGTCCGAGCGGCTCGCGGGAACCGGGAACGGCTGCGCGTGCCCCCGGCCTGAGCGCTCCACCGCAGGGCACACCCCGGCCACCACCCGCGGTCCCCGGGTCCGCGACACGGCAGAGCTCACCGAGTCTGAGCACACCGCGCACTGCGTCGGTGCAGCCCGGTTCGCCGGCAAGACCCAGCGCCGGCAAGTCCCCCTCGACAACGCCTGCCACTCGTCCATGGGGAAGCGCTCAAGCGACCAGCTCGACCGCAGAGGCCAACGCCAGCGCTCTGCTTTCGGTACGACTGAACTCGCTCCAGGCTGCGGAGGCGAGCCTTCGCAGGCAGCTCGACGCACGCAACGCTCGAATTGCAGAGCTCGAACAGGCCCAGGCGAAGCTACGCCAGGATCTGGAAAGCAGCCAGGCGCGAGCGCATCAGCTCGAGCGCGCACTGGGAGCGGAAGCGACTTTGCGCAAGGAGCTCGAGGCGAGCGAGCTGCGGGTCGCCGAGCTGGAGGCGATCGAGACCGAGCTGAGCGCGGAGATTGCCGAACGCGACACACGCTTGACGGAGCTGCAAGCACAGCAGGCGACCGCGCAGCCCACCGGCGACCCAAACGTCGAGACCGCAGTCAGAGAGCGTCTCGCTCAGCGCGAGCTGCAGCTCTCCGAGCTCCGCTTCACCGAAACCGAGCTTCGCGACGCGCTCCACCAGAGCGAAGCTCGGTTGCAGGACGTGGAAACGAAGCTGGCCGAGCGGGAAACGCGCGTCGCCCAACTCGGCGCAGCGTTGACCGAGATGGAACGGCAACTGGCAACGCGCGACGCGAGCCTGCGCGAAGTACAGACGGCCCTCGCCCAAACACGTCCCGAGACGGCGCAGCGGGAGGACACGAATCAGCTGGGCGCCACCGCTGCGGGCGACGACCTGAAGATGCTGCGCGGCATCGGACCGTCGTTCGAGAAAGCGTTGCACCAGGCAGGTGTCCACACCTTCGAGCAAATCGCCGCCTGGAGCCCCGAAGACGTCGAGCGCGTTGCGCAGCAGATCGGGACGAATCCGCGACGCATCCTGCGCAACGACTGGGTCGGCGGCGCTCGGGAAGAACTGCGTCGAAGACGCGGTGTCGGCTGACCCGAGACCCTATTCGACGATCTTGTTGAGCGGGAACTCGACGATGTCTTCGGCACCCGCTTCCTTGAGCTCCGGGATGAGCTTTCGCACGGCATCCGCGTCGACGATGGTGTTCACGGCGTACCAACCTTCGGCCTGCAGCTTGGAAACCGTAGGGGACTTCATCGAGGGCAGCATGTCCTGGACCTGCGCGAGAGCGGCTTCGGGGACGTTCAGCATCAAGCCCACCTTGCCGCGAGCCGCGAGGGCGGCGCGCAGCAGCATGGCGATGCGATCGATCTTGGTTCGCTTCCAATCGTCAACGTAGGCGCCGCGATTGGCGATCAGCTGGGTGGTGGAACGCATGATCTCCGCCACGATCCGCAGGTTGTTGGCCTTGAGCGAGCTTCCGGTCTCGGTGACGTCGACAATGGCATCGGCCAGGTGCGGCGGTTTGACTTCGGTGGCTCCCCACGAGAATTCCACCGTGGCCTCCACGCCATGGCTCTGGAGAAACTTGCGCGTGAGCTCCACGCCCTCGGTGGCAATGCGCTTGCCTTGAAGGTCTTGCACGCTCTGGATGGGCGAGTCGACCGGAACGGCCACGACCCAGCGCACCGGACGGCGCAACTGCTTCGAGTACACCAGTTCCGCGACCTGGACCACGTCCGCATCCAGGATCCAGTCCAATCCGGTGATGGCCGCGTCGATGACTCCGAGCTCGACGTAGCGCGCCATCTCCTGCGGGCGAATCAGCATGCACTCCAACTCGTCGTCGTCGACCGAGGGGAAGTAGCTGCGCGAAGAGACCGAGATGCGGTAGCCCGCCTTGTCGAACAGCTCGATGGTCGAGTTCTGCAAGCTGCCCTTGGGGAGACCGAGCTTGAGCGTGTTCATTGCTTGCCCCCGTACATTTCCTTGGGATCACGCAGGCGCTCGGCATTGGTGCGCAGAGACCCATCTGGCTCCACGGTTCGGTAGAAGCAACTACGATAGCCCATGTGGCATGCTGGACCCGTCTGCTCGACCCGGAGCACCACGGCATCCTGGTCGCAATCCACCAGGATCTCCCGAACCTTCTGCACGTTGCCCGACGATTCGCCTTTCTTCCACAGGCTCTGGCGAGAACGCGAGTAGTAGTGCACGACTCTCGTTCGCTGCGTCAGCTCAAACGCCTCGTCGTTCATGTAGGCCACCATCAGCACCTGCCCGGTGTCAGCATCGACGGTCACGGCCGTCACCAGCCCGTTCAGCTTCGAAAAGTCGAGTTCTACCACGGCACTGCTTCCCTGTTCTTGGCTACGCGTTCGGCGGCAGATAGTGCACTCAGGCAAGCCGGTCAACTCGCGGCAAGCCACCTGGCACCCGGACGCGGGCCGAACGTGGCGCGGGTCGCTACAGAAGCTGACCGCGGAACGGGCCGTTGTTCCTGACGAAAACAGTCGCTCGGAACAGCGGCGCCAGCTCCGTCAGCCGGGCGGCGTACGCCTCCTCTTCTGCGGGCTCGGGCAAGGCGAGCCCCAGGAAAACCAGGTCGGCGTCGCGGCTCGCCCGGCACATCAGGGTGTCGATCGTGGTGTCGGGCCGGCGCACCAAGACATCGGTGTCCGCACTCAGTCGGGCTTCGGCGACGAGCCCGCGGAGTGACTCCGACATGGGCTGCTGCTGGTCGCGCTCGGCCACGATGGTCCGAACCGTCAAGCGAGCGGCTCGCCATTCCGGGTTCAGTCCCAACAGGTACGCCAGGAGCAGCATCAGGTCGCCGTTGTGCTGCCGACCTCGCCACCAGACGTCGATACGCCGCCGGACTGGCGGACCCTCGGCGCGTGGGAGTCGGGCCATGACCACGTTCTTTTCGATCTGAGCCACCGCCCGCATGACCTTGAGAAGCGCCACCACGCCCTGAGGGTCGTTGGGCCAGCCGAACATCAGGGTGTTGGACTGCATGCCCGCAAATCCATTGGCCTGCGCAATGGCAAACAATCCGTCCTGGAAACGCGGAACGACGGATACCTCGCCGAAGGCAGCCACCCCCGCCTTGTCGAAGGTATCGTTGAGCCTGCGACGGAGCTCGTCGAGCGTCGCCCCCTCGTACTGGAAATCTCCCTCGACGATCTGGCAAACGGTGACGATGCCGCGATTCTGATTGAACCAGTTGGCGAGCCGCACCAGGCCGATGCGACTGGCAGGATTCGCGGCAAACAGCAGAATGTTCGGGCGCCAGTTGCGAGCCTGCTCCGTTCGACCGCGCAGCTGCAGGAGCGAGAGACGCGCCAGCGCCGTCCAGATCCCAGCTCGCACGTCCCCCCAGGCGCTCTTGAAGGCTTTGCGACGAAGGTGCAGGTAGAGGAGAAGCTCGAAGGCGATGGCCGCGATGCACGCCACGCGGCTGATCAGAAACATCACCATCAACGCCCCTAGACTGCCCGCAATCGAGACGAACCACGGCACCTTCAACGTGGGCCGAAACGAGATGTCACCCACCAGGCGCTCGAGGCCAGCCGCCAGGTTGATGGTCACGTAGAGGGTCAGAAAGAAGATGGTGACCCACCGGCCCACGGCGTTCAGATCCCCCAAAGCCACGGCGGCCAGCGCAATGGAACCGGTGGCCCAAGTGGCAACCGTGGGTTGGCCGGTGGAGCTGGTGCGGGCAAAAAGCTTGGGAGCAAGCCCGTCGTTGGCCAGCGCCTGAAGCACCCTCGGTCCTCCCAGAGCGCTGCCGAACGCCGAGGAGAGGATGGCACCCCACATTCCGGGGAACACCAACCAGGGTCCTGCCACGGCAATGCGAGTCCACACCGGGGGGGCACTGGGGTCGAGTTGCGCGAGCTCCGAACCGTCCACGCGTGCCGTGAATCCGAGCAAGATCACGATGAGCAGATAGGTCGCCGTACCCGTGGCGACCGCAAGGAGCGTCCCGCGGGGGATGGATCGCTTGGGGTCCCGCAGATCGCCGCTCATCCCGATGCCCGCCGTGAAACCGGTCACCGCCGGAAAAAACACGGCGAACACGTACCAGAACCCACCGGGGGCAGAGCGCTCGTAGTGCGGAGCCAGCTCCGGCGCCTGGAACCCGCCCGTCAAGGTTCCCAAGCCGAGCGCCACCACGCTGGCCCCCACCGCGATCATGATCGGCACCTGAAGCTTCAGACTCAAATCCGCGCTCTTGCCTGCGATGCCGGCCGTAAGCACGATGACGATGGCTGCCAGCAACTGAACGGGCGCGTCGCCCCAACGGGCAGGCCAGAGAAAGCCGAGGGACTCCGCCAAACCGAAGCCGTACAGGGTCAGGCTAAGCGTGCGGCACAAGAACAAGGGGATGCCGATGGCCCCGCCGAGCTCCAGACCCAGGCTCCGGGAGACCATGAAGTACTCGCCGCCCACCCCGACCCGCATGTTGGTGGCCACGGCAGAAGCGCTCAACGCCGTGATGAAGGTGATGCTGCTCGCGGCGAGGACGATGGTCACGGCCAGACCCAGCCCGACGTTGCCGACGACCCAGCCGAAGCGCAGGTACATCATCACGCCGAGGATGGTCAGGACGCTCGGTGTGTAGACGCCGAGGAACGTCCCGAACCGCTTGCCCGGCTGCGGGGCACTCTCGGCCGCTTCGGTGCGTCCGCTGTTCGGGTCGGGGTCCGGCTGCACGCCGGGTCATCCAACTCGCGTCCGCCCCGCGTGTCGAGATCTGCCCGGGTGTTCATCCCCCAAGAGAGGCCGGCCCTCGGGGCGGATCGGGCACCCTGCGCGGAACCCCTGCCGACAGATTGTGCCAGCGCTGGGGGCACAGAAGCAGCCGCAGATTGGACCGAATGGCCTCGAGACGCGGCCGCTAGGGTGGAAGCCTCGAAGGCCGCGAATGCCGTCAGGACGCTCCGACTTCAGGCTCCACTCGTGTATTCTGCCCGCTGGATG
>Ga0316578_10001241_pt1 | contig 10168 bp, 8 predicted proteins | sample J0NA_2_FD_203076 | JGI IMG/M metagenome (GOLD analysis project Ga0316578, IMG submission 203076) | Rhizosphere microbial communities from salt marsh grasses in Alabama, United States - J0-2_160517rDrC | ecosystem: Host-associated > Plants > Roots > Rhizosphere | place: USA: Alabama | collected...
GACGATCCTCACGGGCCGTCACGCTCCCCGACGGAAACGCCCTCGGCACCGGGACCGAGAAACGCGCCCACGCGCTCGAGCCAGGCGTCGGGCGCCTCGAGATGGACCGCGTGGCCGGCGCCGGGCGCGATCTCCATGCGGGCCTCCGGAAGCCTCGCGACCATCGCGCGGCCGATCTCCCGGAACTTCGCGTCTTTCTCCCCGACGAGAACCAGAACGGGCCCGTTCACGCCGTCCAGGTCTCGCCAGAACGACGGTTGCGATCCGACGCCCAGGCCTCCGAGGCAGGCCGCCAGCGCCTCCGGGTCGTTGGCCAGCCGGCGGCCGCGCTGCGCCGCGCGCAGGTCGGACGGGAGCCCGTGCTGCGTGGCGAACACGGGCCGCTTCTCCCATTCCGTCACGAACCACTCGATCCCCTCGGCCCGCGTCCGGCGCGCGAGGACCGCGTCCGCGATCCGGCGCTCGGACCGTTCCCGTTCCCCGGAAACCCCCGGTGACGCGCCCTCCAGCACGAGGCGGCGCACGCGGCGCGGCGCGAGGACCGCCGCGCCGAGGGCCACCCGTCCGCCCATCGAATACCCGACCCAGTCCACGGTGCCGATCCCGAACCCGTCGAGCATGTCGCAGAGGTCGGCCACGACGGCCTCCATGGCGTACCGGCCAGGTTCCCGCGGCGCGTCGCTGAGACCGTGCCCCGGAAGGTCCACGGCCAGGACGCGGCGGCTCCGCGCGAGGCCGGCCACGACGCGTTCTCCCCAGCTCTCGCCGGAGCCCGTGAATCCGTGGAGCAGGAGAAGCGGCTCCCCCGATCCCGACGCGCGGACGTGGAGTCGCGTTCCATCCCGGAGCATGACGCGCATCTGTCCTCGCCTCCGTCGCCGCAGGCCACAGGCCGGGGAGACGCCGTCGCCCGTCGCAGGACGGGCCACCGCTCCCTCCCGCGCGGCCGGCCCGGGAGGACTGGCATCGACGTGCCGTTCCCCGTCAACGCGTGGGCGCCACCCGTCCGAGGAGCGCCAGCAGCGCCGGCACGTCGACGGGCTTCGGGAAGACGCCGGTGGGCGCGAGGCGTCCGAGCCGCACCCGGGTCGCCTCTTCGTCCTGGGCCGTGACGTAGATGACCGGCGTCTCCTCCCCGCGCGCGCGGAGCCGCGCGTGGAGCGCGGGACCGTCGATGCCGGGAAGGGCTACGTCGAGCAGCACACAGGACGCGCCCCCCGCCGGGGCGTTCGCCAGGTACTCCTCCGCCGACGGGAAGTCGCGCACCTCGTAGCCCACAGACCGGAGCAGACGGCCGAGCGCGCGCCGGATCGCCGGGTCGTCGTCGACGACGTGGATCATCGGACGGGTCGTGAGCGCACGTACGGTCGGGCTCCTCCTCCGGGCGCCGCGGGACGGCGATTGAACGGTTGCTTTCTTCCGGATTCAATCGAGCGGGCGGGCGGGGCCGGGGACATAGGTCTTTCGTCGCATCACCGCCGGTGCGAGGCCGCGTCGCCGCTCTCCGGCCGGGCCTCAGTCGCCGTCGAATCGCTTCGACGCGACCCCGAGCTTCTCGGCCATCCGGGCCAGCTCCGCGACGGAAGAGGCCTGCATCTTCTTCATCACGCGCCCGCGGTGCACCTTGACCGTCTTCTCGGCGATGCCGAGGTCGAACGCGATCTGCTTGTTGAGGAGGCCGACGACCACCCGCTGGAACACCTCGTCCTCCCGGGGCGTCAGCGAAGACCTCCGCGCCCCCAGCTCCGCGAGCTCCGCCGCCCCGGCCCGGCGCGCCTGGTTCCGGGTGAGCGCCCGGTCGACGGCCGCGAGCAGGGCCGCGGGATCGGCGGGCTTCTCGAGGAAGTCCACGGCCCCGCCCTTCATCGCCCGGACGCTCGCGGGAACGCTTCCCTGTCCGGTCAGGAACACGACGGCCGGGGGCGTCGGACGTCGAGCGAGCTCCTCCTGGAGCGCCAGGCCGTCGATGTCGGGCATTCGCAGGTCGAGGACGAGACAGCACGGCGCGGACGGCGGCTCGTCGTCGAGGAACTCGCCGGCCGTCCCGTAGCTCCGGACTTCGAACCCGGCGCCGGAGAGGAGCCTCTCGAGGCCCCGGCGGACCGGCGCCTCGTCGTCGACGACGCACACGCACCGTCGCCCCCCGCTCACGCGTTCGGCTCCGCCGTTCCGACGTCGCCGGCCGGGGCCGCGGCCGGAAGGAAGATCCGGAATTCCGCGCCCCGCTCCGCGAGATCCGACGCCGCGATCCGACCGCCGTGGGCCTCCACGAGCGTCCGGCTGATCGCGAGTCCGATTCCCATCCCCGTCTCCTTCGTCGTGTAGAACGGGTCGAAGAGACGCCGGGCCGTTTCCCCTCCGAGACCCGGCCCGGAGTCGCGCACCCGGACCTCAAGGCCGCCCTCTACCTCTCCGGCCTCGATCGTGAGCCGGCGCGCACCCCGGGCGGACGCCTCCTGCATCGCCTCGACCGCGTTCATGATCAGGTTCACGAGCACCTGCTGCAACTGCACGTCGTCGCCCCGGACCTCCGGCAGGTCCCGAGCCAGGTCGACCCGGAGCTCGATCCCGGCCCCGGCGAGCTCTCCCTGCAGCATACGGAGAACATCCCCGATCACGGACTCGATCCGCAGCGGCACGTGCTCCGAGGTTCGCTTTTGCAGGAAGTTCCGCAGGCTCCGGATCACATCGGCGGCCCGGCGGCTCTCGCTCACGATGTCGCGGAGCGCTTCGCGGACAACTTCCTTTCCCATGTCCGGGTTCGAGAGGAGCTGATCGCTCGCGGCCGCGTTGCTCACGATCGCCATGAGGGGCTGATTCAACTCGTGGGCGATGGACGTGGCGAGCTCTCCGGCCGTCGCCACGCGAGCGACGTGCTCCAGCTCCCGCTGGTGTCGCCGGGCCCTTTCCTCCGCGGCGTCGCGTTCCCGGATCGCGCTCAGCAGCCGGAGATTTCGTCTCTCCGCGGCGCGGAGCCGCCGGACGAGCAGCAGCACACCGAGCCCGAACGCCGTGGCCGCCAGCAGCCAACGGAGCCACGTCCGCTGCCACCAGTAGGGCTCGACCCGAAGAGCGAGCGTCGCCGGCTCCGTCCCCCATACGCCGTCGCGGTTCCGGGCCAACACTTCGAACCGGTAGCGGCCGGCGTCGACGCTGGTGTAGCGCGCCAGACGCTCCGAGCCGGCGTCGATCCAGTGCCTGTCGTATCCGACGAGCCGATACCGGAACCGGGTGTTTCCGGCCGCCGGAAGTCCCGGGGCGACGAAGCGGAAGGTGACATCGCCCTGGGCCCCGTGAATCACCCACGGGTCGCCGCGGTCCACGTCCCGATCCTCGGGCACGATCTCCGTGATCCGGACGGGCAGGGGAACCCGGTCCTCCGGGAAGGACCGGGTGTCGATCCCCGCCAGGCCGTCGATCGTCGCGAACCAGGCGCGACCTTCCGGGTCGAGGAACGTGGCCGGGCTGCCGCCGTTTCCCTCCGGAATCCCGTCGTCCGGCCCGAACACCACTTCGTCGAGCCGCGACCGCGTCCCGGCCAGCACCGAGTCGAGGCGCGCCGGCTCCACGACCGCCACGCCCCGGTTCCCGAGAATCCAGAGCCGGCCGCTCTCGTCCTCGAGAAACGCGGAGATGGCGTTGTCGAACAGCCCGTCCCGCGTCGTCAGCCAACCGTTCGGGCCGGAGCCGCCGAGCACCGCGAGACCGCCGCCGTACGTTCCGATCCAGATCCGGTCCCGCGCGTCCAACCGGAGCGCCCGCACGCCGCCGGGCGGTACGCCGTCCCGCTCCGAGAGCAGGTCGACGTCGACGCCCCCCCCCGCCCGCAGCTCGATCCGGGACACCGTCCCGCCGCCGCCCACCCAGATCGCGCCATCTCCCCCGGCGTGGAGCGCACTGACCGCACCTCCGCCGAGCCAGCCCGGCGAGAGATCCAACCACCGGATACGGTCCTCCGGCCCGATCATACCGACGCGATCGTCGACCGCCAGCCAGATCCGCCCGACGGAGTCCCGGGCGAGCGCGGAGACCGCGGGGACGCCCGACGCCCGCTCGGGAATCCACGTGCGCACCGCCCCGTCGCGACCGATCCGCGAGAGGCCGCCGTACGTCCCGACCCAGAGGTCTCCGTCGGGCTCGTGCAGAAGCGCGCGGACGCAGTCACCCTCGATTCCGCTCTCCTCCGCGGACAGGATCCGGACCCCGGCGGCTCCCGCGTGCACGAGCCCGGCGCAGCCCATTCCCATCCAGAGTCCGCCCGCGCCGTCTCCCGTGACGTGGTTCACCGCCCGGACCGGGGGCAGTCCCTTCTCCGTCGTCCACCTCCGGGCCCGGCCCGAGGCGAAGCGGCGGAGGCCGCTGCCGGAGGATCCCACCCAGGCGCTCCCGCTGATGTCGACGTGGATCGCCTCCCAGTTCCGCGCGTTCATCGTCCTCGCCGGCGCGTACGTGACCTGCGGGCGAAGGGGATCGTCGGGGTCGAGCCGAAGCCGGCAGGCTCCCGACCGGGTGACGAGCCACAACGTGCCGCCGCGCGAGGAGACGTTCGACACGGGCGGCTCGCACGCCGGCCCCAGGTCCACCCTCCGGGGGACCTCGTCCGGACCGAGCAGCCACAGCCCCGTCTGCCCGGCCAGCCAGATCCGTCCCTCGGCGTCCTGGTGGAGCCCCCAGATCCGGCCCCCGACCCGGTCGGCCGGAACGACGAGGCGGAGCCGGCCGCCCTCGAGCCGGCTGGCCCCGTTCGACTGGGCGATCCACGGGCGCCCGCGTCGATCCACGAGGAGGGCGGGAAGCTCGCCCACGAGTCCCTCATCGGGCCCCCAGGACCGCCACCGGGTCCCGTCCCAGTGGCGCAGCAGCCGCGACGAGACGTGCCAGAGTCCCCCGGTCCCGTCCGGAACGAGCCCGCCCCGGCTCGAAGGCCTCTGCGGCTCGGCGGAGAGCCGCCGGACCCGGTCCCGGCCGTCGAACCAGACCACCTCCCCGGACTCCGAGCCGAGGAAGATGCCTTCGTCGGCCGGCGCCACGCTGACCCAACGGTTGGAGCCGAGCTCCGGGATCCTCGCGATGTCGAACACCTCGAACCCGAGGCCATCGAACCGGGCGACCCCTCCGAAGGTGGCGAGCCACAGATACCCGTCCGGCGTCGTCGTCAGGTCGTTGATGGAGTTCTGCGGAAGCCCGTCCTCGGTGGTCCACGAGCTGACGAGGACGTCGGCCGGGCCCGCTCCCTCCCAGGCGCCCGCCGGCTCCGGGGCGGCGATCGGAGGCGGACCGTCAGACGGTCGGACCTGCGCCCGGCCCGCGCCCGGCATGGCCAGGAGCAGGAGCACGAGAAATGACGGTCCCGGGCCGGAACGCGGGCCGGGGAACGAAGAGGCGAATCCCGGAGCGGGGATCGGGAGCCGGAGACCCTGCCAGAGCATGCCTACAGGTTCGCCGCGGCCCGGGGCCCCGGCAAGACGGCGGCGCCGGGACTGGACGGCACCCGGACCCGCGGGCATACTCCCTGCCTCGCAACCCGACTCCCGCACCGTGGCAGGGCCCGTGCGTCGCTCGAACCGATCGATCTTCCTGTTCTGGGCCCCGCTCGCGGCCACCTGGCTGATGATGGCGTTCGAGGGGCCGTTCCTGGCGGCCGTGATCGCCCGACTCGCCGATCCGAAGTTCAATCTCGCGGCGCACGGCGTCGCGTTTGCGTTCGCGATCCTCGTCGAGGCGCCCGTCATCATGCTGATGAGCGCGGCGACGGCGCTCGTCGAGGACGCGACCAGCTACCGCCGGCTCCGGACGTTCGCGAACGCCCTCAACGCGGGCTCGACGGCGCTGCTCCTGCTTGTGCTCGTGCCCCCGGTCTTCGACCTCGTGATGCGGACGCTGGTGGGCCTGCCGGACGGGGTGGCGGACCTCACGTACGGCGCCCTGTGGCTGTTCCTGCCGTGGCCGGCGGCGATCGGCGTCCGCCGCTTCCTGCAGGGCGTCCTCATCCGCTCGGGCCGCACGCGGCTCGTCGCGCTGGGTACGGTGATCCGTCTCGTCGCCATGGCGACGACGGCCCTGACGCTCTACTTCGCGCTCGACCTTCCGGGAGCCTGGGTGGGCGCCGCTTCCCTGTCGGCAGGCGTCTGCGTGGAGGCGATCGCCGCTCGGTTCATGGCGGCGCGCTCCGTGCGGGAACTGCTCGAGGGGCCCGCCGTCGCCGACCCGGCGTCGGGAGCGCTCGGATACCGGCGCATCGCGGAGTTCTACGTCCCGCTCGCGCTCACCTCCCTGCTCGGTCTCACCGTGCAGCCGATGCTGACCTTCTTCATGGGGCGCGCGCCGTATCCGGTCGAATCCCTCGCGGTGTTCCCCGTCGTCCACGCGCTTTCGTTCATCTTCCGCGCGCTCGGGCTCAGTTACCAGGACGCCGCGATCGCCCTGATGGGCCGGCGCCACGAGCACTTCCCGGAGCTCGCGCGCTTCGGGGCCGGACTCGGACTCGCGGCGTCGGCGGGCCTGGGCCTCATCGCGTTCACCCCGCTCGCCCCGGTCTGGTTCGAGACGATCTCGGGTCTCAGCCCGGAGCTGGCCGCGTTCGCGCTCACGCCCGCCCGGATCCTGGTTCCGATTCCGGCGCTCTCCGTCCTGCTCTCGTTCCAGCGGGCGATCCTGATGCAGGGGCGGACCACGCGTCCGATCACGATGGCGACGGCGATCGAGGTGGGGACGATCGCGGTCCTGTTCGTCCTCGGGGGGTGGGTCGCGGGACTGGTGGGCGCGACGGCGGCCTTCCTCGCGTTCCTCGGCGGCCGGATCGGATCGACGAGCTACCTGCTGTCCGGCTGCGCGAGCGCGCTCCGTCGCTCCCGGTCGGGAGAGCCGCGCGGACCGGGCGCCTGAGGCCGTTCGTCCGGCCGCGTACCGAGGACGACCCGGACGACGTCGGCCGGGGACGTCGCCGCGTGGTCGGGGGCGCAGCGCCAGCCGTGGACGGCCGACGTGCCGTAGTGGGCCGCGATGCTGACGACCTCGGCGTCCCCGCCCACGACCGCGAGCGCCTCGCGCGCGTTCCGAACGCACAGGGCATCGATCTCGTGGTCCCCGACGTAGTAGAGGGTGGAGGGGCCCGCGCCGTCGAGCAGCTCGAGACAGCGGAGGAGGCCGTCGGGAGCCGGCTTCTGGCCCGCCGGCCCGACCTCCCCGTGACCGAGGACGAGCCGGAACCGGTCCGCGAGCCCGGCGGCTTCGAGCGCCGGGCGGATCACCCCGCTGTCGTTCTGCGAGACGATCGCGTGCGGCAGGTGCGCGAGGGCGTCGAGCGCCTCCGCCACGCCCGCGAACGGCAGGAGAGGCGTCGTGTCCTCGGCCTGCAGACGCGGCCACAGCTCTCCGGCGCGGTCCACCTGCTCGTCGCGGAGATCGAACTCGCGCGCGTAGAACTCCCGCCAGTTCGTGGCGCGCGCGATCGCCGTCTCGTAGGCCTCGATGGAGGCGAGCGCCGGGTACTCGGAGCCGTCCCGGCCCGTGAGCACGCGGACGATCGCGTGGTTCACCCGCAGGTTCTTCCGGTGGGAGTCGACCAGCGTCCCGTCGAAGTCCCAGACGACGATGCGGTTCCGATCCGACACGCGCTCTCCCCGGGCTCAGACCGCCTGGGCGGCCCGCGTGACCTCGTCGCTCATCCCGGCGACGAAGGTGAACATGGCACGCGCGGCCGCCACGACGCGAGCCGTCGTCGCCTCGTCGAGCTCCAGCGCGTCCATCCGGGCCCGGTACGCCTCCCAGATCGCGCGCTGGTCGTCCCCGTACGGGTCGAGATACGAGATCGCGACCCCGGCGGGCCCCGCACGGAGGGCTCGCGCGATGAAACGGTTCCCGTTCATGCTCCCCTCGAGCACGTAGTTGAATCCGAGCAGCGCGAGGGGGGCCGATCGGGCCTCCCGGGCGATCTCGGAGAGCGCCCGGGATGTGGCGGGCAGCGGCTCCACCGCGTCGGGATCCTGACCCAGGGAGACGAGGTCGCGGCGGAGGTTGGCGACGTGGAGTCCCTCGTCCCGCACGACCGCGCGGAGCGCCGGGACGTGCTCTCGCCCCTTTCGGACCCCCGTCCACAGGGCCTCGTGCAGGAGCAGCATCTGGCCGAGCCAGCGCGCGTAGTCCTCGACCGGGAGACGGTTGCGGACCAGGTCGCGCTGCAGCGTGCGCCGCTCCGCGTCGCGGTGCTGTTCCTCGGTCGAGGCCTTGAGAAGGCCCATGATGCCGTCGGCTCCGGTCACGGTCGGGCTCCCTGTGCGGGCGGGCGGGGTCCATCCGTTGAGACTCGTTCTCAACGTCGGCCGGACGATAGGAGCGACGGGCGTGGCCCGCAAGGCGCCCGGATGCGAAAAGGCCCGGCCGATCGGCCGGGCCCCTCCGCTCCGTCCTCGCGACGCGGCGATCAGTACATGTCGCCCATGCCGCCGCCGGGCATCGCCGGCGCCTTGTCATCCTCCGGCCTGTCGACCACGACGGCCTCCGTGGTGAGGAGGAGGCCCGCGATCGAGGCCGCGTTCTGCAGCGCCGTCCGCGTCACCTTCGTCGGGTCGATCACGCCGGCCTTCACCAGGTCCTCGTAGGTGTTCGTCGCGGCGTTGTAGCCGAAGTTCTTGTCCTTCTTCTCGCGCACCTTCTCGACGACGATCGAGCCCTCGGCTCCCGCGTTCGCGGCGATCTGCCGCAGGGGCTCCTCGAGCGCCCGGCGCACGATCTGCACGCCGATCATCTCGTCCTGATCGTCGCGCTTCATCTTGTCGAGGGCCTTCTGCGCCGTCAGCAGCGCGACGCCGCCACCCGGCACGATGCCCTCCTCGACGGCCGCGCGCGTCGCGTGCAGCGCGTCCTCGACGCGGGCCTTCTTCTCCTTCATCTCGGTCTCGGTCGCCGCGCCGACGTTGATCACCGCCACGCCGCCGGCCAGCTTCGCGAGCCGCTCCTGCAGCTTCTCGCGGTCGTAGTCGGACGTCGTCTTGTCGATCGCGACCCGGATCTCGTTGATCCGGCCCTTGATCTTGTCCGCCTCACCGGCGCCATCGACGATCGTCGTGTTGTCCTTGTCGATGACGATCCGCTTCGCCTGGCCGAGATCGGACACGACGGCGTTCTCGAGCTTGAAGCCGAGCTCCTCGCTGATCACCTGCCCGCCGGTGAGAACGGCGATGTCCTGCAGCATCTGCTTGCGGCGGTCGCCGAAGCCGGGCGCCTTCACGGCGCAGACCTTCAGCGTCCCGCGCAGCTTGTTCACGACGAGCGTGGCCAGGGCCTCTCCCTCGACATCCTCCGCGATGATCAGGAGGGGGCGGCCCATCTGGGCGACCTTCTCCAGCACCGGCAGGAGGTCCTTCATCGAGGAGATCTTCTTGTCGTGGATGAGGACGAGCGGCTCCTCGAGGATCGCCTCCATCTTGTCCGGATCGGTGACGAAGTAGGGCGACAGGTAGCCGCGGTCGAACTGCATCCCGTCCACGGTCTCGAGCGTGGTCTCGAGGCCCTTCGCCTCCTCGACCGTGATCACCCCGTCCTTGCCGACCTTCTCCATCGCGTCGGCGATGAGGTCGCCGATCACCTGGTCGCTGTTCGCCGAGATCGTGGCGACCTGGGCGATCTCCTTCTTGCCCGTCGTCTTCACCGCCATGCCCGCGAGGTGCTCGACGACGGTCTCGACCGCCGCCTCGATGCCCCGCTTCAGCGCCATCGGATTCACGCCCGCGGTGACGCTCTTGAGACCCTCGCCGTAGATCGCCTGTGCGAGCACGGTGGCCGTCGTCGTGCCGTCCCCGGCGTTGTCGGAAGTCTTGGTCGCGACCTCCTTCACCATCTTCGCGCCGAGGTCCTCGATCGGGTCCTCGAGCTCGACCTCCTTGGCGACCGTGACGCCGTCCTTCGTGACGGTCGGGCTTCCGAACTTCTTCTCGATCACGACGTTACGGCCCTTGGGGCCGAGCGTCACCTTCACCGCCGCGGCGAGCTTGTCGACGCCCTTCTTGAGGCGCGCTCGCGCCTCGGTGTTGAACTCCAGGTCCTTGGCCATCTTCGGCTGCTCCTCTCCGGTATTCGCGATTCGAAGTCGTGCGACGTACTGCGGCGACCGCCTCGGCTCAGCCGAGCACGGCCAGGACGTCGGACTCCTTGATGATCAGGTACTCGT
>Ga0316578_10001242_pt1 | contig 10162 bp, 7 predicted proteins | sample J0NA_2_FD_203076 | JGI IMG/M metagenome (GOLD analysis project Ga0316578, IMG submission 203076) | Rhizosphere microbial communities from salt marsh grasses in Alabama, United States - J0-2_160517rDrC | ecosystem: Host-associated > Plants > Roots > Rhizosphere | place: USA: Alabama | collected...
CGTAGCCGAGCTCGAGCTCTCCGCTCCCCGGGAGCACCGCCTGGAGGATCTCCCGTGCGCGGATGCCGAGGACGTCGAGCGTTTCCCTCCGCCCGGCGATCACCGCCGCGCCGGCGCCCGCCAGGGCGATGTCCCACGCATCGAGCTGTTTCGCGTCGAACCTCCCTCCCGCCGCCGCCTCGCGCAACAGCGCATTGCGCTGGCGCAGCGCCGTGCGGTACTCCCGCAGCCGCGCGAGGAATGTCGGAGAGACAAGCGCGGCCGTGTAATCGAGATAGAGTCGCCTTGCCGCCGGCGGACCGGCAGCAAGCTCTATGTCGGACGGCGCGAACAGGACGCTCGGAATGAGGCCGACGATCTCACCCATCCCGCCGAGCGCGGTCCCGTTGACCGATGCCTTCACCCTGCCACCCCGCTCCTGCCCGACCTCTATACGGAATCCGACGCCGCTGTCGCTGCGGCCGGCGAGACGGAGGAAGAACCGTTCGTCCCCGAACCGCACCATCTCCGAGGCGCGCCTCGTGCGGAACGACCGCCCGAGCGAAAAGATGTGGATCGCCTCGAGAAGGTTCGTCTTCCCCTGGGCGTTGCGCCCGAGTATGTAGTTGAATGTATCCGAGAAGGAAAGCTTCGCTGAAGCGATGTTCCTGAATCCGCTGAGCTCGAGCCGCTCGACGATCACCCCGCGTCACCGCGCTTCCCGGTCGATCAGTTTATCCGCAACGGCATGATGATGCACAGCTGCCTGACGTCGCCCTTCTGCTCTACGGGAGAGACGAGTGCGGCGTTGTCGGGGCGATCGAGCTGGAAGGAGATCTCCTCCCCGTCTATCGTCCTGAGGATGTCCTGCACATAGGCGGCGTTGTACCCGATCTCCATCGGCTCCTCCGACCATGTCGCCTCGATCTCCTCCCTCGCCTCGCCGAGGTCCTGCGTCGTGACATGCAGGGTCAGCTTTCCGGCGTCGAGCGAGAAGATCACCTGATGTGTGAGTGCGTCGGAGAGGATCGAGACGCGCTTCGTCGCCGCCGAGAGTGAATCGCGCGAGACGACGAGCTCCTTTGTGTTCTTGGCCGGGATGACCTTCTGGTAGTTCGGAAACGGACCCTCGAGAAGCCGGGAGTAGATAGACACATCCTCCATCTCGAACGATATGCTGTTCTCGCCGACGGCGATCCGTATCCCCTCATCCTTCTCCGCATAGGCCCGGAACGTGCTCATCGCCTTGGGCGGCACGATGACCTCTGTCTTCTGCACCGATCCGAGCGCGATCTTTGCATCCACCTTTGCCAGACGGTGACCGTCGGTCGAGATGAGCGAGAGGCCGCTTCGGTCGATCTCCCAGAGGACCCCGCAGAGCGCGGGGCGTGTAAGATCGTTCGAGACGGCGTATATCGTCTTCTGTATGAGGCGCCCGAGAAGCCCGGACTCAATAGCGAACTCAGTCCTGCTCTCCTGTTTTGGGAGTTTCGGGAAGTCGTCCGCCGGTCTGCCGTTGACCGAGAACCTGCTCTTTCCGCATGTGATGGTGAGTTTGTCGCCGTCGACCGTCATGGAGACCATCTCACCGGAAAGTGACTTGACGATCTCTGCGATCTTCTTCGCAGGCGCCGCGACGCTCCCCTCCCCATCGACGGTCCCCCCCACGCGCGATGTAACCGAGATATCTAGATCCGTAGCGGAGAATGTCACTCCTGAGGCATCGGCTTTGATCAGGACCATCGAGAGGATAGGCATTGTCGTCTTGGCGGGCACGACCGATGAGATGGCATTCATTTTCCTCGTCAGCTCAGGGAGCGGAACCTGGATCTTCACGCCTCTACCTCCTGGAAGCCGCCGCCCCGGCGGCCATTCTCGCTATCGCACTGTTCTTGCATCGTCGGATCCGATGCCCTCTCGCGGGAATGCCAGCATACGCTACCGGGGATGCGATATTCAAGAGAAATTCGGCGGGCCTCGAGCCGTCTTCCGGAACAGACAACAGTATTATATATATCTGTAGTTGTAGTAGAGTGTGTTGAAAGGTTGAAAACCTGCCAGAGCCCACTACAGACACGACCCTCCCGACATTCCCCCTTCTGGAAAAATCTGCGGATGGATGTCGGAAGAAAGAGAGTTGTCTACAAGGAGTGATGTTTTCCCGTGCTATGGACATCCTTTCCACTATGGTGGCTGTAGAAACTGTTGAAATCCCTGGAAGAGGCGGCTCGATCAGCGGGATATCCCGTCCCGTATATCTTCTAGTTTCTGCTTCAGGTCGGGATTGGACTCGGAGAGAGCCTCTATCTTGTGGATGGAATGAAGGACTGTGCTGTGGTCCCGTCCACCGAAACGCGCCCCTATCTGCACAAGAGAGAGATCGGTCAGCTCACGGCAGAGGAACATGGCGACCTGGCGCGCGCGGACGACGCGGGCGATTCGCGTCTTCGCCTTGAGACTGTCGACCGGGACATCGAAGCGCTGCGAAACGGCGGTCTTTATCATGTCGGCGGTGACCCTCGACGGCCCGGCGCCCTTGACGATGTCGGTCAGCACGGATCGCGCCAGCTCCGGAGTGATCTCCTGGCAGGTGAGGCTGGCAAACGCGAGGATCTTTATCAGAGAACCTTCAAGCTCGCGTATGTTCTTCGTCACGCTCGAGGCGATGACCTCGATCACCGCGTCACCGATCTGGATACGCTCCTCCTCTACCTTCTTGCGGAGGATCGCTATGCGCGTCTCAACGTCGGGCTGCTGCAGGTCGGTGATCAGGCCCCACTCGAAGCGGGAACGGAGACGCTCTTCGAGCGTAGGGATGTCCTTCGGAGGCCGGTCGCTCGTGCAGACGATCTGCTTGTTGTTCTCATGGAGCGCATTGAAGGTGAAGAAAAACTCCTCCTGCACGCGCTCCTTTCCGCCGAGGAACTGGACGTCGTCGACGAGCAGTATGTCAACGTTCCGGTAGCGCTGCTTGAACTCGTAGGTGGTCCCCTTCTGGATCGAGTTGATCAGTTCGTTGAGGAAGCTCTCTGTCGATACGTAGGCGATCCGCATGCGCGGGTGCTCGTGCATGACGAATTGCCCGATCGCCTGGAGCAGGTGCGTCTTGCCGAGACCGGCGCCCCCGTATATGAACAGGGGGTTGTAGACCTGGGCCGGTTTCTCTGCGACGGCGAGGGCGCCGGCGTGGGCGAGGCGGTTGCAGTTCCCGACGACGAACTCGTCGAAGGTGTACCGGGCGTTCAGATGGATCTTGTTTGGCAGCACGACCGGGTCCTTGATCAGAAGCGAACGGCCGGGAGTCCTGTCCGGCGGGCCGACCCGCGCCGGGGTGGGCGGCGAGGTCAGCTCTACCCGCGCATCCTCGCCGAGGACCTCGCGGGCCGCACGTTCGATCTTCTCCATATGGTGCTCGTGGAGCCAGTCTATGAAGAACCGGTTCGGCCCCTCGACCACCAGTACGCCACCCTCGAAGCTGAGCAGGCGCGTCGGCTTGAACCAGGTCTGGAAGCCCTGCGGGCTGATTCGCTCGCGGAGCTTGCCGAGGACCCGCTCCCACAGTTCCGATAGAGACAAAGACCTGTCTTCACCGATAAACCCATCACCCATGGCGGAGTCCGACAGGGGAAGCCCGTCCCCTTGAGATATATAGGAAAATCCCGTTTACTTCGAATTTCCCACAACCGTGGAAAATCCACTATGTTCTTTTTAGACAACCAACTCGGCGGGCTTATATATGGGTTCCGCGTGTGTTTTCCACATTTCCGGGTGCAGATCCTCGCGCCTTTTGGCGCCCGGTGCGATCCTTGGTGAAAATGGGGCAACTCCCCCTCATCCCGCAGGCGGCAATCTAGCATACCGCTCGAACGGTCTGCAAGAAGATTTTCCGGGGTGGGGGAAATATTTCGCAACACATTATAAAAAAAAAGATTAAGCCGATGCAATGCGCGACGGGTCGGTGGAGATTGGGAGTGGAGGCGCGAAGAGGGGAGGCGGAGGGTTTCGAACGCCGTGGAATACAAGGTATTTACGGTGGGCAGCACAAATATCTTGACAAGGTTTTGAGGCTTTTCTATTGTAAGCTGTTTATATGTAAGGCGCGGATGACCCGCGCGAATGGCAAGAGCACGCACATGACGGAAGGGATCGGGAGATGAAACGCACATATCAACCGCATAACACGAGGAGGAAGAGGACTCACGGCTTCAGGAAAAGGATGAGCTCCAAGGACGGCCGGATGGTGCTTCGGCGCAGGAGAGCCAAGGGCCGCAAGCGCCTGACGGTCTAGGGCCGCCGGGCGGCCGGACGCAGGGCGTGCTGGATGGCACCGGCTGGACTCAGAAAGAACGCACAGTTCAGGCGCGTATATACCGAAGGCCACAGGACGGCCGGGGAACGGATCATCGTCTACTGGCTCAGGACGGGTGACTCGGGGATCCACCCCGGATTTGTGGCGAGCAAGAAGAAAGCAGGCAGCAAGGCACATCAGCGGAACAGGGCGAAGAGGCTGATGCGGGAAGCGTTCAGAACGGTCAGGGACCGCATCACGGAGAAGGATCTCTGGATAGTGTTCATCGCCTCGTTCGACGCGGAACGGACTTCATTCGGCCAGCTGCTGGAAGATGTGGAACGCTCTCTCACGAGAGCCGGACTGATAACCGGCGACTGATGATATCAAGGATTCTGACACGCGCGGCCCTCGCGGCCATACATCTCTACAGGATCACTCTCTCCCCGTATATCGGACCGGCCTGTCGATTCTCACCTTCCTGCTCCCGCTACGCCGAAGAGGCGCTCAGAAAGCACGGCATCATCAAGGGCGGCGCCATGTCGCTGCGCAGGGTGCTGCGGTGCCATCCGTTCAGCGAGGGCGGTTACGACCCCGTACGCTGACGCCTTCTGCCGCGGTCCCCGTAATCCGAAGGGACGTGACGGATGGACAGACGCTCATTGATCGCTATCGTAATCACTTTTGCCATCCTCATCGGCTGGCAGATGCTCTACGTCGCTCCGCGTCAGCGGGAGGCGGCCGAGCGGCGCCGGCTCGCCCAACAGGAACAGGCGGTCGCCGATTCGCTTGCGGACCTCGAGAGCGCCGGGCAACAGCACGACGAGGAGAGGGAAAGCCAGCCGTCATCCGGTCAAGCGGAGACCGGCGAACAGCAGACGCAAGCAGATCGGGGACGTGAACCTGCCGCGATCGACAGCGCCATTCGGCCGCGTGCGGGCGAGGCCGCGGTTAGCATGACCGTAGACACGGGGCCGCTCAGGGTAGTTCTCTCGGGCAAGGGAGCGGAGCTGACATCGGCCGAGCTGACGCGTTTCAAGCGTCACGACGGGGCCGACGTACAGCTCGTGCCCGTAGGCAGCGAGGGCGCGCTTGCAATAGGCATCGAACAGAACGGACGCTGGTCCGATCTCTCCGGTGTCGTCTTCGACGCGAACGTCGACGGGCGGGAGGCAGTCGACGGCGAGAGCGTACGCCTCGGGCCGGAAAAGCCCACGGCGGAGGTCGTCTTCACCTGGCGCTCGGACGACGGCGCGTTCGTCGAGAAGCGGTATCTGTTCACCTCCGGCAGCTACGAGGTCGGCCTCGACATCCGCATCGGAAGAGAGGGAGTTCTCCGAGACACGGGAGCCTATTCGCTCTCGTGGCGGTGCGGTCTCCCCGTCAACGAGACGAACCCGCAGACCGACGAGCGCGCGTTCGCATCTCTCGGCAGGGTCGGGGGAGAGACATTCACCAAGCCGCTCGGCAAATTCGGCAAGACCGACCGGATCGACGAGGAGGGAGTGATCCTCTGGGCGGGTGCGAGGAGCAAGTACTTCCTCAGCGCCGTGCTCACCGGGACCCAGCGGTCGGGGACGCTGGCGATGCTTGGGGACCGCGAGCAGAAGGGATCGGTCGGGTGGTCGGTCGAGTACCCGTTCCGCGGCGATCCGAGGCTCGTGGAGGACGGCTATCGGATCTATCTCGGCCCGCTCGACATGGACCTCCTCAAGGCCTACGGCGTCGGGCTCGAGAGAACGATCGACCTCGGCAGGATGATGAGGATATTCAGCGTGATGATCCTCAACGTGATGGTGTGGATGAAGCGCTGGATCCCGAACTACGGGGTCATCATCATCATCATCTCGATCCTCACGAAGGTGCTCTTCTATAGGTTGACGCACAAGAGTTTCAAGTCGATGAAGGACATGCAGCGTCTGCAGCCGAAGATCAAGGAGATCCAGGAGAAGTACAAGGACAACCGGAACAAGCTCAACGAGGAGACGATGAAGGCGTACAAGGAGGCGGGGGTGAACCCGCTCGGTGGCTGCCTGCCGCTGCTGCTGCAGATGCCCGTCTTCATCGCTCTGTTCAATGTGCTGCGGAACACGATCGAGCTGCGCGGCGCTCCGTTCGTCGGCTGGATCAGCGATCTCTCGCAGCCCGACACGCTCTTCGGCTTCGGCGTGAAGCTGCCGTTTCTCGGGAGCGATTTCCACCTGCTGCCGATCCTGATGGGCGTGGCGATGTACGTGCAGTCCAAGACGACCGGTTCGCCGACAGGCGATGCGACCGGCGCCGCGCAGACGCAGATGATGTCGACGATGATGCCGATAGTGTTCACCGTGCTGTTCTACGGGATGCCGTCCGGTCTCGTCCTGTACTGGCTGGTGAACAATATCTTCTCGATCGCCCAGCAGTGGATAGTCCACCGGCAGGTCGAGGCAGAGAACGTGGCCGCCGAGACGGCGTGAGTCCGATCCGGCGGACATCGGGGCGAGGCGGGACCCGCCCCGTCTGATATCGAAAGAGACAGGAGCGAAATATGAACGCAGCGGAAGGAAGAGAACGGAATCCCGTGGTGGAGATGAAGGGAAAGTCGGTCGAGAAAGCCCTGCAGAAGGCGCTTCAGTCACTCGGCGCGAAGGTCGCCGATGTGGACATAGAGATCATCGACGCCGGGCAGAAGGGTTTCTTCGGCATCTTCGGGGCTAGAGACGCGCAGATCCGAGTCACTCGAAAGAAGGACACCAAGGGGATCGAGGAAGTCGTCGACGAGATCGCGCGCACGATCATGAAAGCGCTCGATGTGAACTACCGGATATTCGCCGAGGCCGACGGCGACTCGACCTATATAAATGTCGAAACAGCGGGCGTAGACGGGCTGCTCATCGGACGCAAGGGTGACACGCTCAACTCGCTTCAGCATCTCGTCGGGCGGATCGTGTCGCGGCGGCTCGGAGGGTATCAGCGGCTCACGCTCGACGTAGGTGGATACCTGAAGAACCGACAGGAGATCCTCAAGCAGAAGGCGATCAAGGCCGCCGAGCGCGCGAAGAAGACGAACAGGGAAGTGCAGCTCGAGCCGATGAAGGCATCCGAGCGCCGCATAGTGCATGTCGCCCTGGCCGACGTCGAAGGCATATCGACATACACGACGGGGAACGGGGAGATGCGAAAGGTCTTCGTCGCGCCGTCGAAGGATGCGGAGAATAAAAGGCGCGGCGAGCGGAAGGATCGGTTCGGCAACAGGCGATGAGCCATGGGCAATGACACGATCGTCGCCCTCAGCACGCCTCCGGGCGGCTCGGCGATCGCCGTGATCAGGGTATCCGGTCCGCGAGCGCTCGAGATCCTCGACCGCATGGCCGCAGGGGCGGCGTCCTGGGAACCGCGGTCCCTGCACGCATGCGCGCTGCTGGGAGAGGCGGGCGAGACGATCGACGAGGCAGCGGCGTTGTTTCTGCGATCGCCGCATTCATACACGGGCGAAGACACAGCCGAGATATTCTGTCACGGATCGATGGTGGTCGCCGAGCGGATCATCGATGAAGCAGTGCGTCTCGGCGCGCGTCAGGCGGCTGCCGGCGAGTTCACCAGACGCGCGTTTCTCTCCGGACGGATAGATCTCTCGCAGGCCGAGGCGGTGGCCGATCTGATCGGCGCCGAGACGAGGCTGCAGGCGAAGGTCGCGCTCGAGCATCTCGGGGGCGGGCTCTCGCGGCGGCTCGGCGAGGTCGAGCACGACCTGCTCGGACTGCTCACCGTCATAGAGGCGTCGATTGATTTCTCCGAACAGGAGATAGAGGTATATACCGCCGAAACGGTGGCGTCGTCGTCGAGCGGCGCGCGCGGCAGGATAGCCGCGCTCCTCGAATCGGAGGTCGCCGGGGGAAAGCTGCGGGCGGGGGTGCGCGTGGCGCTCACCGGCCCGCGAAACGCGGGAAAGAGCAGTCTCTACAACGCGCTGATCGGCGAGGAGCGCGCGATCGTCTCGTCCGTTCCCGGCACGACGCGCGACGTGCTCCGGGAGCGGATACACATAGGAGGGTTCACCTTCTTCCTCGAGGACACAGCCGGGCTCGGCGCGACGACGTGCGAGATCGAGGAGAAGGGTATAGCGAAGGGGCGGGAGGCGGCGAGAGCGGCGGACCTCGTCGTCTTTGTCGTCGACGCGCACGAGGGCTGGGACGGCGCTGCGGCCGCGGAGCTCGAGGCGATCGCGCATTGCAACCATATCATCGCGCTGAATAAGAGCGATCTCGGTCTGGCCCCAGACGTGGAAGAGGCCGCTCCGACGGCGGGGCCGGGAAGGATCGTCGTCACGAGCGCCGCCACGGGCGTAGGGCTCGAGCGGCTCAGGGAGTTGATATTCAGGCACACGGCGGAAGGGGAGGCGGGCGAGCTGGGGCGGGAGCGGATAGCGGTGAACGCACGCCAGGGGATAGCCCTGCGAAGGGCCGAAACGGCGCTCGAGAGGCTCGAGGCGGAGGCCGTCGACGGCTCGCCCGCCGAGATACTCAGCATCGAGCTCCGGGAGGCGCTCGATGCGATAGGTGAGGTTACGGGTCGGGCAGTAGCGGAGCGAGTCCTCGACGAGATATTTAGCAGATTCTGTATCGGAAAATAATACAAATACTTATAATAGTTATCCACATTTTGAGAGGTTGCATGCGGTACGATATCGTCGTCGTCGGAGGGGGTCATGCCGGGTGCGAGGCTGCACTCGCGGCGGCCAGATCGGGGTTCGAGACGCTCCTCGTTACACTGCGCCGTGGCGATATAGCGAGGATGCCGTGTAATCCGGCCGTGGGGGGGCTGGCAAAGGGGCAGCTCGTCAGGGAGATAGACGCGCTCGGCGGCGAGATGGGGCTCTGCATAGACGAGGCGGGGATACAGTTCCGCATGCTCAACAGGGCGAAGGGCCCGGCTGTCTGGTCGCCGCGGGCTCAGGCGGACAAGAAGAGGTACCACGAACGAATGCTGAAGGCCCTCGAAGGGACCGACGGACTCGACATCCTCGAAGGCGAGGCCGACGGGATACTCCACGAGGCGGGACGGGTGACGGGTGTGACGATAGCCGGGGGAGAGTCGATCGGGGCGGAACGCGTCGTTCTCGCCCTGGGGACCTTTCCGAACGGCCTGATGCATATAGGAGAGAGGAAGATCCCGGGCGGGAGGGAAGGCGAGGCTCCGTCGTGCGGCCTCTCCGACATGCTTGCCGCCGCGGGGATCGAGCGCGGCCGACTCAAGACGGGGACTCCCCCGCGCCTCGAACGAGGCTCGATAGACTTCTCGCGATGCGAGGAACAACCGGGGGACGACGACCCGAGCCCGTTCTCTTACCGGACAGAGGCGATCGAGACAGAGCAGGTCAGCTGCCACATCACCTGGACCGGCGAGGAAACACACCGGATCATACGGAGCAATCTAGACAGGGCGCCGCTCTATTCGGGGCAGATAAAGGGGATAGGTCCCCGCTACTGCCCGTCGATAGAGGACAAGGTCGTACGGTTCTCCGAAAAGCCGCGGCACCAGATCTTCCTCGAGCCGGAGGGGCTCCATTCGGACGAGATCTATGTAAACGGGATGGCCACGAGCCTTCCGGCCGACGTGCAGGAGGCTATGGTACATTCCGTCCCCGGCCTCGAGGAGGCGCGTATCGTCAGGTACGGATATGCGATAGAGTACGACTTCTTCCCCCCGCGGCAGATCGAGCCGTCCCTCGAGTCGCGCAGGATACGGGGGCTCTATTTCGCCGGCCAGGTGAACGGGACGTCAGGGTACGAGGAGGCGGCCGCCCAGGGGATCGTGGCGGGGATCAACGCCGCACTTTCGCTGCGGGGGGCACCGCCGTTCGTCCCGGGGAGGATGGAGGCGTACGCGGGAGTCCTCATCGACGATCTCGTCACG
>Ga0316578_10001243_pt1 | contig 10159 bp, 11 predicted proteins | sample J0NA_2_FD_203076 | JGI IMG/M metagenome (GOLD analysis project Ga0316578, IMG submission 203076) | Rhizosphere microbial communities from salt marsh grasses in Alabama, United States - J0-2_160517rDrC | ecosystem: Host-associated > Plants > Roots > Rhizosphere | place: USA: Alabama | collected...
CAAAAGCCGGACAGGACATTTGACTGGTGTCACTTGCCGCCTGGACAGCACGCCCCTGGCCACACTCCAGGTCCTTCAACCAGTGCTCTCATGCAGCAACAAGCGGTGATGAGATGATTTCAGGCGGACTGACAAGAGGAGCTGTTCACTGCTTCATAATACGAGATGACCGCCTTGGATGATATCGCTCTGAATCTGGACTTTCCGTATCGCTGGCTGCACCACTTTGATGCTCTGCCCTTGTGGGTATTCGGTGTTATCTTTTTTGGCGTCATGATCCTCGCTCTGGAGCTTGGTTTTCGAGTCGGCAAAAAACGCCGCGACACATGGAGAAATGCGGAAAGTGGCGGAGGCGGTATCGTACAGACCTCCATTTTTGCCGTGCTTGGTCTGGTCCTCGCATTCACATACTCGGCTGGATTAACCCGATTTGAAGCACGCAAGGCAGCTCTCCTCAATGAAGCAAACGCGATCGGCACTGCCTTTTTGCGAGCAGATCTCGCCAGTGAGCCCGGGCGTACTGAATTGATGGAAGCACTGTATGAATATGCCGTGACCCGATCGCTTCCTCCTCGATCCGCTGTCACGCGGAAGGGTCAGAAGGTCTTCCTGTTAAAAACCCTCGAGAAACAAGCGAGTATCTGGCCTGCAACGAAACGTGTGATCGACCAGGAGAACCCGGATCCATTGGAGGTATCCATTGTTTCTTCCATCAACAGCGTTCTCGATGCGCATACGATTCGGTTTGCAGCTGTTATTGACGGGCTGCATCCCACTATCATTTTCCTTCTTGCCCTGGTCACATTAAGCGCTATGGCTGTCGCTGGTTTCAATGCGGGTATTCATGGACGCATGAGTCGATGGCGTATGACTGCATTCGCTATCGTCCTGACCGCACTTGTTTTTGTCACCCTGGACCTTGACCGTCCCAATGATGGCACCATCATTGTCGATCAACGCCTCATGAATATCTTGATAGCGGATATGAACAAGGCATTGCACCAATAGCAGGCTTTATGCTGTCTTGGGGCTGATCGCCGATAGCAATCAGTCATACGCTGTCAGGTCTAAAACAATTCAGATTACTTGGCTACACTGAAAGCTGTTCTCATCAATAAAATCCATGGCCTCGAGATCCTTGAGGGCGCAGTCATCAAGCAACAGGAACGCGCCTGCACCTCGCCGATCTGGTATACGCCCTGATACTTGGGGAGTGAAGTCTGGTCCTGACAAACCCGCCGGACGACTCTACCGAATCCATCGCGCCCTGGCGCTTTCAACAGAAAACGACCCATGGAATCCCGTGGGCCGTCCTAATATGAAATATCTGTAGTGGGCTGTCAGTGCTCATGTCAGGACCAGAGAAACGCAAGCACAAGGGGAAGATTCCATGTGGCTTACCACCCCCGGGCCTGGTCGCAGGCAACTAACTGAGGCTGCTCAATGCAATCAGAACAAAGGGCCAGGGTGCTTTGATGCAACAAGAAAAAAGCGAAGTCCTGATCATCAGAGGTTCGCCTGTAGACCTGAGAGACAGTGCTTCAGCGACCTTCTGTCAGTTCTCGACCACTGAGGTGACGCAGCCATCATTCATCCGGCTGAATATGATTGCCATCGCGATCAAGGATGGATAGCGACGGACAGCTACCGGACTCGCCGCTGATGTTCAGCAGGTCTCCTATTATCCATCACGAATCCTACTATCTCATTCGTAATCACCTCGTTGATTTCCTCGTCAATCGCTCCCGTGAGCTTGCCGGTGAGATCATCTCTGATCCCGATGTCTCGAGAGATGACAGTCATCCACGCGTGGTCGATCCGGCAGCCGAACTACAGGAAGAAGTCGCAGGATCTGAAGAGGTGGTCTCGTTGCTCAAAAGCCGGGGTTAGGCAGGACTGCTCCCGGCGGTTGTCTGCAGAGGAAAAGTACGCCGGTCCGGCAAGCGATATCGTCCATGAAAACCCCCGCCGGTTTTGCGGACCGGCGGGGTCTTGCGTCTCATGTCTGTCTGTTGGTTACCAGGATTTGTAGGGCAGGAATTTTCCATTCAGCGTGACGACCACGCGGTCTCCCTTGGGGTCTTCCTGCTTGTCGATGTCCAGGGAGAAGTCGATGGCGCTCATGATGCCATCACCGAATTTCTCATGGATGAGTTCCTTGATAGTTTCACCATAGACCCCGACGATCTCGTACCAGCGGTAGATGACCGGATCGGTAGGAATTGGCTTGTCCCAGGTTTTGTTGGGGAACATCTGTAGCAGCGTGGAGATACCGGGTTCCAGTCCGAGGAGTTCGGTAACAGCATCCGCCTGCTCCTTTTCAAGATGGTTCATGCCCAGGCAAGCCGAGGTCACATATTCAACTGACAGTCCTGCCGCCTCGGCAAGATCAGCCCATTTGAGGCCTTTTTCCAGCTTTGCGACAAGAATGGCTTCTTTCATTTCGGTTTTGTTCATACCGCTTTCCTCTGTTGAGTTTGGAAGATGATTTGCCACTGATCTCGCAAAAGTCGTGCCATCTTTAAAAAGTCATATAAAACAGAAGATTGCAATTCGACGCGGGATGGTCAGCAGGACATTCCCGTTTTCAGGGCAGGAAATGTCGGACATTGTCGTCAATGACAGACGGGCTCGTAAGTACAGTCAGGAGGCTGGATTGAAATGTCCCGTAAAATCAGGCATCTGGGCTCTTTGGCACGATACCTGCAACATCACAGGCAAATTATATCCAGAGGCTTGCCAGATGAGCGCAAACATCAGCATCGATTACATCACCCATACATTCAGAGGTCAGACGGCCCCGACCCTGAACAATATCGAGCTCAAGATTCAGGCGGGTGAGCGGGTTGCACTGATCGGGCGCAGCGGCTGTGGCAAATCGACCTTGCTGCACATGCTTGCCGGCCTCCTGATGCCGACCGAGGGCTGCGTGCGTATTCACGGCCATCAGGTTACGCGTCCAAGCGCCAAGTGGAACATGATGTTTCAGAAGCCCTCACTCTATCCCTGGATGAATGTTCGGCAGAACGTCGAACTCGGCCTGACCTTTGCCGGAGAAAAAAACCCGCAGAAGATTGACTATCTGCTGGATCTCGTCGGGCTATCAGAAAAGGCCAATGCACACGTGCAGAGTCTCTCGGGTGGACAGCAACAGCGTGTGGCACTGGCACGATCACTCGCTACCTCGCCAGAGGTACTGCTGCTCGACGAACCTTTCTCGGCACTGGATGCCTTTACCCGGGCAACACTGCAGGACGAGGTCGCTCGCATTTGCGGGCAGGAAAACCTCACGATGGTGATTGTGACTCACGATATCGACGAGGCCGTTGCCATGGCTGACCGGGTGCTGATCATGTCGGCCAATCCGGGCGAGATCGTCGGTGAAGAACAGATCGACCTCGCTTTCCCGCGTGACCGTTCCCGGGCTGAATTCAGCCGTGCCAGGGAACAACTGATGACCAAATTCGACAGCCTCGTTGGTGATGCGAAACCTGCTGAAATCAGGCAGGCGGGACAATCTGAAGCGATTACCGAAAGCAAGCAGCAGGCTGCCTGACCTGTCTCTCTTCTGAACAATCATTACCCCTTACTTATTCCGGAGAACATCATGAGCAAGATCAAAGATGACGAACTCGATTACCTCAACAAGCATGAGATGAGCCGTCGTGACTTCATGCTGGACATGCTCGCCATGGGCGGTCTTGCCGCAAGCATGACGCTGCCTGGTCTCAGCATGGCAAACGTAACGCCACCTGAGGATGAGGTAGTGCGTATCGGCTATCTGCCGATTACAGATGCGACTGCGCTACTGGTTGCGCACGGCATGGGCTTCTTTGAGGACGAGGGCCTCAAGGCAGAGAAACCGACACTCATTCGTGGCTGGTCGCCGCTCGTCGAGGGTTTCGCTGCAGGCAAGTTCAACCTCGTGCATTTGCTGAAGCCCATTCCTGTGTGGATGCGCTACAACAACGATTTTCCGGTCAAGATCATGTCCTGGGCGCATATCAACGGTTCTGCACTCATCGTCGGAAAGCACACGGGCGCGCAGGATTTCAAGGACCTTGGTGGCATGCAGGTCGCCGTGCCCTACTGGTACTCCATGCACAATATCGTGCTCCAGATGGGGCTGCGAAGTGCCGGACTGAAGCCGGTTATCAAGGATCAGACGGAGCCGCTGGCCAAGGATGAGGTCAATCTCATGATCATGCCGCCGCCCGATATGCCACCGGCGCTGGCTGCGAAGAAGATCGATGCTTTCATCGTCGCAGAGCCATTCAACGCCTTCGGTGAAATGAAAGCGGGCGGCAAGATGTTGCGTTTCACTGGCGACATGTGGAAGAACCATCCCTGCTGCGTTGTCTGTATGAACGAGAATACTGTCAATGCCAATCCGGAATGGACGCAGAAGGTCATGAATGCCATTGTTCGCGCTGAAATCTACGCGCAGGAGAACAAGGAAGAAGTCGCGATGATGATGTCGAAGGATGGCAAGAAATATCTGCCAATGCCGGGCAAGGCCGTGGTACGTGCCATGACCTACTACGACGAAGAGAAGTATGCCGAGCCGCATGCCATCCGTAACAAGGCGGAATTCGAAAACGGCCGTATCGATTTCTCACCGTTTCCCTATCCATCTGCTACCGAGCTCATTGTCGAGTCCATGAATGAAACCCTTGTCGGCGGTGACAAGACTTTTCTGGACGGACTGGATCCGAAGTTTGTTGCCAATGACCTCGTCGACTACAAGCACGTCAAGGCTGCCATGCAGAAATACAAGGGTTGGGAAAAGGCACCCGGCGTCGATCCGGACAACCCGTACGAGCGTACTGAAGTGGTGAAGATATGAGTGCGACCCCGGCTTCACTCAGCATGAATGCCGCCAGGGAGGGCGGGTTCGACTGGAAAGCTTTCGGTATGGTTGCCTGGCGCGGTATCGGCTATCCGGTTATTGGAATTGCCGTGATGCTCGCTCTCTGGTGGCTTGGAGGCTGGGCGATTGCAAGTAATCCGGACACCGAGTCATTTGCCGATTTTGCACCGGCGCCGGCATTCTCGCGTCTCCTCGAGTTGACTCTGAATGGCTACGTCTGGGAGGCATCGGCCCCGAGCCTGGCACGCATCGGTCTCGGTCTGTTATGGGCTGTGATCATTGGTGTGCCCATCGGCGTGGCTGTCGGTCTCTATGCCTCTGTACGCGAGATCAGTCATGTTCCTTTCCAGTTCCTGCGCATGATCTCGCCGCTGGCCTGGATGCCGATCGCGGTGCTGGCTTTCTCAAGCTGGGACGGGGCAATCGTGTTCCTCATCGCAGTCGCTGCGATCTGGCCTGTCCTTTTCTCTACTGCCCAGGGTGTGCGCCGCATCGACCCGTTATGGTTCAAGGTGGCGAAAAATCTTGGTGCGGACGGGCTGCAGATGCTGCGCAGGATTATCCTGCCGGCAATCGGCCAGGATATTTTCGCGGGTATCCGTCTCGCGGTGGGGGTTGCCTGGATCGTCCTCGTGCCTGCCGAGTATCTTGGAGTCACGAGCGGTCTCGGCTACGCCATCAACGATGCTCGCGATACGCTCGAATACGATACCCTGGCCGCTATGGTCGTGGTTATTGGTGTCATCGGCTTCTTTCTTGATGGCATCTGCGTGAATCTGATCAAGAAGTTCAGCTGGCATCACCAGGACTGATACCAGGCATCACTTACTCCGGGTTCGCAGGGATGCGAGCCTTCTGGAGGCGGCCATTTTCTGACAATCAGGACAATTGGCCCCTTTCTTGCATGAACAACAACTCGATGTCGACATTGTCGGAAATTGTTCATGACCGAAAAAGAATCGCTCAACTCCATTGAATCCGAACTGCTGGTGGTGCGTCAGGCCGCTCAGCTCATCACTCGCTCCTCTGACCCGAAAATAGCCATCCAGGGTATTCTTCGCCTGCTCTCGGAATTGCTGGGCCTGAACAGGGGACGCGTGATCCTGCCAGAAGAGGAGACGGGCAAGCTCCGTATCACCTATGCCTATGGCCTGACCCGCGAGGAACGTGACAAGGGGCTTTACGATTTCGGCGAGGGTGTCACAGGACGTGTCTTCCAGACAGGGCAGATGGCTGTCATTCCGAACATTGACGAGGATCCGATCTATCTGAGGCGCGCTGTCGAACGCACCACGTTGCCTGATGAAGCGGTCGCTTTTCTCGCTGTACCGATCGTTCTCGACGAAAATCCACTCGGTGTGCTTGCTACTCATCGGCTGTTGCATCGACAGCGTCCGTTCCAGCGCGACCTGTCACTCCTGCAGGTGCTCGCAACACTGATAGGCCAGGTCCTGCGCGTCAAGGAACTCATCGACGAGCAGACGGCGCAACTTGTCTCTGAAAACAAGCTGCTTCGCAATCGGCTCGAGAGCCAGGGTGCGCAATACGGCATCATGGGAGAAAGTCCGGCACTGCAGCAGGCGATCCAGCAGGCACTCCAGGTAGCGAAAACCAATACCACCGTGCTGCTCCTGGGTGAATCCGGTACTGGCAAGGAGCGGTTTGCGCGCATGCAGCACATTGCCAGCGACCGGGCTGATGGCCCTTTCATCGGTATCAACTGCGCGGCCATACCATCGAGTCTCATCGAGTCCGAACTCTTCGGTCATGAAAAAGGCGCTTTCACCGGTGCGACCGCAATGAAAAAAGGCAAGATCGAGCTGGCCAATGGCGGGACGCTGTTTCTTGATGAAATCGGTGATCTCGAACTCGATCTCCAGGTCAAGTTATTGAAGGTGCTGGAGACCCGCACCATTCAGCGTGTTGGCAGCAGCAAGGATATTCCGGTCGATGTGCGCATCGTTGCAGCGACACACCAGAACCTGCAGGAAGCAGTGAACGAGAACCGGTTTCGACTTGATCTTTTCTACCGGCTCAATGTGTTCCCGATTCGTCTTCCGCCTCTGCGAGCAAGGCATGGCGATGTGCCGATCCTGGCGCGCTATTTTCTTCTGGATGCAAATGAAGAGTATGGCCTCGACAGGAGTTTCGCGCCCGGGTCTGTCGACTTGCTTGATGCCTATCCGTGGCCCGGCAATATCCGGCAGCTCGAAAATCTGGTCAAGCGTGCCGTATTGCTTGCGACCGGATCGATCATCACCAGGGGCCTGATCCAGCAGATTCTTGCCGAGGAAGAGGGGGTGCATTCTCCTGTTTTGCGCAAGCAGACCCGAGAGGAGTATGTGGCCGGGCACAGTCCGACACCGCCTGTCGCCACGGCACAGGACAGCATTCGCCCCTATGCTCGAGTCAGCGAGGATGAAGTAGGCCAGATCTGCGCTGTGTTGCGGGAGCACCGCGGCAACAAGACGCGCGCGGCTATTGCTCTTGGCATGACACCGCGACAGCTGCGTTACCGCATGCAAAAACTCGATATCACTGACTGGTAACGCACTTGTCTGCGTCTGGCCGGACAAATTGTCAGCCGGAAGGTGACAATGTCGACAAAGTGGACATGGGCGTCGTGGAACACGTCGCGCCAGATCCGCAAGAAAATACGCAACAGACTGTATTGATTGACTAAAATCGACTTGGCACAGGCTTTGCAATCTCCTGGGCAGAAAACAATTTTTCTGAACAACCCAGGAGAACACACCATGAGCACTACTGCACAAACTATCGCCAAGAACATGCGCTGCTTGCGTCCAATCGACAAGGACGGCCTCACTGCACTGGGCGAGAAGGGCAAGGCGAACCCGGATTCCGTCGTCACTCTGAAAGCAAAGACCATTTGCGAAGGCCAGTTTCGCATGCAGACATATGTACGTGACCTCGAGCCGATGCTCATCGACGAACCGCCACACCTGCTGGGCGAGGACAACGCGCCGAATCCTTCCGAAGCACTTCTCGCAACGCTTGGCGCCTGCCTGGCCGTGGGCATCCATGCCAATGCCACGGCACGCGGGGTCTGCCTGACCAAGCTCGAACTGCAACTCGAGGGTGATATCAATGTCACCGCGGTCTGGGGTACGGGCGATCTCGACGAAGCCAAGACACTCGGTTTCTCGGCCGTGCGCGTCAAGGTGGATGCCGAAGGGGACTGCAGCGACGAGGAGATAGCTGACATCATTTCTCATTCCAATGTCTGGTCGCCGGTTGCCAACACGCTGCGAAACAACGTTGCTGTTGAAGTCTCACCGCTCTGAGCCGGGAACCTCAAGGAGAAACCAGATGAGTGAAGTTGCAACACAATTCAACAGGGGTATTCCGCCGCTCGGTAATCTGCTGGCAAGCACGCAGCAGATCGTTGACACCGAGTTGCGTCCTCTCACGGTTGATATCGACCTTGAGGGGCTCTATCCCGAGTCTGTTATGAAAAGTCTCGGCAGGGAAGGGGTGTTCATGCAGCATCTTCCGGCCGTGCGTGGCGACAGTAAGACAGACCTGGGCGCAGCCATCCAGACGATGGCCACGGTCTCGCACGAATGTATGTCGACCGGCTTCGCCATCTGGTGCCAGGACACTTGCGCCTGGTATCTGCAGAATGCGGCTAACCCTGTAGTGCGCGATAACTGGATCGGCAAGGTCGGTACAGGTGAAGTGCTTGCTGGCACCGGTATGTCGAACACCATGAAGGCATTCGCTGGCATCGAGCCTCTGCGACTCAAGGGCAAGCGTGTGGATGGAGGTTACGTTGTCAACGGAAATCTTCCCTGGGTCTCGAATCTCGGAGAGGGACATGTCTTTGGCACACTCTTCGAGGTCGAAGGCTCCGGCGGGCGCTCTGTCATGGCGCTCGTGGATTGTGACAGCGAGGGCTTCAGCCTGCGTCTCTCTGCCCACTTCATGGCTCTCGAGGGAACCCGCACGTTCGCATGCATCTTCGAGGATGTCTTTATACCCGACGAGATGATTATTGATGACGATGGGGCTGCGTTTCTCAAGCGTGTGCGGACTGGCCTGGTCCTCCTTCAGTTTGGCATGGGCGTCGGCAATATCCAGTCATGCATCGATATCAGCCGTGGTGTGGAGCCACTGCTGGGCCATGTAAACGCTTTTCTCGATGACAGGCCCGACGAACTCCAGGAAGAACTGGACGATGCTGTTGAGGCTGTACTGGCACTTGCCGAAGAGCCTTACGAAACCTCGGACGAATACTTCCGCGAAATACTCGAGCTGCGCCTGGCAGCAGGCGAAATGGCGCTTCGTGCCTCACAGTCAGCGATGCTGCATACGGGGGCCAAGGGTTATCTCAGGACGGCTCCAGCCCAGCGCAAGCTGCGTGAATCCTACTTCGTTGCAATCGTTACGCCGGCGATCAAGCACCTGCGCAAGGAGCTTGAAAGTTTCGCCCAGGCAGCATGAAAGCCACGCGGTCCCGCAGTGATGCCGGACCGCGTAACAATTGAGAATCCGATATGAGAAGTTTCAAGACATCACTGGACGCAGACGAAGCTATCGCAAAACTGCAGGCCGGTATTGATGCGTCTGGCATGCGTCAGGTTGCGCACATCAACGGGCAGGCAAATGCCCTGAAAATTGGTAAAGAGGTTCCGGCCGATCAGATCCTCGAGATCTTCAGGCCCGATTTCGCAATTCGCGTCTGGGAGGCATGCAAGCCGGCAGGACACGATATTCCCCTGAGAATCCATGTGTACGAGGAAAACGGTGAGACTTTTGTTTCCTGTCGTATGCCCACGGAAGTGTTCGAACCGTTTGGTTCCGCAGCCCTGATGGAAATCGGTGAAGAGCTCGACGAGATCTTCAGCAAGATTCTGAGCTATGCGGAGGCGTGACATGAGCGGAATAGATTACCAGCGTTATGTTTGCGACGCGTGCGGCTACATCTATGACGAAGCGAAGGGTGACCCAGACTCTGGTCTCGCACCAGGTACGCGCTTTGACGAAATTCCTGACGACTGGCAGTGCCCACTCTGCGGTCTCACGAAGAGTGATCTGCGTCTGCTTCCCGATATCGCTCCTGTTGCAGCAGCTGTTCGTCAGAACAAAATCAGTAACTCTTCAAGGAGCAAGGGCGGAAAGGATTATGTCGTTATCATAGGCGCGGGTACGGCCGGCTGGTCGGTTGCCGAGTCGATACGACGGCGAGAGCCCGAGAAGCCCATTCTGCTGGTTTCCGCATGCAAGGGGCTTGTCTATCCCAAGCCCGCACTCTCGATGGCATTGACC
>Ga0316578_10001246_pt1 | contig 10145 bp, 8 predicted proteins | sample J0NA_2_FD_203076 | JGI IMG/M metagenome (GOLD analysis project Ga0316578, IMG submission 203076) | Rhizosphere microbial communities from salt marsh grasses in Alabama, United States - J0-2_160517rDrC | ecosystem: Host-associated > Plants > Roots > Rhizosphere | place: USA: Alabama | collected...
ACTCGTAAAATAACCTGTTCAGTTGTATAACTAAATATCGTTAAAAGAAGTCCCTTGGTGATTTTAGCGGCGGAGGTACACCCGGTCCCATCTCGAACCCGGTAGTTAAGCCCGCCAGCGCCGATGGTACTGGGGGGGCAGCCCCCTGGGAGAGTAGGTCATTGCCAAGGGGCTTTTTGCATGCCTGGATCCATGCCCAAAAGCTTGAGCCTATGACCAAACGAACGGCCATAGGCTCCACAGTTAATGCGTACAATTGTTGTGTTGTTGTTGCTATGTTAGTTCGTGACTGTCCCCTGATTCGTCCTCTTCGGCGTCCTCTTTTTGGTCACCCTTGAGACCCGTGCGGAATGCGCTGATGCCCTCGCCTAGGTCTTTGCCAAGCTTGCCCAGTCGGCCGACACCGAAGATGAGGACTACGATCGCCAATATGATCAGCAGTTCCCAGATTCCAAGTTGCTTGAATAACATGCCTCTTTCCTCCCGTTAGGTTAGTTTTGGGTAATCTTGCGATGAAAGCTACAGTGCTCGTTTTACGATTTCCCTCTGCTAGCGGTGGTATTATAGCACACATCTCTCAAACTTCAAACGAAGGGCTGTCAAGGAAACCGATTTACTTTTCAGATAAAGGTTGTCTGAACGGGCAATTTCGGGCGAAGCCAGGAACTGCCAATGTGCTCGAAGAGCGCCCGCTTGCCTTTCTTGGCCGACGGTGTTAGACTATGCGTGATTCGAGCTCTGCTCGAATCACGCAGGCAAATTCTCGCTCGGTTCGAAATTGCACAACTTGAGCTGTGACTTGGGAGGATAGATGGCGGTGCAGGCGTTGTATCGAAAGTGGCGACCTCAAACGTTCGATGAGGTGGTGGGGCAGGAGCACGTCATACGTACGCTGCGTAATGCGCTCACATCGGGCCGTATTCACCATGCGTATCTCTTTGCCGGACCGCGCGGCACCGGCAAGACAACGACTGCACGCTTGCTGGCCAAGGCGGTCAACTGCTTGGCACTGGAAGAGCAACGTCCTTGTAACAAATGCACCATTTGCCAGGCGGTCAACGAGGGGCGATTGCTTGATTTGATCGAAATCGACGCGGCATCCAATACCGGCGTTGATGACGTGCGCGAGCTGCGTGAGAAAGTCGGCTTCCGGCCCAACGAGGCGCGCTACAAGGTGTACGTGATCGACGAAGTGCACATGCTCTCCAATGCCGCGTTCAATGCGCTTCTCAAGACGTTGGAGGAGCCACCACCTCACGCCATCTTTGTGCTGGCGACGACCGAGTCGCACAAGATCCCGGCGACAGTGCTCTCGCGATGCCAACGTTTCGATTTTCGCCGCATTCCCATCGGCCAGATTGTCGACCGATTGGCGTGGATGACCGAGCAGGAGCATATCACGGCTGATCGTGAGGCGTTGGCCCTTGTTGCCCGGCAAGCGACTGGCAGTATGCGTGATGCGGAGAGCCTGCTCGACCAGTTAGCCTCTTTCGAGGAGAGCGGCATCACCGTAGATGAGGTGCGGGCCGCGTTGGGGACGGGGGCCAGCGAGGCAGTGATGCAGATGACCGAGGCATTGGCTGCAGGCGATGTAGCGCAGGGATTAAGTGTCATCAACACCGCTATAGACGAAGGAGCCGATCCTCGGCAGTTTGCGCGTCAAATCGTGGAGTGTTTGCGAGCGTTGCTTTTGTTGAAACTAGACTCGGATGTCATTCTGTCCCAAGTCCCAGATGAGGCGCGCGCGCAGTTTGAAATCCAGGCTGCTGGTTTTTCGTCTCACGCTTTATCACAGGCGGTGCGGCTCTTTAATAAGGCTGCGTCCGAGGCCAAGGGAGGATGGCAGCCCCAGTTACCCCTGGAGATGGCTTTCATCGAAGCAGCGTTGCCATCTGAGATGGGGAATCCTGCGCCTAACAAGCAGTCGCCGCCTCGCCCTGGTAGGCCACTCTCGCGCAAGCCATCGAATTCCGCACCTGCCTCACACAGAGCTGACGGGGCTAGTCCGACCAAGACGGCGAGCCCCGTTCGCTCACCACTTTCCGCTCCAACTCAACCCTCTGCGGCAGTTAGAGAGTCGGGGTCAACATATGACGCTGTCAAACCATGTGATAGTACGTTGACGCCAGAGATTCTACGCAATCGGTGGGCGGATTTTTTGAACGCTCTGCGCCCGCGCAATTTGCCTCTGGAGGCCTTGATGAGGTCGTGCGAGCCGGTGGCGGTTGAGGGTGACGTCGTCGTCCTTGGCTTTACCCACGACTTTCACCGCAGCCGGGTGGAGGAGGAACAGAGCAAACGGGATATCGAGGAAGTGTTGAGCGAGCTCGCCGGGCAACGGTATCGCCTGCGGTGTGTGCTGTTGCAGCAACGCACAGTCGCGTCAACCCCGGTTTCTCCCAAGCGGGAGGTAGCCCCATCGGCTGGCCCGGCTAGCGCCGATGATCCATCTGTGCGGACGGCGGCGTCGCCATCGGTAGATTCGACGATGATCGATGATCCCGTGATACGGGCGGCGATAGACGATCTGGGGGCGGTTGTGCGCCAGTAGGCGCGGTTGTGCGCCAGTAGGCGCGATTGTGCGCCAGTAGGCGCGATTGTGCGGTAGTAGAGTTTGAGGAGGTTGTATTGCCGAGAAAAATCAAACACAAGAGTGGTGGCTCGCGGAAGGGTGGAGCTGGGATGCTCCAACAACTGCAGAGTTTGCAGGAAGAGATGCTCAGAGCGCAGGATGAGGTAGCGGAGATGGTCGTCACTTCGACCGCTGGCGGCGGCGCGGTGACTGCGACCGTTACCGGCGAGCGGCGCGTGCAATCGGTCGTCATTGAGCCTGAGGTAGTCGATCCAGAGGATGTGGAGATGCTGCAGGATTTGATCATCGCCGCGGTCAACGGCGGGTTGGATCAGATCGACCAGGCTACTGCAGAAAAGATGCAGCCCCTCACTGGTGGGCTCAGCATCCCAGGATTGGGCTAGTCGAGAGGTAGCAATGTCGACAACGCCGGCTTCGGTCACGCACCTGATTGAGGAACTTTCGGAACTGCCGGGCATTGGTCGCAAGACCGCTGCCCGCCTCACGTTTTTCCTGCTGCGCAACCAGACGGACCTGGCAGAACGGCTAGCCAGCGCACTGCGTGATCTCAAGGAGCAGACGCGCTTTTGCTCCATCTGCTACAATGTTACGGAGAGCGACCCCTGTCCTATTTGTGCCGACGTGGGGCGCGATCGTGCCGTCATCTGTGTCGTTGAGGAACCGCTTGACGTGTTGGCGATCGAGCAGGCCGGGGTATACAAGGGCGTGTATCACGTCTTGCACGGCGTGCTGGCTCCTTCGGAGGGGATGTTTGTCGAAAACCTGCGCATCGGGGAGCTTTTGAATCGCATCAGCGGCAGCGGGGTGGGCGAGGTGATCCTGGCGACCAACCCCACCAGTGAAGGCGACTGGACGGCTTCCTATCTTTTGTCGCGATTGCGGCCGCTGGGTGTGCGCGTCACTCGCTTGGGACGCGGGCTACCGGTGGGCGGTGACCTGGAGTACGCCGACGTGGTGACGCTCACCCGGGCAATGGAAGGGCGCGAGGATTTGTAGCCTAAAGAGCGAGCAAGTTGCCAAAACTTGCTCGCTCTTCCTTTTGCTTGACAATTAGAACGTTTGTTCGTATAATAGTGGCAAGATGGACGCACTAGAGAAGCTAAATCTACTGGGACCAGCCACTTGCTTCGAGCCTGCTGAAGAGGTGGGCAATACCGGTCACGTTTCGTCTCATTCAGAGGATGCCGACAACGCTTTCATCCACAACGCGGTGATGCCCGACGGGAAGCGCATCGCGCTGCTCAAGACGCTGCTCACGAGCGCTTGCGAGCGCGATTGCACGTACTGTCCCTTCCGGCAGGGACGAGACTTTCGCCGCGCCACCTTTTCCCCCGATGAGTTGGCCGCACTCTTTATGCGGCTGCACAAGAAGGGCACCGCCGAGGGCATCTTTCTCAGTTCTGCCATCGCCGGCGGCGGACCGCGGATGGAGGATCGCCTCATCGCCACGGCCGAGATCCTGCGCCGCCGATACGAGTTCTCGGGTTATATCCATCTCAAGATTATGCCCGGTGCGGAGCGAGAGCAGGTCGTGGTGGCGATGCGATTGGCTAACCGGGTTTCGGTTAACTTGGAAGCGCCCAATGCCAAACGGTTAGCTCGTCTGGCGCCGCACAAGGATTTCGACGAGGAGCTGTTGAAGCGGCTGCGCTGGATCGAGGAGATCCGCCAGGAGATGCCGGGCCGGCGGCCCAGCTCTACCACCCAGTTTGTTGTGGGGGGAGCGGATGAAAGCGACGTTGAGATATTGACCACGACCGAGTATCTGAATCGGCAAGCGGGGATTGCACGGGCCTACTTTAGTGGCTTCTCACCAATACCCGATACGCCGCTGGAGGAGCACCCTCCCACGCCGCCGATGCGCGAGCACCGGCTGTATCAAGCCTCTTTTCTCCTGCGCGACTATGACTTTATCACCGAGGAACTTCCCTTCGACGCCAGCGGCAACTTGCCGTTGGAGAGTGATCCCAAGCTGGCTTGGGCGCGCACGCACTTGAGTGATACCCCGATCGAGGTGAACACCGCCGACCGGCGCGACCTGTTGCGCGTGCCGGGGATTGGGCTGGTTGGGGTTGACCGGTTGCTGCGGGAGCGGCGGCGCGGTCACTTGCGAGAGCTGACAGATTTGCGCAAGCTGGGCGTGGTTACCAAGCGGGCGGCCCCCTTCATTCTTCTCGACGGCCGCCGTCCAACTCATCAGCTATCGCTATGGCCGGTGTGAGAAACGCCTTCGACAGGCAGTTCGATCACGAAGCGCGCGCCACCTTCCGAGTTGGGTTCTCCCCATATTCGTCCTTGGTGCTGCTCAACGATGATGGACCAACACAACCACAGCCCTAAACCTGTACCCTCACCTGCATCCTTGGTGGTGAAGAACGGCTCGAAAAGCTGCGCCTGTGTTGCCTCCGAGAGACCCAATCCGTTGTCCTCTATTTCCAGCCGCACTATCTGCCCGCTGGGTGATTGCACATCATGCCTATGTTCGTTTTGCACTAGAGATGAGCGCAAGTTCAACCTGGGCTGATAACCTTCTTCTGATGCTGGCATCGCCTGCTCTTTCCTGGCCATTTCTTGCGCTGCATTGCGTACCAGGTTGAGCACGACCTGTTGGATCAGTTGTCCGTCGCAGAGCACCATTGGCAGATCAGGGGCCAACTCGCGCGCGATTTCAATCTTGCGGAAATCGTATTTCTTTCTCAAATCAAAATCGGCCGCCGCCAGATCGAGCGTTTGCTCCACTAGAGCATTCAGGTCATAATGAGCAGGTTTAGAGCCTTTGCGTGAAAAGCTGAGCAGGTCGGAGACGATCTTGGCCGCCCGCATGCCAGCGGAGCAGATGCCCTGCAGATAAGCATACGTATCCCGTTCTCGCAGATAACGCTCCAGCCCATCAGGATCCACGCCGCAGGCTTGCAATCGCTCGCGGCTGCGGGGATGCTGTACATCAAAGACCAGTTGCAAAAACTGTGCGCTTTGCATCATCCCGCTCAGGGGATTGTTGATCTCGTGGGCAATCCCCGCAGCCAGCCTTCCTACGCTGGCCATCTTGGCCGACTGTCGCATCATCTCCTCGATGAGCACGCGATCTGTCACGTCGTCAACGCGCAACACAGCCCCCTCGATATTGTCGGTTGACAATGGAAAGACGTCTACATCGCGGTAGCTCACGCCGAATTCTGTGGTCACTTGCTCTTGGTGTAGATGCACCACCTGACGCTCGTGTAATGCCTGGTCGAACAGATTGCGATAGCGTTCCAGCTCTGGACAGACCTGCCACAACAGTTGTCTCTGTACCTGTGTCGCTGAATGACCAGCCAGCGCTTCGGCAGCTGGGTTCCAGAGGAGCACATGTCCATCTACGTCGAGGGCGATGAGTGCTGAGGGCATCGAGTTGGTGGTGCTTTGAAGCAGGTGCTGTAAACGAACTATCTCGGCGTTCAGTCTACGCAATTGGTCAAGCTGATCATCTAGCTGGGCGTTGCGTTGCTCGAGATCGACCAACAGTCGTTCTCGCTCGGCCTCAGCTTTTGCTTTATCATCCTCAAGCTGCAGTTTTTCAAAACACCGATCCAGAGTTGTCAGGAGGTACCTCATATCCAGGGGCTTTTGCAGGTAATCGTAAGCCCCCTCGTGGATGGCTTCGATGGCGTTATCCGTCGCGGCATAGGCTGTCATCATCACACAGAGAACGTCGGGGTTTATCTCCTTGAGCTGAGCGATCAGGTTGATTCCGCTATCACGCCTCAGTCGGATATCTACCAAAGCCACCTGGGCACCGAGGTGTGCTGCTTTTTCCTTGCCACTTGGGATGTCGTGCGCTATTTCGACCAGATAGTCGCGAGATTCGAGAACGTCCAAAAGACTAAGCGCAAAGTCTACATCGTCGTCCACGATCAGTATGCGACCCTCCTTATGCTCACGGGTGGTTTTGAGTTCCTCAATCTGCATTGTGTTTGCCCTTCCTTGCATGAGCCAAACGCTCTACGGCGACAAGCAGGTCTCTGGGGTCAAAGGGTTTTCTCAATATACCGCTGACCGATAGCGACTGCAGTTTATTCACATCGTCGGTATAGTCGTCAAAGTAGGCGGTGACGATGAGGGTTGGAACCGCGTGGCCTATTCGCTTTAGTTCGAGGTAGGTCTCTAGCCCGCTCAATATCGGAAGACGAAGGTCGAGGATCAAAATGTCGATGCTATTCGAACGAATGCGATCGATCGCCTCCTGGCCGTTCGTGGCGGCAAAGACCGTGTAACCCTCATCCACCAGTAGATTTTTGATACTTTCCACGAAATCCGCATCGTCGTCCACAACCAAAATGCCATCCGGCTTGATGCGTTCGAGCATCTGGTGAACGTCGATTGGTTTATCGAGTACACCCCAAGCGCCGTGTTCGACCGCTTGTTCCAGGAGCTGCTCGACGCTGTAGCCGGTCATCATCACTACCCTGGCCGAGGGTTTAAACTTGCGAATCTCTAAAAAGCTTTCTGTACCGCTTTTGCCTGGAAGTCTCACATCCATGAACGTGATGTCAAAGTCTTGTTCACGGAACTTGGCAATCGCTTCTTCGCCGCTAAAGGCCAACTCGACCTGATAGCCCCGTCCTTCTATGAGCAGTGCCAAGCTCTTGGCAAAATCCTGGTCGTCGTCGACGATAAAAACACGTAGTGCACACATCCTAATCTCCTCAACTATCCGATTTTGGCAGCCACAGCACGACAGTGGTTCCCACGTCTCCCTGGCTGCTGATCTCGATGCCTCCACCGTGCTGCTCCATGATACCCTTGACGATTGGCAGTCCCAACCCGACGCCAAAGCTCTTGGTGCTGAATAGTGGCTCAAAGACTCGCTTCATTACCTCGTCAGGAATGCCGCATCCCGTGTCGCTGATTCTGATCTCCAGCCTGCTACCGCTGACCTGGGTGGTAACCGTCAAGCGGCTTTTCTCTGCTACAGGCCCTTTTTCTTGCAGCGCGTCGATTGCATTTTCCACGGTGTTGATGATTGCCCGGCGCAGGTGTTCACTATCTATTGGGACCTCGGCATTGGATTGCAACTCCTTGACGAGGGTGATGCTCTTGGGGATGTTCATCTCGTCCAGTACGCTATCCAGCCACGTGTCGATGAGCGTTGGCTTTTTTTGTAGCAGGCGGTCGCGGGTAAAGTCCAACAGCTCGGTTATGATAGCGTCGCAGCGCACGATGTTGCGTTCAGCCAATTTCAGGGCCCGCTCGATACGCCCCGGCTCGTTCCGCATGAGAGCGTCGCCGATGGAGAAGACGGAGGTACGCACGGTGCCCAAGGGGTTGCGGATCTCGTGAGCCACGGTGGCGGTCAGCTGTCCCAGTGCCGATAGTCGTTCCTGGCGTACCAGTTCTGCTTGAGCTTTTTCCAACTCCTGCGTGCGCTCCACGACCAGATACTCCAGGCGATCGCGGTAGTGTTGCAGCTCTTTTTCTGTGCGCTTGCGTTCGGTGACTTCCTGCTGTAACTTGCGGGTACGTTCCTCGACTTGCTCCTCTACTCTGGCGTATGCTTGTGCCAATGCCTCTTCTGTAAGCTGGCGTTCCTGCAAGAGCAGCGCACCTCGTAATGCGCTGCTGATTTGCCCGCGCAGCGTGCCATAGGTCGCGCCATCCGATGGCCCCATTTCAAAGAGGGCAAAACCCAGTTGGTTTTCTTCAAAATAAAGCGACGTGACGACCATTGTGTAGCGCTTCTTGCGTGCCAATAGTCTGGGCGGCGCCAGTTGTCTGGAGGGAAAGCGTTCGTCGTTCGGCTCAATCTGACCGTCGTGATCGTAGGCCAGGATCAATCTAGCTTCTTCGGTGGGCGCTTGCGGATTCTCGTATAGGGATAGGTAGCAACTGGGAATGCCCAAAGCAGGTAGTTGCTTGGTCAATATGCCGCGTAGTCTGTTCATATCGAAGGTGGTAATCAGGGCCTGTCCAATCATGCGAAGAACCTGATTGTACTGTCTGATTTGGATCTCGTGGTATAGCTGGGAGCGTTGTATCATTTCGCTAATCAGCACACGGGCTTGCTGTAGGAGATTCTCGATCCTACGTGAGGTTTTGTCTTCTATGGGGTAAGATAGGACGTGTCTACGCAACGTTGAGATTACGTTCTGCCACACAAACGCCTCGCCATCTGCTGTGGCTACTTGGGCCAGGATCCCTTCTAGCGTTGCCAAAAAAACGCCAGTGGCTTGGTGTTCGATCTCGTCACTAAATGCCTTTACCAGTTGCACCATCCAATCGGGATTCAGTTTTTCAGTACCGACTTGCGCTGCCCGTACCATCTCAAAGACGAGTGCTTCTTGGTGTGCTTGGGGAACGACCTCTGGGATTGTTTTTTTAGGTAAAAGATCCCTAGGTCTTTCTCTTCTCTTGGCTTCAGCTTGTGTGACTGCTGGATCAGCGCATCCGCACGATTGACGCACAACGAGCCGGCTTGGCATAATTACGTGCTCATATACTGGTTCTCCAGCTAGTAAAGCCAACACTGTGTCGAGGGCTCGTTCTCCTTGTGTGAAAAACGGCGCTGCCACCGAGGTCAGCGGTGGGGTCACCGCTCGCCCTTCCAGCATGTCGTTGAAACCAGTGACCGCAACCTCTCTAGGTACTTGGATCCCGCGTGCTCGAAATACCTCCAATGCTCTCAGCGCAAAGAGATCACTGGCTGTTACCAAAGCGTCGAAATCAATACCTGGGCGCAGGCCACGCTCATCCAGCAGCAGATGGGTCATTTCTTGCCCTGCATACCAATCGCTGGGTGGCGCGATCAGATTCGGGTCAATAGGTAGATCGTACTCGGTCAGGGCATCGGTGTAAGCACGGTATCTATCGCGGGCGTAGGGGTGATGCTCTGGCCCTCTAATGAAGGCCAAGCGGCGACAGCCGTGTACCTCGATGAGGTGAGTCATTATCCCTCGTATGCCCAGGTAACTTTCGACCTGGATAGAGGGAATGCCTTCTACGACAGTTCCCAGGCTGACCTGAGGCAGTGGGTGATAACTCGCGATGAAGTCTAGGATCTCTTGGTGATTGACGTAGAGGCCGATAGTGGAGGTCCAAATTACCAAACCATCTATGAGGTTGGGGCCGATCAAGTCGTAGAGTACGTTGGCTTGGGCTAGAAATCCATTGGGATCGCGCAGTCTTTCTCCTACAAAGCAGACGAGGTTGACATCTCGCTGTCGTGCAGCATTAGCCATCCCAAGCCATATGGCGCTGCCCACATCGTTCTCTATGCCGAGAGCTAGATAGCCGATGGTCGGGCGCGCGTCTTGTGATCTACTTGGGCAGCTTCTATTGATCTCGCGTTTTTCCCCCATTGGTTTGTTGGCTTCTCTAGTCCCGTTCGTTGCTTGTCCAGCGATGCACGTTTGCTGCAGCGCTCGACGTTCCCAATGCTGTTCGCAAGTCCGCCCATAAACCGACCAGTGCCTCTGCCAAGGTGTGACTTTTTACCCCTCGCTGTGCGCCGATGGGGTATGTGTCCTTGGCCAATTGACTGTACTCTTGGCCGCAGCAATATCAAAGTGTTGGTTCG
>Ga0316578_10001248_pt1 | contig 10140 bp, 4 predicted proteins | sample J0NA_2_FD_203076 | JGI IMG/M metagenome (GOLD analysis project Ga0316578, IMG submission 203076) | Rhizosphere microbial communities from salt marsh grasses in Alabama, United States - J0-2_160517rDrC | ecosystem: Host-associated > Plants > Roots > Rhizosphere | place: USA: Alabama | collected...
TACAACTACTCCGGGCCCCGCACCCTGGCCGCCGGTGATACGCTCCACTTCAACGTCCGCTTCCTCATCACCCCCTTCAAGCCCATCGATACCCGAACCCACTTCAACACCCGGTTCGTCCATATGTACGTACCGGTGGACTCGGTGCGGGCCTGGGGCGGCACGGTGGTGAACATCCACCACGCCAACGAGATCAACCCCTACATCAACTACCCGTTCTTCAACCTGGAGGCGCAGAGGGCGTACATCGACGAGGCCCATTCCAAGGGGATCAAGGTCAAGCTCTACGACACCATCCGCGAGCTCACCTACAAGGCCTGGGAGCTCTTCGCACTCAGGAGCCTGGGGGACGAGATCCTGAACGACGGAGAGGGCGGTGGCCATTCCTGGATGCAGGAGCACCTGGTGGACCATTACCACTCCGCCTGGCACGCGTGGCGAGTCGACGACGCAGCCATGCTGGACAAGGGCACGTCCCGGTGGACGAACTACTACGTGGAGGGGCTCTCCTGGCTGGCGGAGCACCAGCACATCGACGGGTTGTACCTGGACGACATCGCGTTCAGTCGGGAGACCGTGAAGCGTATCGTCACGGTCCTCAACCAGCATCGCCCTGAGGTGGTCATCGACCTCCATTCGGCGAACCAGTTCAACGTGCGGGACGGGTTCATCAACAGTGCCATGCTCTACATGGAGCACTTCCCCTTTATCTCCCGCCTCTGGTTCGGGGAGTACTTCGAATACGGCCTGGACGAGGACTACTGGCTCACGGAGGTCTCGGGTCTCCCCTTCGGCCTCATGGGGGAGATGCTCCAGGACGGGGGCCACCCCTACCGGGGGATGCTCTACGGGATGACGGCGCGGATGTACGGCAACGTCGATCCCCGACCCGTCTGGGAGATGATGAACGACTTCGGGATCTCGGAGAGCCGGATGATGGGTTACTGGCTGGACGACACGCCCGTGAGAGTCAACCACCCGCGAGTGCTGGCCACCACGTACCTGCTGCCGGATCGAGCCCTCATCGCGTTGGCATCGTGGTCACCCGAGGACGAGGTGGTGCGCCTGGACGTGGATTGGCGAGCCCTGGGCTTCGGGGCCGCGACGGGGTCCGGGGAGGGTCCGGAAGCCGAAGCCGAGCTCGGAGCCCGTCTGGATCCCGACTCGGGAACTCCCATCCGGGTCCTCGCCCCGGCGGTGGAGGGGCTTCAGGACGAGTCGGTGGTAGACCTCTCCGCCGTCTCCGTGCCGGCCGGCATGGGGTTGTTCATCGTTGTAGCGGCGGACCCGGAAGCCAGAGGTTGAGGAGTGCGGCGTGCAAGCGAGCCCTCCCATGTGAAGCCACGGGACCACTCGCTCTCCGACGTCCCTTATCTGCCGACATCTCCGTTGCTCAACCTTGCCACCAGTGCCGGCAGGTTCTGAATGACCATGACCCGGGAGGACGGGTTCAACCGTACCATCACAAAGGTGTGCCCGTCCGGTGAGAGATCGTAGTTGGCGTGGGGGTAGCCTGTTGCGATGTCACTGACGTCGAAGAGAGGGCGACGCGAGGTGACGGCGAGCTCCGGCTCGAAGGCAAGCTCGGCGACGAACAGCTGCGAGGTAGACCGATAGAACAGCTCATGTCCGTCAGGACCAAACACCGGTTCCCCTCCTCCATCCGTCGACACACGCACGGCTTCCCCAGCCGCGTCCACCCGTTGCACGTACACCTCAGCCCGCCCTGTCTGTGTGGAGACGTAGGCCAGCCAGCGACCATCAGGAGAGAGTGCGGGATAGGACTCATCGAACCGGGTGGCGACGAGCGGCTCGACGGGACCGTGGCCGCCGTTCAGGACGAGGACGATGTCGTGGAAGCTCTCGCTGCTGGGCGGCGTGACCGTCACCAGGGCATCACGGTCTCGCAGCCAGGTCCCCGTGTACGCCAGCTCAGGCGTCACAATCAGCGCTTCCGGCGGCTCGGCACTGCCCAGGGGAGTGCGGAAGATCCCGAAGTCACCCTCGTGCAGCGAAGTGTAGTTGATGGACCTGCCGTCCGGCGACCAGGTCGCGTCATGGCCGTCGCGATCGAAGGTCGTGCGTGTGAGCCCACCGCCGTCGAGATCGAGAACCCAAACGTCCCTACCGTCCGGCCCGTTGAAATCCACCGAGACGCGGCGGCCGTCGGGTGAATAGCGAGGATCGTGGAAGTTTCTTCTCTCCTGAGTCGCCAGGCGTTGGTTCCCGGATCGATCCAGGAAGACCAGGGATCTCGGCTCCTCCGGGATGTAGGCCACCGTGCCGTTGTCGGCCACCGCAAGCTGGCACTTGGCGGCTCCGGTCATGGATACTCCCCGGGCAATCTGGATCGGTCTCCCCTCCACCACCCCCGCCTCGGGGTCGAAGGGCACCGCCTCCAGGGTGCCGTCCGGGAGGCAGTAGACGAGATGTCCCACGGTGTAGCGGACGGCGACGGTCGGGAGGTCCAGCAGCCGCGTCGTCCCTCCCGTACGAAGATCGAGGAGCTCCGGCGGGCTGTTCTGGCTTCCCTGGGGAGCCCGTAGCACGAGAGCGGACCGGTCGTCCGGCAGCACCTGCATCATGATCAGGTACCGGGAGTCGGCTCCGAACGGTCGTGAAACAGCCCCGTCACTCCCGAGCCGCGCGATCCCTTCGTCGAGGTCACTGTCGCTGATCCAGACGGATCCATCTCGGGCGTATGCCCCGAACATGGGAACGCCGAGACTCGCCGGCAGAGGTTTCGAGCTGCCCCCGGTCATGGAATAGCGATACAACTGTCGGCTGCTCAAGACCGCGCCGACGAACTCGCTCCCGTCCGGAGACATGACGTAGTCCGCGACGAAGTCGACGACTCCCTGCAGCTCCATGGGCTCCGTCGCGTCCAGGGGCATCCGCATGGTCCGACTCCCACCCTCCGGCGTGTTGGCCGTGTAGATGAGTGTGCCCCCGTCGGGAGTCAGTGCGATCTGGAGCTGGAGCGCGGTGGCAGCCCCGCCCAGGTCGGGAGCGAGCACGGCCAGTCGCGACGGCGGGAATGTCGGAGCGCGAGGGGATGGACGCAGCCAGCCCCAGAGGGCGAGAGCAGTGGCCAGGAGCGTGGTCACGGCCAGGACCCCGGTCAGCGCAGACCATGGAGCGGGCCGCCCGACAGTCGCGGTGGACGGTGCGAACCCAGGATCTCCCAGGGCCCTCGCAAACTCCTCCGCACTCGCGAACCGATCTGCCGGGAGCTTCTCCAGCGCTTTCGCCACCGCCGCTTCCACGTTCGGTGGTACCGATTTTCGCACACGGGCAAGGGGCTCGGCTTCCTCGGTCAGGATCTTGGCGATGACCTGTTGTGCCGACGATGCAGTGTGCGGCGGCGTTCCTGCCAGCATCTCGTATAGCATCGCGCCCAGGGAGTAGACGTCCGATCGGTTGGTCAGCTCCCTCTCCGCCGTCGCCTGCTCGGGACTCATGTAGTACGGCGTGCCCAGCGACAGTCCGGTCTCCGTCAGACGGGCTCCGCCGGCATGACTCACCGCGAGGGCGATGCCGAAGTCGGCCACCATGGGCCGTCCGCCGTGCAACAGGATGTTCTCCGGCTTGATGTCCCGGTGGATGACCCCTTGCTGGTGGGCGTATTCCAGTACGTCGGCCACCTCCGTCGCGATCTCCACCGCTTCGGCGATGCCCAGCTGGGTCTCCCGATCGAGCTTCTCCCTTAGCGATTCGCCCTCGACGTAAGGCATCACGTAATAGAGCAGGCCGTCGGACTCTCCGGAGTCGAAGAGCGGGAGGATGTGCGGATGCTGCAGACTGGCGGTGGTCTTGATCTCTTGCAGGAACCGGTCCGCACCGAGCGCGGCGGCCAACTCCGGCCGGAGCACCTTGAGAGCCACCCTGCGATCGTGTTTGAGGTCCTCCGCGAGGTACACCGTGGCCATGGCACCTTCGCCGAGGTGCCGCTCGATGCGGTAACGGCCGGACAGGGCCGCGCTGAGACGGTCCACGATCTGGGTCAAAGGAACACACTCCGCTCGCCTGGGAATGACCAACAATAGAGACCCCTGGCGGCTCGGGCCAGGATTTCCTGGGGCGCCCGGCACCTGGCGGAGCGAGGGATCATGGGAGCCGCAGGATTCGGCCGAATGGAACCCCGTGGCGGCTCCAGGGTCCATCTCGCGTTAGTTGCCATGGGGATCAGAACGGACGCCGGATCGGCAATCCCGGGCCTCCGTTCCTTCCCGAGTTGGCGATGATGCCCCCCGGTCTACCCTCCTGCGGTCTGGTGGCAGGCCCCCTTCCGCAGGGTGTGGGTCATCTCGCGTTCCCGCATCCCTGACGGGTGTGTCCGGGAACGGAATCGACGTTCCCAAGAACCTGTGCACATGGAGGTCCCTGTGAAGCGCTCGTGGGTCGTAAGGGCAGCCGGTGTAGTCCTGGCCGTAGCCGCAACCCTCTCAGGATGTGATGGCGGGAACTCCCCGACGGATGAAGGAGACAACTTCACCATCACCATCTCCCTCTCCAGCTCGGCCTTGAGCGTGGAACAGGACGCCGACGGCACCGTTGCGGTGTCACTCGCCCGGGGCGGAGGGTACACCGGCACGGTCTCCCTCTCCGTAGAGGGGACCCCCAGCGGGGTCACCGCTACCGCCGACCCCTCCAGCCTCGCCGCGGGCTCCACCAGTAGCACCATCACCGTCTCCGCGGCGGCGACTGCAGACCCGGGAAGCTACGCTCTCACCGTTCGGGCCACCGGTTCGGAGGTATCCGCCGCCACGGCGACCCTGAACCTCACGGTGACGGAGAAGCCCGGGTTCTCGCTGGCGCTTTCTCCCACGACCCTTTCGATCCAGCAGGGCGAAGAGGGAACATCCACCGCTGCCGTTACACGGGTGGGAGGCTTCTCCGGCGCCGTGGCCCTGGCCATCTCGGGAGCGCCCACCGGCATGACCGTGACGGCCGATCCGGCCAGCGTCACGGGCACGAGCTCCACGCTGACCGTATCCGTGGATGGGAGTGTGACCCCGGGAGAGTACCCTCTGACGGTGACCGGCACCGCCAGCGGGCTTCCGGATCAGACCGCCGCCCTGACCGTGACCGTGACCGAGGCTCCGCCGCCCTCCTTCTCGCTGAGCCTTTCGCCCTCGAGCCTATCCATCGCCCAGGGGGGTGACGGAACCAGCACGCTGGAGATCACCCGGGGCGGCGGCTTCACCGGAGAGGTGAGCCTCACCGTGACGGGAATGCCCGCCGGCGTCACCGCAACACTCGATCCCACCGCCACCACCGGATCCACCTCGGCCTTCGCCGTGTCCGTGGGCGAAAGCGTCGTGGCGGGAAGCTACACTCTCACCGTCACGGGCACGGCCGACGGATTCGAGGACCAGACCACCGAGCTGGAGCTGACCGTCACGGCCGTCGTTTCCGGATCCTTCACCCTGGCGATGAACCCGGAGACCCTGAGCATCCAGCAGGGAGCCTCGGAGAGCTCGACGGTGGAGATCACCCGCTCCGGCGGGTTCGAAGGGGATGTGGCTCTCGCGGTTTCCGGAATGCCCGAGGGGATGACAGCGGAGTTCTCCCCCGCCGGCGCCCCGGCAGAGAATGGCGACAAGCCCCAGCCCATCACCGGAAACAGCGCAGTCCTCACCATCACCGTAGGGGCCGCGGTGACCCCCGACGACTTCGCCCTTACCGTGACCGGCACCGCAGAGGGGCTGGATGAGCAGACCACCGCCCTTACCGTGACCGTGACCCCGGCTCCGGCGCCGTCCTTCTCCCTGGGCCTCACGCCTTCGAGCCTGTCCATCACCCAGGGCGGGAACGGCACCAGCTCCCTGGCCATCACCCGGGGCGGCGGATTCGCCGGAGAGGTAAGCCTCGCCGTGACCGGAATGCCCGCCGGCGTCACCGCGGTGGCCGACCCTGCCGCCACCACCGGCTCCACCTCCACGCTCACCGTGACCGTGGCCGGAGGCGTGGCGGCCGGGAGCTACACCCTGACCGTCACAGGAACGGCCACCGGACTCGCAGATCAGACGACCGACCTCTCGCTGACCGTGACGCAGTCGGGCGCGGGCCAGCAGGTAACCTGGACCTTCTGTGACGAGACGGGCGCCCCCCTCTGGGTGGCCATCCAGGACGGCACGGGACCCTGGACCCAGGTGGTGGGAGCCAACAACACCTACACCTTTTCCCTGAGCTCGGAGAAGGCTGGGGTCGCCTTCGTCACCGACAACGGGTCAGGCGCTTACTCGACATTCCTCTACTACGCCTCCACCTCCGAGCTGGTCAGCTTCGGAGGTTCCCAGTGCACCACACCCGGGGAAATCACGAAAACGGTGCATGGGAGCGTTTCCGGGCTGGGCCTCACCGATCAGGCCACGGTGACCCTCGGCGGGGCGTACGCGAACGTCCAGGGAGCCGGGGCGTCCACCTTCACCCTGGAGGGTGTCTCCCAGGGGCCCCAGGACCTCATCGCCACACGGGTGATCTTCTCTCTGGATGGAGGAGTGGTGACTCAATCCGTGGACAAGTTCCTCTTCCGCCGAAGCCTGGAGCCAGCCGACGGATCGACGTTGGCAGTCCTGGATTTCGGAGGTGCAGAGGCCTTCGATCCCGTAAGCCGGGATCTCACCATCGAGAACCTGGGCACGGACCAGGCGGGCGTCAGTCTATCCTATTTCACGGCACACGGAGCCAGCGCCGCGGTCTTCACCGGCTTTGGAGGGAGTGGTAGCCAGACCTTCCCCGCAGTGCCCGGCAGCCAGCAGGAGTCCGGCGATCTCCATATCCTTGCGGTCACGGCGATCCCGGGGGACGCCCAGCCGGACCACACGCGGAGCGCCACCTCTCTCTTCAAGGACGCCGCCGACCAGACGCTGACCCTGGGACCGGTCCTGGGCCCGGTGACGGTGAGCTCTGCCGCCACCTCCCCCTATTTGAGGCCGCGGGCGCAATACACCGTCCAATCCGAATACGACGGGATGTGGTTCCTGGGCTTCAGCCAGGACAGCGGGAATTCTGCCACCTTCCTCGTGACGGCAGGCTACCAGGCCGGAAGCACGGACTTCGACCGGGCCTTCCCCGACTTCTCCGGGACCGGCGGCTGGCAGAACATCTGGGGAATGAGCGCAGGCATCAGCACGGACTGGGTAATGAGCGCCAATGGATGGACCACTCCCGGGGGGATCTTCGGCTTCCCCTACGTGGAGGGAGGGCTGGCGTTCAGCGCCACCCGCATGGGATCCATCACGCCCTGACGGACCGGCCTGACGGCGCTACCATTCGTGGGGGGCCGGAGGACTGATCCGCCAACACGAGCGGCCCGGCGGGAGCTCCCGCCGGGCCGCCTATTGTTGAACGCGACTCCTCAGTGGGTCCATGTATTGTCAACCCGAGCCAGAGAGACTCCCTGCCGCGGCTGACGAAGGCCACTCCAGGACCGTACTCGTTGCTCGGGACCCTGTCGCAGAGGAGATAGCGGAGGAGATAGCGCATGCCAACTCTTCCCCCGGGCACGGAGGTGTCCATCCGGCCGGAGAACCTCCGGCGCCTCATCTTCCCTCCGCCAGACGGCGCGGTCCTGTTGGTGGGAGTCCACAATGCCGCCCTGAAGGCTCCCGAGAGCCCCCACACCCAGCTCCTGGGCTTCCGGTCCGGGGAACTAGTCTGGGCCGGCGCCCTCAGCGAGACCCTGCTCGAGGTGGGTTCCGAGGGGGGTGGGGACCCCCGCCAGCTATTGGCAGAAGCTATCGGAGTCGGTCGTCGCCTCTGGGAGGTGGTCTGGCCCGGAGAGTTGATGTCCGAGAGGGAGCGCCGTCTTGCTTCCACGGCCTACCAGGGAGAGCGTCCCTGGGTCGTCATCGGCGAGACCACTTTCGGGGACCTCCTGGCGGCTCCCCTGAACGAAGCCGGGAACCCCAAGTGGTACACTCCCATCCTGGCCCGGGAGGAGGTTCTCATGCCCGGATCCTCCAAGGACGCCCAGTTGGAGCTGGCTCATCTGTGGAGCCTCCCAGCGTCGCTGCCGTCCGTGGGATCGGTGTCTCCCGCTGGCCAGGGACGGGTTCTGGAAGCCCTGAAGAGCTATTTCTGAGAGGTTCCCGGGGAAGGACCCGGTGGACGGCCCCCCGGGGCAGACGGTAGACTTGGTGTCGAACAGCCCAACCGGGCAAGCCCACCTCGGCAAAAAACAATCTCTCCGTGGAGTGATTCGGATGCGCAATCCGGGAAGAGCTTCCGTCCATCGCCTCTCCGTGTCGTCCCCTGACAGCAGGAGCGTCGCCTATCTCCCAGGCCGCCTCTCCGCCGTCCTCGTCATCGGCCTCTCCCTGCTCGCCGTGGGGACAGCCGCGGGCCAGGACGCTCCCACCGGAACGGGTGCCGCCCAACCCGTCTTCGTGGACGGCCAGGCCCAGCTCGTCCCCGCCTTCCAGAATCCGGAGGAATGGATCCGGGAGGAGCTCTGGGTGGAGACGGAGTTCGACACCGATGGGGACGGGAAGCTGGACCGGGTCCACGTGGCAGTGGTCCGGCAGGGCCAGACGGCCACGGGGGACCTCCGGGTCCCGGTGATCTACGAGTCCAGCCCCTACTTTTCCGGTACGGCACCTCCGACGTTGGAATACTTCTGGAACGTGCGCCAGGAGGTGGATACTCCACCTCCCGTCCGGGCTCCGGCGCCAGCGGTCAGGGCCAGGACGCAGCCCGGAATCTCCGGTTCCCAGGTCGAGACCTGGGTTCCCCGGGGCTTTGCCGTCGTTCATTCCGAGGCGCCCGGAACCGGACTCTCCGAGGGGTGCCCCACGGTGGGTGGTCCACCGGAGGCCCTGGCCCCGAAAGCCATCATCGACTGGCTCAACGGGCGGGCTCGAGGCTTCACCAGCGTCGACGGTGGAGAGGAGGTCGTGGCGGACTGGACCACCGGCAGGGTGGGGATGACGGGAACGTCGTACAACGGGACGATCCCGGTAGCGGCGGCCACCACCGGGGTGGAGGGCCTGGAGGCCATTATTCCGGTGTCTCCCAACGACTCCTATTACCGGTATTACCGCTCCAACGGTCTGGTCCGGAGCCCTGGAGGATGGTTGGGGGAGGACATCGACGTCCTCTACGACTTCATCAACAGCGGCGATCCCGAAGGGAGAGCGCACTGCAACGCCACGGTCCGGGACGGGGAGTTGAAGGCCGGCCAGGATCGGGTCACCGGGGATTACAACGACTTCTGGGCCGGCCGGGACCTCATGAACAATCTGGACGGAATCCGCGCCGCTACCCTCATGGCCCACGGCTTCAACGACTGGAACGTGATGCCGGAGCACAGCGTGAGGGTTTACGAGTACCTGAAGGAGAAGGGCGTCCCCGCGCAGGCGTACTTCCACCAGGGAGGGCACGGTGGACCGCCGCCCCTGGAGCTCATGAATCGCTGGTTCACCCGGTACCTCTACGGCGTGGAGAACGGGGTGGAGAACGACCCCAGGGCCTGGATCGTGAGAGAGGGCGATGAGCGGGATAATCCCACGCCGTACCCGGACTATCCCAATCCGGACGCAGCTCCCGTCACCCTCCACCCCACCGCAGGGGGCATCCAGACCGGAGGCCTGGACCTGAGCCCCGTTCCCGGGCAGGGGACGGAGACCCTGGTGGACAATTTCTCCTTCAGCGGAACCGCTCTGGCCCAGGCCGAGTGGACCGATCATCGGCTCCTCTACGCCACCGGGGAGCTGACGGAGGACGTGCACCTCTCCGGCACGCCCACCATCACAATCCGGCTGGCCGCCAACAAGCCCGCGGCGAACCTCTCGGTCTGGCTCGTCTCCCTTCCCTGGACGGAGGGGCGGGTTCCCAGAGGGGGAGTCATCACCCGCGCCTGGGCCGATCCCCAGAACCATGGCTCCCTCACCGAGAGCGAGCCGCTGGTGCCCGGGGAGTTCTACGAGCTGACCTTCGAGCTACAACCCGATGACCAGGTCATTCCCCAGGGGCAACGCATCGGGTTGATGATCTTCTCCAGCGACCGGGAGTTCACTCTGCGGCCGGATCCGGGAACCGAGCTGACGGTGGATCTGGACGCCACCTCCGTCACGCTCCCGGTGGTCGGGGGACCGGGGGCCGCCCGGAGAGCGCTGGGGGGCTGAAGACGAATCA